>Ga0326727_10001727_pt1 | contig 78788 bp, 56 predicted proteins | sample MB2enrmetagenome_FD_207643 | JGI IMG/M metagenome (GOLD analysis project Ga0326727, IMG submission 207643) | Lab enriched peat soil microbial communities from McLean, Ithaca, NY, United States - MB29MY | ecosystem: Environmental > Terrestrial > Soil > Wetlands > Peat | place: USA: New York... | reverse complement strand
ATATGTCCTCGGCAGAGTGAATTTTGCTGGTGGCGTGCCGCTCGAAAGCCAGCAAGGCATCGTCGTGGCTCATGCCGCACCCGTCATCCACGACGCGGATCAGGCGTTTCCCTCCCGATTCCACCGAGACTTGGACATGGCCCGCGCCGGCGTCCACGGAATTCTCCACCAACTCCTTCACCACCGAAGCAGGGCGCTCCACCACCTCGCCGGCGGCGATCTTGTTGACGACGATTTCGGGCAGAATTCGAATGATCGACATAAGCGGAAAGGGTGAAGGATAAAGGGTAAAGGCTAAAGTCTGAGGGAACCTCCGAATACGGATAGGCCCGCAGCGGCCTTCAGCCTTTACCCTTTTACCTTTACACTTTAGCTTTCCTTCTTAACTTCCAGCCCCAGTTCCTCAAGCTGCTCCGGCTCGACCTCGGCGGGAGACTCACACATCAAATCCACCGCGCTGGCCGTCTTCGGGAAGGCAATCACCTCGCGCATGTTCGACTCGCCGGCCATGGGCGCGATGATGCGGTCGTAACCGAGCGCAATACCGCCATGCGGCGGTGTTCCGTATTCGAGGGCCTCGAGAAAGAAGCCGAAGCGCTCCCGGGCTTGCTCTTCCGTCAAGCCCAGGACGCGGAAGACGCGCCGCTGAATATCCGGCCGGTGGATACGGATCGAGCCGCCGCCAATTTCCGATCCGTTGAGCACCAAGTCGTATCCGAGCGCCTTCACCGCGCCGGGATCGGTTTCGAGCGCCTCCAGGTCCTCCTCGCGTGGCGAAGTGAAAGGATGGTGCATGGCGGTGAAGCGCTTCTCCCGCTCATCGTAATCAAACATGGGGAAGTCAATCACCCACAGAAAGTTCCAGGTCCCGGGCCTGATCAGCTCGAGTCTTTCGGCCAACTCCAGCCTGAACCAACCCGAGGCCTCGTCGAGTTGGTGAACCCTGTGCCGCGAAGTTTCCTCGCAACCGAGAAGAACGATGAGATCGCCGGCAACCGCTCCGGTGGCGCTCACGATGCCCCGCAAGTATTCCTCTCCAACCGTTTTCAAGAGCCGCGACTGAATTTCCCTATCCTTCAATTCCACAATAGCGAAGTTCCCCGCCCCCAGCGTCTTGAGCGGAACCTGGTACTTGTCCATCTGGCTGCGCGAGATTTTGCCAGCCCCGCCCGGAATTCGCAGCGCCTTCACCGCCTTGAACCCGCGAATATTGGACAAGGGATTTCCAGTCACATCGATTCGTTTCCAAGCCAGGTCGAATCCCAGATGGGGCTTGTCGGAGCCATAGCGCTCCATGGCCAATTCATAAGTGAGGCGCTGGAACGGGCGCTTGACCTCCACCTGGACCAGCGCGAAAAGTTTCTCCATCAACCGCTCGATGATGTCGAATAGCGTGTCCCGTTGTGGAAACGCCATCTCGATATCAATTTGCGTAAACTCCGGCTGGCGATCGGCGCGCAAATCTTCGTCGCGAAAACACCTGACAATCTGGAAATAACGGTCGAAGCCCCCGATCATGAGGATCTGTTTGAAAAGCTGCGGAGACTGCGGCAGCGCGTAGAAATGGCCGTGATGAAGGCGGCTGGGAACCAAATAGTCGCGCGCGCCCTCCGGCGTCGAGCGGGTCATGAACGGCGTTTCGATTTCATTGAATCCATGCTCGGAGAGGTGCTGGCGAACCACCTGGCTGGCGCTATGCCGAAGCCGCAAGTTGCGCTGCATCCGCCCCCGCCTTAAGTCCAGGTAGCGATAACGAAGGCGAGTCTCCTCGCTCGTCTTCGTTTCGTCCTCGATCGGAAAGGGCGGAGTCTTGGACTCGTTGAGGACCAGAAGCCTTGCCGCTTTGACTTCCACCGTTCCGGTGCCGATCTGCGGGTTAATTGTCTCCGTGGAGCGCAGCACCACCTCGCCTTCCACGCCCACCACATACTCGGGCCGCACTTCGTCGGCGCGGTCGTGCGCTTGGCCGCTGATTTCCGGGTTGCAAATCACCTGCGTCACTCCGGTGTGGTCGCGAAGGTCGAGAAAGATGATGTTTCCCAGGTCCCGGCGGCTGTCTACCCAGCCGGCCAGAAACACCGTCTGCCCCGCCTGCGATTCTCGCAGCTCCCCGCAGTAGTGTGTTCGTTGTCGATCTCCAAGAAGGTCAAGTTTCACGGTCACCGCCCAAAGCAATCGTAAATTATAAATTGTAAATTCTAAATTGCGAAAATCGAGCTCAGGCTACTCTGTCATTCCGAGCGCAGCGAGGAATCTCGCTCTGAACTTTGTTTGGCGGTTTGTTTAACGCAGAGCTAGATTCCTCGCTGCGCTCGGAATGACAGCACAATGGGGGTTCAGTTTTCATAGTTTACAATTTACTATTTATAATTCACTAATTGCCGTTCACAATCTTGCCTTAAGATACGATACGATATTCCCAGGCTCCACTTCCTGCTGCTGACCGGCGGCCATGTCTTTCACTTGGTAGCGCCCGGTGGAGATTTCACCCTCGCCGATGATAATGGCAAAGCGCGCCTGGAGCTTGCTTGCCAGTCCCATCGCCTTCTTGATCTTCATGGGATCGTAGCCGATCTCGACGCTCAAACCCTGCGCGCGCAGTTCGCGCGCCAGGCCCGCCGCGGCTGGAACCGCCGCGTCGCCCATCCAGACGATGTAAGCCGCCAGCGGCGTCTCGGGTTTAAGCACCGCGGCTGCCTGCACCGCCAAAATCAGACGGTCCTGGCCGATCGAGAAGCCGATGCCTGGGGTGGGCGGACCGCCCAGCATCTCCGACAGCCCGTCATACCGGCCGCCGCCCAGCACGGCGTTCTGCGCGCCCAAGGCGCCACTGGTGATCTCGAAAGTGGTCCGCGTGTAATAGTCGAGACCGCGCACCAGACGGGGCGTAACCTGATAAGAAATCCGCCGCCCCTGAAGCTCGCTCGTGACATGTTCGAAGTGCTGCCGGCACACGGGGTCGAGATGGTCGATGATTTTGGGCAGCTTCTCGATGATGGGCTGGTCCGCCTCCACCTTGCAGTCCAGCACCCGCAACGGATTCGTCTCCGCGCGCCTCTGGCAATCCGCGCACATCGAGGCCTTCACGGCTTCCAGGGCTTGACGCAGAACCGTAAGGTACTCGGCGCGGCACTTAGGGCATCCCACCGAGTTGAGGAGAAGCTGATACTCTCGAATCCCCACTCGTTCCAGGAAAAGCACGAGCATCTCGAGAACTTCCGCATCCACCAGCGGGCTCTCGGACCCAAGCACTTCTGCGCCAATCTGATGGAACTGCCTGTAGCGCCCCTTCTGCGGGCGCTCGCGCCGAAACATGGGGCCGATATAGTAAAGCTTGTGAATGCCGCCCTGGTTGTACAGGCTGTGCTCGATGTAGGCACGCACCACCGAGGCGGTGGCCTCCGGACGCAAAGTCAAGGATTCGTCGTCGCGATCCTGAAAGGTGTACATCTCCTTCATCACAATATCCGTATCGGCGCCCACGCTGCGCGAGAAGAGCGCTGTTTCTTCCAAGACGGGCGTGCGAATTTCGCCGTAGTGATAAGCGCCGAAGATGCGGCGCGCCTCTGCTTCCACCCGTTGCCAGAGGTTTGTGTCCGGCGGCAGCAGGTCGCGTGTTCCCTTGACGGAGCGAATGAGTTCAACTCTCATGATCGTTTATGGTGTTCCGAAAGGCGCAAATACTCTCGTTGTTAGCCGCAAACAGCTTGCTTTTGGGATTCGAATTACCACGCCAGCCCACTCCGCCGGGCCGGAATCACACCCCAAACCTTTTGAAATTATCATAGGGGCGAGATAGCCTGCAAGGAAATCGCAGACCCCGGCATCTCCGCAATCGCGGCTCTACCAGGGCCGCTCAAGGAGTTCCAGCGGCTTGCCCTCTGCCCAGGGCTTGTAGGTCGCAGCGCAGCGTATGCGCTCCTCGGTTGACGGATGGGTATACAACCAGAAGCGGATGAAGGGACTGGGATCAGGATCTTCCAGGTCTTCCTGCGCCATGATCTGGAAGGACTGAACGTCGGCGGTGTTGGGGTCGGAGACAACGCCGTAAGCCACTTCGAGGCCGAATTGATCGGCCTGGTGCTCGAAATGACGGGAGATGCCGTTGAGGGCCGGAGAGGCTAGAAACACAACCACTGTAAGTACGATGAGGACGATAGGAAGCGAGGCGAGATCCGCGACGCCCTCAACTCCCGTCGAGAAGTCGAGAGTCGAAAGTCGAGGAGTCAAGGCCTTCTCGACTCTCGACTCCTCGACTGCTCGACCTACACGACCGGTCGCAGAACGTTCACGCGCAACGATCCAGTTGATGACTAGGAACCCCACGTAGAACAGCACCAGAAAAATCAGTTCGTCGAACGCGAATTCCTTGGGGATGTGGTGGAGCACATAGTGGCCAGCTTCGTGCCCGACCACCAGAAGAGTCTGGTCGGAGTTCAGCTTCTCGAGGGTAGTATCCCAGACCACCAGGCGTTTGCTGGCGCCCCAGCCGGAGACGTAGGCGTTCACAATCTTGGTTTTGGCGCTCGCGTCCATTTCGTAGATGCGCGAGCGGGGAATCGCCAGGCCGGCGTGTCCCAGCATTTTCTCGATGCGGTCCGTCAAAGCGGGCTGTGTTTTTTCGAGGGGCTTAAATCGGTAAAACAGCGGCTCCACAACATAAGGCTCAACGACGATGAAAGCCAGCGTGATGGGGATGGAGGCAAACCAGAAGTAAAGCCACCAGCGCCGCGGGCTGCGCCGCACCAGCCAGTAAAAGACCCAGGCAAGTAAGATCGCCACCACCAACGTGAGGCCCAGGTCCTTCGCCCAGTCCGCCACCCAGGACCCGATGCCCTGGGTCGAGAGGCCGTAGCGGTGCTCGAGCACGAAGCCCCAGTAGTAATCCAAAGGGGACTCGAGTGCCCTCACCGCGATCAGGAATATCGCGACAAACAAAGCCGCCTGCACCAAGCGGCGGGCGGAGAACCTTCGGACCCGATTCCGCAAGCCGACCGCGAACCCGCTCCGCCAAAGGAATGCGTAGATGCCAAGGGCTAGAGCGATAGCTGCGAAATACAAGATATACTCGGCGCGCGAAAAAGCCATAGCCTTGGCGCGCTTCTCCGGCGTCAGGACATAATGTGCCTCCGCCTGCTTCCCCCCCGCCGATTTTTGATCAGCTATGGGCGCTTTAGACTCAGACGAGGCCTGCGACAGTGGCCAAGCGGCAGGTGCGGGATGCTCCGAAGCGAAAGTATATCGGGGCAACACCAAAAGGCCGAGAGCGACCAACAGAAGACCACACTTAAGCATAAGATCCTTCGTTTCAGGGCCCGGGTTTGACGGCAACAGAAACGAGGACGATTCTCGCTTGAGCTGTTCGCTGAGCGAGGAGCTGGAAGCCCGACTTAATCAGCAATTCCCGGATTTCATTCCGGTTCTTCACCTTCGAGCGCAGGAGCTTTGAAAACCACGGAGGAAGCGCAATGTCCGCCAAGCAGAACCATCCTCCTGGGCGAAGCACACGAGCCACTTCGAGTACACCCAAGCCGGCATTAGGCCAGTGGTGCATGGAAACCGAACTCATCACCAAGTCGACGCTGGCATCGGCGAGCGGCAGAGACTCCGCCAACCCGCGCCAGAACGTGGCGGTCAACGTCAGGCGCTGAGCCACCTCAAGCATGCCTGGAGCAGGATCAACGCCGACAAATTGTGCTGCGGGCCAACGGGCCGCTGCTTTGCGCAGCAGACGCCCCGTACCGCATCCCACGTCGAGTATCCTGGATGGTGTTCGGGTTGGGGCCGCGGCGGTCATAAGATCGAGCATCTGCACGTGCACGCCATCAAAGAAACGTTGACCCCAGCATTTTTCGTAGCTCTTCGACCAGCGGTCGAAGCGTCGAACGTCATCGTTCATTGGGTGTCGCCAAAGCTGCTTGAAGCGCGTCGCCGCCTCGCCTCATCATAGTGCAGGAGAAAATCCTTGACAATGGCGGCTCCAGAATTTACGATAAGACCTGCGTTTTCAGGAGGTTCGTTTGATAAAGCTGGACATCATTAACGACGTCGTAAATCGCACCGGCATCACCAAGACCAAAGCGGAAATCGCGGTCGAGACCGTCTTCGAGTCCATGAAGAAGGCCCTCGCCGGAAGCGACCGCATTGAACTGCGCGGATTTGGTGTCTTCATCGTAAGGCCCCGCAAGACGGGAATCGGCCGCAACCCCAGGACGGGCGCTGAAGTGAGTATTCCGCCCGGAAAGGCCGTGCGCTTCAAACCCGGCAAGGAACTGCAATCGCTTCCCTAGACTATTTACAGACTCAGACGAGCAGGCGAAAATAGACTTTTCGCATCCTGTGCTATGGGTGATGAATTCTATATCCGGCCTGGCCCCGGGGAGACCCCTCTGGACCTGTTTCCGCCTCCGATTGAGCCGCCGCGGCGGCGCTTCCGAAGCCTTCGGCAGCGCTGGGTTAACTCGCTTCCCTTTCATGCCCTGCTGTTCCTGCTGACGTGTGTGACTACCCTCATCGTAGGCACTCACATCGCCCAGAACTACGAGCACAACTTTCCGGCCTTCGACTGGGACATTTCGCGGGCATTCTTTGCGGGCATTTTTCAAAACCCCGCGACCCTGGCGCAAGGGATACCGTTTTCATTTACGCTGCTCAGCATCCTGCTGGCGCACGAATTAGGACATTATTTCACCTGTCGGTATTACGGCATCGAGGCATCCTATCCTTACTTCATCCCCGCCCCCACCTTGATCGGTACCATGGGCGCGTTTATTCGGATCAAGACGCCCATCACTACCCGCAAAGCGCTTTTCGACGTGGGAATTTCCGGGCCGTTGGCGGGTTTTATGGTGGCGATTCCGGCCCTGATCGTGGCCACGCTGAATTGTCAACCGGTGATTCCGAGAAGTCTTCCCGACACCATTACATTGGGGAACCCGCTGGCAATTACTTTCCTGGCAAAGGTCCTGCGCCCCGGCTTGCACCCCATGAGCATTTCGTTGCAGCCTGTCGGCTGCGCAGCCTGGGTGGGTCTGTTCGCCACCGCTCTCAATTTGTTGCCCGTTGGTCAACTCGACGGCGGCCACATCCTCTATGCCACGCTGAGAGACAGGCATCGGATGATTTCCAGGGGCCTGTTTCTGGCCTTGGTCCCGCTGGGAGTTTTCTGCTGGGCCGGTTGGATGGTCTGGGCTGTCGTTCTGCTGGTCGTCGGCCTGCGCCACCCCGTCATCATGATTCCGTCCCAGCCGCTGGGTAAAGGCAGGCGAATCCTCGCCTTCGTGGCCACCTTGATATTCCTTCTCACCTTCGTCCCCACCCCGTTTGCCGTGCGGTAGTATCACCGCCTACATGATGTTGACGGGATCGACGTCGATCATAACCTCGCGGGGTTGTATCGCCGACTGTGCGCAATGATGGACCAGTTGCTTTAAGAGGGCATGAAGGTTAGCGCGCGAGTTGGATTTCAGCAGGAACTGGATCCGATAGCGTCGCTCCACTTTGGCCAAGGGAGCGGGGCCAGGGCCAAGAATCTTTATGCCCGGGAACTGTCTTTCAACTTTGGTAAAGAAGTCGCCGATCTCCTTCGCCACCTGCGCGGCCCGTTCCAGCTTTTCGTGCTGGGCGACGATGTTGGCAAGCGCGCTGATGGGCGGATAATGCATCATGCGGCGGAAGCCCATTTCCTTGCTGAAGAACCCGCTGTAGTTCTGGTCAGCCGCCAGGCGGATGGCATAATGCTCAGGATAAAACGTTTGCACCAGCACCCGCCCAGGGGCGTCGCCTCTCCCGGCGCGGCCCGCCACCTGAGTTACAAGTTGAAACGTTCGCTCGGCGGCGCGGAAGTCCGGCAACCCAAGGCCGATATCCGCGGAGACGACGCCCACGAGTGTGACGCCGGGGAAATCGTGTCCTTTGGCGATCAATTGTGTACCGACGAGAATGTCGATTTTGCCCCGCCTGAAATCCTCGAGTACGCGCAGGAACTCGCTGCGGCGGCGGGCCACGTCGCGGTCCAGCCGGGCCACCCGCGCGCCGGGGAAAAGTCCGGCAAATTTATGCTCGATCTTCTCGGTTCCCTCGCCGACGTAGTGAAGATATTCGCTTCCGCAAGCCGGACAAAGTGACGGAACTCCGGTCGAGTATCCGCAATAGTGGCAGCTCAGGCGGTGCTCGCGGCGATGATAGGTGAGCGAAACGGAACAATTCACACAGCGCACCGTCTGACCGCAACTCCGGCACAACAGAAACCACGAGTAGCCGCGCCGGTTGAGCAGGAGCATGATCTGCGCCGAAGCTTGAAGCTGCGCCTCGATCTCCTCTTTCAGCTTGCGGGAAAGCGGCATTTGCGTATGCGTCTCGCGGAACTCCTGCCGCATGTCCACCACCTCGACCGCCGCCAGTTTCCTCCCTCCGATCCGTTCTTCCAACTTCGCCAAGTGGTATTTGCCCTCGCGCGCATTCCAGTAAGACTCCAGAGAAGGCGTTGCGGAGCCCAGCAGCGCCAGCGCGCCCGCGTACTGCGCTCGCACCACCGCCACATCCCGCCCGTGGTATCTCGGCGTTTCGTCCTGTTTGTAGCTGGAATCGTGCTCCTCGTCTACGATCACTACACCCAGGTTGGTAACCGGTGCAAAGACCGCGGAGCGCGTTCCTAAAACGACTTTGGCCTCGCCGCGGCGCACGCGCCACCAGGCATCGTCGCGTTCCCTCTCCGTGAGTCCGCTGTGCAAGAGCGCGACCTGCTCTCCGAATCTCGAGAAAAACAGAGATTGCATGGCGGGAGTGAGCGCGATCTCCGGCACCAGCATCAGGGCGGCACGGCCTCGCTCCAGGCAGTGGGCAATCAGGTGAAGATAGATTTCGGTTTTGCCGCTTCCGGTTACGCCGTGCAGCAGCACAACGCCAAATTCGCCGGAATCGAGCCGGGGAAAAAGATCGGCGAGCACGGCGGATTGAGCGGGCGTCAGTTGTGGTGCGGGCGTCTCGCCCGCAGTCGCGGGAGCGTCTCGCTCGCGCAGCTCAAAGCTCGGGCCGCGCCAGCCGGCCTCGCTGAGTTCAATTAAGCCCGCCTGGCCGAGCTTGCGCAAGTTGGCAAGCTGCGCGCGCGCGGCTTCGAGTAGCGGACGATGATCGTCGGCCGGCCCCTGCTGTTCAAGAGCCTCGATAATTCTCTTGGCGACCGGGGAGAGCCGAGGCAGGTGCTCCGGCAACGGCCCCGCCAGCCGGACGGCAAACACTTGCCGGCGGCTGCGCTCCTTTTTCACTTCCTCGACGACTAACCATTTTTGCTGGAGCGCACGCGAATAAGCGTTGGGAAACTTCCTTTTCACTATCTCGAGAGAAGAGCCGGGACGCCGGTCGAGGTACGCCAACAGAGTCGCATCCTGGCTCTCATTGCTCTCCTCCGGTGGGCTGGCCGCGAGTTCCTGCAGCTTGCGCCGCCCCTCTTCTTTCAGACGAACCTGCCGAGCGCCCCTCGTTTCTTGCCTGAGCGGCAACATGGCGCGGAAGACTTCCCCGGGCGGCGCCAGGTAATAATCCGAAATCCAGAGCGCCAGCTTTACGAGTTCGGCGGAAAGGGCAGGTTCGGGATCCATGGCGCGCAGCGCCTCGCGCACCTCGATCCCGGGCGCCAGTTCGCTGGTCGGACCCAACACGATGCCCGTCGCCTTGCGGGTGCCCAACGGGACTACCACGCGTTGGCCTGCAACAACCGACAGCGACGGAGGGAACCGGTAAGTAAGCGGATGACGGATGGCCGCCATCACGGCGACATCAAAGAGAGAATCTTGCGGCTTTTTTCTTTCTCGATCCATGGAGTCGAGAGTCGACAGTCAAAAGTCTGAAGTTGATAGTCTAGAGTGGAACCGCCCGAGTATGCAAACAAGCGGTCGGGTGCACGAATGGAGGCTGTCATCCTGAGCGCAGCGAAGGATCTCGGCAGTTGCTTTTCGTGTGCCGCGGGTTGAAGCCAACTAAAGGGATCCTTCGCCTCGCTCAGGATGACAGGCAGAAGAAAAGGTTTCTGTTTCTCGGCTTTCGACTTTCGACTCTTGACTCTCAACTTAACTGAGGCTGCGCGCGTGCTGCGCCATCAAGTTCGCGTAGAGGTTGCCGAGACGGTCCAGCATCTTGATGGCCGGGGAAAAATTCCTGCGGTTGATGTGCTCGATGTTGAGCCCCAGCAGCGGCGGATCAGGCGGCAGGTTGTCGAACACATCCATCAGGATGCGCTGCGCGAGGTCGAGCGACCTCGCGAGGCAGGTCGCGGCCGGGGCAGCGGCTCCGTCTGCCGAACCGAGCAGAAACCGATCCAGGTTTTGCGGAATGTCCCCGCCCAGCCAGCGAAGGAACTGCAAATCCCGGCGGTGGCTGACCGGCGCGAAGCTCAGGAAGAGGCGCACCTGCAGGCCGTTGAGCCGCTGCACCAGCCACACCACGTCATTCGAGTCAAAGAGAACCTGAGAGGTGAAGAAGTCGAGACCCGCTTTGTTCTTAGCGCGAATCCGCTCGGACTCGTTCCTGCGGCTGGGAATGGTGATGCCGCCCAGCGTTACCGGCAGTCCCTCTCTCCGCACCAGGCCCGCGGCCTCCATGACGTTGGGACCGGGGTAGCGGACTTTGGCGGATTCGCCGCCCACCAGAATAACCTGCCGCATACCACGCTCGAGGCAGGTCTCGCGAAACCACACTTCCGGCTTCGGATCATGGACGACCACTCGGTTGAGAACCACTTCCGCGCCCAATTCGCGCTGAATGCGTGAGCCGAGCAGCCGCGGCTCGACGCGCGCCACGAACTTGCTGGTTCGCTCCGTCCCTCGAGCTTCGTCGAGAATCTCCGGGACATTGATCCCGTCTACAAAGGGTACGACCCGTTTCAGTTCCATAAGGGATTCGTCGATGGCCTCGGGCTGATCCGCCGCCGGCGGCACCACTTCGAAAAGCGTCACCGGTACGAAAGGATTCAGGATTTTCTCTTGTAGTGTCATTTGCCGAGCGCCGCGCTTGTAACCGTTGCTTATTTTCCAATTTAGCTTAAACAAGCGGAAAGCACAACTGGCGTTCCCGGCGTTCGAACGTGGAGGAAAGAAAGCCCTCACCCATCCCGCGACGGCTGATGAAAGCGCCATCGCGGGCAGATCTCTCCCCTCGGGAGAGAGTTGCCGATTCGATGGGAGAGAGCGGTTAAGTCAGGCGTGGTTCGCGCTGCCAAATCCTACGGCTCGACGAAAGGCGGCAGGCGGCGCGGGTGGCGGTAGACATCCCGCAGATGGTTCACGTCGTTGGCCGCCTTTTCCCAACGCTGCAATTCTTCGTCATACCGGACCGAGATATTGTCGAGGAAATAGGGCCGGTTTTCCCCAAGCCAGAGTTTCCGGTAGTGGGTTCGCAGCAGAGTTGTCTGGTCTCGCATGTCCTGGATCAAGCCGTTGACGCCGTCGATCCGTCCCAGAACGTCTCCGACCATCTCGGGCTTCGTCGCATCGGCTTGGGCCTGGGCATAGAGGTCGGAGATGTACTTTGAATAGATGGCCTTCTGCCCGAGGAAATCGAAGCGGCGGGCGGAGAACTCCACGTAATCCAGCAAGTCCTGGTTTCGGCGCGCCAGGTGCGAATTAGTGATGAGATCGGCAACGACATCTTCCGCCAGCAGCCGGATCTGATGTGCGGCCGGCTCCAATTGCGCGTAGAACTTCTGCCCGTCCGGGCTCAGCGCATCGACCCAAGTCAGCCAATCCTCGCCGTCCGAATGGACCGCGCCCCGCAAGAGCGTATGAATCTCGGTCAAGTTCTTGATCTCTGTGGCGAAGTGGTGATCCGGGGCGCGGTAAAACGACCAGTCCCAGTTGTCGGAGAACTGCTCATCGTCCACGGTTTTCTGCCAGGATTGCGCGGCGCCGTACACCAGACCGTACCAGGTGTAGTTCACCATGCTTTCGCCGTCATCCATCCACGTGGTATTGAAGACGCCCGTCGCGCCCTGTTCTTTTCCGTCCGTCACGAACTGGCGGATGTTGGGCAGCGCCTCATTGTAGTTCGGGAAAATGCGGCTCCAGTTGCTTACGCCCGGCGCCACCCAGGTCTCGAGCCCCACGTCGCGGAAGGGCTTAATCTCGTTCACGAAGGACTTGCGCGCGGCGTAATCCCAAGGCACCGCAATCATGTCGTGAGGTAAGTCCTTGAGGTGCTCAGGGTGCTGGACGCCCATATCGCCCCAGAAGAGTACCTTGCGATGATGAGGGCTCAAGGTCTCGTCGATTTTCCGCAGGTAGTCGATATAAACCTTTCCGTAGCCGTCTCTGTCAACATCCGCCTTGGTCCGGCCCTGGCCTAGCTCGTAGGTCTCGTCGGCGCCGATGTGGAAGAAGGGTCCGGGAAAAACGGAAGCGAGGTCTGAGAACATCTTGCCGATGAAAGTAAAGGAACCGGGGACGGTGGGCGAAAGCACTTCCCCGTAGGGAACCTCGGCCATGTCCTGGTATTGCTCCGTCTCGAGCGCCAGATGAAGGTGGCCAAACGACTCCTGCTCGGGAACTATCACCATGTGATATTGTTTGGCGAAGTTGACAAGTTCCGTCGCTTCCTCCGGAGTCACCGCGCCGCCCGGCGCCGCAAAGAGCGGCAGGCTGGGGTAGGCAAAAGTGTTCTCCATGTAGAGCGAGAACAAATTGATTTTGTACTCGGACAACAGAGTGATTTCCCTTTTGAAAGAAGCCGGCGTGGGAATGGGGCCGCGGCTAATGTCGATGCTGACACCGCGCCAGCGCATGGCGGGCCAATCCGCAATGCGCACCGCGGGAATCTCTGCGCTGCCCCCGGGCGTTCGCTCCAGCAACTGGCGAAGCGTCTGGACGCCGTAGAAGATGCCCGCTGCGGTCTTGCTCACGATCGAAGCTTCGCGAGCCGTCACCACCAGGATGTAACCTTCCTCGTCGGCCTCGGGCGGCAAGCTCAACCCGGACTGCTGCAGTATGTTCTTGCCGGCTGGGTTGTCGCTGCGCGCCAACACAATTCGCGGCGAACCCCCGCTCTTGGCTCCTACCGTGGCGGCCACGCCGCCCAGCGAATTCAGATCCTGCACGAGCAGCGAAGCGGCAAAGCGATCCTCCTCGTCGTTGCTGGGCACCTCGATGTTGAGGCGCGCCCCCACGCGAAGCGTTCCCTGACCCGCCTCAACCTGGTTTGGGTATGGGATGAGCGGCAGGCTGGATGCGAAAAGCGAACCTGCGAAAGACGCCAGAGCAAAAAGAGCGAACATTGGCCTTGGCAGTGGTCTATTCAAAGTAATCCCTCCTCCTGGAATCGACTGGGCGCGCCCTCAATCGGCATTCCCTTCTTGGGCACCCAGAAATCTGAGAGTGTACACCCTCGCGCCGCGTTTTGACAGGCTCAGAGCGAGTCCTCAATCGGTCGATGACGACTGGGGTGTAGGGCATAAGCGCTAGGATAAGCGCGTGCCTGGGGTCCCGAAGGGACCCAAGATCATTAGCCGTAGGTGAAACCTACGGGCCGGCAGGGCAAGAAACAGTATCCGACCCTGAAAGGGTCGAACATTCGACCCCTGCGGGGTCGGAGAATATCAAACGTATGGCTTCATATCCGTAGGTTTCACCTACGGCTAATGATATTAATGCCCTTCGGGCATTTGACATCGTTCCTACACGCTTATCCTAGCGCTTATGGGGGTGTAGGGGGACGGCTCGCCGTCCCCTTACGGCGGGTGGGTAGGACAAGCCCAACCCAACACGACGCGGGCTGAATGTCCGCGCCACCTGTTCCTTCCGCATTTTCCACTTGACAAACCCAGAGGCATATGGTAGCCTATAATTGTGGTCATGTTGTGGACACATTGTCGTGGGCAGGCTTCCGACCGCGAGGAAAAACGCAACGGTCCCGGCTATGGGGAATGTAGGGAACTACAAAAAATGAAAAATAGTGGGAACGAAGCTAAGAAGTACTTGAAAACAAAGGAGATCACTTTTTTGAGTGCTGCAATTTGCGCGCGTTTTGCGTGCAAATCAGCACAGATTACAGCCTGAAAGGAGCAAAAACAGGCGATTCTGCCCAAGGACGCGAAGCTTGCGAGGCGCAAGCCTAGGCCCGGGACGTGACAAGAAGTCGGCTACAGAGCAACCCCGTCGCTCCCCCCTTCTAAGGAGTAGAGGCACGCCCTGGCGCGCTGCTACGATCTTCATGAACCCACCGTCGGGGCGATCGCTGCGAAGGGGCCGGCATTGCGTTGACGAGCCGTTAAGCATATATTACCTTCGGCGTCGAATCCGTAATTGCGGCGCTTTATATGATCCTAGGCCGGGTGGCGAAAAATGCCAATGAAGATGCGAGATCCTGCCTTTAAAACCCTCTTCCTTTCCGCAGTGCTGTCAGGACTCTTTCCCGTTTTTTTGTGGCCGCAAATGGGAGCCATGCCCACTAACCCTGCGATGCCTTCCATCCGCAGCATAGAGAAGCACCGCTGGCACATTTTCGGGAAGGTCGTCGATTTCAAAGGTGAGCCCATTCGACAAGCTGACGTGCACATCGACTTGGGCTACGGCATGAAGTTGATCCGCGATGTGTGGACGGACCTTCAGGGACGATTCTCAACGGAGTACGAACTGGAATTCACCACCTTTAAGACCGTCGTCGCGAAACTCTCGGTGGACCGTGAGGGCTATCACGCCGCGCGCGAGATCGTGGATTTTGGGAACGGGGATAAGACCTGGGAGATCACGATCACGATGCGGGAAGATACTGGCGACACAGAGGAGTTAGCCGAAGAATCGTTGGTGAATGAGCTTGGGCAAAAGCTAAGGTCGGATTTGGAGACTGAGAGCAGCGTGGGATCCGGGCGCAAGGACCTGGCGCGAGGGATCCAGGAGCTTTTCGACCGCCAAGAACCGCTGAAAGCGGTGGACTCCTTGAACGAGGCCTCGAAGAAGTCTCCGGATTGTGTTGATTGCCGGATGCTCCTGGGACTCGCCCGGCTTGAAGCGGGAGGCCTGAACGGCGCCGCCCGCGAATTTACGGACGCCATGAAGGGTGCGGATGCGAAGAACAACAACCTTCAGCGAGCCCGATTGAACCTGATCTTCGGCGTGCTGGAGGATTGGAAAGGTGAGTACGCGAAGGCCGCCGGGTTCCTGATGCAGGCCAAAGCGCAAGCTCCTAACGATCCGCTCATTCTGCGCGAACTCGGCCGCACGCTCATTCTTCAGAAGAATCTTGAGGCTGCCGAAGATTACTTAGGCCAGGCGATCCGCGCCGGAGATTCTCAAGAATCGAGGATTCTTCGCACGCGGGCACTGCTGGAAGAAGGTGATACAAGGGCCGCCGCGGCGCAACTCAAAGAGTACATGGGTAATCGCCCGGCTACGGATTTCCCGCTGCCCGTGCGCAACCTTCACACCCAGATTCTGGCGCGGCTCAAGTTGGAGTCATCTTCGAAAGTGTCATCCGTCCTGAACCAACCGCTTCTCACTTTAGTCCAGTCAATCCCCGAGCTTCATACGATGGAACCGGCGGCGAGCCAGGATCAACTCGCCACGATTCTTGCCAACACCGGTCAGGACGTCCAGGCTTTCTTCCAGAACTTCTCGAACACCATGTCGGAGGAGCAGGTTCGCGAGACCCGCCTGGGAAAAAAGGGTGAGACCAAAGACCTGATGGAAGAAGACTTCCAGTACCTGCTTCTCGCCAAGCCGGAGAGATGGGGAGTCGGACTGGAAGAATACCGTACCGATAAGCATGGCGACCGGACAGGGTCAAAGGGCCTGGATGCTGGTTTCATGTTGACTTCCGGTTTTGCTTCCGCTTCCTTGGTGTTCCATCCCTCCTACCAGTCCGGCGCGGCCTTCCGGTTGATCGGCCAGCAAACCGTTGCCGGACATCATTGTTACCTGGTAGCTTTCGCCCAGTCGCCGGAGAAAGCTCAGATGGTCGAACGGTTCAACACCGATCAAGAATCGATTCTGGTCCTCTTCCAGGGAATAGCCTGGATTGACTCGAACAGCTACAAAATAGTTCGACTGCGGAGTGATTTGCTGTCGCCGCAACCCAAGATCCGCCTGGAACGGCAAACCACCGAAATCACCTACCAGCCCGTGCAGTTCAAGGAACTTGCCTCAGCCATGTGGTTGCCTTCGGAAGTGGCCGTCACCGTCGAGTGGAGGGGAAGGACCTTTCGGAATTCACACACCTACTCGCGCTTCAAGCTGTTCAACACGGAGGTGAAGGAAAAACGCGGAACCGAGTCTGCACCGACTCCGCCTCTGTCAGACTGACCAGCGCTCTCGCGTTGTAGGGTTGGCCCTCATGGCCGCCCCAGACCAACCACAAGCGATGCACCTCCGAAGCCTCGCCACGACTCAACTCTAAGACGCCTTGGCTCTTGGTAAGGGTGTGTGTATAGGCGTGCGGCGCGAAAAGGCGACAAATAGGCCCAAATGGGCGGATTCTTTGCGATTTTAATACCCTATCCGCAACCCGCTACTCACCCGAAACGTCATAGCTTGAAGAGCTAGTTCTACGCAGACGGGGTTTTTTCCGTCCGCGCTCGGTGTTTATATGAATGGCATTTCCATTGCTAGGGTTATCGGGATGGCCTTCATATACGGTTGGAAGTTGCCGCCGCGTAACTTTACCAACTCGCAAATCTGAATGGTCGACCGGGGCTAGACCTCTTTGAGGGTGGGCCCCGCTCGCCGTGTATATCGGTGGAGGTTGCCAATGAGGATGCTAGCTTGCCGGCTTTCTGGGGACCGCGATATTAGATCGGCTCTTACCTTGGTTTGCGGAAGCCTGCTGGTTATGAGCGTGGCCACGGCGGGATGGAGCCAGACGCCGAGCAGCCTCTACAAAGCCGCGGGCACGGTGGCGAGCACCGAGCCAACGGGTTTCACCCTCCAGACCGATGCCGGAGTTCGTCTTGCCGTCGTGATCCCCAACAATGCCCTCCTTCTCCGGGTTGCTCCCGAAGAAAAAACGTTGAAGAATGCCACCAAGATCAGTGTTGCAGACATCGCTGTGGGCGACCGCGTTTTGGTTCAAGGGCAGATTTCGAGTGATCAAAAGACCGTCGTTGCGGTCCGGGCGATTGACATGAGCAAGGCAGCCATTGCGCAGAAGCACGCGGCGGAAACCGCTCAGTGGCAGCGAGGCGTTGGGGGGTTGGTGAGCGCCGTCGATCCTGTCGCGAACACCATCACCGTTTCGACATCAGGCTTCGGCGGGGCGAAGAAGACTACGGTCCACGTTTCCAAGGAGACCATTCTACGCCGGTACGCGCCGAATTCGGTGAAGTACGAGGACGCAAAGCCCGCCCCGCTCAGCCAGATCCAGCCCGGTGATCAGGTCAAGGCGCGAGGCACGCGCAGCGCCGACGGCAACGACTTCGACGCCCAGGAGATTGTTTCGGGAGCGTTCCTGAATATTGCCGGCACCGTCTCATCAATTGACACCACCCAGAACACGCTCACGATCACGGACTTGAAAACCAAGAAACCGGTTCTGGTGAAGCTCACGGCGGACTCCCAGCAGCGCAAGCTCGACCCCCAACTGGCCCAGAGGATCGCCATGACATTCAAGGGGGGCGGCAATGGCGCGCCGGGCGGGATGCCGGGTGGCGCGGCAACCGGCGCAGCTGCGGGTGCACCCGGCGGCCCTGCTTCGCAGGGTGCGCCCACAGGTGGAGCGCCAGGAGGTCCGGGAGGGCAAGGCGGCTTCGGCGGGCCTCCGGGTGGCCCAGGAGGCGCGCGAGCGGGTGGAGCGCCTGATTTTCAGCGTCTTCTCAATCGCATGCCCACCGCGACGCTTGCCGATTTGAAGAAGGGTGATGCCGTGATGATCGTGGCGAGCCAAGGTACGGATACCGGCGGCGTCACGGCGATTACTCTACTGAGCGGCGTGGAGCCAATCCTGACCGCTTCACCGTCCGCCAGCCAAGCGCTCTTCTCGGGATCGTGGAATCTCGGCGCGCCGGGCGGCGGAGGCGGAGAAGAAGGGACACAATGATCCAGCGCCGGTCGCAGACCCGGCGCCGGTCATGGGCTCGAATCGGAGTTGGTATCTCGTAAGCAGGGGCCTGTGCCCCACTCAAGCAGCAAGAAGGCAAGCAAGTGCCCGTCGTAGTCACCCCGTACCAGCGGGGGGTCCGCACAAGGTCAGAAAGACCTGGATTTCCGCATTCGCGGAGACATCAGGCGTAGTGTGACTTCAGGAGAGACGTGATGCGATTTCGGTTTTTTGGGAAATGTCTTTGTATCCTGTTGGCGTGTATTTTGACGCCAGTTTTTGCCAGCCATTTATTTGCGCAAACCCCAGCCGGCACCTTGCGCTGCCAGGTGAACGACCCCTCCGGAGGAGTAGTGACGCAGGCGACGGTTCTTGTTACCTCTGAGACAGGACAAGCACAAGCCCTGCAAGCGAACAAGGACGGCGTTTACGAGTTCAAAGGACTCGCTCCGGGCAAGTACAGCGTGAAAGTCATCGCCAAGGGATTTGCGCTGTATGAGCAGCAGCAAGTTGAGGTGAGCGCCGGCCAGGTTCAAAAGCTCGCCATTTCGCTTCAGATCGAACAGGAAGTGCAGAAGATCACCGTTTCAGGTGAGGCGCCGACCGTAAGCGTCAATCCCGAGAACAATGCCAGTTCGCTGGTCATCTCGGGAAAGGAACTCGAATCGCTCTCCGACGACCCGGATGAATTGCAGTCGGAGCTTAGCGAATTGGCCGGACCGTCAGCAGGGCCGAACGGCGGCCAAATCTATATCGACGGTTTTACAGGCGGCCAACTTCCCCCCAAGTCCTCAATTCTCGAAATCCGCGTCAACCAGAATCCCTTTTCGGCGGAATACGACCGGCTCGGCTATGGTCGCGTCGATATCACCACTAAGCCCGGCGCCAGCCAATTCCACGGCCAAGGCTTTGTGAGCGGGAATACGGTTTCCTTCAACACCCGGAATCCTTTTGTGAGTCAGGAGCCGGACTACCATTCGCAGTTCTACAACGGGAGCATCGGCGGGCCTATCAACAAGAAGGCGTCTTTCTTCTTCAGTATATTTCGCCGGGATCTCGACGACGCGAGCGTGGTGAACGCAGAGGTGCTCAGTCCTGATCTGTCCCAGCAGCTTCCTTACAGCCAAGCCGTGCTGAATCCCCATATGCGCATGAACGTCGGTCCGCGCGTGGACTACCAGCTCAGCTCGAAAAACGTCATGACTGTACGCTACCAATATTGGGGGAATAACGACACCGACGACGGCATCGGGACGTTCGCTCTCCCTTCGCAGGCCTACAACACGAATGGCTCCGAGCACACCTTCCAAGTGGGCGATACGCACGTGATCAGCGACCGGACGGTGAACCAGGCCCGCTTCCAGTACCTTCACGACAGCAGCTACCAGGCCCCGGTGAATCTGGTGCTCAATGGCAGCAACAACCTGATCGGCCCTCCCGTGGGGTGTCTCTTACTTGCGCAACCCTGCCAGATTTCTGTCTCGGGAGCGTTCACGGCAGGCGGCAATACCCAGGGAATACAGACGGACACCGAAAACCACTATGAATTCCAGAACTACACGTCCATCAACCTGGGCAAGAACTTCATGAGGTTCGGCGGGCGCGTACGCGACAACGATGAGACCCTAAGCTCGATGCAGTACTTCAACGGCTCGTTTTCGTTCCCCAATCTCAACGCCTATCAGGCCGCAGTACAATCGATTAACGCCTGTACACCGGCCGGAGGGACTTCGTGCGAGGCGAGCGGAGCAACTCTGTTTACCATCTACCGCGGCACTCCTGCATTGAGCCTCAACTACGCTGACCTGGGGCTGTACGGCGAAGACGATTGGCGGGTTCGCCCCAATATGACACTCAGCATGGGCTTACGCTTCGAGACCCAGACTGGGATTCATGATCACGCCGACATCGCGCCCAGAGTGGGTTTGGCTTGGGGTCTTGGCCGGGGAAAGTCCCCTAAATCGGTGTTGCGCGCGGGCCTGGGCGTCTTCTACGACCGTATCTCACAGACCTCGTTGTTTACGGCCCAGCGCATGAACGGATGCAGCCAGCAGAGCTATACCTACACAAACCCCGACTTCTTCCCGAATCTTCCCGCTGATATCCCGGCTTTGGGAGAAGTGGGCTGCCAGACCGGTTCGAACATCAGCCCGCTTGACCCCAACCTGCGAACCCCCTATACCCTCCAGGGCGGTGCGGGCCTGGAGCGCCAATTAAACAAGAATGCCACCATCTCGGTCACCTACCTCGGCTCGCACGGGGTTCACCAGATTCTGAGCCGCGACATCAATCCGCTGAACGATCAAGGCGAGCGGCCCTATTCGAGCTACGGCAACTTGACCAGTGTAGCCAACATCTATCAGCTCGAGTCGGCCGGCATCTTCAACCAGAATCAATTGATCGCGAACTTCAACATGCGTATGGGCACGAAGCTGAACTTGTTCGGCTTCTACACACTGGGCTACGCGAATGGCAATACCATCACTCCGATGAACCCGTACGACATTGCCGAGGACTATGGGCGCGCGGCCTTCGACATTCGGCACCGCGTTTTCCTGGGCGGTACGTGGACCGTGCCGCACGGCTTTGCCTTCAGCCCCATGATCGTGCTCAACTCCGGCGCGCCCTTCAACATCACCATGCCCTTGGTCGACCTTTACGGCACGGCTGTTTACAACGACCGGCCGGCGCTTGCCGCTGCCGGCGCCTCGGGGGAGAACATCGTGGCAACGCGCTGGGGCAGCTTCAATCTCACCCCAGGCGCGAACGACAAGCTTATTGGGCCTTACTACGGCACCGGCCCGGGCCAATTTACAACCAACCTGCGGGTGAGCAAGACGTTCGGCTTTGGAAAAAAGCCTGAGCGCTCGAGCGGCGGATCGTTTGGCGGTCCGGGCGGACCCGGTGGTGGGCGAGGCGGGCCCGGCGGCGGCCTTGGGCCCCGTGGACTCGGCGGCGGCGGCGGTGGTGGCGGATTCTTTGGCGGTGGAGCGCCCAGCAACTCGCGCTACACCCTGACCTTCAGCGTCAACGCGCGCAACGTCTTCAATAACGTGAACCTCTCGGCGCCTTACGGAGGCCTCGGCACGACTTTCTTTGGCCGGTCCAATTCGCTTATGGGAGGCTTCTGGTCTTCGGCAGCGGCGAATCGCCGCATCGACCTTCAGGCCGCGTTCAACTTCTAGCTCTGACGTGGGTCGGGGCGGCCCTTGTGGCCGCCCTGGCGCGACGGTCAAAGCCATCCAGGGTGGACGACATCTATGACGTGCCTCGCCACCCTAATCTTCCGCGTCTTTAGGCATAGCCCGCTTTGGAGTGCGGCAGGAGCCTGCCGTACCCCAAATACACTCCTCGAACAAGCTCTCTCAAAATGGGATGCACAGGTTGGCTGCTCTCGGGGGCGGCGATGATCTGGCTCGTAACGCAGTGACTTAGTCCGGCGCGTGCCGTCCTGAAGGTTGGCTCTACGCGCAGAGCACGCGCTCCCATCTGAGCGGGGCGGCCGCAAGGGCCGCCCCCAACAGCATTGCTATTGCACAACGAGGTTAACGGTCGTTTGGCGGACGACCGTCGTTTGGGTTCCAGTGGTTACGCCTATGCCCGCGGTTGACCCGGTATAAGTACCCAGTATCGTTATGGTGTAATTCCCCGTGGGAGTGCCGTTGATCGTCGAGGGCTGGATGACGTTCGTATAGATATCCTCGTTGCAACTCACCCAGAACACCGCAGCAAGAGCCAACATAGCCAACGCGAATTGCGCGAAGACGAGCCTGCGCCGGCGGCCCGGCTGGCGCCGCCTCAATTTGCCACGGATGAGAAAGACAGCGATCAACACCAGGTTGCACGCTCCCCAGAAAGCAAAAATCATTGGAGTCGGCGGGGGCATGCGGGGGGCGGCGCGCGGGAGCACGTGCCCCGTTGTCGTCGTTGATTGTGCCGTAGTGCTCACCGTAAGTTGCGAGCTGACCGCCGCACCATTCACGGGCGTCAGAGAGGCTGGATTGGCGAGACACAACGTTCCCTGCGGCAGAAGAGGCTTGACACAGCTGAGCGTCACCGCCTGGTTAAAGTTATTGACAGGCGAGACCGTGACCGAGTAGATGGACGACGCCCCAGAGGTTATGGTGTTGACCGCCGGGGTGGCGGAAATCGAAAAATCTCCGAAGTATACAGCCAATGACACCGTCGCGGTTTCATTGCTGCTGGTGACGTCAGCGCCATTGACTGCGAAGATGTAGGGATTGGCGCTGGAGGGCGAGAGTCCCGAAAGCGTCAGCGTACTCGTGCTCGGAATGGTGGTTGAATTCAAAGCGATGTTGGAGGGGTTAAAGGAGCACGTGCCGGGCGAGCAGGAGAGGGCGACGGTGTCCGTGAAGTTCAAGCTCGCGGGAGCAGACATATTGATCGTAAAGGTCGTTGTGGTTGTGCCGATGGGCAGAAACTGCGAAGTAGTCGGCGAGGTCAGAGTAAAGTTGGGGTTGCCAGTCCCTGTCAGGGCGATACTCGATGAGCCGCTGGTCACGTTATCCGTTATGGTCAGACTTCCCTTGCGAACGCCCGTGTTGGTCGGGGTGAAAGTGACCGAGAAACTGCAACTGCCGCCCACGGCCATTGTAAACGGGTAACTCGGGCAAGTATTCGTTTCCGCGAAGTCGCCGGTGGCCGCAATGTTAGTGACCGTCAACGGAGTTTCGCCGTTGTTGGTCATGATCACTTTCTGGGACGCACTGGTGGTGTTCAAGGTGGTGGCGGGGAACACCAGGCTGGTGGGTGAGAACTGCACTTGCGCAATCCCCGTGACCCCCGTGCCGGTGAGCGTGACCAGATGCGGGCTGCCGGCGGCATTGTCGGTGATGGAGAGCAACTCGGTCTCGGGAGCCAGCACCGTGGGAGTATACGATACGTTAATCGTGCAAGCTTGACCACTCCCCTGCAGAGTTCCAACACAATCGTTGGTCTCAGCAAAGTCGCCGGTCGTCGCCACACCCGAGATCTGAAGCGGGGCGGTGCCAGCGTTCAAGACTGTCACGACCGAAGGAACATTCAGGTAGGTCACCGTTGCGGTCGTGTTTTCGGTCACATTTCCAAAGGCGATTTTCTGCGGAGTCAAAGCGACGCCCGGAAGGTTGTTGTGAGAAATCATGGAGACGAAAGCGCTGCTGAGTCCCGTGGAGTTGCCCGATTGCCCTTGATAAGCGAGGGCGATGGCCGGGAAACTCTGCGAGAACGTGGACCCTGCAATGTAAGCGTTGGCGTTGGTGTCCACGGCGATCGCGTTTCCGAAATTCCCATTGCTACCCGCCAGGAAGGTGGAGTACACCAAGGAGGTCCCTTGCGGATTCACTTCCGTAACGAAGGCATCCTGGCAAGGATTGGCTCCGCACGACCCGCCAATGTAACTCGCCTGAATGGCGTTGGCGGTAGGAAAATCGCTCGACGTTGTGTATCCGGTAACGTAGGCGTCCCCTGCGGTGTCGACAGCAATTCCGGACGCCACGTCCGACAAACTGCCGCCCAAAAGGGTGGAATAAAGGAGGGCGGTGCCGAAATGGTTCATCTCGGATACGAAGGCCACGGGGTACCCCGGTGCTTGTTTGGTGGTGAAGGTTTGAAACGCCCCGGGAGTCGTGGGAAAAGTGGAAAGGGGATTACACTTCGTCGTAATCGACGTTGCCGGAGTACATGCGGTGTAGCTGCTTCCAGTGATGTAAATGTTGTTTACACTATCCAGCGCGATCGCCCAGGCTCGGTCGTCCCCGCTTCCTCCCAGGTAGGTCGAAAACGCAACGCTCCCGCCTCCGGCGCTCACCACGGTGATGAAAGCGTCCACGCTGCCGGCGTTGGACGTCTGGTAAGCATTGTAGACGGGAAAGTTGGTGGAAAAGGTGAACCCGGTCACGTACGCATTGTCGTCGACATCGACGGCGATCCCCTGCCCTGAATCGGCGCTGCTTCCCCCCAAATAGGTCGAGTAGACCAACTGCTGGGTTTGCGGCAAGTTGGTGTCGATTTCGGCTACAAAGGCATCCCCGTTGCCGGCGTTACCGGCTTGAACCGGCTTTACGGTGGGGAAATCTGTCGATTGCGTGGAGCCCGTCACAAAGACGTTCCCCGCGGGGTCGAGAGCCAAGGCAAGCCCGTAATCGATATCGCTGCCGCCCAAATATGAGGAAAACAGCAACTTCGAACCATTGGGATCCAGTTTGGACACAAAAGCGTCCGAGTTCCCGCCATAGGTGGTTTGAAAGGCGCTCGCCGTGGTCGGAAAGTTCGCGGAGGACGTACTGCCCACGACGTAGACATCCGCCGAAGAATCGACGCCAATCCCTTGACCGATATCGTAGTTATTTCCCCCTAAGTACGTCGAGTAGATGATCGCCTCGCCGTCATACCGCAGCTTGGTTACGAAGGCGTCTGTATCACCCCCATAGGAACCCTGGTAGGGCGAGGATCCGCTCGGTGAGCCCTTGGGGAAATTGCTTGACGATGTGCTGCCGGTGATATAAGCGTCAAAGAGAGCGTCCAAGGCAATCGCATTCCCTGTGTCGCCTCCGCTTCCGCCCAGGTAGGTTGAATAATACAGGGAGGGATCGATAATCAGCGGCTGACGCGGGTCATAATTGGCCACCTTGAAGCCAACTCGGTTGTGCCCACGAAGGACATACGACGCTTCCAGGTAACGCTTCTTCGCCGGATTGGAATTGTCAGTCTGATAGGCGACCGGCCGGCGAAAAGTCATCTGGCCGTCGGTCGAGCTGAACACCAAATCGCCATGCGTGTCGATAGCGGCCTCGCTGCCTTGGAAGGTCATCGCCAAAGACTGCGGCGCGACGCCCGGTGACAAGAGAAAGTCGTACTCGAGTTGCCGCTGATTTCCGTAATAAACAAGGTCTACACCGGGGCGAATTTCTCCGAACTGCACCTTTTTGTAGGTCGGAATATTGGTATGCCATCGGCCAGGGTCATTGCCGATAAAATAGTTGCTAACTCCCGGAAGCCGGTCGAGAGCATTGGCAGTGGCCGAAGGATTTGCTCCTTCAATCTTCATCGACAACACGCGAGTGGATGGCTTGGGCTGGGCCTTTTCCGGAAACCGTCGGTCGGGCTGCGACGATTCGAGCGCCAGCGTCGCCTCACCCGGACTCAGGAAGATCGTGTAACCAGGGCCGCGCGCCAGGAAACGGACGCTCGAGTCCGCCTGGCCTTGGTTCACCTCAAAGCTCATCGGCAAAGCGCCGTAAGATTTCCAAGCCTGAGCCTTGGTCATCCGCGGGCGCTGCGTAGGCGACGCTTTCCCGGCTGGTCTATAGCCGCCAGGATTCAACACCGTCAGCAGAATGGAAATCAGTAAGGAAAAGATACTCAGCATAGCCACCTTCGGGTTCAAAAGTAGAATTTAACTGCAAATTGAACGGCGCGCGCATCATTCGGGTTGTCGCGCGTAGAATTGATCTGTCCAAAACTCGTTAGGTTAAGAAAATCCAGGTTGGTCGGTTGTGCAAAGAACGGGTGGTTCAATACATTGTAAGCTTCCGCACGGAACTCAACCCGAACATTCTCTCTAACCTGGAAGCTCCGCCGCAGTGCCGCATCCAGCCGGATGAGGTTCGGGCCGTAGACCTGCGTGGGGCCACCCCCCAGTGGAGCAGTATTGCTCTGCCCCGTCGAGGCGACCAGCGGCGGATTGTAGAACGAGGCAGGGTTCCAGTACTGATTCGCATTGTGCGGACCGCCGCTCTGATGTGCCCCCTGGACCAAGAGAGCATCACATCCGACCCCCGCGGCGGTGGTAAGGGTGCAAGGAATGGTCAAGGGCTGGCCACTGGCGTAAGTGAAGATCCAGTTGAGAGACCAGTTCCCGGCGATTTTCCCCATCACGTTACCCTTCTGCGCCAGGAATTGTCTTCCCGGCCCGAAGGGAAGGTCATAGCCACCGCTGAAGTGAGCCAAGTGCCGAACTGCAAAATCCGCTTGCTGATAGTCACGTCTGATGCCAATAGACTGGATGGAAGGAGCACGGTACGTTTGCAGGCCATTAAGATTGAAAAAATCCAAAGCATCCGTCCGCGTGGTGCTGTACGTATAGTTGGCAAGGAAACTGAGCCCGTGCCCTAGATTCCGCACATATTGCAGTTGGCCGGCATTGTATTTGCTGTCGCCTTCCGTCTCGAGATAGCTTGAGCCGTAGGCAAAGCTCAGGTAGGGCTCATAGGCTTGGGCCTGCTCGAAGGGCGGAAGCAATTCTCCGACCTCATTCGTTCCGGGGTTGATCAGGAGATGGTGGCCCACGGTGGTCACCCAGGTAAACTGCAAAAGATCATTATTCGAGCGTCGATCTTGCACGGAAAGATTGAAATTATTCGTGTAGGGATTCTTGAACTTGCGTTGGAAACCACGCAACACCAAGTCGGTTGCCGTAGCCGCCAAGGGCGTGAGCGGAATAGGCGCGAGACCTTGCTCCAGGGTAGCGTTAGCCAGAGTCGACGGGTAGGAGATGGGCGTCCCGTCATCAAGACTGGTGTACTGGTAGTTGACCTGGAAGGGGTAGTTGCCGCTCAGGTTGGCTTGGCTCCCCTCGTTCATCATTCCACCATAGAAAAGTCCGTATCCGCCCCTCACGACAATCTTCGGCGTGTACTGGTAGGCGAACCCGATGCGCGGACCAATATTGAGCCGCTGCGTATCGACGATCCCGCCCCGGTGAGGGTAATTGAGTGTAATGCTGTCGTTAGTGAGTGTGCTGGTGAAGTTCGTCGAAAGCGAGTTGATATAAGTGGATGTGCAGGTGACGGGGTACAAGGCGCCGCACGGCAGGGTATCAAACCCGCGGCCGGCAGGAATCAGATATTGAGCCTGCCCTGCACTTCCCGGAACAAAGTTCGCCTCCGCGCTGAAGTTCTCTTTCCAAGGTTGAAAGTATTCCCACCTTCCTCCAATGGTGAAGGTCAGGTCGGGGCGATACTTCCACTCGTCCTGCAGATAGGCCGCGTAATAGAGCCGCCAGTTGTAATTATCGATGGTACTGATATTGGAGGCATAAACGCGATTTGGTCCACCTACGTCATTCCGCCCGAAAGGAACTGTGGTGTTTTGGGGGGTGAGAACAAACTGAGCGGCGCCTGTGCTGGGGTCGAGGGAATTGGAGATGGAAGTGAAGTTACCCGAGAAACCAAACTCGCCGCGGGAATACGGTGGTTGGTTGACCGCGTTCTTCACCTGCATGACTTCGCCGCCGCCGATGATGGTGTGGTTCCTGCGGGTCTTGGTGAAACCCTCGCTGAACTGGTAAGTGGCATTGTAATCAATGGCGGGCGTATAGGGAGTGCTTCCCAAGGGAGAGTAAATCCCCACGTCGAGGGTAGGCAGGCCGCCGTTGCCCGTGAACTGGGGAACTCCCGAAATCCCGAATTGCGCCGGAAGATCCGTGAGGTAGTTGGCATAGGCTTGCACGCGCTCGAGTTCAACATAGCTGGCCGCCAGCCGGATGTTGTGGATCAGGGTCGGCGAAGAAACGTGATTGAGGCTGATCACACCATTGACTGCCGTATCGGTCTGGGTGTATCCCCCGCCATCTGCATAGCCGTTAAACGGGCCATACTGTAATTGGGGGTTGTTGAGATAGCTGAATCGTACAAACGTCTGGTTGCGATCGTTCAAGTGGTGATCGACTCGCACATCAAACTGGTTGGCATCCCCGCGGCTGAACTCGTTGGTCGTGTAGTTGTTGTAGATCGTCGCGATGGTGGGGGCCGGATAGAGGTTGAGGAGTCCCGCTGTCACCGCATCCACTCGATTCGCGCAGATCGTGTTGGCAGCGCCCTTGCACTGAATTGGATCGCGTACATAGCCCGTGGCGCTGGCTCTCAATCCCGTAATCGGGTCAACCTGGCCCGTTGCTAACAAGCGTGTGGTGGCAGGGTCGAAAATCGTTCCACATGCTACGGTACGCCCCAGCACGTCCGGGCCGGTGGTGCATTTCGGCTGGCCGCTGATCAAATCAGAGAAATCCGTATATCCACTTCCGCGCTCCGCCAGCGTGGGCACAGTCCCGACGAAAGGAACCCCTTGGCGGTACTTGGTTCCTTGATAATCCGCGAAGAAGAAAGTTCGGTTCTTGCCGTTGTAGAAATTGGGGATGTTCAGAGGACCGCCGAGCGTCGCGCCGTATACGTTCTTGCGCAACTCCGACTTCCGCAGGGCCACCGCGTTATCGAAGTAATCCGCCGCGCTCGTGTAGTCGTTGCTGAAGTAATCCCAAGCGCTTCCGTGGAACTCGTTCGTTCCGGCTTTTGTGGTGGCGTTGATGACTGCTCCGGCTGCTCCGCCCAGAGCGGCGCCGAACATGGTTTGAACCCGGAATTCGTCAATCGCGTCCATGGCGGGAAGCACTTGGTAAGCCGTGCTGGGAAGGAAGTCGAGAAAGCGGTTGTTGTTATCGGCTCCGTCGAGGATATAGTTGTTCTGCGCAGACTGAACCCCGTTGGCCACGAAACTCCCCGTCGCCGCAATATTGGCCGGCACCTCGGCGATGGGCCCTTTGCCCTCAAGCAACTGCGCGGGGGGCGGCGTTTCGGGGACCAACTGCGCGGTGGGCCCCGTGCCCGCGAACAACTGCGCCAAATCGGTGACGTTCCGGCTGAACACGGGCAGAGTATCAACGGCGAAGGGAGTGGCTAGTTTATCCGCCGGTTCGTGAGTGTACGACGCGGTCGATCCTGAAGAAACGCTGGCGCCATTGGCGGCTTGGGAGGCGACGAGGCGGAAATTGACCGCCGCTAGATGCTGGATCTCGACTACGACTCCCGCCTGAAAGGCTGGCACAAACCCCTGCAACTCGACGGATACGGTATAAGTGCCGATGCTGACAGGCGTGAAAATGAAAGTGCCGTCTCCGCGCGCGTAGGTGGATTTCGTAATGGCAGTCGCTTCGTTCTTAAGAAAGACTTTAGCGCCGGCCGCTCCCTCACCGGCGGGGTTTCTCACAATGCCCCCGACAGACCCACTGTCAACTTGCGCGAACGCGCCTCCGCACCCGAGAACTATACAAAGCAGGAAGCCACTCGTTTGTATCAACCTAATGAATCTCGAGATTGCTTGTGTCAAAGATTCCTCCAGTAACCCCTTGCGCTACAGTTGACCCCACGCACGGGCATCTCCAGGCCTAAGACGGTACGATCACATCGTCGTTTCCTTGGCTCTTGCTTCGGACGGAACCCGTTCTTGGTTGTTACGATTAACTCAGCCGTGGGGCGCCCACTCTCCTACCTCTGGCAGCACCACTTCAACTCGAATGCTCCCTTGACGCTTCAGCCTGGCAGGGCAAAGTAGCAATTTTAGCCCGAACCGGGACCCAGTTACAGGGATAAAATGTGCAACTGGGTCAAAATGCTGGATTCAATAGCATTGTAAAGTCGTTGGAAGGCGATAAGCAGGGACTGGTTATCCCTGTGCATGTTAGGTTTGTGTAAATGTTTACTTACACCAATTTGATTTCAACCCTTTGGCACCTTCCGATTCTCCTCCCCTTTGCTTCCTCAAAACACCGGGAGGAACTCGCAAACCTTTGCACTTATCTTATTCCGACCTTAGGCTTTAGCTGGCGATGCTTGCCACGCCTCGTGCATCGCGCTGGATTCCTGCTTTGATGCCGTTGCGATCTCGCCTGCACGCGACGTCCCAACGCAATCCCGCCGACGCGGGACCGCCTCGACGTCAATCTCTATTACTACCCGCATCCCGCGGCTCACAGCGTGGCATGCCTTTGGAGCTCATCCGAGAAACTTGTAGCCGAGCCTTATTATAGTCTGAAAAAACTGTGGTTGACTAGGGTCGGCCTCGAGTTTGCGCCGTAGAGTGAAGACGTGCACGTCTACGGTGCGCGTGGAAGGCGCACCACTATACCCCCACACTTCCTTCAAAAGCTCCATTCGCGACAATGTGGCGCCGCGGTGTTCGACGAAGTACTTGAGCAACTGAAACTCCCGCGCCGACAAAGACACCGGTGTTCCGTGTCGAAAAACCTCGGCGCGGCGGAAATCCACGCGGATGGCCCCGAATTGGTAGAGCGCCCCGGGCGCACCGCCCCCGCTTGGGGCGCGGCGCAGATGAGCTTCGATCCGGGCCAGCAATTCCTGTGTATCGAACGGTTTGGTAATGTAATCATCCGCCCCGATTTTCAGAGCCAGGACCTTATCGATCGTCCGGCTGTGCGTGCCGAGCATCAAAATGGGAGCGAGAATCAATTGCTGGCGCAGTTCCCGGCAAACCTCCAGGGCGCTTTTTCCGGAAGGCACAAGGTCCAAAATGATCAAGTCGAAGTATTCACGCGTGGCGCGTTCCAGCCCCGCTTCTCCATCCGCAGCCAATTCGACGCTGTAGCCTTCAGCGCGCAGACTTTCCCGGAGAGCGGCCGCCACTTCCCGATCGTCTCCCATCAGAAGGATCTTCCTCATATTCCGCCCGTTTCCTGCCGCCCGGCGGCCGGCCTCCACCCCCGTGGCCCGCTCTGTTGCAACCATGTCGATGCGTCCAGCAGACTAGCCTATCATGGCTCCTGCCGCGTGTCAAGGGCAAAACGCGCCGGCCGTCACCCTTTTCGTTAACCGCGCGGATCGCAGCCTCGGCCCAACAGGCTGCGGCAGAGCCCCTGCCGTCTGTCATTCTGAGCGAAGCGAAGAATCCCTGCAGTTGAACCTTCAACGAACTGCAGAGATCCTTCGTCGCCCCAATCGGATCGGGGCTCCTCAGGATGACAGTAAAATGGGAGTTTCCGCTGCCTGATCAACCCAGCGTTTTCTGACCTCAAGATCGGCAATATCTTCGGCCATGGGCTAGGGCAGCAGCGGTTTGACCGCGCCTTCGAATTCCTCGTAAGTCGTTGCGCCCTCCCAGCTATTCACCAGTCTTCCCTCCCGGTCGTAAAGAAACGTAGCCGGAATGCCGCCGCCCCAGCGTGGATTGATAGAATTCACCAGAGCCTCAAAATCTCCGAAATGCTGCCGATAGCTGCCGAATTTCGCCCCCTGCGACTGCAAGAAGCGCTGAATGGCTGGAACGGTCTCCGGCTCATCCATGGAAATCGCCACAACCGACAAGCCACGCCCGCGGTAGGTATTGTGAAGGCGGACGAGGTTCGGGAATTCTTCCCGGCAGGGATCGCACCACGTAGCCCAGAAATCAACCAGCAGAACCCGGCCGTGCTGCTGCGCCCGCACCTTCTCCCATGCGGCTTCATCCAGATCGACAATTCCCTTGGGTGCGGGTGGTTCAGGCGGAATCATGGAGCGCGAACAGCCCGCGCAGGAAAGCAGAGCGGCCAGGACGAGAGCGAACATTGCCAGTCTGATTCCCCTGCTTGGGAAGGAAGAGGTAGAGGGTTGACCGTGGAGTTTAGCTTGTGCCCACCACCCCCTGCCCCCTCCTTCGCCAAGGAGAGGAGTCATCGCCATGGATCGCTGCATTCCGTCAACTCACCTTGATCCGTTTGATCGAGCAGCCGAACGCCTTGGTCTCGGTCACCTCGGCGGGTTTCCCATTAAGGACGTCTTCCAATGCCGGGCGCAGCTCGTCGGCGTTGGTTTTGTCGGGATTATTGGTGGGGTGGTGACTATTCCCAAGCGCCCCGTGATACCGCAGCGTCCAGCTACTGTCCAACAGGAATACTTCGGGCGTTACGGAGGCGCCCAGTTGGTCGGCAACTCTGTTCCCCTCGTCTTTGAGGACCGGAAAGTCGAGGCCGTGAGTTCGTGCGTGTTCCGCCACTTCGCTGACGGGTTCGGTGCTGTTGGCGTTGATTCCGACAACCGCCACGCCACGCCCTTCGTATTCATGCGCAAGGCTGGCCATGACATGAGTGAAGGCATTCGAATAGGGGCAGCGGGTGGCGATGAAAATGACCACCACAGCCTTCTTTCCCTCGATGTCGTAGAGCCGGTGCGGCTTGCCGTTGACATCCGGGAGCGTGAAATCCGCCATCTTCTCTCCTACCTTGATCTTCGCGGCAGGCAATTCACCCGCATTGCAGGCGCTCCATAAGAGGAGCAGCCCCAATCCAAACACGAACGCAATCTTGAATCTGCGCACTCGCACCTCCAATTGTCGAATCTCTTACACCCTGAACCAGTCAATTATAGCAGGCTTCGCCTTTCCTTCCACCTGTGCTAGGATGGCGAATGGCGTGGATTCGGGACCTGGGTCCCGGCGCGGCGGGCAATCTTCATTTGGAAACCAGAAGGCAAATCCCTTGAGCGAAGGCACCAACCAACGGCGTCGGATATTGAGCGGCATGCGCCCCACCGGCAAACTGCACTTGGGCAACCTGGTGGGAGCGCTTCAGAATTGGGTGAAACTGCAGGATGAGTATGAAAGCTACCATTTTGTAGCCGACTGGCACATGCTGACCACCGGCTACGAAAATACTCTCAGCCTGCGCCAGGACACCTGGGAGATGGTAGCCGACTGGCTGGCCTGCGGGCTCGATCCGCACAAGGCGACTTTTTTCATTCAGTCACGTCTGCCGGAACATGCCGAACTCCACCTGCTGTTTTCGATGGTGACGCCGCTGAGCTGGCTGGAGCGCATCCCGACTTACAAAGAGCAGCTCGAGAACATCACGGACCGCGACTTGCACACGTATGGCTTTTTGGGTTACCCACTGCTGCAAGCGGCGGATATTCTGATGTACAAAGCGCACGCTGTCCCGGTGGGCGAGGACCAGGTGCCACACGTCGAATTCACGCGAGAAGTCGCCCGGCGATTCAACCTCGCGTTTGGAAAACTTGACACGAAACCTGATGCAGTCAGACTGCGGATGACCAAGGACTCCTCTGACCAGGCCGCGGCGTTGGCTCAGATAACGCTACTGTTCAGAGAAGGCTCGCTCGAGCAGCGCGCGGGTTGGTTGAATGACGGTTTGGGCGCTGTTATCCCGATCTTCCCCGAGCCCGAGGCCCTGCTCACTTCCGCTCCGCGCCTGCCGGGTACAGACGGTCGCAAGATGTCGAAGAGTTATAACAACGCGATTTTCCTGACCGACACGCCCGAGGTGGTTTCCAAGAAGCTCGCCACGATGATGACTGATCCGGCCCGCAAGCGGCGCAGCGACCCCGGCGATCCCGGCGTCTGCCCGGTGTTTGATTTGCACAAGGTCTTCTCCGCGCCGGAGACGATCGAGCGCGTGAATCGCGAGTGCCGCACGGCGGAGATTGGTTGTGTGGATTGCAAGAAGCTTGCAGCCGGGCACCTGAACGCATTTCTCGTGCCCATTCAGGAACGCCGCAAACCGTACGAACAGAACCCGCAAGAGGTGTGGGATATCCTCGAGGACGGTACGCGCAAAGCGCGGGTGGTGGCCCAGGCTACGATGCAAGAGGTGCGAGCAGCGGTGAAGCTAACTTAGCGGCCGCAGAATGTGATTCGCTATCGCGAAGCGTTAGCCCAGGCTGTCATTCTGAGCGAAGCGAAGAATCTCCGCAGTTCGCTTTTTTGCCGGCCAGACTGCAGGGATTCTTCGCTTCGCTCAGAATGACAACGCAGGTGACGAAGGCGGTAGCAGGCTGCCGTGCTGCTAGGGTGCGGTTTAATGAGTGATGGTGATCCAAAAACCGGCACTGACGAAACGCTGGCGAACGCGGCTGAGCCGAGTGTCGCACCGGTCGAGCCCCCTCCGGGCGAACCGCCGGGCGACGCCGCATCAGAGGGGGAGCCGGCGCCGACGCGCAAGCGTTTGACGCACGGCGGGGAGCCGCCGCCGCCCATCAAGGCGGGCATGTACGAGGGGCCGCTGGACCTGCTTCTCGACCTGATTCGCAAGCAACAGATCGACATCTACGACATTCCGATCGCCAGGATTACTCAACAATACCTCGACTACCTCCATATGCTCGAGGAGCTGAATATCGATGTGGCCGGGGAGTTCATTTTCATGGCCGCGACGCTGATCCACATCAAGTCGCGGATGCTTTTGCCGCCCGATCCGAACGCCCCGCCGGAAGAAGAGGAAGACCCGCGCGAAGAACTGGTGCACCGGCTGCTCGAGCACGAACAGTTCAAGAACGCGGCGCAGATGCTTCAGTCGAAGCGGATGGTCGAGGAAGCGATGTGGTCGCAGCCGGGCATCGGCGAGTTCGCGGAGGCCGAAGATGAGCCCGGCCTCGCGGTCTCCGTCTTCGATCTGATTTCGACCTTCCGTGAGATCCTCGAGCGCGCCAAGAAGCGCCCCCAGATCGAGATCCGGCGCGAAGGGGTGACCGTGGCGCAGATGGTCGAGCACATCAAGCAAGTGCTCCACTCGAGGTCCGGCCCCGTGTCATTGGAGGAACTTATCGCGGGCTACCTTTGGAGGGAAGCGCTCATCGCGATCTTCCTGGCCCTGCTCGAGTTGGTGAGAGTCCGGGCGGTCCAGTTGCGGCAAAAGGAGCTGTTCGGTCCTATAACCATTTCCAAAAGCAAGTGGTTCGAAGAGATTCTCTCCGCCACGAACGCCGCGGCGTTGCAAGTTGGGTTGGAGGAAAGTCTCGGCTAGAAGTCAGTTGTCAGTTGTCCGTTGTCGCGGTCTGTCATTCTGAGCGAAGCGAAGAATCTCGCCCTGATCTTTCACGCTTGGCCGGCCAAGCAGAGCGAGATTCCTCGCTTCGCTCGGAATGACAGATGAGGTTACGGACAACTGACCACGGACCACGGACAGAGCTCTACATGTTAAATGACGACACCTTAAAGGCCCTGATCGAGGCCATCATCTACGTGGCGCCCGAGCCTGTGCCGTTCGAGGCGATCCTGAACACCCTGGAAGGCGAAGAGCGCGCGCGAGTGAAGTCTAAACTCGAGGAATTGACCGCGGATTTTCAACTGGCGCAGCACGGAATTCAAATCCGCGAAGTGGCCGGGGGATACAAATTCTTCTCGAAGCCGGAGCATCACGATGTGCTGCGGAAATTCGTGAAAAGTCTGAAGCCGGCCGTGCGGCTCTCCAAGCCCGCCCTTGAGACGTTGTCGGTGATCGCCTACCGGCAGCCCGTGACCTTGCCGGAGATTAATGAAATCCGGGGAGTGGACTGTGGAGGCGTTATCCACACCCTTCTGGAAAAGAAACTTGTGGTCACCTCGGGGCGAAAGAATGTGGTTGGACGCCCGATCCTTTATCGAACCTCGCGCGACTTCCTGGTGCACTTTGGGTTGAAAGACGTGGGCGAGCTTCCCAGCCTCAAAGAGTTCGAGGAGCTGGCCAAGCAAGCACTGGGCTCGGAATGGGCAGCGGAGACGGGTCCGCAGCCGCCAGCGATGGCCGAGGCTTCCGCCCCGGCGGCTTCCGAATCAACTCCGCAAGACGAAGCGGTGGCCGAAGAATCCGTGTCCGATGTAAGTCCTCCGTCGCTGCCCGAGTTCGAGGACCAAGGGTAGCTTGAACCCGATTCTGTTATCCTCCGCGGAGCTGGGCCAGTGGCCCACCTACGGAAATGACAGTCAACCATCGTCACCCCCGCGGAAGCGGGGGTCCATTGTCAGCCCAGGCACCAATGGATTCCCGCTTTCGCGGGAATGACGTGACATTCGGCGCAGCGAAGCGAAGGATGACAGAGCGTGTACCTCTCCGACTGACACACATGCAAGAGCGACTTCAAAAGATCATTGCCGAAGCGGGCATAACCTCCCGGCGCAAGGCCGAAGAGTTGATCGTGCAGGGCCGGGTTTCGGTGAACGGGCAAGTCGTGTCCGAATTAGGCTCCAAGGCAGACCCGGCGCGCGACCGAATCGCGGTGGACGGCAAGCCGTTGAAGCGCAGCCGCCGGCGGTTATACCTTTTGCTGAATAAGCCGCCCGGCTATGTCTCCACCGTGAGCGATCCGCAGCATCGCCCCACCGTAATCTCGCTGGTGCGCAATATCAAGGAGAGAGTTTATCCCGTGGGACGGCTCGACTTCCATTCCTCTGGGTTGATGCTGCTCACGAACGACGGCGAGTTGGCTAATTTCCTGATGTCGCCAAAATCCGGCGTGCCCCGCACTTATCACGTTAAGCTGGAAGGTCAGGCAGCCGAGGCAGACATAAAGAAACTGGAAACAGGGATTGTCCTCGACGGGCGCCGCACCGCCCCGTGCCAAATCCGACTTCTTGCCTCGGACGAAAAACCCTGGTATGAAGTCACGCTTGTCGAGGGACGATACCACCAGGTGCGGAGGATGTTTGAGCGCATCGGGCAAGAGGTGCTAAAGTTGAAGCGCGTCCGCATTGCCTTTCTAACGGACCACGGTCTGGCGCCTGGACAGTTTCGTGAACTGAAGACCGCGGAAGTAGCTCGTTTGAAGGAATGGAAGGGAGCACAGTCGAGAACAAAGCCCTCTCCCGTGGGGAGAGGGTGGCGAGAGAAGCGAGCCGGGTGAGGGGTTACTTCGTCCACGGGTAAGATGCCCTTGATTGTGCGGACTAACCCCTCACCCGTCCCGCTCCGGCTGGTGAAAGCGCCGGCAGCGGGACACCCTCTCCCCAAAGGAGAGGGCGAAGACGTATCTCCCGAAGACACCATGCCACGATCCATCATTTACGACATACTTCCGCCCTGGTCGAGCCGCATCCGTCCCTATCCGCCAGGCAAGCCGGTGGAGGAGGTCGAGCGCGAACTGGGGCGAACCGCCATCAAGCTCGCCTCTAACGAAAACCCGTTGGGGCCTTCCCCAAAAGCCCAGGAAGCTATTCGACACCACTTGAACAGGATACATTCTTACCCCGACGGAAGCGGGTATTACCTGCGCCGGAAACTGGCGGAGATTCACCAGTTGAAAATTGACCAGATCATCCTGGGCGCAGGCTCAACGGACTTGATGGAGTTGGCGGCCAAGACTTTTCTGAGCAGCGGCGACGAGGCAGTCACGTCCGAGTCGGCTTTTTACATGTACCGGCTGGCGATTGAGGACATGGGAGCGGGAGTGGTGACGACACCCATGCGCGAGTCAACTTTCGATCTCGCTGCCATGGCGCATGCCATCACTCAGAAAACCAAGCTGGTCTATCTTGGCAATCCCAATAATCCCACCGGGACGATGTTCACCGCGGAGGCGCTGAACCGTTTTCTGGATACGATCCCGCCGCAGGTTCTGGTGGTGTTGGATGAGGCCTACTACGAGTACGTGCAGCGCCCCGATTATTCTCGTTCAGTAGACTGTGTGCGGGCGGGCCGGAACATCCTGGCGCTTCGGACCTTCTCCAAGGTGCATGGCCTGGCGGGCCTGCGCTTGGGTTACGGTATGGGTCACCGCGAGTTGATCGAATGCCTGAACCGCATCCGCTCGCCGTTCAATGCCTCGAGCGTGGCTCAGGTTGCGGGTCTGGCGGCGCTCGAAGACCACGAGCACGTGGCGCGCTCGATCGAGATGAACGCCCGGGAAATGAAATTCCTGACCCAGGAATTGACCCTGCTGGGGGTCCGCTACACGCCTTCGGTGGGCAACTTCCTGCTGATCGACACGGGCCGGGACTGTGAAGAAGATTTCATCCGGCTGCTTCACGAGGGCGTCATCGTGCGCCCCATGAAACTCTACGGCTTCCCCACCTCCCTGCGCGTTACGGTGGGAGTGCACGAGGAAAACCAGCAGTTCCTTGAGGCGCTGCAACGCGTGGCCGCCTCTTCAGTCAAGGCTGTGAGGTGACACTAGCGCGAAGGTCGTAGGGGCGACCCTCCCCAGCACCCGTCATTCTGAGCGAAGCGAAGAATGACAGTGCGGGCGAGGGTGGCCCACTCTCTTAGCCTGGGATTCAGCATGTCCGATTCGATCCGCGAGATCCTGGAGAAGTACAAGACTCTCGCCGTGGTCGGTTTATCCTCCAACACGGCGCGGCCAAGTTACGGCGTGTCCGCCTACATGAAGGCCCAGGGCTACCGCATTATTCCCGTCAACCCCAACGAACAATCCGTCTTAGGCGAGAAGGCGTACGCGGCGCTTGATGACGTTCCGGAGGCAATCGAAGTCGTGGTGATCTTCCGCCGGTCAGAATTTGTGCCCGGGGTCGTGGAGGCGGCCCTCCGCAGGCAGGCCAAGGCCCTATGGATGCAGGAAGGAGTGATCCATGAAGAAGCCGCCGCCCGCGCCCGCGAGGCCGGAGTGTTTGTGGTTCAGGACCGCTGCATCCTGAAGGAACACGCCAAGCGGTTTGTGACGGAGGGGATTTGAGCCCTTTCAAGCGGACTGGAGTTCGGCGCTTGCCGAGCCCAGCTTGGCCCGCTCCCTGATTTGGCGAAGCTTTTCCAGGAACTCTTTGCGTTCGCGGGCGGCTTTTTCTGCTTGGCGTGATTTCTCGGTCAGATAACGTTGGCCCTTGATTGGGGAACTCTGCAGGGAGTCAGACCAGGCACGAAGTTGGCGTGAAATTCCTTCAGCACCGGATTTCAAATTTGAAATCTCAGATTTCAGTTCCGAGAACCCAGGGATCTCTTCCAGCAAGCAGAGCATTGAGCGGACTTCACCCGCGGACCCACGAGCAATATAGAGGAAAGTGAGCAACTCCTGGGTGGTCCCTCGCTCGAATCCCTCCGCGATATTGTTAGAAACAGAAACAGCGGCGCGCTCAATCTGATCGCGCAAACTGAAGCGCCCTTTGAATGGGCTTTTGGCAGTCATGCCGTGAACTTGAGCCGCCAGATTGATTGCAGATTTCCAGACCGGCAATTGCTCGAAACGCTCGTAAGTCACTCGATCCTCCTATACGGCGCAATCTCAAATTTGAAATCTCAAATCTGAAATCTCCAATTTCAGACACAGTTACTTCTCCGCGAGTTTCTTTTTCCATTCCGCAATCGCCGCCATCTTCTCTCTCAGTCTTTTCTCAAATCCTTGGTCAGTGGGGCGATAGTATCGGCGCTCTTTGAGGTTGTCAGGAAGGCACTGCATATCGGTGAGCCGGTCGGCAGCATTGTGGGCGTACTGGTAGCCCTTGCCATAGCCCTGGTTGGCCATCAAACCGGTTACCGCGTTGCGCAGGTGAAACGGCACAGGTTCCGCGAGGGTTTTCTGCGCGTCTTGCGCCACTTCGCCGTAGCCCACGTAAAGCGCGTTCGACTTGGGCGCGAGCGCCAGGTAAACGGCCGCCTCCGCCAGCGCCAGGTTCCCCTCCGGCATGCCCACGAAATGCGCCGCCTGCATGGCGGCGACGCTCACCGCCAAAGCATTCGGATCGGCCAGGCCGATATCTTCGGAAGCCATGCGAATCATGCGTCGAACGATGTAGAGCGGATCTTCTCCGGCCTCGAGCATGCGGCCCAGCCAATAGAGCGTGGCGTCCGGATCGGAATTGCGCACCGACTTGTGGAGGGCTGAAATCAGGTTATAGTGCTCCTCGCCGGCCTTGTCGTAGAGGAGCATTTTGCGCTGCAGCGTATCTTCGAGGACGGCCTCGCTAACCATGGCGCGACGCGCCTCGCCTTCGCCTTCGCGTGGCGCAGCGGCCACCGCCACCTCGAGCGTGTTGTAAGCGGCGCGTGCATCGCCGTTGGCAAACACGGCGATCTGGCGCAGCAATTCCGGCGCCATCTCCACTTTCTCCTTGCCCAAGCCGCGCTGCTCGTCCTTCAAGGCGCGCTCCAGCAGTGTCAGTACTTCATCCGTGGAGAGGGCGGAAAGCATGTAGACCTTGGCGCGAGAGAGAAGCGCGGAGATCACTTCGAAAGAAGGGTTCTCAGTGGTGGCGCCGATCAGCACCACGTCGCCGCGCTCGACGTAGGGGAGAAAGGCGTCCTGCTGCGCTTTGTTGAACCGATGAATTTCGTCAATAAAAAGCACCGTTCGCCGGCCGTACCGCCGCACCTTCTCCGCCGTAGCCATCACTTCCTTGATCTCTTTTATGCCGGCGAGCACGGCACTGAAGCGCACGAACTCGCTACGGGTCTTGCGCGCGATGATGGTTGCAAGCGTGGTCTTACCGGAGCCGGGCGGTCCCCAGAGGATCATTGAGGCAAGCTCATCACGCTCGATCTGCTTGCGCAAAGGCTTGCCCGGCCCGAGGATGTGGACCTGGCCGACGTATTCCTCGATGGTCTCCGGCCGCATGCGGTCGGCCAGCGGCGATGGGGCAGAGATTTGCTGGGCTGACTTACGAGCGTAGTCTGCAGCAGGTGGTTCGAATAGGCTCATAAGAATTGGCTCATTGAAACTGATTGTCCGTGGTCAGTGGTCCGTGGCCTCCGTCCATCTGCCTGTCTGCACGTCTCGGTCTATCGGTCCAACCAAACAACCTGAACCATCCTGGGGCAACGGACAACTGACAACGGACCACGGACGTCGTTTCAATACTTGAATCCCCGCTGCCGGGCCGCTTCGTAAAGGAACACACTTCCCGCAGTTGCCGCGTTGACGGAATCCATTCCGGGACGAATGGGGATACTCAGGACCAGCGAGGCCTCGCGGGCAATCTCCGGCGGCAGGCCGGAAGCCTCTCTGCCCACCATGATGGCGACCGAGCCTCGCAGATCTGCCTGGCAAAGCGGCGAGGGGCTATGCCGGTCGGCGGCCACCATGCAAACTCCATCCGCGCGCAGGCGATACACAAGGTCATGGACGGACAGGTCGTGAAGCACCGGAAGGTGGAAGATCGCGCCGGCGGAAGACCGGACAGTTTTGGGATTGAATGGGCTGACGGTTTCCGGCAGCGTGCAAAGGGCCGAGGCGCCTAAAGCCGCCGCGCTGCGCATCAGAGTGCCCAGGTTGCCAGGATCTTGGAGCCCGCAGGCCACCAGCAGAAGCACATTCTGGCCCGCCAGAATAGTCTCCAGATGGTAATCCGGCAACTCCACCAGCGCGGCGATGCCCTGGGGGTTCTGGGTCTGCGCCACCTGCTGGAACAAGCGGTCAGGAACCTGCACGGCCTCTGCTTCGGCGGGCAACTCTTCCAGAAGCCCGGAAAATTTCGCGCTGCCGCTCTCGGTGATAAGCACGCTGTGCGCGCGAACTGTCGGGGCCGCCGCCAGGGCTTCCTTCACCAGGAAAGGGCCTTCGACAGCCAGCCAACCCTCGCGTGTCGTGCCTTTCGCCAAAGCCCGGCGATAGACCTTCACGATCGAGTTGGTGGGACTGCCGATCTGGCGTATTCGAGCGTGAGACATATAACGTCTGGCAAGCTTAACGCGCCTTGGGATGGAAGTCGAGGACCTTGGGTTGCGCAAGCTTTGGAGTGCGGCAGCTTGCTGCCGCTTTCGCGAAGGCCGGCTTGCTGGCCGCGCTCTGGAGGGTCGCCCCTCGTCGGCCGCGCGCGAGCAAGCTCGCGGAAAAAAGCGGCAGCAAGCTGCCGCACTCCAAAGCTTGTGCATGATACAATGACGCGGCTCGCAGCAGCATACTGATTCGAACATTCCGGAGGTCGAAATGCGCAAGCTCACCCTTCTCTTAGCCGTTCTCACCCTTGCCGTACCCGCCGTTGCCCAGAACCTCAGCGGGTTGTTTCCCGATCTCACCGAGCAGCAGAACTACGTCTTGAAGCGGGTCTCCAGTTATGATCGAACCGGCGCCAATGATGACTTTTGGAAAATGAAAGCCGGTGAGACGGTGACCGTGTTCAACCAGGCCGGACCGGGAGTCATCACGCATATCTGGTTTACGATTGCAAGCGGCGAGCAATTCCACCTGAAGAAGCTTGTGCTCCGCATGTATTGGGACAACGAAACCACTCCCAGTGTGGAAGCTCCCATCGGCGATTTCTATGGCTTGGGCTTGGGTGACTATTTCACCTACCAGTCTTTCCCACTGGCCGTGGGCTCGGCTCAGGCGTTGAACTGCTACTTTCCCATGCCATTTCGCAAGTCGGGGAAAATCACCATAACGGACGAGGGAAAGTTAGGCGTGGATGCCCTCTATTTCAATATTGATTACCGCGCTTACAAGACTCCCCTCCCTGCGGACACAATCTATTTCCACGCCCAGTATCGCCAGTGCGCTCCCTGCCAGGGCTGGACGAACCAATGGAATTCCAACGGCGACCCGCTGGTAGATAAGAAAACCAACCTCGACGGAGAGGGCAACTACGTGTGGATGGAAGCCACCGGCCGTGGCCACTACGTGGGCGTGACCATGTCCGTGCTGCAAAACCAGGACGAGTGGTGGGGCGAGGGCGACGATATGTTTTTCATTGACGGCGAGAAGCTGCCCTCCATCAACGGCACGGGCTCCGAAGACTATTTCCAGGGAGCCTGGGATTTTGGCGACCAGCCGTTTTCCTACTTGATGTTTGGCGCTCCCGTAAAGGGTGTGGAGCGAGTCGGGGGGCGATACTCCGTCTACCGCTTCCACCTTGATTCGCCCATCACCTTCACCCAATCGCTGCGCGCTACCATCGAGCACGGCCACGCCAACCACCGTTCCGACAATTACTTCTCCGTCGCCTATTGGTACCAGACGGAGCCGCATGGTGCCTTCCCCGCGCTGCCGTCAGTCGAGCAGCGGGTGCCCAGGATTTATCCTGTGGGTGGGCCCGGGAACGCAGGAAAGTGAAGGGCAGGAGTCAGAATTCAGCGGTCAGGAATCAGAAGGCTGTGAGATAATCGGTGACCGGCGACACTTTCGCCCATTAATGCATGGAATAACCGTATGCCCCATGGCGCTCTTCGTAATCACCTCAGACCTTTAAAGCGGCATGTAAGTGCCACGCCGGAGGGGCAAACTCAGGGAGGGAAAATGCGCAACAGTCTCAAACCGAGGACACTTCTTCCGATCTGTCCGCTCGTTCTCTTGGCAGGGCTCGCTGCGGCCGTGGCTCAGACCACGCCACAAGCTGCTCTGCCCTCTGTGGACCAGGTCCTCGATAAGTACGTCAAAGCCATAGGAGGCAAGGCCGCCCTCGAGAAGCTGACCAGCCGGGTTTCCAAAGGTACGTTCGAGATGGATCAGTTGCCCGGACCGGCGGCCGAGGAAATCTATGCGAAGGCCCCCAACAAGGGGTATATGGTCACCGACCTCTCCAATTTTGGCCAGGCCAGGCGAGGTTTCAATGGCGCCGTGGGCTGGGAGGACAACCCGCAAAACGGGATGCGAGATATTACCGGGACTGAACTGGCGGCGATGAAGCGCGACGCCGACTTCTACGCTGCGATCAAGCTCAGAGAGCTTTACCCCAAAATGACGGTTAAAGGGAAGGAAAGCGTTAATGGCCACGACGCTTACGTGGTTGAAGCGACCCCCCCGGATGGGGCCGCGGAAACGATGTGGTTCGACGCCGACTCGGGATTGCTGGCGCGTACAGAAAGGGAAGCCGAAGGGCCCAACGGCAAAGTCACATTGGACGTAACCTTCGACGACTACCGCGAAGTTGATGGTATCAAACTACCCTTCGCCATGCACTTTTCGCTAGGGGAGTTCGCCTTCGTCATCAAGCTGAGCGAGGTGAAACATAACGTGCCCATCGATGACGCGAAGTTTGACAAGCCCGCATCGCCCTAGTGCCGTTCCCACTATTCCGGGCCATTTCATCCGGGCCTTATGGCGAATCCATCCTTGATCCCGAGGGCATTTTCGCGTCCGCTCGTAAGTAAGGCGTCTATGGTCTGTCTTTTATCCTGTACACAAACTTCAGGCCGGACCAGACCTCATCAACTGCGCAAACCTTAACGTCCACCAAGCCATTCGCCAGGCCTATCTCACGAACCACGTTTTCGGTAAGGTCAGTCGGCACCCCCGATGACGCCTTGGGCCAGGACACCCAGAGCATCCCGCTGGGTGAGAGCGCCGCCTTCAACCTCGGGAATTGCTCGTTCAAATGAGAGCGTCTTGAAGAGAAGGATTGGATGAAATCGAGAGGGCCTTTGAGCTTATTGGCCTGTCTGACGCTGGAGGGAAGCTTCCCCAGCGTCGCAGCATAATTCTCCGGCGCGCCCAGGATCGCGATGGCAAATCCATCTTTGATGCCGAGCTTTTCGATCAGCGACTTCTTGGAATATCCAACAGGCATAGTCAATGTTGTGTCTCTTTGGGTCTTTTGCGGCTTGGCGTGAGCTGTTTTGATTTCTCCACACCTTCGGCAGCCTTCCTACAAGATAAAGCGGAACCCCAGCGCGTTCAGCCCACTGCCCACTGCCTACCGTCCCGCTGCCGACTGCCGACTGCCCACTGCCGACTGCCGACTGCCCACTCACCCCGAAGCTCTTTTTGCCCCGGCGACCTGGGCTTCGAGTTCGGCCATGTCGAGCACGATGACTTTGCGCCGCTCCAGGCGAATGAGGCCGCGATCCACAAAACGCCGGAGATTGCGTGAAACCAGGTCGCGCACCGTGCCGATCTCCGCGCCGATCTGTTGATTGGTTTCATCCAAGGGAAACTCCACGCCGCGTCGCGTGCGCGCTCCCAACCGCAGCGCGCGGTCACGCAGGAACCGCGCCAGGCGATGGCTGACCTCTTTCAAGGATAGTTCCTCGACCAGATCGGCAAGGTACCGGAACCTCCACGCCAGGGTGCGGATAACCGCCAGCGCCACTTCCGAATTGCGGCGGCACAAATCCAAAAACTCCTTCTTGGGAAGGAAGAGCAAGGTGGAGTCTTCCACAGCCGCCGCCGAGGCGGGAAAAGTGCCGCCGTCGAAAATCGAGAGTTCGCCGACGGTGGATCCGGCGCGCTCGATCACCAACACCTGCTCGCGGCCGTTTTCGGCCATCTTGAAGATCTTAATGGCCCCGGACTGGATGACGAAGAGGCCGTCGCACGCGTCACCCTCCGCAGCCAGCATTTCACCCTTGCCTAGCCGCCGGGCAACGCAGTGGCAGGCCAGGGCTCTAAGCTCATCAACGGGCAGGACCGCGAAAAACGCCACCCGGCGCAGAGTCTCAACTGGATCGAGAACCGTCATGAGGTGTTTTGTAGGGGCAGCCCTGGTGGCTGCCCGGACGCAAGCCTATGGGCAGCCAGGCGCGCGCACCCGGGCCGCGCCTACTTCTCTAGAATAGCTTACCAGACACTTCATCCCTGAGCACGACTTAAGTCATCGCGCCTTTCCCGGCGCCCGGATAATCTGTGGCTACGTGGGGGCAAAAGGAGACTCAAACTTTAGATGCCCTCGGGAGGAATCTCCTATGGCTTATGTGATTGCTGAACCCTGTGTCAACACCAAGGACACCGCATGCGTAGACGTTTGCCCGGTGGATTGCATCCATCCGCGCAAAGATGAAGCCAACTTCGCCGATGTTCCCATGCTTTACATCGACCCGGTGGAGTGCATTGATTGCGGCGCCTGCGTGCCGGTTTGCCCTGTTTCCGCCATCTTCCCGCTGGATGACCTGCCGGAGAAATGGCACGAATATACCGAGGGTAACGCTAAATATTATCAGAAATAGATAGGGCTCACGACCATTGATCGCGGGTGGCGCGTACATGCAAGGCAATGCATGCGCCCGCGCTCCAAAGAGCGCAGCGAAGAATCTCGTCCTGGCCCTTCCCCTGTCATTCTGAGCGCAGCGAAGAATCCCGCCCTGCCCCTTCCCCTGTCATTCTGAGCGCAGCGAAGAATCTCGCTCTGTCCGCCCTGCAACCTGACACCTGAAACCTGTCCTTCGCCGCCCACTCTAATCTGTCCCTCCGGGACATCGCAGACACCAAAGCTGTGCCTTGGACAAATGATGAAGAGTGAATTCCATTGGATCTCGCGCCGGAAGCGGTCTACGACCGGCCGGTTGCCGGGATGCTTCTTGAGTAGCTTGGTAATGGTGTCGGAATCGAGCGAGTAAGTGCTCATCCCGCTTGGGTAGGACCGAAGGCGACCGGGTGGCTCTGGCCGTCCGCTTGAAACTCGATCCACCAGGCCTCGCCCCGGTCATCGGGCGTGGCGAGCCAGGAATCGAGCCAACGCAGCAGCTTCTTATTCTGGGGGCGCAAGCGCGGGGCTCCTCGACGTCGATGTGACGCCGTTGATTTGGGCTTCCGAAGAGTCAGCGTAGTCGCCACGGTTCGCCTTCCAACTTACCTTACTGTTCCCGATCGTAAGTATAGCTCGAACGGGTAGAGGCGGCTTTACGCCACCAGTTGGGGAGGTAAACTCGCCGCTACGAATTCAAACTGAGACACTACGGTCCGCACTTTTCGCAAGTCGGCAATTTTCGCTTGACAAGCCAGCCGGCTTATGATAGCCTATCATGGTTGTCTATTTCGCGACGTTTTGTCGCCCAGGGAGTGCCGGCATGCTCGGAAGGGAACGAAAAAGCGGGGTCGTCCAGGCGAGCCAGGGAGAGCTGTGGTTCGAAACAACAAAAAAATACGAACGAAGCCAGTATGTTATTGAAAACACATGAAGGCATGTGCGAAACGAACTAAAACGAACTCAAAATGAGCCGCAATTGAGTGTTAAAATGCGCGCAGCACGTGTGGAATTCGAGTTTTCCGGCACTTCACAGGTTTTGGCGGAGGCCTCGACCGGGGAGGACGACCGTGGACGAAATCGCCGGGTCGGGGGAATCCAGAGGAGTGCGAGAAAATGCGAAAATCGCGGGAACGAAGCCAAGAAGTGCTTGAAAACAAATGACATCACTTTTTTGAAGGTTGCAAATCTCGCGTGTTTTGTGCGCAAATTAACAGCAATTTCACCCCAAAGGGAGCAAATGACGCCGCATTTTGCGAAAACGAAGTCAGGACTTGCGACTCCCAGCGTGACGGCATGACAGTGACAAGCAGTCGGCTAGACAATCTCGGGACTTCCATCGGCGCCGATCTGATCTCCGGTCGGGTCGCCGCACCCTATCGGTGGCACGGGCGTCCCGCCCGTGCAGAGTCACGGCCAAGATGGCCGTGCCACATCAAAGTGGGTCACTAGCTGACCGACTTTAGGGTTGACCGTGGAAGGGCCTAGTCGTTAGAATTCGGTCGAGTGGCCAGGAAAGGACGGAAAGAGCTATCAAACTCAGGATGGGAGGCGCATTTTCGAGCAAGGTCAAGCTCTTGTGGAGCCTGGGCGCTGTTGCCCTTTCGCTCAGTTGTGTGACGGAACAACAGAAAGTAATCGTCCAGACCCCTGCGCCCGTGCCGGTCCCGGTCGCTCAAGCCTTACCTCCCAAGCCTCCTGTGGCGACGCCGGCAGCGCCCCCTGCGCCGCCCCCTGACCCCGCCGAGGCGCTCGTTTCCCAAGTTGAAACCCTGTACAAAGCCGGAATCGCCGACTACCGGTCAGGAAACCTGGAAGAAGCCAAAGAAAAGTTCGATCAGGCGGTGGAAAAACTACTCGAATCGAACCTCGACCTTCAGGCTGACGATCGCCTCAACAATGAGTTTGAGAAACTGACGGAGGACGTCTATGCCGATGAGGCGGCGGCGCTGGAACGCGGAGACACCTTGAGCCCGCACAACTATGTCCCTCCGCCGCTCGAATCGTTTTCCGGCCTGACCTTCCCGGTTGATCTACGGGTCAAGCAGCAAGCTCAGCAGGAGCTGAAAGCCGTCCGGTCAGACTTGCCGCTGGTGTCGAACGACTATGTTGACGGCGTGCTGACCTATCTTCAGAACCACGGCCGAAGCTATGTTACGACGGCCCTGAAGCGGATGGGGTTATACCAGGCAATGATTTCGGAAACCCTGCAGAAGGAGGGGATTCCGCAGGATCTCATCTACCTCGCCGCCCTCGAAAGCGCGTTCAATCCGTATGCCTTGTCGCACGAAGGGGCGAAGGGCATCTGGCAGTTCATGGTTGGAACGGGCATGCTTTACGGCTTAAAGAAAGACCGCTGGGTGGACGAGCGCCAGGATCCCGTGAAGTCCACACAAGCAGCCGCCCGCCACCTCAAGGAGCTTTATCAGGAGTTTGGGGACTGGTCCCTTGCCATGGCGGCCTACGATAGCGGCCCGTTGACCGTGCAGGCCGCCATCGCGAGGACAGGTTACGCCGATTATTGGGACCTGCGGCGGCTGCACGCCCTTCCCGCTGAGACGGAAGACTACGTGCCGATCTTCATGGCCACCGTGATGATCGCCAAGGACCCCAAAGCCTACGGCTTCGACATCCAGCCGGATCCGCCTTTTGCTGCCGACCAAGTCGTCCTGAACACACCCACGGACCTGCGCCTGGTGGCGCAACTCATCGACAGGCCCGTGGATGATTTGACGCGGTTGAACCCCAGTCTGCTTCGCTGGACGACTCCGCCCAACAACCCGGAGTTCACCTTAAACCTTCCACCGGGGACTAAGGAACTGTTCGAGCAGCGGATCGCCGCGATCCCAGAGGATAAGAGAATCTGGTGGAGAGCCTATAAGGTTGAGGAAGGCGAAACTCTCGCCAGCATTGCCAAGAAGCTCCACGTCTCGCCGGTTTCTTTGCGAGAGGCGAACAAGCTGGATGATGAATCGGAGGTCGAACAGGGCACCCACCTGGTGGTGCCGATGTCCCCGGGCAGCGAATCATCGCTGGCGCGAGTGCGCGAGGGGGGGCCGCACTACACGGTCAAGTATCGTGTTCGGCCCGGCGACACTCTGGAGTTTATCGCCGATCGCTATGATGTGACTCCTTACCAGATCCGCCGCTGGAATAACTTGAAGACCTCGCAGTTGACGGCCGGCGCGTCTCTGCGCATCTTCGTGGCGGGCAGGAGCCCAGCGAGCCGGTCTCGAGCCCGGGGGAAAAAGAATTCCCGGCCGTCAGGCAAGACAGCTAGCCGCACCCCGGCGGCTTCCGGGACAGGAGAGGCCGTGGCCGCTCCCCAGGCCACTCCCAAACAGCTTGCACAGGGGCGTTAGCACGCTTTTCTTCAAGAACGCAACGATTGCACTTGACACAACGATGAGTGTGTTATACATCTGCCTCCAGCGGGGTAGTCAAGACGTTCGCACCTGTCGCCCGGGCAGCAAAGCCGGGCATGGTTGAGTGAATCAGAAACTGACGGGGGAGGGATGCATGGATTTCGATAAAGACAATAAAGCGGGTGATGAGCTCGAGGATTATGGCGACGAGCTCTCCTCCGACTACAAGGAAGAAGCGGACGAGAGGTTGGGCGAGGAAGGCGAGGATCTCGAGGAGGAGGTTTCTTATAAAGTAGAGGAAACCGAGATTATCGAGAAAGCGCCCGCCGTCCCGGCCGTGACGGAGAAAGCTCCGGCGCCCACGCCTAAGCCTAAGCCTGCTGCGGCCCGGAAGAAGGTCGCGAAAGCCAAGCCGAAGCCGAAGCCGAAAGCGAAGCCCAAGCCGAAGAAGGCGCCCGCCAAGGCCAAGAAGCCCGCTAAGAAAGTGGCGAAGCCCGCTAAGAAAGTGGCGAAGCCTGCCAAGCCGGCGAAGAAACCGGCTGCCAAAAAGAAGGGGCGCGGCAAGTAGCTCGACGAAGTCACGAGGACCCGAAAGCGTCCTATCCGCCCTCAAAATGCGGGCGCGGACAACAAGCGTGGTGGTGTGTCTGGCCCGGAGCCGTCCAGTGCCGGGCCGGGCGTCCCTCGTCAGGCAGCGTGGATGGATTCGCACTCCCAACCCCACGGTGAGCCTTCAAGGCCGGAAGGTCCGGCAGGCCATAATCCGATTCTCGCCTTGGAGGTCATCCGCCGCATGCGTGGGGCTTCACAGCCCTACCTGCTGCGTTGTGCGGACGAGTCCAATTACGTCGTCAAGTTCCAGAACAACCCCCAGCACGTACGCATCCTGGCCAACGAAATGCTCGCCGCTCGCCTGGCGATGCTCATTGGCCTGCCGGTTGCCGCTCCGGCCTTCGTGGAGGTTCCCCCTGGCCTTATTCGTGGCACGCCCCCTCTTGAACTCGAGATCGGTTCTCGCCGCGAACTCTGCCTGGCTGGCCTGCAGTTTGGCTCGCGTTATCCAGGAGCGCCTGGTCAAACTCTAGTGGTGGATTTTCTGCCGGATCGTTTGCTGAGCAGAGTAAAGGGTTTAGCCTCGGTATTCCTGGGCGGATTTGTTTTCGACAAATGGACCTGCAATTGTGACGGGCGACAGGTCGTTTTCTATCGCTCCGTGAACGATGAGGACCCCGCGTATTCAGCCCTTTTGATCGATCAGGGTTTCTGTTTTAACGACGGAGATTGGAGTTTTCCTGATTCCCCAATTCGGGGACTTTACCCGCGCCGGCTGGTTTATGACGAGGTACGGGGATTGAAGTCTTTTGAGCCTTTCCTCTCTCGAGTCGAGAACCTGGACAGCTCTCAAATCGGCGAATGCATTTCTCAAATGCCCGGCGAGTGGTGCGGACCCGACCCCGGCAAGTTGAACCAACTTGCGGAGACACTACATAAGCGGCGCAGAGGAATTCGGCAAGCGATTATTGACGCCAAGAATAGTAGCTTGAAACCCTTCCCCAATTGGCGTGAGACTAATGTGATCGCTCGACCGAGGCCGGACCCATGGTCAAAGAGAGTGAATTGAAGGAATGTTCGTACTTCCTGGTGCGCTACGTCCCCGACGTGACGAAGGAAGAGTTTATCAACATCGGTGTCTTCCTCTCTTGTCCTGGGGAGCGGTTCCTGGATTGCGTGTTTAGCGACGACTGGCGGCGAATCAGCCGCTTCCACCAGGAGGCGGATGCGGAGTTTCTGAGGGATCTCCAATCGCACTTCAAACAGGAGATCGAAGATCACAGGAATGATCTCGCTCGCTACCTCGGCGAAATGCAACAGTCTTTTTCGAATCTCATTCAATTGTCGCAGCCCCGCCCCTGCCTGACCTCCAACCTCTTGGCGCAGCTTCAGGACCTTTTCGAACGATATGTGGGAGCGCGTGTTGCCGGTCCAACGGAGCAAGACACCCGGGTTTACGTCAGGCAGCAGATGACAGATTGCTTTAGCCGGCATGGCATTCTTGGGCACAAGTTATTCGAAAGTCGCGTTCCAGCCTCCCAATGGACGGGGGTTGGCGATCCCTTTTCTTTCGACTTTGGGTATAAGCCCCAGGCACAGGCAGGCAAGCCTAACGGACGCCTGAAACTAATCCACGCCGTTTCCTTGCAACGAGATCCCAAACTCACCGAGGCGCTGGTGTGGACCTTTGAAAAAGTCCTCGAGCAAGAGCGTTCCACGCTGACGGTGGGTCACGAAGACAACGCTGATCAGCAGAATGCCCAGGTCCGTTTCTCGCTGAGCGTGCTTCAGCACGAGCATATCCGCCTGGTGCCGGTTTCAGAATTCGACGCATACGCTCAGTCTATCCGCGCAGAACTTGAAATCTAGCCCTCACAGGCTTACCGTAAAAGCGGCCATGCCGAGCCTGTCTTCTATCTAGCTTGGGGTGCCGTCTGTCATTCTGAGCGAAGCGAAGAATCTTCGCAGTTCGTCCTCCAACGCCCGGCGCATAAGGCAACTGCAGAGATTCTTCGCTTCGCTCAGAATGACAGGCGTGTTGAAATGACATGAGCAGCCGTCTCAAAGTCGAATGTTATTCCGGCTACAAGGCCGATGAACGGCCACTTCGGTTTTCCTTCCAAGACAAGCCCGGCGGACGCGTGTTCGAAGTCAAAGAAGTCCTGGATCAGTGGTACGGCGTGGGCTATCAGTGTTTCAAGGTGCTGGCCGATGACTGCAATTTCTACATTCTTCGCCATCAACAGGCGGAGGATAGCTGGCTGCTGGACTCCTTCCGGTCCTCTCAGTAGGCGAACTCCGGTCAGACCCGCCCGCTCATGACAATCCTGGCGAGAAATGATTAAATAGAGACCTCGAAAGTCGGAGCCAGCCTCTCGGTTCTGGGGAAAGGTCATCGGGAAATGCACAAGGGCGAAAACGTGATCTCTTTCGCGCTTGCTGTTGTTGTGGTTCTGTCCTTCGTGGCGATCCAGCGGCAGTGGAACCCTGCCAGTCTGAAGGACATGGCCTCGACCGCAGAGGACTTTATCCTCTCCAGCACCGGGATACGCGGCCAAGTGCCGGATTTGGTTGGCTACGAAAGGCTCAAGACCTATCGGCTGGAGAACTACCGCGCCGCCTTGTACCGCCGCACCCCTGCCTCATTGATCTTCGCTCCGGGCCGCTTTGTTGTTTACAACCGGGAAGATCAACCCGTCTTCAAGCTCGAGACCCTGGAAGGATCAAAAGACTCCTGGACGACTCTCTACGACTTCAGCGGACGGCACGGGCTGCCTGTCCCCGGCAGCCGGAGCCGTCCGGAATACGCCCGGAGCCTCACCGGCAGCGGCCTGCCTGACGTTGTGATCGGCCAGTATTCCGGCGGGGATCACTGTTGCACTGTGGCCACGATTATCGAATTAGGCAGCGACGCGGTATCCGTGGTAGGGCGAATCGAGGGTTTGGATGGCTTACCGTTCGAAGGCCTTGAAATTCGCGACATCCGCAAGGATAAGAGTTGGGAATGCGTTGCGCATCGCCCCTATACGACAACTTGTGGCGACCAGGCCGAACCGGCCGACGTGCTCTCGGTGTACACGTTCATCGACGGGCATTACGTGGACAATACCACGCAATATGAAGACTACCTCACCGGCGTTTTGAACCAGAACCTTACGAAATGGCGTCAGGAGAAAGGCCTGTCGCTTGGGCTGTTGCAGACCCTGGCGGGCCAATTCGCGGAATTAGGCCGCATGGATGAGGGAAAGCGTTTTTTTGCGATGAACTTCAACCGCTTCTTGCCTAATCTTCAACAGCGAGGCATTGATCCCAACGTCTGCCTGGATGACCTGGAAAACCTCATGAATGGCTTGCCCGGCGTGACGCCGGCGGCCAGTCAAGAGTCAAAAGTCGAGAGTCGACAGTCGCGAACGACGAGTCAACAGTCAACAGTCGACAGTCGATAGCTTGTCACTCGTCACTTGTCACTCGTCACTGCCTCACAGCACCGGCTCGCTCCAGTTTTCGAGGATCTGCTTAATTCGTCCCAGGAATTTTTCGGCCACTGCTCCGTCGATAACCCGATGATCGTAGGAAAGGGCGAGGTAGGCCATGGAGCGGATGGCGATGGCATCGTCACGCACCACGGGGCGTTTTTCGATGGTGCCAACGCCCAAGATAGCCACCTGGGGCTGGTTGATAATCGGCAAGCCGAACAAACCGCCGAAACTTCCTGGATTGGTAATCGTGAAGGTCCCTCCCTGCACGTCATCCACGCTCAGGCGCTTGGTTCGCGCCCGCTCGGCGAGATCCTGAACGGCGCGCGCGATGCCCAGGAAGTTCTTTTCATCGGCGCGCTTGATGACGGGCACGATCAGTCCCGCCTCGAGCGCCACGGCAATCCCTACGTTGACGTCGCGCTTGTAGATAATGTTGGCGCCGTCGACCGAGGAATTGACTACAGGAATGTCTCTGATCGCTTCGACGGAAGCGCGAACGAAGAAGGGTGTGTAAGTCAGCTTGACGCCGTTTCGCCGCTCGAACTCCTCACGTTGCCGCTCCCTTGCCTCCACCACTTTGGTCATTTCAACTTCGAATACGGTGTAGACGTGGGCCGAAGTCCTCTTGCTGGCTACCATGTGCTCGGCGATCTGGCGCCGCATCGGCGTCATCTGAACCACTTGGGCCGGCCCGGCAAAAGCGAAGGGGGCGGGAGAAGGCTGAACTGTGGCGGGCGCGGGTGGGACCGCAGCGGGCAGCGGAAGAGATGGCGCAGGTGCGGACGGCGCCGGGGCTGCTGCGGTACGACTTGCGGCGGCAGACCGGCGCTGTTCCACATAATCCAGAATATCTTTCTTGCTGATTCTGCCGCCTGAGCCCGTGCCGTGTACTTGCGTGAGGTCAACCTGGTATTCCCGGGCGATGCGCCGGACAAGTGGCGACGACCTCACTGGCTCGGATTCAGGGGGAGCTGACGGACCTTCGGCCCCGATTTCAGCGCCTGCTGTTGAAGCCGGCGCTGCCGGTTCGGCCGCCGCAGGAACCGCCGGAGGCGCCGAAACTTGCGCGTCTGCCTCCTTCGCCGGTATGCTGATGGCTGCGCCTTCGCCGTCGATCACGGCCACCACCGTGTTCACCGCTACGGTCTCGTTTTCTTTCACCAGGATTTGAGTGAGAATCCCCGCTGCCGGCGAAGGTATTTCCGCATCCACTTTGTCCGTCGAAATCTCAAAGAGAGGCTCGTCTCTGCCGATCGGTTCGCCGACCTTCCTTAACCATTTTGTAATCGTTCCCTCGGCAACACTCTCGCCCATCTGGGGCATGATCACGTTGGTCGACATTGCAACCCCCACACCATTGAGTCATTGAGCGATCGAGTCATTGAGCCATTGGCCTGCTCCATCGTTTGCCGTGGCGATCACCGCCGTCATCCAGTCATTGAATCAATGACTCAATGGCCCAATCGCCCAATGACTCAATCTTAGTACTTCGCCAGTTTCCTCGCTGCCTCAATCACCTTTCGGGCGTTGGGCAGATAGTATTCCTCGAGGGGCGGCGAGAAAGGGACAGGCGTGTCCGGCGCGGTAATGCGCACGATAGGCCCGTCCAGGCACTCGAATGCCCGCTCGCCGATTAAGGCGGCGAGTTCGCCCGCCATGCCTCCTGTCCGCGTGTCCTCGTGAAGCAGGATAACTTTATTGCACTTTCGCACACTGCCCAACACTGCTTCTTCATCGTAGGGCAGCAACGTGCGCAGGTCAACGACTTCCAGGGAAATGCCATCTTTTTCAAGTTGCTCCGCCGCCTCCAGGGCGGTCCAGACCATGGCGCCGTAAGTGATGATGGCCACGTCGTTCCCTTCGCGCCTTACCGCCGCCTTGCCGAGGGGAACCACATAATCCCCCTCCGGGACTTCTTCTTTGATTCGCCGGTAGAGGAACTTGTGTTCATAGAAGATCACGGGATTGTCGTCGCGGATGGCGGATTTGATCAATCCCTTGGCGTCATAAGCTGTCGCCGGCATCACCACTTTCAGGCCCGGAGTGTGGACAAACCACATTTCGTTCGATTGCGAATGGTAAGGGCCGCCGTGCACGCCGGCTCCTGACGGCCCGCGGATCACTATGGGAACTGCCGGCCCCCACCGGTAATGCATCTTCGCCGCCATGTTCACAATCTGGTCGAAGCCGCAGGCGATGAAATCCATGAACTGCATCTCGGCCACAGGCCGCATTCCCATCAACGCCGCCCCGATGGCCGCGCCCACAATCGCCGACTCCGATATGGGCGTGTCAATCACGCGCTCGGCACCGAATTTCTCCAGCATCCCCGCTGTGACCTTGAACGCGCCTCCCAAGATACCGATGTCTTCGCCCAACAGGAACACGGAAGGATCGCGTTCCATCTCTTCCCAGATACCTTGGCGAATTGCCTCGAGGTAGGTTAGGACCGGCATCGGCGCACCGAAACTGGAAAATCGAAACTGGAAAATGGAAACTGGAAAATCGAAATACGAAAGTCGGATTCCCGTTAGACTGTCGGCTTAGGTTCTTCCTTGTTGCTTGTTACTTCCAGCTCTCCTGACTCCTGAATCCTGCCTTTCCACCAACACTCCGGCCCGCAGTACACGCCTTGCAAGGCTGATTCACCTTGCGGAAGCGGGCGCGCCTCGGCATCGGCGACGGCCGCGTCGATCTCGCTCTTGATGCGGCGGTCGAGATTGCCAATGCTCTCTCTGGTCATGATCCCTTTGGAGAGCAGGTGTTTTTCAAGCCTTTGGATGGGATCTTTCTTTACCCAGGCGCGCAACAGCCGAGCGGGAACATACTCCGCCGCGTCGTGAGCCGAATGTCCGGTCACGCGAAATGTCTTGCACTCCACAAAACTCGGACCCTCTCCGCGCCGCGCCCGTGCGACCGCTTCCCCCACAGCGCGATAAACTATCATCACGTCGTTGCCATCGATGGTTTTGCCCGGCATGCCGTAGGCAGGGCCGCGTGCCGACAGATGTTTTATCGGGAATTGCTTCTCGACTGGAGTCGAGTAGGCGTAGCCGTTGTTGTTAACGATGAAAATCACGGGTAGCTTCATGACCCCCGCCATGTTCATCGCTTCATGAACCTGCCCCACGCTGGTTGTGCCCTCGCCCAGATGGACCAGCACCACATTACCCTGGCCGCGCCACTTCAACACCATCCCGACCCCGCAGGCTACCGGGCAGGTCCCGCCCAGCGGAGAAATGATCGGGATAACGCCCAGTTTCAGATCACCGATGTGCAGAGTGTTGTCGCGACCGCGGGTGGGGGTGTCCGCACGCGCCATCCAGTTGGCGATGATGTCGGCAAGCGAGAAGCCGCGAATCAGGAAGGAAGAGAAATCCCGGTGGCTGGGTAGCACCACGTCGCCTTCGATCAACTGCAAAGCCGAGCCGACGCCAATGGCTTCCTGCCCGCGCCCGACGTAGACCCCTCCCACAATCTTCCCCTGACGGTAGAGGACCTGCTCGATCCTCGACTCCGCCTCGCGCGTGAGCTTCAAGAAATACAACATGCGCTCGAGTGTGGCGGGAGGAATCCCTGTTCGCTCGGTGCCGCTTCGGATTGTCTTGGCTTTGGCCATTGCTGATTCAGATCCGCTCGGTTTGTCCGCCCCGAAGGGGCGAACCATGAGTAGCCGTGGGTGAAACCCACGGAAGGGAAACCGAAAAACCCCTACGGCCCTGGAGGGGCCGCACACCCGCAGGTTGAAACCTGCGGCTACTCACGTGAGGCCCCTTCGGGGCCTTAGTCGGGAATGGCGGTCTCCACAGAGGGATCACGAGCAAGCACGACACCTAAGCAGTCCTTTCAGCTTTGGACTTTCGCCTCTCGACTTCCTCGGCCATCTCCAGATCGAAAACACGGCCAAAGTGCAGTATCACCTTTTCTTTGACGCCATCCATCGCGACCGGCACGCCCAGCAACTTCTGGAGCGATGTAACGCCTTTATCGCGCAGCCCGCAGGGAACGATCCAATCGAAATAGCGCAGGTCGGTGTTAACGTTGAAAGCGAAGCCGTGGGAAGTGACCCAGCGGGAGATATGGACGCCCATGGCTGCCAGCTTGTCATTTCCCACCCAGATCCCTGGCGCGCCGGAAAGGCGCCCGGCCTCGATTCCGTATTCCCGGGCCACTGCGATCAGGACTTCTTCGAGGGCGCGCATGTACCAGGCGATATCCCGACGATGCTGCGTCAGGTCCAAGATCGGGTAGCCCACCAACTGGCCGGGTCCGTGGTAAGTCACATCCCCGCCGCGGTCAATCTCGAAGACTTGCACACCGCGCATGGCGACCTGCTCGACTGAAAGTAGGATGTTGTCCTTTTTCGCATTGCGCCCCAGAGTGTAAACGTGGGGATGCTCGAGCAACAGAAGCGTGTCCGGAATCAGATCGGCCTTGCGCGCCGCCAAACGTTCGCGTTGAAGGCGCAGGCCGTCCGCGTAGTCGACGAGGCCGAGGCGTTCGACTTGACAGGTCATTGTTTCCGCGTGGCACAATTCATGGACTTTCAAGCGGCGTTGCGACCCCCTCACCCGGCTCCGTCAGCTGACGGACTGATGAAAACGCCGGCTGCGAGCCACCCTCTCCCCCAAGGGGGAGAGGGCTTAAAGCCAATCCCTAGCCCCTAGCCCCCAGTCCCTAACCCCTGCTCGTCAGATATGAATCGGCCAGTCGTGTGCGGCGTGGGCCGCTTCCATCACCGCCTCGGTGAGGGTTGGATGCGGGTGGATGGCATAAGCGAGATCCTCGACGGTGCCCTCGAGGCGCATGGCCACCACGGCTTCGGCAATCATCTCCGTTACGCGGGGCCCGATCATGTGGACGCCCAGGATTTCTCCGTACTTCTCATCGCTGACCACCTTTACAAAGCCCTCGCGGGCGCCCAGGATGGTGGCTTTACTATTGGCGGCAAAGGGGAACTTTCCGATGCGAACCTTGTGTCCTTTCTCGCGCGCCTGGCGTTCCGTCATCCCCACGCTGCTGACTTCGGGCTCGCAATAGGTGCAGTTCGGAATCTGGCCGTAGTTGATGGGCTCAACCGGTTTTCCCGCCGCGTGCGTAACTGCGACGATTCCTTCCCTCGAGGCCACATGCGCCAGCAAGGGGCTCGAGGCCACGATGTCGCCGATGGCGTAGACGCCTGGCTCATCGGTTTGCATGTACGGATCGACTTTGACGAAGCCTCGCTCCAGCTTGGCCCGGGTTCCCTCCAAGCCCACATTCTGGGTGTTGGGCGAGCGCCCGACGGCCACGAGGAGGGTTTCAGCTTCGATGCTTTGCGGCTTACCATCAGGCCCAGTGTACGAAACGGAGATCCCAGTTGCCGTCTTCGTAGCCTTCTCGACCTTGGCCTGCGTCTCGAGCGCGATGCCTTGGTGGCGGAACGACTTCTCGAGTTCGGCGGAAATCTCTTCATCCTCGAGCGGGACGGCGCGCGGCAGCATTTCCAGAATCGTGACTTTGACCCCGAAGCGCTGGAAGATCGATGCGAACTCCACGCCCACGGCCCCGGCTCCCATGATCACCATCGACTTGGGCAGGGCTGGCAACGCCAGGATTTCCTTGTTGGTCAGAATGGTTTTCCCGTCCGGCTCAAAGCCTGCAAACGTCTTAGCTTCAGAGCCCGTGGCCAGCACAACCTTCGCGGCCTGAATTTCACGCTTCTGCCCTTTAGCGTCGGTTACCGTGATCCGCCCCGGCCCGGCAAGTCGGCCGTAACCCTGAACAGTCTCCACTTTGTTCTTCTTGAACAGAAACTCGATGCCTTTCGAAAGCTTAGTCACCACCTTCGTTTTACGCGCCTGAATTGCCGCCCAGTCAATCGAGAATTCCTTCGCAACGATTCCGAATTCCTTGCCGTTCTTGAAGTAATCGTAAACGTCGGCATTGAGGAGAAGGTCTTTCGTCGGTATGCAACCGACGTGCAAGCACGTCCCGCCCAATTTGTCGTCCTTCTCGACGACCAGTGTCTTGAGACCCAACTGCCCGGCGCGAATCGCCGCTACGTATCCGCCAGGCCCACTGCCGATAATCACGATGTCGTACTTTGCCGTTTCTGCCAAGCCCGCACCTCCTGTCAGGATTCAAGAGTCAGGATTCAGCGAACGTATTTCCCGAATCCTAAGCCGCGAATCCCGTTTGGTCATGGATCATCGAGTCCGCTAGTTGTCATCTTATTACATTACGAGAATTGGTTAAACTGGCAACCCACGCTATTGATTCATCGCACAGATCTTGCCGATGGAGTGAATCGTCGAGAGGCCCAAAGGTACTATTGCCGGCCGAAGCACCTGAGTATACATTCCGTTACGGCTCTTCGAAGGAGACTCCCATCGAGGTAATACCCGCCACCAGAATACCTCGGTCGGGGCTGCACGGATGGGAATACGAAGCGAGCCGCATCGCTTGTGCTTCGTCTCACTCTCCTGCCGCCAGCATCGCGGGCGCACCCACGAAAGACAGTTCAGGCGCCCCGCGGAGCCCCAGAATCGACGACTTTTGTCCTTGGAGGCAGCATGAAACTCCTGCTTTCGCCTCAGGTGCGAACCCTTCCCGTGATCGCGTTTATCTTGTTGTCATCCGCAACCCTTTTGGGGCAAACGGCTGCCGTCCCCGCCCGCGTCACGCAACCTGTCGACGTGGAGAGCGTCGTCACGTTGCAGGGTAACACCCATCCGCTGGCACGCCCTGAATTTGACCACGGCGCCGCGCCGGACAGTCTGCCCATGCAGCGCATATTGCTCGTTTTGCAGCGCTCGGCGGGGCAGGAAAGGACGCTGCGAGAATTGCTCGATGAGCAGCAGATCAAGTCTTCGCCCAACTATCACATGTGGCTCACCCCGGAGCAGTTCGGGCAGCAATTCGGCCCAGCCGATGCCGACATTCAGGCCGTGACCGATTGGCTAACGTCGCAGGGCTTCGAGGTGAATCGAGTGGCCGCCGGGCGCACGGTGATCGAGTTTTCGGGCACGGCGGGGGCGGTGCGGCAGGCGCTGCACACGGAGATCCACAAATATGTGGTGAACGGTGAAGAGCATTGGGCCAACGCGAGCGATCCGCAGATCCCCGCCGCGCTCCGACCGGTGGTGGCCGGATTTGCTTCGCTGCATAATTTCCCCCGACATCCGACGATGAAGCGCGTGGGGGCCTTTTCACGGTCAAAGGCTACCGGCGTGGTAAAGCCCCTCTTTACTTACCCTTCCGGCAACGGGGCGAACTATCTTCTAGGACCGACCGACTTTGCCACTATTTACAATGTCTTGCCGCTCTGGAAAGCCAGTCCGCCCATCGACGGTACGGGACAGACTATTGCCATCGTGGCCGAAACCAACATTAACGTCCAGGACGCGGCCAATTTTCGCAACCTCTTCGGATTGCCGCCCAACGCCCCCCAAGTCATCCTCAACGGCCCTGATCCTGGGATCACGTTTGACGAAACTGAATCTGACCTGGACACCCAGTGGTCCGGCGCCGTGGCGAAAAATGCCACCATCGACCTTGTGGTTTCCGAGTCTACTGAGACCAGTCAGGGGGTGGACCTTTCTACGCTCTACATCATCGACAACAACCTGGCGCCGGTCATGAGCGAAAGCTACAGTTGCTGCGAGGCTTTCCTGGGCACGGGCGGCAATGCCTTCGCAAGCGCCCTCTTCGAGCAGGGCGCTGCCCAGGGCATCACCATCATTTTGTCCACGGGCGACACGGGCTCCGCCGGATGTGACTATGGCGTCGCGGCGGCTCAGTATGGCCTTGCGGTGAACGGATTGGCTTCAACGCCGTTTAACGTTGCCGTGGGCGGCACGGACTTTAACGATGTCAATTCCTGGTCCACGTATTGGTCCAGCACCAACAACACTACCTCCCTGGCCTCTGCCCTGTCGTACATTCCTGAGATACCGTGGAATGATAGCTGCGCGCGCAACGGAAACGCGGGCGACTGCGCCTCAGCCGGCAGTGACACTCCCCCCGGCATAGACCTCACGGGCGGCAGCGGAGGCGCCAGCAGTTGCGTCACATCGAATTACAATAGCGAAAGCATAACTTGCACCGCGGGGTATCCCAAACCTGCCTGGCAGAGTGGACTGGGCGTGCCCAACGATGGCGTCCGCGATATCCCGGATGTGTCGTTGTTCGCCAGCAACGGCTTTAACGGCACTTCGTATGTGGTTTGCGAGTCCGACACCGTGGAGCCCGCATCACTATCTTGCAATCCGGCTGAATCCAATTGGGGTTTCCTCGGGGTCGGGGGAACGTCCGCCTCAGCGCCTGCCTTTGCCGGCATGATGGCGCTGGTCAACCAGAAGACGGGGCAACGGCAGGGTAATGCGAACTATGTGCTGTACGCGTTGGCCGCGCAGAGCGGCAGTAGTTGTGCGTCGAACGCGGCCATGGCCCCTGCCGCCAACAGTTCCGGCTGCATTTTCTATGACGTGACCACGGGTAACAACTCCGTGGCGTGCATGGGTGGCTCGCCGAGCTGCAGCAACACGACCAGCGGCGGTTACGGCCTGCTCGAGGTTAATCCTCCCACGGATCCTACTCTCGGTTGGATGGCTACCGCGGGGTACGACCTCGCCACCGGACTCGGTTCGGTGAATGCCGCGAATCTGGTAAACAATTGGACTTCCGTCAGCTTCAAGCCCACCACGACGACATTATCTAACCTCTCTCCAACCACCACTGCGCATGGCCAGCCGGTCAGCTTTACGGTCAGCGTGGCTCCCGGCACGGGTAGCGGCACACCCACGGGCGATGTTTCAGTGATCGCGCAAACGGGCAGCAGCTCGAGCGGAGTCACGGCCATCGGCAGCTTCACCCTGAGCGGCGGGAGCGTCTCGAGCTCGACGAACCTGCTCCCCGGTGGGACGTACAGTGTCACAGCGCATTACGCGGGCGATGGAAATTACGGCGCGAGTGACTCGGCGCCGGTGCAGGTCAGCATAACCCCCGAAGGCAGTCAAACGCATATCGCCTTGTTGACGTTCGATCCCGTCACTGGTAACGAGACCAGCTCAAACGCTACCTCGGTGGTATACGGGGCTTCACTGAACATCTTGCGCGTGGATATCACCAACGACTCGGGGCAGGGATGCGCTTCTTCCCTTCCGTACGGGTGTCCCTCCGGGCAGGTGACGCTCACTGACAATGGCCAACCGCTCGACCTCGGTGGTTACACGCTGAACAACCTGGGCTACGCCGAAGACCAGACGGTCCAGTTCACTTTCGGGGCGAATAAGGTTGCCGCCAGCTATTCCGGTGACAGCAGCTTCAACACGAGTTCGTCCGCTGCGGACACAATCACGTACAGCCAGGCGCCGACCACAGTCACACTGAGCGGCCTTCCCTCGACGGCCACACTGTCGGCTCCGATCGGCTTTACGGCGACCGTCAACACGCAGAGCTACGGCGTTGCCCCAACCGGTACGGTGCAGGTTCTGGATGGGGGAACGCCGGTTCAAGCCACGGTTGGAAGCATCACGTCGACGAACGGTTCGAATTCAGGTACGGCATCGCTGCAGATACCGCTCTCCATCAAGGTGAGCGCAGGTGTTAACAGCATCACCGCGCAATATGCCGGCGACACGAACTACCTGTCGTCCACGTCGGCTGCCGGCACGGTGGCGGTGGGCGACTACAGCTTATCGGCGAATCCGTCCACGCTCAACATTTCGGCGCCGGGGCAGTCCGGGAGCGCGACAATCTCGATCACTCCTCAGAACGGATTCACCGGAGCAGTGAGTCTGAGCTGTGCGAACAGCTCGCCGGGGATGGCTTGTACGATTTCACCGGCATCCGTAAACATAACTGGAAGCTCGCCCCTGACCGCCACCCTCACCGTTACCACTACCGCCCCAGTGAATTCTTCGGTGCTGCCTGCGCCGGGACCTGGAGCGGATGCTTCGCCTCTTGCGCCCAAATGGGTGGCGCGCGCATTGACTCCCTCGGACGTGCCACGTCCGCATGCGGCAAGTTGGGGAGATGGCATAAAGAGTTATCTATGGGCGGCCTGCGAAGTAATACGGCAGCAGGCAGAACCCCGGCGCTACATCTTCCTGGTTGCGCTGGTGTCGCTGATGTTGCTGATGGGCGTGGCCAAAGCGCGTCGTCCGGCATGTTTACTGCTTGCGATGGCATTGCTGGTGGTAGGAATCTGGGCGGCTTGCTCGGGACCAAACGCCGCGGACTTTTCGCCGAGCATCAGCCTTTCGTCAGCCAATGTTGTGTTTGGACAGCAGAATGTGGGCTCGACCAGCGCACCACAGGCTGTGATCCTCTCCAACACGGGTAACGGGTCGCTGAGTATCTCGAGCCTGTCCGTGAGCGGCACGAACTCGGGAGATTTTGCTCAAACGAGTAATTGTGGCGGCAGTGTCGCAGCGGGGAGCAACTGCACAATCACGGTGACGTTCACGCCCTCGGCGGCGGGATCCCGCAGCGCTTCGCTCGCGGTCAGCGATAATGCCGGCGGCAGCCCGCAGACCATCGGCCTGACTGGCACTGGGCTCCAGCCTGTTGTTAGCCTTTCGCCAGGCAGCCTCACGTTTGCCCAGCAGAGTACGGGCAGCACGAGTACGGCGCAGAGCGTGACACTTTCCGATACAGGTAATACCTCGCTGAGTATATCGAGTGTCGGGCTCAGCGGGGCGAATGCGGCAGACTTCGCTCAGACGAATGATTGTGGCAGCGGTGTCGGGGTGAGTGGCAGTTGCACCATTATGGTAACGTTTGCTCCCTCGGCGGCAGGCTCGCGCAGCGCTTCGCTTCTGGTCACCGATAACGCCAGCGGCAGCCCGCAGACCGTGAGCTTGAACGGCACGGGGGTCACTCCGGCAACCACCCTAAGCCTCTCTGCCTCGAGCCTGGCGTTTGGGCAGGAGAACATGGCCGCGACGACCGTACCGCAGACCGTCACACTCACCAACACCGGCAAAGCGACTTTGAGCATATCGAACATCACCGTCGCCGGCGCGAATCCCGGCGACTTCGCCCAGACGAGCACCTGCGGCGCCAGCGTCGCCGCGGGAGCCAACTGCAGCCTCAGCGTGACGTTCGCGCCGACGGCGATGGGGTCGCGCACCGCGTCGCTTTCCATCTCAGACAATGCTTCCGGAAGCCCGCAGACAGTCAGCCTGACCGGAACGGGGGTTCCGCAGGCCACAACACCCGGGAACTATGTCATCGGGTACAGCGCCCAGAGCGGCAATGACGCACATTCCGGACAGCTTAATGTGACCGTGCAGTAGTTTATTAATCGGGCGCCATTGAGGAATGCCCGTGTCTCGACGTGTCTTGAGTTGCAACGTCACCGCCTGCGCAAGCATCTTCTTGGATTCCCGAGCCGTCACGATTTTACGCAAGCAGAGTGATGCGGGATGGCGCGTGGCGAGGGTGATGGGCGTTATCAAAGCGAGGGCAGTGTCTCAACCCTGAACCCGGGGGCACCATAATCGTTGACACACGAGAACGATTGGAGGTACGTTTAAGTGTACGTCTGGAGGTTGTTTCTATGGCCAGTGTGCCGGATATCATTCCGATCACCGACTTGCGGCAAGACGCCGCTGCGGCTTTGAAACGCGTAAAATCTTCACGTCAGCCTGTCGTCATCACGCAAAGAGGAAGGGCCACTGCGGTTCTTCTCAGCTTAGAGGCCTACGAGCGCAGCGAGCAGGAGCGTCATATCCTGCAGCTTCTGGCACGGGGCGAGCAAGAGATTAAAACCGGCAGGGGATTCGACCTGGATGATGTCCTGGCAGAAGCGGATAACCTGCTCGCCGGTGGCCCAAAGTGAAAGTCCGGTTCACACCCTCCGGACGAATCCAGTTCCTCAGCGCGATAGCTTATATCGCGCGGGATAATCGCCAGGCGGCCTTTCGCTTCCGTAAGAAAGCGGAGCGCGTGCTGCGCCGCCTATCGAGATTCCCGCAGTCCGGCCGCCTCATTCCGGAATTTCCAGATCTCCCCTTTCGTGAAGTCATCGTTCCCCCGTATCGCTTCTTCTACCGTCCTGAGGATGAGAGTGTCTGGGTAGTAGCATGCTGGCATGGAGCGCAGTTGCCGGCAGACCCAAAAGAAGAGCCCACTACGGAGCACACCGCGGTCACAAAGAAGCGCAGGCCCTAGTGCAAGACTCTGGATCTCATAATTCACTCTTCACCATTCACTATTAACCCCCGCCTCAAAGCGTTTTGGGCACAACGTTCCAGCCGTCGATCTTCACCACCGGCTTGCCGGAGCGCAGGCGGCGCTTGGCGTAGGACGCGGTGATCTCGCGCCTCTCGCCCGGCAACAGCGAAACATAATTATCCGACCAGAGGATCGGCAGGACTTCGTCATCGCCGCCCCCGCCCCCTTCCTCAAAACCAAAGCGTGCGCCCTCGCCGACGACTTTGAAGTGAACGAAGAAAGCCAGGCCGCGGCTGGGGTTCTCGACGCTAATCCGCGTGACGCCTTCGTCGCCGTTCATTTCGGACTGCGCCGTCGCCTGCACGTCGACTTTAGGCAGCCCCTGAAGTGCGGTCAGGTCAGCAAACGTCTTGGTGGGGGTGACATACCACGTCGAGCGATCCCAATCGAGCACGTCCGGTTGAGTAGACAGCCAATAGAAGTTGCTGCTGACGTTCTTGCCTGTCGCGTCGTTCAAATCGAGGCGCACAAAGTAAGTCTTCGAAAGGTCCGCGAGGGTTGGCAGGGTAAACACTCTATTCGTACTGTCCGGTCCAACGTCGATGGTCGCGTCCTTGGAGAACTTCGGCGACATGTCGAGGTTGTAAGCCTTGGCGGAGACTTTCATCCCCGGGAAGGCTTGATAATAGGAGTTCACCACCACGATCGACTGGTCGTCGTACGAGTATTGGACGTGAAGGTATTCGCAGCCCTTCTTGGCGCCGAAATAAGAGCCGCCGGGCCGCAGGTAGTCATCGTACAGGTGCCAGATCAAAGAGGGCCAGGAGTTGTCGAGCATCCACTGGATGACGCCCGTGGAGGTGTACTTGTTGCGGCCATAGGCTTCAAACATGGCGCGCTCGCCCTCGTAGGCCAGGACCTGGGCCTTCATGGCGTAGTCTTCGAGGCCGGTGGCTTGTCCGTAGCGGTTGTTCAGGGCCTCCGTAAACACATGAATGTCGCGGAAAGCTCCGCCGCCCGCGTGGTAGTCCCAGGTGCTGTTGATGGGCCAGAGTTTGTCGGAAGGCAGGAAGCGCTTCAGGCTCTCAACCGGGGGAACCGCGGGGCCCGGGCTGGTTTCGGTGTTGAACCCGTGCGCGCCGCCGCGCTCTTTGTCGAGCAGCCAGTAGGAGGGCGCGACGTATTCATAAGGCCCGGTCATCTTCAGACCGGTCTTGCCGCTCACGTTGGTGGGCTTGGCGGTGGCGGAAGACTGGTAGGGATTCGGCCAGTTGTATTCCTTCAGAATCTGGATGTAAGTCTGCTCGACTTTTTCCACGGGCGGGTTGTCACTGCCATTCAGCCAGTCGAGCAGGCAGGCGTGGCTGCGCAGGCGGCGAATCTGGTCCTTCAGGGATTCGGCGGAAACCACGAAGTCCTCGCTCTTCCAGTCGCGCCATCGCTCCCAATGGTCGCAGCAGCACCAGCCGGCCAGAACCAGGATGCCCTCACGATCGCAAATGTCCAGGAAGTTCTCGTCTTCGAGCTTGCCCTCCAGCCGGACCGTGTTCAGGTGCATGTCTTTAACGTATTGCAATTCCGCCTTCTGGCGAGCCGGGTCGGCGCGCAGCAGCATGTCGAAGGTATAGCCTGCGCCGCGAATCAGAATAGTCTGGCCGTTGATCTTGAAGAGGCGATGATCCTTGGCGTCGAGGTCGGCGGTGATCTCCCGGATGCCGAAGGTCAGCGACCGGGCATCGGAAATTTCGCCGCCGGTTTGGAAACTGAGGTCGAGTTGGTAGAGGTTCTGCGGCCCCAGAGCGTAGGGCCACCAGATCCGCGGATGTTCGAGCGCCAGTTGCGGGAAGCGGTCGGGGGAAAAGCTGACCACCTTGGATTCTTTGGGCTGAAGCGAAACGGGCGTCGAAAACTCCAAGCTCTCGATCTTGCCTTTCAGCGTCCCCTCCACAGCGTGGTCTGAGGCGTTATGAAGCTCGGCAGTGACGGTGAGTTGAGCCTTGTCGAGCGAGGGCAGATTCAACTTCGAGATCACCTGCGGGTAGCGCACGCTCACGGGTCCGCTCGTGGCAAGGTATACCTCGCGCCAAATGCCCATACCCTTGTCGGCGGGCAGCGGGTTCCAATCCACGAAAGTTATCGCCAGGTCGTCCGGTTGGGGCGGGGAAACCTCCACGGCAAGCGTCGCCGTCTGGCCGGGAGTGACGTAGCGAGTGACGTCAAATTCGAAAACCCGCCACGCTCCCACCATCTTGTCCGGAGAAGCGATCTGCTGTCCATTCAGCCACACGCCGGCGCGGTAGTTAATTCCGCTGAAATGCAGCCAGACGGTCTTCCCGGCAAACTCCTGCGGCACTGGGAATTCGGTGCGAAACCACCACGGCACGCGGAAGGGACTGCCCGGCGGCATGGGGAGGCTTGAAAAGTTGGTGCCCACGGCATAGGTGGTTCCCGGAATCGCTCGCAGGTTCTTGCCCACGTAGGGGTCTTCGAAGACGCGTTGGCGGACGAGCGCGGCAATGACCGTCGAGGGCACGCTCGCCCTGTACCAACCGGACGGCGTGTAGGCGCGGGTGGAGACGACCTCACCCTGAGCCGAGACATCAGCCGAGGATTGAATCGCCCATCCGTCCCTGAGAAACAGCGGGCCGCCGGACGCCGGCGCCGACTGCCCCCATGCTGCGTGGCCGCCGGCGATGAAGGAAATCAGTGTGAGTGCGAAACCAAGCTTGTTCATGCGTGAATTAATCCCTGAAGGTTGTGGACGCATCGGACCTCCTCCCAAATCAAAGCTGAGGAGAATATCACTCGCGGGGAGAATTTGGAAGGGTTGGCGCGGACGCGCGCGACGCGGAGTTGTGGCGCGGGCGTCTCGCCCGCTGTCGCGGCAGCGTCCCGCTCCCGCTCGGCAAGAACATGTCCTGAGCGCAGCAAAGGCATTCCCGCGTCACGGCGGGCGAGACGCCCGCAGCACGTTTGATCCGCGGCCGCACCACGTAGTGTAGGAGCGGTTCGCGAACCGTCTTTACTAGCCGACACAATGTCCTTTTGAGGCCTCTCCTTTCAACTCGCAATCTCGCTTCGTTTTGCGCAAAATGCGCTCTTTTGGGGTTCGAATTGTGAAAAACGGCGCTGAAAACGTGCATCATTGGCAGCCTTCGCGGATGTTATGTGCTTTATTTTCAGCAAGTTCTTAGCTTCGCTGCTCCGCTCTCGTATAACTCCTTTGTTTCCAGTTACTTCTTAGCTTCGTTCCGACAATCTCCGTATGGCCCCATTTATTTTCAATAACATACTGGCTTCGTTCGTAATTTTTTTTATTTTCTTCCAATCCCGCGCGTCTCTTTCGCCTCGACCCGTCCGCTCTGCCTCGCGCCGCCACGCGTTTCACCCCGCGCCCGCGACAATGTGTCCAGCAATTGACCATGATGGTAGGCTATCACATCCCTCTCCGCTTGTCAAGCGAAAAATGCGAAGAGGTCCCGTAGCGCGCTTCGCGTGGAACCGGTCGGGCTTGATCGGCATCTTATACGAAGAGTCAGGGACTTTCAGAATCAATGGGGGGCAAATGCGAATCGGGATATTGGGTGCGGGGAATGTGGGAGCCGCGCTGGGGCTCGTGTGGACAAGCGAAGGGCATGATGTGTTGTTCGGGGTGCCGGACGCGAAAAGCGAGAAGATTCGGAAGGCCTTAGCTGCCTTGGGCAGCGCGGGGCGCGCCGGCACGAACGCGGAGGCGGCGGCGTTTGGCGAAGTCCTCGCCCTGGCCGTGCCTTGGCCCGCAGCCCGGCAGGCCATCGAGTCGAGCGGAGATCTTGCCGGGAAGGTGCTGATCGATTGCACCAATCCACTTGCTTCCGATCTGAAAGGACTGACGGTAGGGCTGAACACCTCGGCGGGCGAACAAGTTGCAGGGTGGGCGCGCGGCGCACGAGTGGTGAAAGCCTTCAACACCATTGGCGCCGGGAACTTCGGCCGGGCGGAGTTCGCCGGCCAAACCGCCGACGGCTTCTTTTGCGGAGATGACGCCGGCGCGAAAGCGATAGTCAAGAGTCTGATTGCCGATGCCGGGCTGAACCCTGTGGATGTCGGACCTTTAAGGAACGCTCGTTGGCTTGAACCGATGGCTATGCTTTGGATTGATCTCGCGGTGAATCAGGGATGGGGCGGCAATCACGCCTTCAAATTGCTGCGCCGGTAGGCACTGCCCGCCACGCACCGGGTAGGGCTGAACTTGACCCCTGCCGCTGCGACACCTTGCTAATTAGGGCAATAATATACTTGGCGGACTAGGTTACCGGGTGGTTCCTTAGATGGCGGCTATCGGGCCGGCCTTCGCTTTTTCGATCTCCGGCAGGGTCAGCGGGATGTCACCTTTTTTTTCCGGCATGGCGTCGCCTCACGTGCCAAAGGAATGCATCGAAGCCAACAAACAAAATCCGCGCTAAGAGTACGAAGCCGAAGCCAGCAAAAATCCACCCCCCCCACTTCGCCCAGATTATGTGGAACGGCACGTCCAACGGAAGGATTACGTATTTCGCCAGGAGCGCGAAGCCAGCAAGCATCAGCGCCCCCAAACTAAAGTATATTGCGCAAGCGATGGGCCAACGAAACTTGTGCCGGAGATCGGGCCGAAGCCCGAAGGCCCCGAGTGCGAGGACACCTACGACAAACACGATCTCAAACGTCCGTCCTATCCACTCTGGAACCAGCCAGCGCAATAGGTCAGCGATCCCAACCATCAGGAATATGAACACTAAATACCCGGCCGCATATTTTACAACGTTGACCCAAAACCAGCGCCAGGCGGCTGCCTTGGTTAACCCAGGCACATACTCGTCTGCATCTTCTCTCGATACAGTCAGAATAGCACCCATTATCAACGCAGAGATCGTTATTGTCATAATAGTTGCTATGCACTCTCGCATGCTCACTGCTTCAGCTCCCCGGCTCTGGATCCAGACTACTTCGGTGGCATTTCTGTAGCTAAACGTCTCATGAAAGACCGCGAGGCAAACAGTATTTCTTCGGCTATGTCTGGAGTAAAGTCTACCGCCATCAGAACTAACGTCTTTTGGGCATGATCGATTTTATTTCTCCATGCCGATTTCAGTGCTTCAGTAATGCCATGCATTTGTTCTAGAAAGTCAAAACAATCCCTAAATCGTTGAGGAACGTTGGAATGTCCGTTCTCGATGAGTTTCTTGAGTTCTCTTGTAACTGCAGTAAAACCGGATTTTGGGTCTTCAACTTCAAGAAATATGCCCAAGTCAATCAATCCAAGTTCGAGCACTTGGCAAGCATGGTAGACGGCAGCCGCATATCGCGACAGGGCGAAGCATTTGTTCATTTCTTCAATATTGCTGACAGTGTTTGGAAAACGGGCAACTACTTCGTTCCATCCGTCTGTAGGAGCCTCGAAATAACTCCTGCGTGCCTCGGTGAGCCTGAAAAACACATTCAACGCTAACTCATTCTCTAACGTTTCGATCACTCCTAAGGTCATGAACTGCAATACGGTGTTCGCCTGCGCCTGTTGCCACGTGTACATAAGGTCGGGGTCATCAATAATAGCCCTCAGTTTTAAGGCGGCGGCGGCCGTCATGGGCAAATGCGGCTGGCAATGCTCCAGAAGGTCGGATAAGTGTAATTGCAGACGCCTCAGCAAGTGATCGTCATGCCTAACGTCGTAGCCAGCCGCTTGAGCTTGATAGAAGATTTGCGTGTGCAGACCTGCCAGTGCTGTAGCTCCCTTGACGTACGCTTCGGCGTATGCGCGTAGAATATCCAAAAGAGTTAACACCCCTCTTGACGAAATGCGGTTACAAGATCCCGAATGAGCAACCCGGCAAAGCTGCTGAACGCCTGCTTGACTTCCGACACACATCGGCATTACACCCTATTCTACGAACGTGTATGCCGACGAGTAAGCCCGCGTCTTCCGCCAAGAATGAGTCGGGCGAGTTCGACCGCTTCACGAGTTTCATGCGGCGTCTGCTGGCTGTCCCATACAGCGAGATCAAAGCCAAACCGGACGCCGAAAAAGCAGCGAAGATGCCGAAGCCTAAACGCGCTTCCGCTTCCCCCGCTTCTTCCGATAAGGGTTAGTTAATCGTTTCTCCCACCTTGCCGGTGACTTCGGCATAAGTGAGTCTCTTCCCCACGGTCTACGACATTGCCAGTTCAAACCGATCCGCGTCATTCATCGGATTATCTTTGGTAGCGCGGTTATTGTAGCGGAACGATTGCTCGTCAAGATACCGAAAAAGCAGGTAGCGCGGACCGCCGATTTTGCGGTCCGCGTCTCTTCCATGCAACGGGTCATCCCGTGCCGTCGAGAAGGGCCGCAGACCGTAAACCCGGCGGTCTGCGCTACGGGCTTCCAGGCTAACGATAAGTTCGTGTTCAATCGTCATGGTGTTATCATAGCGCAATCGGAGAAAACTGATGCCTATCTGCGAAGGTGCCCGTCTGAAAATCAAACGGGCCGACAAGCACATCGCGGAACTTGAATCTTGCATTGACCGCCTGGAAAAAGGGCTGACCGTCGGGGTTCACGTAGATCCGAGTACTGGAGGCGAATGTATCAAGTGCGATTTTGCAGGCATCGCGGGAAGGGATATCCGATACGATCTCGCTGCAATCATCGGAGATGCCGTCCACAATTTGAAGTGCGCTCTGGATCACGTTTGGCTTGAAACGACCACGCGATTGATCCCCACGAAGAGAACAATCCGGAGAGATAAATGGAGGAATGCAAAGTTCCCCGTTTACCCGACAGCAAATCATCTTGAAAGTGCGCTGACGGACCTGCAAATAAACGTCTCCGCCCCTAAGTTTTTCGCTTTCCTCATACGCCAGATAAAGCCCTACCGTGGAGGGGATTACACCGTTTGGGCCCTGCACAAAATGGACATCCGAGACAAGCATCGCCTTCTTATCCCAGTCATTCACTATTCCTCGATCGGCGGCATTTACATAGAAGATGAATATGGGGAAATCCACCGGGGAGACACTTGGTCCACTCCCATGCTCCCTTTTTTCGTCAATTTTGAAAGTGGACTTCATGTCAAAGACCCAGGAAGCGCGTCCCTCCTTGTAATGTTCGAGCAGGGGGAGGAGGATAGCCGAGAGCCGACTAGAGCGCCGGATACGCTCCGCTTCCATTCGGCCCATGTCCTGATGATCGTGAAACTCTTTGAGGAGTTCATCGAATCGTGATCGAGGCGCAGACTGCACGCCCAAAACATCTTATATGCATCGGGTAAGTCAAGTATATTTGTGCCCTAATTAGCTCCCTGGCTCGTGCGCTGAGTACCTGTGGATTACTCCAAGGACCGACAACCAGATTTTACGCAAGGCTGCAAAGTGCGCAAACCTCGCAAAGAAAAGCGATGACTTCTCTTTCGCGCTTCATTGCGCCTTAGTCCGTCAGCCAACGGATGAGACGTTTTGGTTCTTTCACACCTTTTAACGCGCCGGGCCTCAACCGCCGTGGTCCGGCCTGCGCCCGACCTTCTTCCACCTTCCACAGAATGTAAGATGGGTTTTCAGTGTGTCTTCCGGCTCGCGGCGTTATGATAGAGGCGTGCAGCCCAGCCACTTTTGATTATGCGCGTGCTCATTGTTGAAGACGAAAGAGCGATGGCGGAACTCCTCAAGAGAGGGCTCGAGGAGGAAAACCATCGCGCCGCTTTGGCCTTTGACGGCGTGCAGGGCTTGGAGCTGGCCAAAACCTATGAGTTTGATGCCATTGTGCTCGATCTCATGCTGCCTCGAGTAGATGGCTTTGAGGTGGCGCGACGGCTCCGCCATGGCGGGAATCAGACCCCCATCCTGATTTTGACCGCTCGCGACGCGGTGCCGGACATCGTCAAGGGCCTGGACCTAGGTGCAGACGATTACTTGACGAAGCCGTTTTCATTCGAGGTATTCCTGGCGCGTCTGCGCACGGTGGCGCGGCGGGGTTCGGCGCCGCGCCCTACGTGCTTGCGCGTGGCTGATTTGACCCTCGACCCCGGGTCGCGCCAGGCCCTTCGCGGGCGCCGGGAGATCCGGCTTTCGCCCACCGAGTACCGGCTGCTCGAGCTGCTGATGCGGAAGGCCGGCCGGGTGGTGACCCGCACGGCGATTGTGGAAGCGGTTTGGGGCCTCGAGAACGACGTGGAGGAGAACACGCTGGACGCCTTTGTGCGACTGCTGCGGGGCAAAGTGGACAAGGGCTTCAGCCCTAAGCTGATACAGACGGTTCGGGGAATCGGGTACTGCTTGAGAGCAGATCCGAAGCTATGACCAGCCTGCCTCTTCGCATCCGGATCACGGCCTGGTACTTCGCCGTTCTGGCGACGGGATTCTGCGCCTTCGGAGTGGTTGCGTATTACGCGATGCGCGGCAGCATCCTGGAAACTGTCGATGAGAACTTGCAGGATCAGATTCAGGGGGTCCGTGAGCTGATCGAGCGAGACTCCGGCAAGTCTGACTTGGAGCGCGATCTCAAGCACGACGAAGAGATACGCGCCGGAAGCGATCTCCTGCAGGTCTCAGATCCTGCCGGCAACTGGATCTATCGTTCCCGGACCATGGCGCACTTCGGCCCGTCGACGCCTCGCGAAACTCGGACCGCTTTCACGACTCAGCAGCCGGACGGCGTGCCCTTGCGGGTGCTGACCGTTCCAGTGGAAGCGGGCGGCAAGACTTACATCGTGCAGCTCGCCTACCCGCTGGACGATTTTAATGAGGCGCTGAGTCGTTTCCGGCGAGTGCTGGTTCTGTCTTCTCCCCTTCTCCTTTTGCTGGCGTCAGCAGGGGGCTATTGGCTAAGCCGGCGCGCGCTTGGACCGGTGGATCAGGTGACGCGGGAGGCGCGCAGCATCAGCGCGCAGAACCTTTCCAGCCGTCTGGCAGTGCCGCGTACCGGAGATGAACTGCAGCGCTTGTCGGAAACGCTGAACGGCATGCTGGAACGGCTGGAGCAGGCCTTCCGGCGAATAACCCAATTCACCGCCGATGCTTCTCACGAGCTGCGCACTCCCGTGGCGCTGATGCGGACGCGGGCGGAAATCATCCTGCGGAAAGCGCGAACGGAAGAGGAGTATCGCGAGACGCTTCGGCAAATCCTCGAGGATCTGCAAAGGACGTCTTCGCTCATCGAGAATCTGATGCTCCTGGCTCGCGCCGACTCGGGCGCCCAAGCCCTCGAGCGAGCGCGCATTAACATTGCCGAATGCATTGAGGAAGCCTGCCTGGAAGGACAAGCGCTGGCGGAAACAAAACAGATTGGCTTGCAGGCGGAGCTGCCGCGGACCCCTGTCTGGATTAATGGCGATGCCAACTCGCTGCTCAGGCTCTTCGTAATTCTGCTCGACAACGCCGTGAAATATACACCGCCCCAGGGCCGCATTAAGGTCTCTTTGTGCTCGAGTAACGGGTCTGCCGTCGCCGAGGTAAGCGATAGCGGCATCGGCATTGCTGCCCAGGACCTTCCCCACATCTTCGAACGCTTCTTTCGTGCCGACCCGGCGCGCTCGCGCCAGACCGGAGGCGCGGGTCTGGGACTGGCCATCGGAAGGTGGATCGCCGAAGCCCACGGGGGGACGATCGCCGCCCAAAGCAAGCCGGGTGAGGGTTCCGTATTTCAGGTGAAGATCCCGCTGGCGGGGGAAAGCAGTGGGCAGTAGGCAGTAGGCAGTAGGCAGTAGGCAGTGGGCAGTAGGCAGTAGGAAGTGGGCAGTAGGCAGTAGGCAGTGGGCAGGTGGGGATTACGCATATCCGTCGGCTGGCAGGTGCTTGAAGATCATGAGAGTGACTCCCCTCCTTAGCGGGAGGAGGGGAGTGGTTTTCAGTGGGGCAGTCGCGCCTGCCCATTCGACTGCTTCGAGGGTGTAGGCCAACCCTCTCGTCGCTCGTGTTCAGGTTCTTTGCTGCTTCGCGAAGCCTGTTTTCGAGTATGGAATGGCTCAGGACCTTTATTAGTCACAGGCGCCGGTAAACGGCTCGCGGGTTAGGGTAAACTAGGCTGGCCGGACTGTTTTTATTCTTGACATTTTGTTCGCGTTCCTCGACAATACCTTCATCCCCACCCCGACAACTCGTTTCAATTTAGGCCAGTTCCACAGGAATGGGTGGGCGATGTTTGGAGGATGAATGAGAAAACTTGTGATTGGATGCGCGGTGGCAGGGCTGATTGCCCTGTCGCCCAAGTCTGAGGCGAGGTCGCCTCGTTCGAGCCTGTCGCCTCGCCGGTCGGTGGTACCCAAGGAACAACCTGAGACCGGAGAGGCAAGCTGGTATGGCGAGGAATTCGAGGGAAATACCACAGCAAGCGGGGAAGTATATGATTCAAATGGACTTACCGCAGCACATCCCACTCTACCGTTCGGAACTACGGTGAGGGTCACCAATCTCAGCAACAGTAGGCACATCTTGCTCAGAATCAACGACCGTGGGCCCTACATTGGGCGGCGTTTGATTGACGTTTCGCAGCGTGCGGCAAAGCGCTTGGGATTCATCGACTCCGGCACGACCCCTGTGCGGGTGGAAGTTGTCGCTCGCCCCTCCTCGAAACCCAGCAGCGGCATCGATCTGATATCGCAAACCCGACCTTCAAGTTGTCCGGCTCGTCCATAAGACGCGAAAAGCTCGAGACCTTCGAATACTGGACCGGGCGGTCTGGATTCCTATTTTCCCGCTTGACATTTCATTCCGGGCTCTCTAGAGTGGCAATGCCTAGAGTCGTAACCGAAGGTAAAGAATGCAGGTCCGGTGAGTTCGGCCAATAAGGGCAGCGTACCGTGCGGAGGGGTGCATGAAAAGGCTCATCATTGGCTGTGCTGTAATAGGGCTCATTGCGCTGTCGCCGAAGTCCGAGGCGCGGTTATCCGGTTCGCTCAGCTTGCCGCGCGCGAGTGTCGCGCCAATCCAGGAACACGCGGTCGGTCTCGCAAGTTGGTACGGTCAAGAGCTGCAAGGAGACATGACTGCCAGCGGAGAGGTGTTCGACTTAAACGGACTCACTGCGGCGCACCCCACACTTCCCTTCGGAACGACCATACGGGTCACCAACCTCAGAAACCGGAAGACCATCTTGCTGCGCGTGAACGATCGCGGTCCGAATCTAGGGAAGCGCCTGCTCGACGTTTCCTGGGCCGCCGCCCAACGTTTAGGATTTGTCCACTCAGGAACGACACGGGTTCACGTGGAAGTCGTTTCCCGCCCCACTCTGCTTTCCGCCCAGCGTTAAGGGTTTAGGCACCCAATTCAAGACATCTTCAACCACTTTGGCAAGACATCGTGCGTGTCCGACGCGCACGGTCTGGTCTTTGCCTCCGGCGCCGGCGGCGCCGCACGGATCTCCCCTGTCGCAGAATGACAATAAGTCAGAGAAAACTGTTCAGGAACATTCGGGGTTGCTTTCGCGTATTTGGGACTAGACACCCTGGACACCGTCCGGGTTTGAGGTGGCGCCATGTCGAATAACAGTCATAAGAAACGGCGGCGTTGGATCGCCGCGAGCGTTGTTTTAGTAGTTCTGGTCGGGTGCGGATTTGGCATTTCCGCCGCCTTACGGCCGAGTCGCCAGATTGATTCCTCCAAACTGGCCACAGTCGAACGAGGCGATTTGGCCCGGTCAGTAGTCGCCACCGGCAAAATCGAGCCGCTGGCAAAGGTGGAAGTGAAATCGAAAGCCAGCGGAATTGTGGAGAAGATTTTTGCCGATTATGGTGACCGAGTGAAGCAGGGCCAGGTTCTGGTGGAATTAGACAAAGAGCAGTTGCGCTCCCGGGTGGCTGAAGCCCGCGCCAATTTGCAGGCCGCCGAGGCCTCCGTGCAGTCGGCGCAGGCGACCTACGAGCGCAATGTGGTGGATGCACAAGGTCCTGACGTGCCTTTCTTGAAATCCACCGCCGAGCGCCAGCGGAAACTGCAGGTCGAAGGACTGGTTTCGACCGCCGTTTCGGAAGACGCTGAGAAATCCTACCAACTGGCGCTCAACAAGCAGTTGTCAGCCCAGCGCAACGTGGCGGTGAGCCGCGCCGAAGTGGCGCGCGCCAAAGCCCAGGTGGCCCAGATGCAAGCCGCCCTCGACAATGCCGAAGAGGACCTGAGCAATTCCACCATTGTCAGCAACATGAATGGATTGGTGCTATCGCGGGATGTGGAGGTGGGCGACGCTGTCAGTTCAATTCTGATTCTCGGCTCGCAGGCCACCAACATCATGACGCTGGGAGACGTGAGCGAGGTTTACGTCAAAGGCAAGGTGGATGAGTCCGACATCAGCAAAGTCTATCTCAGCCAGCCGGCCAGGATCTCCGTCGAGTCGCTCAAGGATAAGAAATTCATGGGTAAAGTTACGAAGATCTCCCCACTGGGAGTCGAGAAGGACAACGTCACTACCTTTGAGGTCCGCGTCTCGATCCAGAACCCCACCGGGGAGCTGAAAGCGAACATGAGCGCCAATGCCGAGATCATCCTCGAGGAAAAACACAAAGTGTTGATGGTGCCGGAGGCGGCGGTGATCTACGACAAGGACCGCCACACCTTCCTGGAGACTCCCGATCCGGGTTCCAAGACGGGCCGGCGCAAACTCTCCGCGAAACTAGGCATTTCCAACGGCGTGAAGACGGAACTGATCGAGGGCTTGAAGGAAGGGCAGCAAGTGATTTTGCAGTGACCACGTCCGTAGTCCGTTGTCCGTGGTGCGTTGCACCAATATAGGGAGGCAATTGACGGCCAACCACTGACCACGGACGACGGACCACTGACCACAGACAGCCAATGGTTTTCCGCGACCTCATTCTCGACACCCTGCGCACCTTGTGGTCACACAAGCTGCGGACCTTCCTTACCCTGTTTGGCATCGCCTGGGGGATTATTTCCATCACCCTGATGGTGGCTGCCGGGGAAGGGTTGCGCGTGGGCATGAAGAAGCAGCAGGAAACCTTCGCCAAGGACCTGATGATCTTCTTCAATGGCCGGACCAGTATGCAAGCGGGCGGGCTGCGAGCGGGGCGCGAAGTGAGCTGGCAGGACGAGGATGCGCCCGAGGTGGCGGCGGAGGCTACGGCCTGCCGGTACGTCCTGCCGGAACTCTCGCGGGGCAGCTTATCCACGCGCAGCCTTTACAACAATGCCTCACCGGAAGTTACAGGCTCGCTTCCCCCCTTCGCCGAGATTCGCTCGATCCGCGTCTCAGCGGGCCGGTTTTACGGCTGGGGCGACAACACCCAGGCGCGCCGAGTGGCGTTCCTCGGCAGCAATATCAAGAAGCAACTCTTCGCCACCCGAGGCGCCGTGGGGGAAACCATCTGGATAAGCAACCTGCCTTACACCGTAATCGGAGTCATGGAAAGCAAGGACCAGAACAGTTGCTATGACGGGTGGGACGTCGATAAGGTCTTCATCCCCTTCGGCGCTATGCGGCGCGATTTCCCCAACAAACCGCCTCTGTTGCCCACCAGCCTCGATCACTTGCTGGTGGCTCCGAATTCGCTTGTCGATCACGAAACTTGCAAGCGGCAGGTGCAGCGCGCGCTGGGGCGTATTCACAACTTCGACCCGCGCGATAAGGAGGCCGCTCCCATCTGGGACACGGTCGAGGAGGCCAAGGGATTTCAGAAGATCATGGACAGCATGAAGCTCTTTCTGGGAGCGGTGGGCATCGTGACCCTGCTGCTGGGCGGGATCGGCGTCATGAACGTCATGCTGGTGGCGGTGCGCGAACGCACCCGTGAAATCGGCGTGCGCAAAGCCGTGGGCGCCAGCGCGCGGTCGATCTTGACCCAATTCTTCATCGAGGCGGTCATGATTGTGTTGTTGAGCGGCGGCCTGGGCATGGGCATCGCTTATGGTTTTTGTGCGCTCGTCGACCTTCTTCCCATGCCGGCCTTCTTCGCGGGCCTGCTGCCCACCT
>Ga0326727_10001726_pt1 | contig 78792 bp, 93 predicted proteins | sample MB2enrmetagenome_FD_207643 | JGI IMG/M metagenome (GOLD analysis project Ga0326727, IMG submission 207643) | Lab enriched peat soil microbial communities from McLean, Ithaca, NY, United States - MB29MY | ecosystem: Environmental > Terrestrial > Soil > Wetlands > Peat | place: USA: New York... | reverse complement strand
TCACGCTCGACCAGTTGAAGCGCGACGTGCTGTACGTGCTCCCGACGACGTTGAATGCGAGCGACTTTTCCAAGGCCCGCTTCGCCACCGCACTGAAGCTCAGCCCTTACCTCAAGCAACTGTTCGTAGACACCAACACCGTGGGCCTCAAGTCCACGGGCACCAACGTCCTTTACATCCGCGGGAGCCGCGGCGACTCGAACCTGAAGTCCATTCCAGTCTCCGAGCTGGTCTTGGACGAATTGGACGAGATGGACACGAAAGCCATCTGGCTGGCCTTGGAGCGACTGTCCGGGCAGATCGAGAAGCACGTCGTCGCTATTTCGACGCCGACCGTGCCGAAGTACGGCATCCACAAGCTGTTCCTCACGAGCACGCAGGAGCATTTCTTCTTCAAGTGCCCGTGTTGCAGCCGGCGGACGGAGTTCGTGTGGCCCGATTGCGTCGAGATCGTCGGCGAGACGGTCAGCGACCCGCGCTGCCAGGAGTCGTTCATCAAGTGCAAGGAGTGCAAGCACAAGCTGGACCACAGGGCCAAGCCGGAGTTTTTGGCCGGCGGCCTCTGGCAGGTGACGAATCCGCAAGCGGACCCGCAGGAGTCCCGTGGCTTTTACGCCAACCAACTCTACTCGTCCACGGTCTCACCCGGCGAGATTGCCATCGCTTACTTTCGCGGGCAGGGCGACGAGGTAGCGAACAAGGAGTTTCACAACTCCAAGCTGGGTGTGCCGTTCATCGGCGAGAACGCCCAGGTCACGGATGCGATGATCGACAACGCCGTGCGGAAGCACAGCATCGCCGATCTACGGCCGCTCGTCGGCGGCCGGCGCTGCATCACGATGGGCGTGGACCAGGGCAAGACCGGCTACATCTCGGTCGTGGAGTGGTTCTTTGACGGCGACAAGCGTGTGGACATCAACCTAGCCGCTCTTGGCAAGCTGCTGTGGTTCGGCAGGTTTCGGGAAGACGACTTCACTTACCTCGGCCAGTTGATGCGGGAGTGGCAAGTCCTGGCCTGTGTGATCGACGCCGACCCGAACATCAATGACGCCCGGCGGTTTGCCCGCAAGTTTCATGGCTTCGTTTGGCTGTGCCGCTACCGCCGGGGCATTACGGCGAAGGAAATTGCCGTCACGGAGGAGGACACGGGTGCGCCGATGGCGACCGTGGATCGCACGAACTGGCTGAGCTGCACGCTCGGCCGCTTCAAGGCGAATCCCACGCGAATCCAACTGCCGTGCGACGTTTCCGTGGAGTACCGCGAGCACCTGAAGAACCTGGTGCGGACCTACGAGAAGGATGAACACGGCAATCCCGAGGCGGTCTACGTCGAGACCGGCCCCGACCACTACGCCCATTCGCTGGTCTACGCCGACATCGCGTTGACGTTTGCGGCGGTCATGGGCGGCGGCACGAACATCAGCGGAGTCTTATAGGGAGTCGAGCCAATGTCCGTCTGGTATCAAGACACATACCTAGCCGGCAGCCTGAGTGGAGCCGCCGGGGCGGCTGCCACCAAGGCAGGCTTGATTGGCACCTTGCAGATGGACGCCTTGGGCTCTTCCAACCCGTCGCGCGCCTTGGACAACTACTCCCTCAAGATCGGCCAGACGGCGGCCGGCGGCACGCTTTCGATTGGGGGCTGCGCGTATCCTGGGGCCTCGGCGGGGACACCGACCTACCAGGCCATTGATACGACGAACGGCCCTTACGTGAGTCTTCGGACGCTCTACTGGCAGGAAATGCCGGTTGGCGTGAACGTCGTTTTGGCAAACTCGACGGGTTACGCCGCGCTGGGCACGAACCCCGGCAGCACGGGAGCCGGGCTGTTCTCAGTGTGCATTGGCGGTGCTGCCACCTCGCTCCAAACCAATTCCTCGGGGACCGCGGTTGCGATGGCGATGGCCGTCACGACTGCGGACACGAGTGGCACGGCACTTCCCGGTGAGTTGGTCAATCCGCTTCTAGCCGTGAGTGGTGCCACTTTCAAGGAGGAAGTGGGGGTGGCATTGGTCATTCGCGGTCCGGTACTGAACGATAGCGGCAGCCCGGTTGCGGACTTGTGGTGGTGCGAGGCATGGGTCCAGTCGCAATGGCTTTGCGACGTGGACAGCCCGGATTGGTTCTGCATGGGTGTCGGCCAGTGCTCGTTGCCCGGCGGCACGGTGCCGATTACGGCCTTCCTGGTGGCGAGTTCGGCGGAAGCTGCCTGCTACGTCCATGTCGTGGACCAGTTGTGGGGCCAGGACACGACCTATCAGCCGAATGGTCAGGGACAAACGGAGCCCCCGTTTGATCCGGCGATCTTATCGCGCCACAAGGTTCTTAGCCCGATTACCTCGCTCTATCATTCGGCAGCGAACACACCCATTCCGTATTGGGTCAGCGGTGCGAATCGCATGATGGGTGCGGCGCGGACAGCCTCGGGCACGGTTGTGGTCGCGTGTTGCGAGGGGCTCACGTCCCAACTGGGCGACGCCCGGGTGAATCTGTATCGCGCGCTGAATCCGGCATGTAGTGCCTGGAGTCCGCCGGCGCTGGTGTTCCCGTTGAAGACGCAGCCGGGTATTCAGCTTAGCTACAACAGCGCGGGACATACCGGCTATTACACGATCACCAACAGCGCGGTGGCGGCGACGCGCTACCTGAATCTCTTCGTGGACGGGACTGACACTGGCCATCGCGTAGCACAGATCACACTTGGAACTTCGACGACGCTGACGACCCTGTTGACCACCATTGGCGGCTACGCGGGCTGGTCCGCGATCATTGATCCCGCGGCGGGGACGTATGGCGGCGGGAATGCGTCGGCGTGGGGACTTGTGGAGCAACTGACGGCGACGGTCGTGCCAGCGAGCGGTGTGCTCATTCCGGTACAGTGGGCGTTGCAGGCCGGCCGACTGATCGGGCGCGGCAACACGCTGCTCGTGTTGGCTGAGCGAGTGTGGCAGACCACACCCACGGTCGTCAGCGATCTCGTACAAACCTTGTCTACGGATGGTGGCGTAACGTGGTCGGCAGAGGCCACCATATCCGGCCAGGTCGTGGGCAGCGTAGTCATCACGGATGTGATCTGGAGTGCGCACCAGCAATGCTGGATCGCCGTCGGCACGTATGGTACGGGATCATCGTTCCAAATGTGCATCTACAAGTCGATCAGCAGCAATGGAAATGCGGCCGACAAGAGCCAGCCGGTGCTCGCCAGCGATTGGAGCCTGACGTTGGTTACGCCGTCTTACGGCTCCGGCGTGAGTACCCTTTACGAGTTGACGCTGGCCGAGGCCGACGATGGCACGTTGCTGGTAGTGACGGAGGCAGGCAACTACTTGTTTGCCCCCTATTCGTATTCAACGGATGGCGGTGCGACCTGGAGTGCCTTCACTCAGCTAGACGGGTCGTATTCCAGCGGCGTGCAGATACGGAGCCCGGTGTGGTCCTCGAACACGCCTTTGAACCTCCAGGTGGTGGGCGGCTATCTTTGGATTCTCGGGCCGAATCCGACGGCCGAGCCCTCCGGGTTCCGCAACTCGCTCCGCTTCTATCGGAGTAAGACGCCGATCAACGCTTCCACGTTGGCCACGGGCTTGCTGGTAGACCCGGTATTACCGGGCACTTTGATAGGGACAACGGCCGGCGGCACGAACATTGCGTTCCCCAAGTGGAATTCAGACGGCGCGGCCGCCCTGATTGTCTACAGCAACGCCAGCCCGAAGAGGCTTTTCTACGATCCGAACTTCTTCGGTCAGACAGTGATCGCATCGCTGCCCCCGGCGAATGAAGTGCTTTCCGGCGTTGATCGGGGTGACGGCGTGCTGGGCACCCGTGCCGACTGCCCGGCCAGTGAAGCCTTGACGACTGCTTCTTACGGCGATCCAGCCAGCCCAACGACTGGGACCGTGACAGAGGCCGCCACGACCGACGTGCGGCACGGTACGCAATACGGCGCGGGCGGCACGGCTCACACCGGATCGGCTTACATTCCAGCCGCCGGTGACGTGCGCGTCGGCGTCAACGTCGATGCCACCGTAGGCGTGTACTTCGTCCATCCAACCTTCGGCGTCCGCACGGGGACTTACTGATATGGCGAACGAGATCAACCATCCTTATCGGGCAACCGGGGCGACCCTGTACGCCGTGATGCGCCAGGTCAGCGGCCAGCGCTGGAATGCCAGCACGCTCGCCTTCGAGACACTGACGGTCGCAAACTGGGCGAATTACGGCCTGCCCCTGGCAGAGACGCCGGCTGGCGGATACTTCTACATCGGCTCGCTGCCGGCGATTGGCGGCGTGATGGTTGCCGGCTGGTACTGGGTGGACCTCTACGCCCAGGCTGGCGAAACGGCTGCCGTGTCCGATGTGTTGGTCGCCTCGTACTTCGGGCATTGGGATGGCACGCATTTCACCCTCCAAGGGGCGGACAACCGCAATGGGAATCCGATTCCCACGGGTGCGGCGGGAGGCGCAGGCAGCCGGGCGATCCAGAGCTTGCGCATTGGCGACCAGTACGACTACACGCTTTGGGTCTATGATCCGGCTACGAACGCCTTGTGCGACGTAGACGGCGGTGTGACCATCGCGGTCTGGCACGATGGGGCGGTTGACGCGCTGGCGCTGAGCAACGGCAACTTCTCCGTGCAGCATTTGGCGACCGGCATCTACCGCATCACGGCGACTGCGCCGTATGCCTCGGCCACGAGGCCGTATCCGCAGAGTTACTTGCCGGGCGACATGGTTTTCCCGGTGGCCACTTACGCGGTCGGCGGCGTGACTCAGACCCAGCCGCTCGACGCGATCTGCATTGAATCCGCCTGGTTGCCCAACGGCGCTTCGCCGCTGACGATCAGCGCTCCGAGTCAAGTGCCCAGCCAGCCGGCCTTGGGAACGAATTGGAACAGTGAGCCGACGTACTGCCTTCTGCCCGATGGTTCGCGCCTGGTGTTGTACTCGTCGAACACGACCATGAACAACGAGGGCTTCGGCTCCCTGTACTATCAGCGGCGCGGGCTTGATGGGACATGGAGCGGCCCGGTGTGCTTCTACACGCCGTCGAGCCCGTTCGGCGTGGCGTCCGACGTGGAAGCCACTCCGCTACGTGACACGAACGGGAATCTGACCGGTCAGATTTGGTTGCATTGGAAGGCATACGACGCCCTGCCCACGTATGCACACACCGCCATCCTCGGCTGCGTGGCAACATGGAATGCGAGCACGAACACGCTTTCCTTGGGCACGCTGGTGACGATCTACCACGCGATGAACACTGCCACGCCGCCCGCGGCTCCGACTTGGGTTCCTCAGAGTGGCAGTCAGATCGCGCTTTACCCACTCGCCAGTGGCTCCAACGCCGTGTCGGCGAACAACCGTGCTCTCCAGTTGCCGGATGGGTCGCTGCTGTTGGCAATCAACGGCGGCCTGACTGCGGCCGGGACCGACGCAACCGATAGCGTGTGCGTAATACACGCTGTCGCCCCCTACACCACCTGGACGCTTGGGGCGACGGTTGCAAACGGCCCAGCGATGGGGCAGGAGATGAGTGAGACGGAGCTTACCTTGCTGCCGGGTGGCGAGATTGTCGCGCTGATCCGCAGTGACAGCAGCGGGACGATTTGGCGGGCATCCAGCCCCGATCTCGGGGCCACCTGGGTCGGCCCCCGGCGTGCGTTCTATGTCGGGCATGGCGGGAAACCCGCGGTCGTGCGCACTCCCAGCGGCGTCTCGCTTCTCCTGACCCGTGCGATGCTGCCGCTGGCGGGCCCGAGCCAGACCACGAGTACATTGCTGGCAGTCAGTTGGGACGAGCAGCAGACCTGGTATGCCGTGCAGTGGCTCACTCCGCCGAATGGAGATCAGTATGGCGAGCTTGTCTTGATCGACGACAGCACGGTGTCGGCCATTTACGCCTCGTATCCGTCGCCGAGCAGCCTCGCTCTGTACATCTGCGACCTGGTGATCGACCCGCTCAATCAGTCGCAGGTCGCGGACGCCGTGACGGATGCCGTGACGGGCCTCACCCTGGACGGTGTTTCCTGGTCGCGTTTCACGCGAGCATTGCTGGCCGTGGCCGGAGGAAAACTGACAGTCACCGACAACGGCGACGGAACCTGCACCGCCAATTTCCTCGCGCAGGACGGAACGACGTTGGCGCTGAGCGTCACTTTCAACAAGGCGACCGGCGCACGGACGGCCAGCGCAATCGGGAGCTAGCGCCATGTTTCCGATCAATTATTTTCCCGGGCCACAGATCGTTGTTCCTGCTGCGGCCGACGTGCGGTTCGGCACGTTGTACGGGGTCGCGGACACTTTGGCGGGTAGCTGCCATGTGCCCGGGGCAAGCGACGTGCGCAGCGGCGTACCGGTCGGCGCGACAACGGGGATTCTCGTTGTGGGCGGTGACGCCACTCTCTCAGTGGTCAATCTCGCCTTGGGCGGTCTCTGGTGTGATTAGCCCGGCTCAGTGTGCTTTAGCATTGCTCGGTTGACGGGGAGATACGCTCGTGGTTGTCCAGTACATCACCAACATCGTCGAAGTCAGACACCCGAGCTACCTCAGCAGCCTGCTGGACTGGCGGAAGTGGCGCATCTGCTACAACGGCGGCGAATACTTCCGCAAGCTGTTCCTCCAGAAGTTCTCCGGGCGGGAAAGCGAGCCGGAGTTCCAGAGCCGCCTGAACATGACGCCGATCCCCACCTATGCCCGCGTGGCGATCGACGACGTGCGCAACGCCATTTTCCAGCGGCTCAAGGACACGACCCGGCGCGGCGGCACGGCGGCCTACCAGCGTGCCGTCAACGGCCTGGACCTGGGCGTCGATCTTCGCGGCAACACGATGAACGGCTTCCTGGGCATCAAGGTGCTGACCGAGCTGCTCATTATGGGCCGCGTGGGCGTCTACGTGGATTCCCCGCTGGTCCCCGGCAACGCCACCTTGGCGGACGTGCAGAACTACCGGCCGTACCTGTACTTCTATCCCATCGAAGACATCCTGAGCTGGACCTGCGCCAAGCCGGATGAACCGTCCACGTTCCAGGCGCTCTTGCTCCGCGACGTGGTGCTCAACTTCGACCAGCGGACCTACCTGCCGACCACCACCGTCGAGCGGTTCCGCATGTTGTGGATCGACCGTGACACGGGCAAGGTCAACCTGCAATTCCTGGACACCGCCGGCAATCCCATCGACCGCGAGGGGAATCCGGCCGGGGCCGTGGAGTTGGAGTTGACCCGCATCCCCTTCGTGCTGTTGGACATCGGCGACAGCATGATTAAGGACGTGGTGAACCACCAGATCGCCTTGCTGAACCTGGGGTCCAGCGACATCAACTACGCCCTGAAGGCCAACTTCCCCTTCTATGTCGAGCAGAGGGACCAGCGCGCCACCGGCAGCCACTTGAAGAACGCGGTGGGCGAGGACGGCACGGCGACGACGGGCGGCCAGGCAGCCGCCGACAGCGACATCAAGGTCGGCGTCACGCAAGGCCGGACCTACGACTTGAAGGCGAATCAGCCCGCGTTCATCAATCCGTCGAGCGAGCCCTTGAAGGCTTCGATGGACCTGCAAGCCAAGCTGGAAGACGACATCCGCAAGCTGATTCATCTGGCGGTGGCCGACACGGCGAACCGGGCCACGGCGGAATCGAAGTCGATGGACAACCAGGGGCTCGAAGCGGGGCTGTCCTACATCGGCTTGGTGTTGGAGGCCGCCGAGCGGCAGGTCGCCGAGTTTTGGGCGGCCTACGAAGAGCGTGATGCGGCCAAACGGAACGTCGCCACCATCAAGTATCCCGACCGCTACAGCCTCAAGACGGATTCCGACCGGATTGCGGAGGCCCAAAGCCTGGTCAAGCTGATGTACGCCGTGCCGGGGCAGAAGGTCAAGCGCGAGTTGGCCAAGAACATCGTGTTGGCCCTGTTGGGCGGCAAGATCAGCGTCGGCGACATTCAGGCTATCTTCGACGAGATCGACAAGGCCCCCTACGCCACCAGCGACCCAACGACCATCATTGCGGCGGTCGAGGCCGGCCTGTGCGGCGAGAAGACCGGCTCGATGGCCCTGGGCTTCAACGACGACGAGCACATCCAGGCCCGGGCCGACCATGCCGCGAGGGCGATTCGGATTCTGCAAGCCCAGCAGAAGGGCGGCCAATTGGGTTCGCAGACCACCGGGGCCACAAGCCGCGATCCGGCCACGGAGAAGTGGGCCGGCTCCGAATCGACGGCCCTGAACGAGGTCGCCGGGGACATGAACAGTGATGCCGGGGCCCGCGGCGTCCGTGATCTTTCGGCGAATTCCAGCGCGGGCAAGGAAGAGAAGGCGGCCAGCCGCGATACCACGCTGAAAGACACGACAAAGCCGCCTGTCCGTGGCAAGGGCAAGCACAATCAGCAAGAGGGCGAGTAGCCATGTGGGAAGTCAAAGAAACATCGCCGTCCAACAGGCTGGCGCACGGGCATACCGTGGTTGGCACCACGCCGATGCCGTTGACAACACTGACTTTCAAGTTCGTTCGCGGCGTTCTCCTTCGGGCTCCGGGTCCCAATGATCCGGTGCCGAACACGGACGTGATCTATGTCGGAAGGCGCAGTGTCACGGCGGATTCGGCAGCTACCGGTGGGATGCCGCTTTTGCCCGGACATGCGATTGATTTGCCGGTGGACGACCCCACGCAGGTGTATGTGGTCTCCAGGAGTGCCAATCAGGACCTTGCGTGGATAGGGGTGTAGCGGCGCTGGTGTGTGGCTGTCACGAGGTAGGGTCGAGGGCTTTAGGGCAGGCGTAGCAATGGCGATCAACGCGGACATCTACGGCAGCCTCGACGAGGCCAACGCCTACTTCGCCGGCCGCCTGCATTCGGACGCCTGGGACGATGCGTGCCCCACGGAACAGAACAAGGCCCTGTTGTCGGCCCGCCGGCTGATCGACAACCTTGCGTTCAAGGGGGACAAGCACGCGGTCTGGGTGTACCGCCAGCAAACGCCCCCTCCGTGGCGCGATCCGACCGATGATGCGGTTGACTGGCGCAGCGAACAGCAATATCGGCAGGGGGAACGCGCCGCCGAAGCGAGTCAGCCGTTGGAGTTCCCGCGCGGCTCGGACACGACGATCCCGGACGCCATCCGCATGGCCGAGTACGAATTGGCCTACAGTCTGTTGGATGGCGTGGACCCGCAAATGGAGTTGGAGAACTTGACGGTGACGGCCCAAGGCTACGCCGAGGTGCGGACGCACTACGAGCGGAGCATGGTGCCGATCGAGCACCTGATTAACCTGGTGCCGAATCCCTTGGCCTGGTCGCTCTTGAAGCCGTTTCTGCGCGACGACCAGGCCGTGCGATTGTCCCGAGTTTCGTAGCCTGGCGTGTGCCGGGCTCCAATGCTGGGCCAACACGGCGACCCATTCTAAGGCCGTGGCTTTGAGACGCCTGCGGACCACGACGTTCGGCGTCTGCACCTCAATCGTGGGTGTGAGAACAGCGATGCAGTCTCTCTATTTGTCGCGTGCGGTGGTGGCTTGTTTCGACGGCGAGGGTGGCGACGGTGCCGGCGCGGGAGCCGGTGCGGGCGCAGGCGCGGGCGCGGCAGCCGGCGCAGGTGCCGGGACCGGGGCCGGTGCCGCGGCCGGCGCAAGCGGAGGCGCGGGTGCCGGTGCGGGCGAGACCCGCTTCACCCAGGACGACCTGAACCGCTACCTCGCGGAGGACAAGCGGAAGCACCAGGCGCAGCTTCAGCGGGTCGAGAAGATGCTTGAGGAGGTGTCGGCGTCGAAGAACCTGACCATCCAAGAGCGCGAGCAGTTGGCCCAGCAGTTGGAAGACATGCGGAAGGAGACGCGGACGAAGGAACAGCAGTTGGCCCACGAGCGGAAGCAGCTCGAAGAGCAGTACACGAAGCAGTTGACGGACGAGAAGAAGGCCCGCGAGGTGTGGGAACAGCGCTACCGTGAGGGCACGGTCGAGCGGGCCTTGATGGATGCGGCCGTCGGCGGCGATGCGTTCAACACCAACACGGTCATGTCCGTGTTGCGCCCCATGACCCGCTTGACCGAGATCACGGACGAGAAGACGGGCAAGGGCACGGGGAAATTCAAGGTCGTGGTGGACTTCCCGGACACCGATCCGAACACCGGGGAGCCGACCGTGACCCTGCACACGCCCGAGAGCGCTGTGAAGCGGATGAAGGAGTTGCCGCAGACCTACGGCAACCTCTTCAAGTCCGGCGTCGTCAGCGGCATCGGGTCGAGTGCGGCAACCGGCGGCCTTGCGTCGGGAGGCGGCGGCAAAGTCGATCCGCGGAAGCTGACCCAACAGCAGTACATGGAGCTTCGGGCAAAGAACCCTGAGTTGCTCGGGCTCCGTCCGCAGAAAGGGTCGCGCCGCTAGCGCGTTCCGTCAGGGGTTCGTCGTTCGGGACGCCGCACGTCGCGGTGTCTTGCGCTTCTCTGATTGACACCAACATGGAGTTTCAACGATGAATCCGTTGTACCTCTCCCCCGCGGTGGTCGCTTGCTACGACAACGACAACACCGCCTTCGTTCCCGAGCTGTGGGCCGCGGAAGGCTTGGCGATCCTCCAGGAGAACATGGTCATCGCCAACCTGGTCCACCGCGACTTCGAGAACGAAATCCGGCAGTTCGGCGACGTGGTGAACACCCGCCGGCCCGGCACGTTCCAGATTCGCCGCAAGCAGGACGGCACCACGCTCCAGAACCAGGACGCTTCGGCCACGAACGTCCAGGTGCCCTTGGACCAGTGGTTCTACACCAGCTTCACCATCAAGGACGGCGAGGCCAGCAAGTCGTTCCAAGACCTGGTGGACATCTACCTCCGGCCGGGCATGATGACGATTGCCCGTTCGGTGGACCGGGCCGTCCTGGGCCGCGTCCACGGGTTCCTGGGCAGCCCGACCCAGCGGGTCGGCCGGCTGAACAACCTGGCCGCGGACAACAGCAAGGACTTCGTGCTGGAGGCCCGCGAGCAGCTCAACGTCAACAAGGCCCCGCTGGAAGGGCGCAACCTCGTGTTGGCCCCGATCAGCGAGACGGCCCTGTTGAAGAACGAGCTGTTCATCGCGGCCCAGCAGCGCGGCGACTTCGGGACGGCGTTGGAAAGCGCCACCCTCGGTCGCATCCTCGGTTTCGACACGTACATGGACCAGAACGTCAATGCCGTTCAGCAGACCAGTTGCGACGTGTCGTTCGGCACCGTCACCAACGCCCTGGCCGCTGCGGGCAGCGGCGCGCAGGCCGTGACCGTGGACACGGCCCACAACCCGGCGGTCGGCGAGTTCCTCGTCGTGGCCGGCAACGACCAGCCGACCTACGTCACCGCGGTCGCCACCGACCACAGCACCGTGACCCTCAACGAGGCGAACAAGTACGCCACGCAGGCCGGTGCCCAGTACGCCTGCTACAAGGCGTGCTCCGTGGCCGGCAGCTACGCCGCCGGTTGGGTCGCCTCCGTGCAGTTGCAGGGCTACACCAACGCGCCGTCCATCGGCCAGTTGGTCGCCTTCGGCACCGGCAGCAACCGCCGGAACTACACGGTGATCGAGTCCTACGCCTCGGATGCCTCCGGGAACCCGAACCCGGTCGGCGGCTACCAGGCCGTCTACCTGGATCGTCCGCTGGAACTGGCCCTGAACAACGCCGACCCGTGCTATCCGGGCCCGTCCGGCGCGCTGAACATGGCGTTCCACCGCAACGCCATCGCCCTGGTCACTCGTCCGCTGGCCATCCCCAACAACGCGATGGGCGTGTTGGCTCACGTCGGTGTCTACAACGACATCGCCATGAGGGTCTCGATGCAGTACAGCATCACGGGCGGCGGAACGGTGGTCAACCTCGACATCCTGGCCGGGGTCGCCATCCTGGACACCAACCTGTGCTGTGTCCTCCAGGGCTAAGCCCTGCTGTTGCAAGGTAACGAGCCGCCTGGCCCGGAACGATCCGGGCCAGGCGGACTTTCTCACTTTTGATTCCGAGCGGAGGCCCTGGCATGGAACTCTCTGACCTTTTGCTGCTGCTCAAGCAGTACGGGCCGCTGGTGCTGGTGGTGGGCTTCTTCCTCTGGCAGAACTGGCTCCGCGAACTGCGCATGAGCAAGCGCATCTCGAAGCTGGAAGACGAACAGCGTCAAGTGCTGTTGCCGATGGTCGAGCGCTGCACGGACGTGATCGCGCAGAACACAGCCATGATGGAGCGCGTGGAAAAGGTCCTGGAAGGCCGCGAATGCCCTCTGCGCCGTCAATGCGCCGAAGGCGGCTGATGCCATGAGCAAGGCCAATCCGATCCACGACCGCTTCATGCGGCTTTCGCTGTACATCCACAAGCGCCAGCACGGCGCGACCGTGGTTGTACGCCGCAAGGCCCAGGTCCAGACGGACCCGCGGACCGGCGAGACGTATTGGCAGATCAAGCAGTGGAAGATCAAGCGCGTGGTCGTGCTGCCCGCAAAGACGCAGCGGGAGGTGCGGCAGAACGCCGGCGCGATGACGGCGAACCGGGCGATCATCCAGGGGAGCAGCTTCGACACCAGCGGCCGGCATTTCCTGATCGACCGGCACGATGTTCCGCCCGACCTGGTGCTGGCCAAGGACGATTGGATCGTCTTCAACGACCGGCACTACGACATCGAGAGCATCACCGAGTACGAGTACGACACGGCTTGGCTCGTGATTGCGAAGGAGTTGAAAGGCCGCATCGAGAGCGCCAGCGAGTTTCGAGTCTCGGCGGCTGACGGGCTTGCCCTGTGTTCCGCCCCCACTGCAACGAAATAGGTGTCCCAATGGCCGTGAATCCGAATTGGGCGCGCTGGACCTTCGCGTCCGTGGCGACCGTGCTGAAACGGCTCGCCGAGGACTTGAAGATTCCGGCATTGGTGGAGGGGCTGGACGAGCGGACAACGGATTTTGAGCAAGCGCCGCGGCGAGTCGAGATTCGGATGTCGGGCCCCTTCACGAAGGAGTTGAGCAACGACTACTACGAGGTGAGTCTCGACATCAACCTGCTCTTTACAAGCCGGTACGAGAACAACGCGAACCAGTACGACATCATCACGGTCGTCGGCAAGTTCCACGAGCGGCTGGATGACCCGATGCCGATGCTCCGGCTGGGCAAGGAGGAAGGCGACGACGCCAGCCTCGTGGGCTGCTTCTTGACTCGTACCGGGCGCAACGACGCCGTGCGCGTGTTTCATTTCGGGCAGACCGATCAAACGGACCGGCAGAAGCAGGTGATGATCGACTCCCGCTACGTGATGTACATACCGTGAACAGTTGGACCAACAGGAGGCCATCGACATGGCTCGCATCGAACTGAAATACTGCACCATCCGCATGAGGGATGGTCTGAAGGGGTCCGCGGTCGGGCCCGCGACGGCACCGGTCGCCGGTGCCACCACCCTGTCGATTGGCACGGTGGCGCTGAACAGCCTCAACCCCGGACTCGTCCCGATCGGCGCTCGCTTCAACATCGCGGGCGAAACGAGTCCGCTCAACCACACAGTCACGGGCCGCACGCAAGGCTCCGGCACCGGCGGCGCGAACGAAGTGCAGTCGGTGACGGTCCAGAACGCCACGGGCGGCACGTTCAAGCTGTTCTGGGGCAGCGGCCAGACCACCGAGCTGGCCTACGACGCCGCTCCCACGGACATCGCCGCAGCGTTGGCTCCGCTGGTGGGGGCTTCCGGGAACATCGCCGTGACCGGGACGCCCGGCAGCTACACCGTGACGTTCCAAGGCTCGCTGGCCAACGCGCCGCAGCCGCTCTTGATCGCCGACACCTCGGAATTGATCGGCACCAGCGCCACGGTCGCCATCGCCGAGACGACGGCCGGCGCGCCACCCACCGGCAGCGGCCAGAACGAGGTGCAGTCGGTGACGGTGCAGAATGCCTCGGGCGGCACGTTCAGCCTGGTTTGGGGCGGCTGCGAGACGGCGGGCATCGCCTACAACGCCGCCGCGGATGCCGTGGCGACGGCCTTGACCGCGATGGCGAGCATCGGGGCGGGAAATGTCGCCGTGACCGGGACGGCCGGCAGCTACACCGTGACGTTCCAGGGCACGCTGGCTCACGCACCGCAACCGCTTCTGGTTCCGGTCACGTCGGCGCTGACCGGCAGCGGCGCTGCGGTTGCCGTGGCCGAAGTGGCGGCGGGTGCGGCAGTGACGGCCGGCGGCGGAAGCACCACGAGCATCACGTTCTCGCCGCCCCTGGGCGCGGGCACGTATGCCGCCAGCGCCGCGATCACCTTCAAGTCGCAGGAGGTCTACGTCAAGATCGGCGAGGGCAACCTGACCTACACCGAGCACCGCGACTACACCTACCTGTTGGACCGCGGCTGGCTGGACACGGTGCGCGAGTCCAAGGACGTGCCGATGGACGTGAAGGTGGACGCCGTGTACGAGCACATCACCAACGGCACCGGCGAGGCGGTGTGCCCGATGGACGCCTTGAAGGGCGTCAACAGTGCCGCCGAGTGGGTCAGTTCCTCGCCCGACGCCTGCGAGCCCTACTGCGTGGACGTGCTCTGCGAGTACAACCCGCCGTGCGCTCCGGTCAACCGGGAGACGAACGTGTTCCCGATGTTCCGTGCCGAGACCCGCGAGATCAACTACAACGCGGCGACCATCGTGCTCACCGGCAAGTGCTTGGCCAAGGAGCCGACCACCTACCGCGGCACGGACTGCGACAACGTGTAACGACTCCCCGGCCGCCTTTCTGAAATGGCCGGTTTTGCCAATCAGCCGATTGGCTTTCCAGCGCCGGCACTGGTGCCGGCGCTGCCGATTCCTGTGTTCTTTAACGAGGGAGAAGATCCAATGAAGATCGGCGGCGTCGATCCCAAGAGCCTGCCTACCGAAGTGTTCCTGGTCCTGCCCCGCGGCGACCAGCAGATCGTCTTCCGCGCCCAACCCGTTCCCAGCATGGACGAGTTCGAGGCCCTGTGCCCGCGGCCGACCCCTCCGGGCAAGATGACCCGCGATGGCTGGGTGCCGATGCCCGACGACCCGACCTATCAGCAGGTCATGGTCGAATGGGGCCGGACCCGGCTCGGCTACATGATCGTCAAATCGCTGGAACCGAGCCAAGTCGAATGGGATACGGTCAACGTGGCCGACCCCAGCACTTGGAAGAACTGGTCCACGGACCTGCGCGAGGGCGGCCTGAGCGACATCGAGTGCCAGCGGGTGATGAATCTCGTCCTGGAGGCCAACTGCCTCGACGAGACCAAGCTGAAGAAGGCCCGCGAGGTTTTTCTTGCTGGTCAGGAACCGAAGCCCGCATCCTCTGGCCTCCCCACCGGACCGCAGAGTACGCCGTCTGGTGCTCCTGCGAGCGCCTAGGCGTTCTTCCGCCCGGCGTCAAGCGGGCCTGGGACGATTGCGACGTTCAGACGCAAGCCCTGATCGTGGCCTTCGACCAGACGCGCGCTTACGACGAGGCTGAGCGGGAAGCTCTCTTGATGGGGGCAAGGAGGCCCCGTGCGGAAGACGGCGGAGGGTCCTGACCATGAAGTTCACCGGCACGTTCACCGCGCTGAGCATCGACATGGAGAAGTACCGCCGGACGCTGGACAAGCATCTGCGCGAGGCCCTGGCCCAGGCGATCGTGCAGTGGTTGGAAGCGACCGTGCTCGCGGAGGTGCCGGTGTGGAGCGGTGCATCGCGGGCGACTTTTCTGGCGCTGGCCCGCAACGTCGAGTACAACATCCCGATTTTCCCCGTGGCCCCGAGCCGCATTGGCCGCGGCATCGCGGAAAGCAGTGGTTCCCTGGAGACCGACGAGGCGAGGGGGCGGTACGTCTTCCAGTACCAGACGACGCTGCCCTGGCTGATTATCAACGAGTATTTCGACGCCACGCAATGGGGCTTCCACCTCAAGAAGCCCGGCCCCTACGACTTCCAGGGAAAAGGGAAAGCGGCGTTCCGCAAGTTTGCTGAGGGGGTGCGGCTGCCGAATCCGTTCGAGTGCTTGAAGTCCATGAAGATCAAGGTGCGGTAATGGCTGATGAAATCGTTCAACAGCTAGGCTTCGACGCCTCCGCCGGCCTTGAGGCGCTGGCCAAGATGGACCAAGCCTTGAGCGGCTTCGACGCGCAGTTGAGCCGCGTGGCCGAGTCCATGTCCGTGTGGAACGAGCACGGCCGCGAGACGGTCCAGGTCCTCAAGGACATTGCCTCCGGCGCGGCTTCGGCTGCCGCCGCCATGTCGAAGCTCCAAGCGGCCTTCTCCGCCCAACAGCAGCAACAGGCGTCCGGGGCTGCCGGCCAAGTCGCGGCCGGCCCCGGGGCCGGCGAGCAGACGCCCGGCGGGGCCGCCAAGGGCAAGAAGATCAAGCCCGAAGTCGATGCCTCCTCGATCGAAGAGGCCGACCGGGCGGCGGCCAAGTTCGTCGTGTCCTGGGAAACGCTGAGCCGGGTCGTGATGACGCAGGCCATCGTGCGGGCCATGAGCGCCCTGCGCGACATGATGCACGAGGCGTTCGACAGCAATCTGCAATTTATGACGCGGATCGCTGAAATCCAGTCGATCTCCCCCGGCGTCAGCAACAGCCTGGACATGATTTCGCATAGTGTGGCCAATCTGTCCCGGGAGTTCAACATCCCGCTGGCGCAGGTGGCCGAGGCACAGTATCAGGCCATTTCCAACCAATTCGCGTCCGCCGCGCAACAGACGGACGTGCTGACGGCGGCCTTCAAGCTGTCGAAAGTGGCCGTCATGGATGCCGGGCAGGCGGTCAACCTGATTGCGGGCACTCTCAACGCCTACCACATGCAGTCCAGCCAAGCCGAGCAGGTGGCCGCGAAGTTCTTTGCCACAATCCAGATTGGCCGGGTGCGGGGCGAGGAGTTGGCCTCGGTGCTGGGCCGCGTGACGGCCGTGTCGAGTGAGCTGGGCGTAAGCCTCGACGAGCTGAACGCCATGATGGTCACGCTGACCGTCTCCGGCGTCAAGCCGGCCGAAGCCGCCACGGCGCTGCGTTCCGCCATGATGGCCCTCATAAAACCTTCGCAGGACTTGAAGAAGGAATTGCACGATCTGGGCTACGAGTCCGGCCCGCAGATGATCGCGGCCCTGGGGCTCGAAGGGGCCTTGGTCAAGCTGCGACAGAGCACCGACGAGAACATGGCGGCTTTCGCCCGCCTGATCCCCAACGTGCGGGCGATCAGCGGGGCCTTGCGCGAGACGGACGACAGCGGAAAGCGGACGGCGGACGCCGTTCAGCACCTCCGCGAAATGAGCGTTGCCACCTTCAATGAGAAGTACAAGCTGTTCATCGAGAGCGACGCCCAGAAAACGCTCGCGGAGTTGAACAAGTTCAAGACGTTCCTCACCACGGACCTGGGCGCGGCGATTGTCGAGGCCACGGACAAGTTTCTGGGCGTCGTCGGAGGCGCGGATGCGGTCGGCGCGGCCGTGAAAGCCTTGATCCCCGTTCTGGGGCTTGGCGTGACGGCGTTCGGCGGCTTTGCAGTCGCCCTGGGTTCGATGGCCATGTCGGCTCGCTTGGCCACTTTGGGGCTTGGTCCACTGGGCTTGGCGATCAACGGTCTCATGGTGGCAATGTTGGCATACGGTGCCTTCGACTTCGCCAACACGCGGATCATTCAGGGCATCCGGCAGGCCGAAGAGGAGTTCCGCAAGGCGGAATCCGACCGGCTGAGCGCGATTCAGCAGGTCAACCAGCGGCGCATCGAGGAGGAGGACCGTGCCAACCAGGCCGTCGTGCAGCGGGCCGAGCAAGCCCTGACCGAGCGCCGCAGAGACTACTTCAAGATGGTGGACGAGACCCAGGTGGACAACAAGCGCCTGACGGACGACTCGCACGCCACCATGTTGAAGATCGTGGACGAAGCCGAGAAGGAGGTCCACGTCCTCCGCAACCTGGCCAATGAAGCCGACCGCGCCATTTCGGATTCGATGAAGCGGGGCACGGAGATTGCCGGCACCCTGGCGGACACCCGCTTCCGCTGGTACGAGAGCCAGTGGAAGAGCACCTGGGAACAGCAGAAGGATTTCGCCGGCCAGGCTTTCACGCTGGCGAGCCAGGCCGAGGAGATGATGTCCAAGGCCAAGACGCCGCAGGACATCGACGTGGCCCAGAGCATCTACAAGCGGGCCCAAGCCTACGCGCAGGAGTCGATGCAGATTGCCCAGCGCCGGCATGACACCCTCGGGCAACAGGATGCCGAGGCGGCGATCGAGCGTGTCCTGGAAAGCGAGCTTGCCGCCAACGAAGGCTTGCGGGCCTCCAAGCAAAAGCAGGCCAAGGCGGCGGCGGACGCCGCGGCCGACGAGGAGCGGACTGTCACGCGGATGCGTGAGCTGGCCAAGGAAATCTCCAAGGACATGGACCTGTTCGACAAGAAGAATCAGCCTCTTGCCGGACCGGACCGCGAGCAGGCCATTGCGAAGACGAAGGCGGCCATCCAGGAGTTCCAAGGTCTGATGTTCGCCAGCAAGAAGTGGGAGATGTCCGACTGGCTGAACTTCGACGCCATGAAACGCAAGATGCGTGAGACGATGGAGGGAGCCGTCACGAAGGCCGAGGTCCGCGACCTGCTTGTCGCCCCCGAGTCTCTGGCCAAGCTGAATGAACGGATCACCACGGGCCTGGGCCGGATCAACTTGGATGTCTTCGTGGGTGGCGACCACGCCAAGCTGATCGGCAAGACCATCGAGGAGCAGTTCAAGGCCGCCGAGAACTATCCGCGGCAGCAGGCACAAGCGGCCCGGGCGGTCCAGGAAGCCTACGACCAGCAGCGCGACGCCTTGGCGCAGATCGAAAGCCGGCAGCGGCAGATCACCGCCAACATGGCCGTCCAGCAGGAGGGCTCCGTCGGCGCGTGGCAGGCCACGAAGGTCGGCTTGAATATGCTCACGGGCGTGTTCGGCACCACGGGCAGGGCGGACTTGCAGGCGGCGGTCACGAGCTTCCGCGAGATCAATGAAGCGATCCTGGAGATGCAGAAGCATCCTCTGAAGATCGAGCCCAAGGCGCTCGACGACCTGGTGGCGAAGACCCAGGAGTTGAAGAAGAACCTGCCCTGGTCCCTCGACTTGAACTTCGACCGCACGGAAGCGAACCTCAAGACCCTCAAGGAGATGTTCGACTACGCGGAACGGATTCGAGGCGTCCAGTCGAAATATCCCAACCTGGATCAGCAGATGAAGGGGGCCACCGAGGGCATCGACCGCCTGAAGCAGGCGTTTCCCGATTCCGGCAAGCAGGTCCAGGACATTACCAATCAGTTTTCCGAGACCACCGGGGCCATCAACCAGGCCAACAGCGCGATGGCCACGTTCCAATCGGCCATCGAGTCGGCTGCGGATGCCATGTCGGAGTTGGCTGCGGCGGCGGCCACTGTCCAGCCGCCGCAGGCCGAGGAAGGCCCGATGACGGCCGCCCACGGCGGGATGGCCTTCTTGGCGGGCGGTGGACGCCCGCGCGGCACGGACGTGATCCCGGCGATGCTCTCGCCGGGGGAAATGGTAATGAGCGCGGCGACGACGCGCCGGTTCGCTTCCCAGCTTACCGCGATGAACGCCGGTGTGAAGCCCTCGTATCACAGCCAAGGCGGCCACACCACCAACATTGGCGACATCAACGTGACGGTCCAAGGCGGCGGCACCGGCCGCCAGACGGCCAGGTCCATCGCCACGGAACTGCGACGTGAGTTGCGGCGTGGCACCTCGGTTCTCTAACCCGTTGCCAGACGGCCGGGTCCATTGCCACGGAACTGCGACGTGAGTTGCGGCGTGGCACCTCTCCTTTAACTCGTGAAAGGGTTGACCCAATGATTAGCAAGTTGCACGTAGGCCAGGCGGCGAGCGTCCAGGTGTGCCGGGCCCCGCGGCCCGGTGCCGACAACATCGCTCCCCGCGGCCGGTTCGTGGTCGAGCACTGGCGCGGCGGCAGGAAGATCGCCGAGTACCAGGTGCCGAACTTCATCACCAACGAAGGCCGGTCGCGGCTCCTGGGGGTGATGTTCAATTCCGCCACGCCGATCACCGCCTGGTGGATGGGCCTGGTGGACAACGCCAACTTCTCGGCCTACAACCAGACCGACTGCTACGCCCAGATCGGCGGCACCAACGGCTGGAAGGAGAACACCGCCTACACCGACGACCTGAACAGCGGCAGTTCTACCACGCGGCCGGTCTGGGGCGCGGGTGCCCCCACGGTCAACACGAACGTGGCCCAGGTCACGAATGCCACCACGGCCGTGTTCGACATCACCAACAGCGGCACTATCGCCGGCCTGTTCATCGTGGGCGGGGCCACGGGCTGCCAGACGAAGGGCGACCATGTGGCCTCGGGCGGCGTCCTGTGGTCGGCGGCTGCCTTCACGGCCGGCAACGTGACCGTCCAGAACGGCGACCAGTTGAAGGTCACGTACACCGTCACGGCCTAACGGATTCTCCCTCGCGTGGGTTGGACCGGGTGGTTCGCCGCCCGGTCCAACCCGATCTTCCTTCGTTGACCTTGGGATCGGAGACGACCGATGCGCCGCGAGTGCTTCCAGAACGACGCGCAGACGACGCTTAGCGCCGACGCCGGAGTCAGCGACACGTCGTTGACGGTCACGGATGGTTCCGTGTTTCCGAGTGGGGGTGATTTCCGGCTGCTGATCGACCATGAGCTTGTGCTTTGCACGCTCAATTCCAGCAACACCTTGACAGTGCAGCGGGCCCAGGAGGGCACGACGGCGGCGACCCATAGCACCGGCACGAATGTCTCTCAGGTTGTCACCCAGGGCGGTTTGCAGCGCTACCTCCGCGACAACGATCCGTTGTTCGACAGCCTGCGAGCCCCCTACCGGATTGTCAATGCCAGCGGCAATTTCCTGCACGCTGCGGACTTTACGCTGTGGGATTTTGGGACCGGCACGTCGGTGGTGGATTGCGGCGGCAGCATCGTCATGGCCTCGCCGGTGGGGGCCAACTTGACCCGGCCGATTCCAAGTTCCTCACCCTGGACCCTGACGGCCGCGGGTCGCAGCGTCTCTACCAACAACGCCGGGCTGTGGTCCACGTTCTCTGTCGGCGTGGCGGACACCAACAACTGCTACTGCGCGATCAATTACCGAGCCCACGAAAAGTCGATCCACTGCAACAAGTGGAACAACGGGGCCTACGTCGCGCCGGATATTGTCTCGCCCTTCGACGCCTGCTGCGGGGACTGGATGTGGCTGCGGATCACCGATCCGAACGACGGCAACTGGCATTTCCAGATTTCGGACAACGGCCGGAACTTCCTGGAAGTCGGCAGCTTTGGCAAGGGTGCCTATCTGGGTACGCCGAACCGCCTTTTCTGGGGCACCATGAATCCGGCCAGCGGCGGCTGGGTGACGTTGGCGGCGTGGGATGACGGCGCGGGCCTCTTGGGCAGTTAGCGGAGCCGACTATGAACCGCGAATTGTTCAGTAACACGGCCCAGACCACGCTCGCCACGTCGGCGGCGACGGCCGCCACGACGCTGGCGGTCGTGGCCGGGACGGTCTTCGCGGCCTCGGGGAACTTCCGCGTGCGGGTTGACGACGAGATCATGCTCTGCACCGCGCGCACGGCGAACACCTTGACCGTGGTGCGCGGACAAGAGGGCACGACGGCGGCTTACCATGCCGGCGGTGCCACCGTGACGCAAGTGTTGACGGAGGGCGGTTTCCAGCAGTACATGCGGGACAACGACCCCTTGTTCGACAGCCTCCGGCCGCCGTTCCGCATCATCGACGCGAACCAGAACCTTTTGCACGCCGCCGATTTCACGCTCTTCACCTTCGGCAGCAACAACGCGATAGCGATGGACGACGGCGGTTCCATCCTGCTGCAACAGACCGGGCTCGTCAATTCGCTCCTGACCCGGCCGATCACCACCTCGTCCTGGACCTTGACGACGGCGGTTCGCGGCGTGACGACGCAGAACGCCTTGGTGTGGGCCGGGGCCTCGATTGGCCTGATGGACGCCAACAACCAGGCATGGGCCTTCAATTACCGCCAGTTCGAGCACTCCTGCCATATCAACTGGTGGGACGGGGGCGCGAACTACCACCCCAACGACACGCTTTCGCCTTGCGACGTGCCCTGGCTCGATTGGATGTGGCTGCGAATCTGGTACTCGGGCAGCGGCAACGTCCACTTTTGCGTTTCCGACAACGGGCACAACTGGCTGGAGCTTGGCGAGTGGGGCTACGGGTGGCAGCCGGGCGGCTTTACGATGGGCCCCTACAACCGCTTCTTCTTCGGGTCGATCAATCCGGCTGCGGCCGGCTGGGCGACCCTTGCGGCGTGGGACGACGGGGCGGGCATCCTGGGCTAGGGGAGATTGACCATGACGCTGTTACTCGCGGACCGCATCCAGGAAACCACGACCACGACCGGCACCGGCACCTTGACGCTTGCGGGCGCGGTGTCCGGCTACCGGGCCTTTTCGGTCATCGGCGACGCGAACTCCTGCTTCTACGCCATCGACGACGGCGCGGGGCATTGGGAAGTTGGTCAAGGCACCTACACGCTGTCGGGCACGACGCTCAGCCGCGATAAGGTCTTCGCCAGCAGCAACAGCGGCGGCCTGGTGAACTTCGCCGCGGGCACGAAGAACGTCTGGGTGGACGCCCCGGCCATCCTGCTGATGCAAGCGGTCCGTGCGGTCGCCAACGTCATGCTGTACGGCGCGGTGGCGGACGGCGCGACGGACGATTCCGCGGCGATCCAGGCCGCGATCAATACCGGTCTGCCGGTGTACTTCCCGGCCGGGTCCTATGCGGTGGGCAGCGGCCTGACGCTGGCCAACAGCGGGCAATCGCTGACCGGTCCCAAGGGAGCCATTCTCAAGAAGATAGCCGGCGTGGACGGCCTCACGGTCACGGGCAACAACAATCAGATTCTCGGTCTCGCTGTCAATGGCAACAGTCAAAGCGGCGGCAGCGGTCTGGTCATTCACGGTGCGTGCAATTACATCGACGGCGTGGAAGCCTACGGTAACGCCGGGCACGGCATCTGCCTCGACGGCCAGAGTTCGACCTGCCAGTTCAACCAGATTCACGCCTGCTATTCGCACAACAATAGCTCGATTGGGATTTCGCAGAACCGGGTCTACGATTCGATTATCTCGGACTGCCATTCGGACTCCAACGGCCTGGAAGGCATCACGATTGACAACCAATCGTACCGCTGCCTGATTTCCAACTGCAACCTGAATGCGAATTGCCAGACGGGCGGCGTGGGCGGCATTGGCATCGACCAAGGCGACCTGGCGCGGATCGTCAATTGCATCATCCAGGCGACCGGCAGCAGTTTGCCCGGCATCAAGTTCCAGAACAATCTCGGCTCTATGTCGGGTGTGAATATCGCCGGTTGCACCCTGGTCGCCAATGGCGGGGTCGGCATTTGGATTTCCAACAACGGCGGCAAGACGGCCTCGGCCGTCACGATCATGGGCTGCCGCTTCCAGACGAACAACACGCACTCGGTCCAGATCGACAGCGGTTGCAACAACTGCACCGTGGGCTTTTGCGACTTGGGGAGCCAGACTGTCTCCGACAGCGGCACCGGAACGATTCAGCAGTTTAACCAGTCGTACTAACCATGCTCGGGCGCTCGCCTATCTCCGCACTGCCGCTCACCGCGCCGACCGCCCCTGGCGGCCTTGGCTGGCGGATGGTGGTTGCGCCCGGCCTCTGCGCACGCCGTTGCGCACTGACTCTCAGCGGCACGTTGGTCAAGGAAAGCGGCACGTATGCGGTCCTCCTGAGCGGTTCGGGCGACAATGCGTGGCTCGGGACGCGCCTGCCGGACGAATTGTTTTCCCTGTGCCAGGCCGATGGCGGCGACGTGTGTTTCACGTCGGACGCCAACGGCACCGTGCAGCTTCCCTGCCAGCTTGTCAGCATCAATCCCAGCGCGAAGACGGCGGAAATCTGGGTGGCCGTCCCGCTGACGGCGAGCACGGCGGCCACGATCTACGTCTGGTATCAGTCCAAGGCCGGCGTTCTGGCGCAACCGGCTGCCAGCGGCAGTTCCGGCAGCCAGGCCGCGTGGCAGGAAAACGGGACGCAGAACCTCGCCGGGGTGTGGCACCTGGAAGAGTTCGGTGCTCCGTATGCGGACGCCACCGTCAATGCCAAGAACAGCACGGCTGGCACGTATCCGACGCAAGCGACGGGGCGGATTGGCGAGGGGCAGAGTTTTGCGAACAATTACATTGCCCTTGGGGCGAATACCGATTTCGCCTTCACCACCAGCACGCCCTTCACGCTGCAAGCCTGGATCAAGACGAATGCCACCTTCAATGCGGTGGGCGGCATCCTCGGGAAGTACGCGCAAGGGGTCAACGGCTACTTCCTCTCGTCGCACGGCGACGGTGCCGGGCACGCCTTCGTCTACGGCCAGCTTCAGTCGTCCGACTCGACCTACAAGTACCAGTACGGGACGATCAACGTCGGCGACAATGCGTGGCACCTGGTCACGTTCACCTACGACGGGTCCAACACCCTCGCGGGCTTGAAGATTTACGTTGACGGCGTGAACGACGCCGGCAGCCCGGCCCAGGCCGGGGGGCTGGGCAGTCTTGCGAATTCCGCGCGCTTGACCATCGGCACCCGCGAAGAGGCCAATCCGACCGGCGATGCGTTCAGTGGATCGTTGGACGAGGCGCGTGTTGCCACCGTGGCACGTTCGGCGAATTATGTCGCCACGGACTACGCCATGCAGGCGAGCAGCGCTCTGGTGACGGTCGGCGCGCCGACACCGGTTGTTTCCGCCAGTGCTGCGGCTACGGACACCCTTTCGCTTGGCGATACGGCCGGCACACAACACGTAATTCCCAGCACTTCGAGTGCGGCTGCCTTCACTGCGCGCCTTGGCACGGCTGATGCCTGCATGGCGTGCATCGAGTTGGCGACGACGGAGTACGGCTTCGCCCACCCCGCCACCAGCGCTTTGACGCTGGGCGACAGCGCCGTGGGTTGGGTCGCCAGCGCCCTGCGCCCTGCGCTCGACCCGCTGGCAGTGTCGGACACCAACAGCCTGGCGATCAATCGCATCCGGCTTCCGTTGACGCCGATCATGTCCGATGCCACCACGCCCCTGGGTGCGGTGAGTTCTTCGGCCCTGTTCGGTGCGGGGAGCTTCCCGGCCTACCGCGTGTTCGACGGCGGCAACGACGCCGACCACATGAGCGTGCTGGCGGCGCAGTTTCCGTGTTGGTGGCAGTACCAGTTCCCGGAACAGCAGATGGTCACGGCCTTCGCGCTGTGGGGCCGCGCGGACGGCTACTCCTCGGAAATGCCGTGCGACTTCTGGCTGGAAGGCTCGGCGGACGGCACGAATTGGACCGTCCTGGCGACTGTCACCGGCGAGATCAACTGGCAGGTCGGGCAGAAGCGCATCTTCGAGGTGGGCACCCCCGGTTGGTATACCTACTACCGCCTGCGGGTGACGGCCAACAACGGCAGCCCGGATGCTGTGTCGCTGGGCGAATTGTTCCTGTACGGACCGGCCACGCTGGTCCCGACCATGACGAGCAACACGACGCCGAGCGGCGTGGCAAGCTCGTCGGATTCGTCGGCGACCGCGTATCAGGCGTTCGACAACGACTACAAGACGGGTATCGCATCCCAGGCCGCGAGCTTCCCGTGCTGGTGGCAGTACCAGTTCGCCGCACCCACCGAGGTGGATTCCTTCGCCCTGTGGGCTCCTTTTGCCGGCGACCCGGACGGCCAGATGCCGAAGGCGTTCGCGCTGCAAGGTTCGGCGGACGGTGCGACCTGGACTACCTTGTCCAGCGCCATTCCCTCGGAAACCGGGTGGGCGGCCGGCGAATACCGGCACTATCCACTGGCGACGACCGGCTCGTACACCTACTATCGGCTGCTGGTCACGGCGAACAACGGTAGCGCGACGGCTTGTGCCTTCGGCGAGTTGGCGCTGATGCCGGTGCGCGTTCCCGCCGTGCTGGCGGATGGGCTCGATGCCTTGGCGCTGGACCATCAGGCCAGCGCGCAGGTGTCCCATTGCCCCAGTGCGCTGGACACGGTGGTCTTGACCGATCTGCCGTATTACGGGCGGCCCTTTACATCGGCAACGACAACTTACCTCGCGGTCAACGACCAGACGCACTGGATGGCGGCGTATCCCGTGGCGGCCCAGGACGGCCTTGAGCTTGGGGATACGGCCCATGCCCGGCACGTCCGCTCGGCAGCGGCGACGAGCGCGTTGGCGCTCAGTCAGAACAGCATTCTGACCCGTTGCAAGTACGTTGTCCAACCCCTGTCGTTCACGCAAGCGGCCCTGGTGCATAAGCTCACCCGGCCGCAGGCGACCGATGAGGTGCCCGTGGCGGACGTGGCCAACGGCCGCAACGCGACGTTCCACCTACCGGTTGTCGATGCGATTCCGGTGGCCGATACGCCGGCCGCGCGCGATAGCACGTTCCATCTTTTGGCGTGGGACACGCTCAGTCTCTCGGACGGGGGCACCGGACGCGATGCGACTTTCCGCGCGGACGCCACGGAACAAGTCGGTTTTGCCGATGAAGTTGGTCTGCATCAGTCGCCGGCACGTTTGCTGGGGATGGACCACATCTGGCCGAACGATACGAACGCGGTCGAGCAGACGAAGCATTGGCAAGTCGGCAGCGTGGATGCCCTGGCGCTGGCCGATTGGAACATCGTCATCCAGCCGATCTACGTGTCGGCGATTGATCCGGTTCAGTCCTCTCAGCAGCAGTACAATCCGTATGCCGGCCTGGGTGCCGGCGGATGGACCGGCGATTTCGAGCTAGTTTTCACCGGGTTGCAAGACTCGGCGAGCGCCGTCATCCAGCATGGCACCTCGGGGGCCGGGAACCGCTTGTCCTTCGGCGAGTTGGCGCAGGTCGCCATCTTGCGGGCGACGGCGAAAGCGGCCGGGGCCACGGATGCCTTGTCCCTGGGGGACGAGGCGATCGAGAACAAGGTCGGCTCGCAGACCGACGCGATTCCACTCGGCGAGTTGATCGCGGTAACGCACGCCAACCAGCCGACGACGGACCCGTTGACGGTGGGCGACCAGGCGGTCGTGGCTGTGGTGCGCCTCTTGGGTGCCACGGATGCCGTCCAGGTGGATCAGGCGTTCGTCTACATCCTGCCGTTGAAGACGGCGGACCAGATGCAGGCGAACTACACGCCGTTTGTGGGCGCAGGGGCCACCGGCAATCCGGCACCGCCGCCGCGGACCCTGAGCGGTGCCAGCTTGCCCAGTCCCTCGGCCCCGGGCGACTTCACGCTCGTCTACCCGGCCGCGGGTCCGGTCCAGGATTACGTAACGCTGCGGAACCCGGAGTTCGGCGACAAGAACCGGCTGCAATTCAACCGCATCAGCCGTGAGACGCGGGGCGGCACGTTGATCGTCTACGCAGACCCGATGTGGCCGAAGATCGAGACCCTGGCGCTGACGTTCTCCGGCCTGTCTCCCATGCAGGCGGAAGCCCTGCTGGATTTCATCAGGAACCACATCGGGCAGGAGATCGGCATTTGGGACTGGGAACGGCGGCGCTGGACGGGCATCATCACCCAGCCGAACGAGCCGGTGGTCGAAGACGACCGCAACCAGTTCACCGGCAGTTTCGAGTTCGAGGGTGAGTTGGTCTCGGCGTAAGGAGCGGCGTCATGTTCCAGTTGCAGGCCCCGTATCCGACGTTGCAGACCACAACCATCCTGCCGAGTCCACAGTTCGGGGATTCCATGAACGTCACGGACACGGTGGTGGTGAAGCGGGCGATGGACGGCACGCGCTACACCTACGTCAAGACCAAGGGAGGCCGGCGGAAGTTCAAGTGGGCGTTCCTGTTGAGCCGCAACAAGGCACTGGAGCTTCGAGCCTTCATCCAGTCCTACTTCGCGTCCCGCATCGTGGTGACGGACCACCGCGGGCGGGTGTGGATGGGGAACTTCACCAGCAACCCGTTCGAGTTTGACACGACGGACTGCGCGGGGCCGCCGATCGCTCCGATGCCCCGCGGCGCGTTGCAGGCCATCGACCTGGAATTCGAGGGGATCTCCTATGCGTAGCATTTCCGCCGACGCCCTGGCAAAGCTGGCCCAGCAGACCGGCACCGAGCCGATCAACATTGTCGAGATCGAGTGGTACGCCGGCGCGACGCCCATGCTGTACGCCGACCGCGACATTCCCATCCCGGGCGGCGGAGTGATCCGGGGTGCCATTGTGGAACTCGGTGATCTGGACGACGCCATTGACGTTACGATGCAGAACAGCCCGTCGCAGCAGATCAGCCTCACGCTGGACGACACGGACGGGGCGATCAAGGCGATCTTCGACAAGTACGATCTCCACAAGCAACCCGTGCGGCTGTATCAGTGGTTCAACGGCCTGGACCTGGACGACAAGTTCCTGGTGTTCGCGGGCCTCATCAACACGCCGGTCAGTTGGAATGAGCGCGACCGGACGGTCAAGGTCACGGTGCTGTCGCATATCGAGGACAAGGAGTTCGGGTTCTCGGCGGAAGAGGGAAACTTCCCCTACATCCCATCCGACATGGTGGGCAAGGCATGGCCGGCGATCTTCGGGCTGGTCTACGACTACCCGGCGCTGAAGATCAACATGGCGGTCGAAGGGACGACGCTGACGGGGTGCGGCATCCTGGCGGGCCAGGAAGAGTACCTGGGTAGCCCACTTTATGAGAACGGCACGAACGTGGACCGCAAGAAGCTGCGGACCATCGCCCGCGAGTCGCGCCACGCGAACTTCCTGCTGGTTGTGTCGGAATGTTGGTCGCTGGTTGATGCGGTAAAGTCCAAGCAATACCTCGACCAGGCCAACGCGATCTATGACAAGATCGGGGCTGAGCTTGCGCGGATGCAGGCACAAGAGGAATGCGCCCTTGCGCGCCGGCAGGAGCAGATCACCCTTGCCAACCTGCTTGGGGAGGGCCCCAACCCGATCCAGATTCTTGGCGGCGAGGATTTTCCGCAGAACAAGACCGTGACCATTCAGATCAAGGACGGGCTCTTTACGGGCTACTTCAAGGGTGAAGAGTTCTACTGCACCAGCCGCGAGAATCCTTACCTCCAAGCGTTGGTGAACGCGCAGGTCGAGAACGAGGTCTTGGCGGCGCAGGAGCAGGCGGGCTACGGGCCGTACCCCTACGCGACTCCGCGCGTCTGTCTGCCGCCGCCGATGCCGCCGGAGCCGTTCTACTATCACGCGCCCGTGCCGTGCGGGTCCGGCTGCGGGGACTTCAACGACCCCTGCAACATGACCTGGCAGGGATGGGACATTTACACGTACCCGGAAGCGCCTGCCTGGGTCGATACCCGGCCGATCGTCAAGCAGTTCTGGGCCGACGCCGGCTCGAAGGTGCGGCTCTACACCGATCCGAGCGTGACGTACATCGCCTCGATCACGCCGGGCACGGTTCTGGCCGTGAAAGCCTACCAGATGATCGACGGCGTGCGGCGCTTGACGGTGGTGCCGAACAACTACTACACCATCGAGACGCAGAACTACGGCAGCATCACGGCGGTCCAGATCAAGCTCGCGCAGCCCTTGAGCACCATTTGGTACACAGACGGCAACGGGATGCAGATTCAAGGCTGGTCGGACGAGCTGTACGTCACCTTCCAGTCGAGCGTCGGCCCGAACGTCGTGGACATCCTGACCTACATCATCGACAACTACACCGAGTTGACCTGGGACCCGACGAGCTTCAACTACGTGAAGACGAAGATGGCCCCCTTCCCGGCGAACTTCCCGCTCTTGTCGCGGAAGAACGTCCTTCAGCTTCTCAAGGAGATTTGCTTCCAGTCGCGGTGTGCGCTTTGGGTCGAGGATAACGTCCTCTACCTGAAGTACCTGCCAGAGCAGCCGACCCCGGTGGATGCGATCACGGTCAGCGACATCGACGCCGAGCACGGCATGGAGATCGAGTACACCAGAACCGAAGACATCGTGACGAAGATGAACGTCCGCTGGAACCTGGGCTACGTTCCCGGCGGCCAGTTCGCGGGCACGCAAGCCGATTCGACGCAGTACATGATCCTGCGCCACAACGTAGCGAAATACGGTCTCTACGAGAAGGATTACGACTGGTACATCTTCAACCAGCCGGATGTCGTCTTGAAGATGGCGACGTTCTGGCTGATCCGCTTCTCGAACCCATGGAAGCGCGTGAAGTTCCGTTCGTACTTGACGAAGTTGAACTTGGAGGCGTTCGACTGCGTGACGTTCAATGCCCCGGGCTACATCGCCTCCGGGCCGGTGCCGGTGGTCATTGAGCGGGCGGCCTACAATTCGGCCGAGAACTGCATCGAGTTTGAGTGCGCGACGCCGATCAGGGCGGGTGCGATGGCGCAGGACCCCTTCTACTGGCCTGCGGCGTTACCGGTCACGACCACTTGGCCGCCCCAAACGGACATCGACAGCAACAATGCTGGGGGCGGCGGGATCGGAATTGGCGTGGGCGGCAATTTGCCCGTGGGCGATACGTCGGGGATTACGTCCACTAGCACCGTCTTTGTCGGCGGCCCGAACGTGGTGTTCCGCGGGCGGAGTGACTGGGGCGACCGGACTCCAACGGACTTGGAGTTCCAGTTCCAGCAGCTTGCGACGGCCGAGCAGTTTCAGGCTGTGTGGGCGGTGCTCCGGCCAATCGCAAATCTCCAGGCGTATCGGTTGCCGGAGTCGGACCCTATGACCGTTACGCCGGACCCAACCGAGTTGGTGATCGACTTGGCCAAGACCAAGTTCACGGATTCGAGCAGCCCCAACCAGCAGCCGCCGCAGTTTGGCTACCTGCGGTCGATGCTGGCCTTGGGCAACAACCAGGACGTGCAGATCGACATTTCCAGGTGCAAGGTCCAGGACTCGACGCAAGGAGGCAGCAGTGGCGGGTCCAGTGGCAGCGGCTCGGGCTCCGGCTCGGGCGGTTCAACTGGCTCGGGCCCCGGTATGCTGAGCGACCTGATGAAGGTCGTGAGCGGCACGCTGATGGTCGATGGCACGAAGGCGAAAGTCGTCACGGCGGACAAGACCGACGGCGCGGTGTTCGATTTCAAGTACGACACGAACGGACAGAAGGTGGGTGCCGGGACGGCGTTCTTGCAGAGCCCGTAACGAACCCGTAACGTCAACCAGAAAGAGTGACAACATGGCCGAGAAGTGGATTCAGGGTGCGATCAAGCACCCCGGGGCCTTGACTGCCAAGGCCAAGCGAGCAGGCGAGAGCCTGTCGCAGTTCATGCGGGAGAAGCACAAGGACCCGACAACCAATCGTCAGGTCGCGTTGGCTCGGCGTCTGCGTGAGTTTGCCCACCACCGCAAGGGCAAGTAGCGCCATCCGGCGGTCGAATGCCGCGGGTGTGAGTGCGTGAGTTGCGTTTCAGTCTTTGAGTTCACAACAACGAAAGGTGCATTGCAATGCAGACCATCGGACCCCCGAAACAGGGCAACGGTACGCTCGACACGATCCTCGTCCAGGCGGAAGGGGACACGGGCGACCACACCGATCGTCGGACCGACCTCAACGAGTCGCTCTCGGAGTCGGGCGACGTGAAGGCCCCCGAGTGCAACAAGGCGTCCGTCTACGACGGCCAGGGGTGGAAGGGACTCTAGGCCATGCAGGGAATCGGCAGCAATCCCCATCCGACCCACGACGACATGGCGCTGATCCCGGCGCAGGGCCGCGATCCGGCGACCGTGGAGCAGGATGTCCAAGATGCGCGGGCTGCGGAGCAAGTCCGCCGGGCGGCAATGCCGCCCGAGGGCCCGCGGTGGGTCTACGAGAACCAGAAGGAGTAAGCCATGCAGACGATTGGCGCTCCCAAGCCAACCCATAGCGACATGGCCCTGATCGAGGCCCAAGGCCGCGACCCGGAGGATGTCCACCAGGACATTCGCCAGGCGCGGGCGGCGGCCGAGGCCATTCGCGCCGAGCGCGTGGCAGCCCTGGGGCCCGACCCCGACTGCCCGGTTCCAATCCCGTAACGTGGAGGTGTTTCAGAAGTGAGAAAGGGCATCCGGGCGACCAGCGCCCGGATGCCCTTTTCTTTGCCCTGATGGATGCGCCATGAAGCTCCTTGCCCTAGACCCGCGCTGGTTCGCGTTCGAGAAGGGAGGGCCGCATGTCGGCCTCACCTTCTTGTGCCCGCACTGCCGGATAGAGCGGCTGGGTATCGCGTTCCATCACAAGGGGCACGAGGCGATTGACGACACGTACATCCGAGCCCATGCCAACGGGCGAGAGGACTTCGTTTGGACCATCTGCTCTGACGAGGACTTCGCGGTCCTGTCGATCACTCCGTCGATCGACGCCAGCAAGCGCGGTCACTGGCATGGGTTCATTACGAATGGCGAGACGCGGTAAGCACCTCGGTGGGAGGCAACTATGGAATCCGCTTTTGCTTGGCTCAGTCAGCTAGTCGAGACGATCTACCGGTTCGTCCCGCACATCCTGATCGTGCGGGCAACCCACGGCGGGGTGAAGTGGGTGCGGGGCAGGAAAATCAAGCCCTTGAATCCCGGCCTCCATCTCTATTGGCCTTTGACGACCGAGGTGGAGGTGATCGTGACCGCCCGGCAGACCATCGCCATTCCCGACCAGGTGCTTGCCACGAAGGACGGTCGCAAGGTGGTGGTCAAGACCCTCGTGGTCTACAAGATCAGGGATGTCGTCCACGCCATCGGTCGCGTGAATTGGGACGTGGACGTGACGATCAACGATCTGACGCAATCCGCGGTGGTTCGCGTGGTGGCCACGCACACCTACGACGAGATAATGAACGGGATTGCGGATGACAGCCTGACGACGACGCTGACCAGAGAGGTCCGCAAGGAACTGCGGCAGTTCGGCGTCCACGTCGTCCGCAGCAAGCTGGTGGATTTCGCCGAGTGCAAGGTCTTCAAGCTGTTGACTTCCCAGGCGGACAAGGCGGGGATGTCGTCTCACCAGTTTTACCAGTAGTCGTGGGCGAGGGCCGAGGCCATTCGCCAGGAGCGCGTGGCAGCCCTGGGGCCTGACCCCGACTGCCCGGTTCCGCGATTCCGTAACGCTGACCCGCCAATCGGGTCGAGGGCATCCAGGGGCCGGGCCAGCCGGCCACGAGCGTCTTGCCGCCTGACCCTGCAACATTCAGATGGTCTTCATCCACTCAGTCAAGTCGCGGTGAGGATGCGACGGATGGCATCCAACGTGAGGAAAAGTGTATGGAGAAGAAATGCAGCGTAAAACCAGGGCTGCCAAATAGGGAAAACGGGAGGTATGCCTCCAGAAACTCCGTGGTGCTGGGTCGGCCAAATGCCCGTCCAGCCCCGGAACGTGTAGAACAACTCGTAGCCCCGAGTAATCACCTTGCCGTCAAACCGAAGCAAGCAAAAGTCGGAAAACAGGAAGATGTAACAGATCAACGGCGTGATGCACCAAATGCAAACGGCTAAGTATGCGGTCAGGCGCGACAGGCAGCTATTCTGCCTCGCTGAGAGCGCCAGCAACGGTGGGCTAAGTAGTTCTTGAATCGCGTCCTCGCCCCGATTGGATTCCGTCTCACCCCGGTCCCGCCGAATGGCCTTTCGCAACCCAAGTGCAGCCGAAAGAACGCAGTAGAAGTGGACACAGACAAGCCAGACAACTAACGGGCCGTAGACGGGCATGAGTTGGCTCGCAGTGCCCACAGGGGGTGATGCGACCTTCACCGGGCCGAGCCCCGGGGGGTCCAGTGTCCACGTCGGGCTGCGGCTCAGTGCAGCGAGCGTAATGCTGACGACCAACACAAGGATTGCGCTCTTCTGCGCGGCCCGGCGATAGCTGCCGTACTTGTCAAGTAAGTCTGTAACACGCGCCGGCTCCTTGCCAGCGCGGTTTGACCCTTCGGATTGGCTGGCCATACTCTACTCTCCGCTCAACATTCTGGAGGGTTACGATGATTCACGTTCCTGGGTGAATTGCCGATCATGGGTCGAACTGGCCCTTCTGGATTAGGAACCAACGCCGGCCCTGCCTACATGCTAATACTTTGGGCTCGTGGCCAAGGACGATGCCGAGCAATAGGAGTGTCCCCCTTCCCGTTCGAGTGAGACATCTATCGCGGTGTGTCTTCAAAGCTTAAGCAGGCTTGTGCCCTCGGCCCTCAGCAGAAGGAACATTTCGCCACTGCTCAGACGAACGTCTTCCAAAATGAGCTTGTCCACCTGTAGCGTTGGCTTTATTCCGGCTGGGGCTTTTAGCGCGGCGAAATACTGATTAGCCTTGTCTTTCGCCTGAGCGAGCAACGGTGGAGCCTTTAACTTTGCGTCCTTCGAGGCCGATTCCAAGACGCGGGGTTTGAGCACCCAGTTCGCTACTTTCAGCAGAACGTTCTTAGTTCCGATGTCGTAGTCAAGCTCCGAAACGCTGACGGTTTCGGACTTGGTATCGTACTGTAGCCTCCCGACAGCAAATAACCTCCCCTTCGCCCGAACTCGTCCATGCGACGCAGAAAAGTCGAAACTCAGGACAATCCAAGCACCCCTAGCTTCCGCCGCGGCATTCGACACTCTTATACTGACCCCTTCCGCCGTGAACTCTTTTCCGTTGACCGCCTCTCTGGCTTTGACGAGAAGTTCGTCGAGCGAAGCCACAACGGGCAAAGTAATGAGGAACCTGTTAGAGAGATTTGGATCAATAACGAGTCCGGGGAGGGCAGTCGGAGGAACAGACGGAGCCGATTTGTCAACGTAGACTGTGGTAGCCGCAGCGACTCCGACTGCCACCTTGACTAGACCACCTTCTACGGTCACCGGGCTCACGCGCACCTCTTTCGGTTGCACATTCAGCCAAATACTGGGCGATTCAAGCAGCCGCCTCGAAAGGTGCATTTGCTTCCATGCGCTCTCAGCCTGCGACCGGATTGGAAGTTTCTCAAGAACAGCATGTAATGCTTGGTTTGCCGGTCCAACCGCAGAGTGATTAACGATGTCCTGAACTTTCCCTCGCACGTCGAAACTAAGGATGTGAAGAAAGCCCAGTTTAGCTTGATCTATTGTTACCTCAACGTGCGCATCCGGGGTAATGGACCAGTCTGGGTTGATTCTGAACCCAATAGTTCCATGCATATTCCCGGAGAAATTAACGTCCTCTTGAACCCAAGGTCCATGAATGGGCCCAACATGGGTTTGCCCATGCCAACTCGCGCCGCCAGAAAACGGAATCGAAAAGGAAACGCGATTGCCAGCAGCCGCCGCTAGTGTGATTGGCTTGCGATCCACAGAAAGGTCCACATGTTCATGGTCGAATCCAGTGACCTGAACCCCCTGAGTTATCGTCTGCTGAAAATGAGCCGGTGCCTTCTGATTGCAGATTTGTTGAGCCTCGCTGATTGATAGTTGGACAGGGAGCGAAAAGGTTGACGGTGACTTGCCTGAAACGTCGAATCCTTTCGAGTCGGATATTTCCGGCTCAGGCGGCTCGATGTCCAGTCGTTGGCAACCGGGGAGCACGACGCAGAACGACGCGCCCGCAAGAATCACCGCGAGAATAGAACGTCGCCGAGCCATGACGCACCTCCAGAGTTTGAAGCGTGCCGACAGGGATGAGGCTTACGCGACAAGTGCGATAGCCGTTCAATCTCTGGCGCGCGCCGGGGAGTTCAGACAGCACGGATACCATTTTACTTTACCCCATGCGGACAAGTACCCCCGTGGAGCAACTCCTCCCGGCGGCAAGTCTTGCCACAAGTGGCGATAATCGCGCGCTCCGAACACCGCCAACAGCCAGTTCAAGGGCGGTCAAACTGCTGGCGGGGCAAACCTCCAGGCTCCGTAGTTCCAAGGCCGCAGCGTCCCAAATCCTTCCAGGAGCCCGCATCATGTGCCAACCTACTCCGGGGCATAAACGCCGCAATTTTAGCCGGTCCCACTTACGGGTCAAGCCGCGGGAATCGAGAGTGCTGGCGGTTCCAACCTGGAAGTGTACTGGGTGATTCGCAAAGTATTGTCTGCCAATGGGTTAGCACGAGCGTTGGGGGCGTCCGCAGTAGTTCAGAACAGCATTGCCATCGGTGCCCCATACGCCACCGTAGCTCTTTGGCAGAACATAGTGCGGTCCCTGGCTGGTCGATCTCGCGGTGGAGTGTCGCCAAAGTGCCTTTGGGTCGGCGTGCCCCGCGGGCTCTCGACGAGTTGTTGCTTATCGTGATGTTCGACGCGCCGAGGCGTCGCATCGCGTCACAGCCCGGCGGCCCGCCGCCGGCCAAGGAGGTTGGCAGCAAGCTGGTGCCGAGTGCAAGGTTTTCAAGCTGTTCGCTCTTGGGCAGAACAAGGCGGGGACACCGGCTCGTCCGTCTTGCCAGTAGCCTTGATGGCTGTCTCGGCCGCTCCCGGAGGGGCGATTGGCCGCGAAGCGTACCGGTATGGGCATTTCTGGCACTCGTCCAAGGTCGTGGTGCGATTGAGCCGTCCGGCCGTCGGCTGAAAGCATTTGCCGGCAATGACGAGCATTCGGTTGCTGACCGAGACGCTTAGCTGCCGACAGAGGCAGTCTGGCCACGCGGGATGGAACCTTCGCGGATTCTCGGCATTCCGCCGGTAGCCCTGGAGATCTTCCACCTCGGCGTCACCGGGCGGGTACTCAAACGAGCCATCGTCCGCGAACTTAGGGCGGCCGTGCTTGAGGTCCGCGTCCGGCGGAATGGCGGCCTCGACCATGCGGTAGAGATAGCTGTATGGGCCACCCGTGTAGACGATGTAAGCCACGGGAGGAGCGACGGACGGCCCGGCTGTCGTCGGCATCGGAATGAGGGTGCCTTGGCCCTCGGGGCAGGTATCGCAGAGCAGCTTTGGCGTGCTCATGTGGCGCTCCGGTGGGGACACTTCTCGCAGGTCGTGTAGGCCAGCCGTTCGGCGAACTCCGGGGCCGCCGGGTTGTTGCATCGCATGATGACGTTGATGCAGCCGCAGTTGGGATACCGGACCGCCATCTGGTAGCGCAAATGGCACTCCGGCCAGAGCGGGGTGAACCGCAGTGGGTTGTCGGGGTCGCGTGCGTAACCGTCGATGTTCCGCGGCGGCTCCCATTCGCCTTCCCGCTTGTCGTAGACGATGCTGCCGTCCGGCTCGAAGTGAACGCGCCGATCGGTTGGCTGGGCCGGTGGCAGGGTGAGCCCAAGCTCCGAAAGCTGCGACTCGGGTGCCGGCGGGACGGGCTGCAAGGTTGCTGGCGGCGGCGGTATGAGTCGTGGCGTGACGGTGCCTTGCCGCTTGGTGATTTGTTCTGGTTTCCCTAGCTCTGCGACGACCTCATACTGCCACGCGGGGCCAAGCCCTGGACGCGGGTATTCCACCTGCACGATGTTGTTGGGGTCCAGGTTCCGGTAGTGGTCCGGCCCAGGGTCCTTGCGATTGGCACAGCCGACGCAGGCAGAAATGGCGACGGGCTCCCCGACGAGCAGACACGTCGGAGTAAGCTCCATCGTGCTGTTGTCGAAGCCCAGCAGCCGGTGGGCGCAGTGCTGCCACGGCGGCAAGTAGACTTGCGGGTTGTCCGGGCTCGGCGTCCAACCAGCAGGCACCTTGGTTGCCGGCTCGCTGTAGCGGATGGTCCCGTCCGGTTCGATGACTGGCCGCATGGTTCGCCTCCTAGTTCGCGTAGTAGCGCTTAACGGTCTGCCAGGTGGTGAAGCCGTCGTACTTGGTGGTATTGATGGCGTCCCAGCACATTTGGCTGCCGCCGCTCAGGCAGCCGCCGCAGCAGAAGACGGCAGCCGTCGGGGCAACAGGTGTAATCGAACCCATGATGTTCATGTACGGGATGCCGTTCGGCGTGAAGAGTCCGTAGCAGCAGTTCGTGTAGAGGCCCGCGCCGTTCCACTGGAAGGAGAGCGTCCAGCTATTGCTAAGGGGGCCGATTTGCGAACCGCAAGGCTGGTTGATCCAGGGTTGTGGCGTGATGTTCATTACCATGAACCACATATTGACGCCCATGCCCAGGACGGCTGGCCAAACCGGGTAGGCAAGCCATATTGCGTTCGACTGGTTGGCGTAGTTGTCAGCCAACTGCGCCTGCGTGGTCATCTTCGTCTTTAGTGTGTTGACGGTCGATTGCAGCGAGGTGATGAGGGTGGGATTAGGCGGCATGGCATTTTGGGCGGCCAGCAGCGCGGCTGAGGCAGCACAGTAGGCATCATGGGCCTGGTAGTAGAGGTTGCTGGCGTTGAGGGCCTGGCTGCCCAGGTTCATCGTCTGCACTAGCGTCGCGTAGGATGGCGGGTCCGGTGGAAAGAGGCTGGGATCGCCGCACTGCGGGTAATTCTCGCAGCCGTGAATCTTGATGACCTTGTAGGCCACCTGCGTCTGTTGCTGGCAGTTGCACCAGCCGTTGGCAATGGCCGCATTGATGTCGTCGATGGTCTTCTGCTTCCACAGGTCCGGGATTGGGCTGGCGAACGTGTCCGAAGGGCAAATGCCCTGAAGCGCCTGCTGGACTTGCTGGATGTCGGTCTTCGACCAGCGGTGCGGGGCGGTCACGGGCTGGAGGGTCGCCACGCCGTTGCAGCCGGCCGGTGGGTTCTGCGCAAGGTTGTTGATCTGCCGGATGATCTGGTTCCAGTTGTCGAGCGTCAGAACCGAGCCCATAGCGCACCTCAATACATTTGCAAGAGTGCCCGATACACTTCCGCCTCAGCCAGGGCGTCGGCCAGCGCGTCATGGGCGTTGACGTTGACGACGTGGAACTTGTTGCAGAGCGAGCCCAGGCCGACTCGATTGAAAGGAATCGCCTCTCCCCGCATGGCCGCCTTGTCGTTGATGGCAATGGCCAGCAGCATTCCGTCGCGGGCGTGGCTGTACCAGAGGTTCTCGAAGAGTTCAACGCCCAGCCAAGCCTTTAGGAACGACGCCTCGAAGGCCCAATTGTGGGCCATCGGCACGAGGCTCTTTTTGAAGGGCAGGTCCAGGCACTCGAACCATTCGACGAACAGGTCGCGCACCTTGTCTTGGCTCGGGGCGTGGAGGAGCAGTTGCTCCATCGGGACGCCGTGCTTGCACATGGCCTGCTTTTCGGCCCGCTCCGGGAAGTCCGGCCTGATCTCGGTGTAGAAGGGCCGTAGGCTGAGTGCCGGCTTGAGATCGGGCCCCAACGGCACGCAGGCAATCTGAATGATCTCGTGGTAGCCGGGCTGGCGGCCGGTCGTTTCCAGGTCTACGGAGACGAGCAAGTTGCCGTTGAGGTGTAGAAGGCCAGGATAGGTTTGCATGGCGTGCTCGGTCAGTTTGCCTCCGGCCCTGCGACTGCGCGGGGCCGGAGGCCCGGGGAAGGTCACTTGCGGCGGGACTTCGGACGCCCTGCCTTCTGCTGCCGTGATTGCCGGCTCCTGCGGGTCCTCCGGGTCTGCTTCCTGACCTCGACCTTGCAATAGACCGGCATGTCGTTCAAGCTGGCCGGCAGCACTCCGCGCTCGATCATCTCCTCGTAGTGGATCAGGGCCATCGCGTTGAACATGATGGCGGCCAGGTGGTCCTCGTCTCGTTTGCCCTGCTGGTAACACATGACGTGCCGCTTGAGCGAGGCCACGCAGCGCGAAAACGGCATCCCGCGCTCCCAGTTGCGTTCGGCGTACTTGGCGGCCCCCATGCGGAGCCAGTGCCCCTGCCGCTCTTCGGCGAAGGGGGAGATCAAGTCGGGCCGCGGCTTGTCGTCCGCAGTGTCGCGGATCGCCATGCCCTTGCCGAAGGATTGTCGCTTGCCACTGTCCGTCATGCCGTACCTGCTCATGGTTGTGCCTCTTCAGGTGAAATCTCGATGGTGTCGCCGCCGTACCGATCGGCGAAGTCTTGGGGGTCTTCGGGCTCCTGGTCCACTTCCACCTCCGCGACGAGCCGCCCGCGGAGGATGGATCGGGTGACGTGACGGGTGTGCGCGTAAACACGGATCAACATTGGCCCGTCTCCGGTGCCTTGAAGGCCAGGTTGGGAACGAATCGCTCGCCGTTGCTCTTCACAACCTGGTGAAGGTTTGGGAGATTCCGGCTGACCTGCTTACGGGACCATTCGCCCTTTTCGCTGGCGTCGAGCGTCTTCTGGAAGGCGTCGTAGAACTCGCCGAAGCGAATGCGGGCGTCCTTCTTGACAAGGCAGAAGTCGTCGAGGAAATGCTGCAAGGGGCTCTTGTTCTGTTCCTGGGTTCGGAACTTGCTCGGCGTGGCGACCACCGGCAGCCGCAGCCGACCGATGATCGGCGGCAGTTGCAGGGTCATCAGCGTATACAGGAAGTGCGGGGCTTCTTCGTCCAGCTTGGCGAGCAGGAGCGGCTTGGCGATCTTCCGTTCTTCCAGGAGGTCACACACCGCGATGACGGTGATTCGCGTGTCGCCAGGAAAGACGGGACAGTGGCTCTGGAAGTTGGCCGTTTGGACCCAGTGTGTCGTGTTGGGAATTTGGTAGGTGTTCATCCGCATCTCGCGGATGGCCAGCGTGCGAGCCGTGACGTATTCCTTGATGCGGGGCAGGGCCTCGGGCACCCTGGACATATCCGTCTCTTCAATGGCGCAGATGACGGCCCCCGCCAGTTCTCCGTTGAAATCGCCCCGCGTCTTGAGCACCTTGTCGGCCTTGATGACGCCTTTTGTCACCAAGGTCATCAGCGCCTCGTGGAAGATGCTCTTGCCGTTGTCCTCGTTGCCAAAGAGAAAGAGGTACGGCGTCGGCTCGAAGGGGTCGCGGAAGGCGCAGGCGACCCAGGCGCGCAGATAATCGGCTCCCGTCTTGATGCCGGCCTTCTGTGCCCACGGGAGGGCCCGGAGCACGGGCGTCAATTCCAGCCCGATGTGGTCGAAGATCATGTCCCAATACGGATGGCGCGGCTTCTCGTCGGGGCCCAGCACGGCGGGCTGGTGCTTGAATTGCGCAGCATCCCGGTTCCATTGCCGGCCGCCTGGGTACTCTTCGCGGAAGGGCAGGTTGACGAGTTTCCAACTCTCCCCCAGCGCGGTGCCCATGATGCACTCGGCTTCATCCTTGGCATGGCCAAGGCTCTGCAATCGCATCTTGATGTTGCCGCCGGGGTGATAGACCCATTCCTTCGCGTTCTTCTCAAAGAGCGACCAGCCGACGAATTGTTTGGCTGGTGTCTTGACGGCGCGAAGGAGGTTGTCGTACTTCGCGGTCTCGCCGTCCGCGTTGTCCGTTTGCTCCCGGACGGTGGTCTCGAAGACGCGGACCCACTTGCTCTTCTTGGCGAGCCAGCCTTTGGGCTCCGGCTGGTCGGCGTCCCCTTTGGCACGCTCGATCTCCACCACCAAGCGGCCGTCCTTGTGCGGTTTCAGCAATGTCTTGCGGCCCTCGAACATCGGGTCGATGGCCGTGTCGGGCTGGCCCAAGACCTTGGCGGCCTTCATGGCGTCGTCGGGACTTTGGAAGACGTAGCCTTTCTTGTCCGGGTCTTCCATCCCGCCATGCGCCTTCGCGGCGATTGCCAGGTCCGGCCGGCGGTTGAAGTAGCAGGTTGTCCAGCTTTGGCCGTCCTGGCTCCAGGTTTCGGCTTCCGAGACGCCCGGGGAGAAACGGAACACACGCCAGGCACCGTTTGGCAGCGGAAAGAGGAAACAGTTTGGGTTGCCGGGATTCCGGCCCTGGGAGCTGGTCTTGAACGCGCCGACGAGCCCCAGTTCCTTCGCCTCCGGCCCGTCCATCAGCGCTTGCAGGGCGCAGGTGTGCGTTTGCAGCAGGTGGTGGTCGGGATTCCAGAGCGTCGTACAACTGGATCGTTGCAGGGCTTCGATTTGGGCCTTGTGGCTGGCGTCCAGGGGGATGATCTTTTGCGCGGCAGCGAGGGCCTCGAACGGGTCGAGGTCGTCGTCCGACACCTCGTTGATCCGCACCTTGTTCCTTTTGCGCGTGACCACCTCGATGTGGTCTCGCCAGTTGGCCGGCAGGTCGGCCGCCGTGAGCATTTTGGCGGCCGGCTTCATCACGCTCAGGCCGCCGTTCTCGGCGGTCATCTTGCGATGCCATATCCACATGACGCCGCCGCAACAGTCGATCTTTGAGGCGAAGTCGAAGTTGCACTCGCTGGACATCATGCCGAGGATGCAGCGGGCCAGGGCGGCGTGGACCGTATGGTTCTCGCACGGGATGCTGTCCAGATAGACGTAGAGGTGGATGCCGCCCCCGCCGGTGCTCTTGCGCACCTCCACATAGGGAAGCTGCGTAGCCGCCTGCCTGACTGCTTCCAGTGCGTCTTTCTCGATGCCAACGCCCTTGGCGTGGCCGGTCAAGGCGTCGAAGTCGAAGGCAACCCAGCGGGAGCAGCGGGCCTGCCAGTCCCAGCCCGTACAGCCAATCCCCTCGGCGTGCTCCGTGAAGGAGTACCGAAGCTCGTAATCTTCCCAGTTCGGCTCGGAGTCGGCATCCTTGGGCACCCGGATCGAATGCCATGTGTCGGTGCCGTTCGTGAACGTGGACCGCTTGCCCGCCACAGGCTCCCCGTTGCCCACCGCCACGTTCACCTGGGTCTCCATCTGGACGCCCCAGCGGCCGACCAGATCGGCGTTGGCCGGCGTCTGCCGGGCACGGAGGAACTTGTCGAGTGCTTCACGGACGGTGGGCATCACGGTCTCCGTCTTAGCGCGTTTACACGCGGCATCCAGCCTGCGTCATTCGGCACTGGTTGCGTGGCCATCCTAACCAATGGCCGAAATTCGGAAGATTTCTCAGACGACTGAGAAAACCGCGGGTTTTCGGACATTGGTTAGGGTGTGAACGACGAGTTGAAGTGGATTCCGACCGAGCAGCTTGTGGACCCGCCCGTGGTGCTCCGATTGGTGGCCCGCGGGTCCGTGGCCTACTTGGAGCTGCGAGATTCGGTGTCGGCTCATGGCCTCCTCAATCCGATCCTGGTGCGGCCCTCGGCCCGGTTTCCCGGGAAGTATGACGTGGCAGACGGCCTTTATCGGGCCACCGCCTGCCGCGAGACAGGACGGTCCCCGGTGCCGGCCCTGGTGAAGGAGTTGACGGACAACGACCTGTTGGCGATCCAGATACAGGCGAATGCCCTCCGGCCGGAAACCACCCCCACCGATTTCGCCCGGCAGATCAAGAGGATCATGGAGGCGCGCCCGGAAGTCACGCTGGCAGAACTGAGCGCCCGCGTTCTGCACAAAAGCCCCAGGTGGGTGAGCGAGACCTTGGGGCTGCTGAACCTGCGAAAGGACTTCCAGCCTGCGGTGGACCGTGGCGAGATACTGTTGGGCTCGGCCTACGAGCTGGCCCGCATCCCGTACAAATTCCAGCCGCAGTTCTACGATGCCGCCCGCACGATGCCCGTCACCGAATTCAGGGCCACCGCCCAAGCCTTCCTGAAGCAGTTCCAGGAGGGCGTCAGGCAAGGGAAGCTGGACGCCTTCTTCACGGCGGAGTTCAAGCCGGTCGCGCACGGCCGGCCGTGGAAGGAAGTGATCGCCGAGTACGAGAAACCGTCTCGCGCCGCTCTGGTCCTGGTGGCGGAGCGGTGCAAGACCCTGACCGACGCCTGGCGGGCAGCGCTCGCCTGGGTGCTGCACCTGGACCGCGAGAGCGTCGAGGTCCAGCGCCAAGCCGTGTTGAACCGAGATCGCAAACGAAAGGAGCCGCCCGACAAGGAACCCTAGTCCCGCCTGTTGTATGCCCTTTGTCATTCACCCGTTTTGAGGCAAGCACCATGTCCCACAACACGAACCTGGTCCCCATTGGCCCGGAGCAACTCCCCTCCACACAGATCGGCAGCGACGATCATTTCGCCGATCTCGCCAAGAGCGCCGACTTCCTCGCCCGCCTGCAACTCTTCACCAAGGGCAAGGCGATCAACCGCAAGCTGGTCGGACTGGGCAACTATGGCATTCCGATCAGCGACGAGGAAGTGAACGACCTGGGCGACACCATCGACATCGTTCCGTTGGCCCGCCGGCCGAAGGCCATCGACATGACCGACAACGAGGCCATCATCGTCAACTACGACCCGGACAGCGACGAGTTCAAGCGGATCGCCGCGGCGTCGTTGGAGAAGGAAAGCCACTGCATGTACGGCCCGTCGTTCCTCGTCTTCGAGCGCTCGACCGGCAGCTTCCTGGAATTCTTCTGCGGCAACCAGTCGAGTCGCCGCGAGGCCAAGAAGATTTACCCCTTCCTGCCGCTGACCCAGGCCGACATCGACGCCAAGGCGGCGGCCGGCCAGGACGTGAGCGGTCTGGAGCCGCACGGCCCGCTGCCGCTGACCCTGAAGAGCCGGCTGGTGGAGAAGGGCACGTATTCCTGGCACGTTCCCGTCGTGGTGAAGTGCAGCGATCCCTTCACGAATCTGCCCAAGATGGAGCGGATCGTGAAGGAGATGACGGCCTTCCTGGCGGTCAAAGACAACGGCATCCAGCGCGCCCCCGTCGCCGAGGACGACCGCGCCCGGTAGGTCCATCACTCGCCGTTTCATTTGCTCCCCGCCGGACCTGCCGCAAGGCCCCCGCGGGGTTATCAAACACACCCGCTGCACCGCTCCCGGACTCTTGGTGACGTGCATCATGGGCGGGTTCTACCGGCCTGTCCTGCGGCGGGAGCGTCCTCGCCGTAGGCAGGCACTTCTCAATCGCCTTTCTGCCCGACGATGGCAACACCCGAAGTCATCCTGCTTTCAACGCCGGCCTTCAACTTCCGCGCGTTTCCCGCCGCGTGCCGGCAAGTGCTGGGCTATTCGCCGCTGCGCGCCGTGGATGCGTCGCCGCGTCAGATGTCGGACACCGAAAAGTTCCTGAGCGGCTTGGCCGCGTTTCGCAACCAGAAGGCCGCGGCGGGCTTCGCCCCGCACCTGCTGTCGCACGCCTCATTCAGCGTCTTCCTGGTCGCTGACGACCGGGACATGCGCGACATCCTCGAATACTGCTCGGGCATGTCGTTCATTACCGCGGACACGCTCGTCCGCGCGGTCATGGCGGCAGTCATCAGCGGCACGTTGGCGCAGTGGCGGGACGCCGTAGCCGCCGGCTCGGGGCGCAACGTCGAGAGTCCCGTCCGTGCCGGCTTCAACCGAATCTACAGCCTTTTCCGAGGCGCGGGGCTCGACGTGTGGGGCGACTATCGCGCGCGGGAGGCGGCCGATCACACCTTGCTCCTGGAATACAAGCCGCGATGACTCCCTACTACCAGAAAGACGGCATCACGCTCTACTGCGGCGACAACCGCGAAGTGCTGGCGTCGTTTGCCGACAACAGCATCGACACCATCTGCACTGACCCTCCCTACGGCCTCTCTTTCATGGGGCACGAGTGGGACCACGGCGTCCCGGGCGTCCAGTTCTGGGAGGCGTTTCGACGGGTCTCGAAGCCGGGCGCGCTGATGCTGGCGTTCGGCGGGACCCGTACTTTCCACCGGCTGATCTCCGCGATCGAGGACGCTGGTTGGGACGTGCGGGACTGCTTGATGTGGCTCTATGGTCAAGGCTTTCCCAAAGCCCCCGACATTGGCCTCTTGATCGACAAGGCGAAGGGGGCGAACCGCAAGGTCGTCGGCACGAAGCTGGGTCAGCCCGGCTATTCGCTGGCCGACAACGGCCGCACCAACGAGGTCTATGGCGACCTGCACAATCCGGCGGCCGAGTGCGCGATCACGGCCCCGGCCACCGATCTGGCGAAACTGTGGACCGGCTGGGCCAACTCGCTCAAGCCGGCCTGGGAGCCCATCACGCTGGCGATGAAGCCACTGGACGGGACGCTGGCCCACAACGCCGAGACGTGGGGTGTCGCGGGTCTGAACGTCAACGGCAGCAGGATCGGCACCGACAGCACGGTCCGCACGCGAAACCCGCGGTCCGAGTCGGACGGCGGCTGGGTCTCGGTCAACCGGTCGCCGGTCGGCGGCTCGGAGTCCGGGCGGTGGCCGGCGAACCTGCTCCTGGACGAGGAAGCGGCGGCCGCGCTCGACCAGCAGACCGGCACTTTGAAGAGCGGGATGATGCAGGCCGGGCAGCAGCGCTCGGAGGGCAAGGACGGCGGCTATCACCACGGCTTCCCGCCTACCGCTACGGCGGCCGGCACCTACGGCGACTCCGGCGGGGCCAGTCGGTTCTTCTACGTGGCGAAGGCCGGTCGGAAGGAACGCAATCCGGCCCAGGGGCCGAAGAACGATCACCCCACCGTCAAACCCCTCAAGCTGATGGAATACCTCCTGACGCTTGCGTCCACACCGACCGGCGGGATTGTCTTGGACCCGTTCGCCGGCAGCGGCACGACGTTGCTGGCCGCCAAGGCGCTGGGCCGCCCGTGCATCGGCGTCGAGTTGACCGAGCACAACTGCGAGATCGCCGCCGCTCGTCTGGAATCACTCTGACGTTGCCGGGATTCGTTGATGTGGAAAGCGTCAGCCCGTCACACAACACAAAATTGCCGGCGCGCGTCTGAAATCACTATGGCCCTGCCGGAATTCGTTGATATGGAAAGTGTGGGGCCGACATTTCCCCGGTCTGAACCGCCATGAGCGAGAACGAAGTGCGTGTAAACGAGCGAAAGCGGCTGGTGACCGCCTTGCGGCGGCGGGCCGCGGCCACCTTTGGCGAGGCCGGCCGCCTGGCGTCCGTGCCCAGGCAGGTTCCGGCTGCCAAGGCAGCGGTCCAGGAGGCCGCCACGTTGCGTCAGGTTGCCGCCCTGATTGAAGAGGGGGCCCTTTGATGCCGGTCGTTCAGACTAAGCTGCGCACGACGACTAGCGCCGGCACCCCGATCCTCCTCTCCGCGACCCTGGAGTACAGGGACGGCCGCATCTGGTTCCTCAAGAGCCCTTACAGCCTCAAGGATGAGATCAGGGCGATGCGCGGCGCGCGTTGGCACGGGTACGAGGAGGAGAACCCGCGGAAGATTTGGTCGGTGGAGGACTGCCAACGCAACCGCTTCCAGCTTTCCTTCCTCATGGGGGAGAAGGCGTATGCCTGGTTCGACCGGCCGCTCGTGCGTCACGAGTACGGCCGGCCGTTGAAGGAGCATCAGAAGGACTTGGCCGATGGCGGCTTGACCTACCACTACCACATCTTCGCGGCCGAAATGGGCACGGGGAAGACCCTCGCGGCCCAAGAGGTGATTGAGCGGGCAGGCGTGGACTGGTGGTTCTGGGTCGGGCCCAAGACTTCCCTGCCGAACATCAAGCGGGAGTTTCGCAAGTGGTCCTTCCCGTTCGAGAAGTTCAACGTCGAGTTCTTCACCTACGAGGGCCTCAAAACGTGGGCGGACCAGTGGAAGCCTGGTCAGCCGATTCCCCAGGGACTCATTTGTGACGAATCGAGCCGCTGCAAGAACTCCGGTTCGCAGCGCTCGCAAGCCTGCCAGCGCCTTGCGGACTTGATCCGCGAGCAATTCGGCCTGGAACGCGGCTACGTCATCGAGATGTCCGGCACCCCGTCGCCGAAGAGCCCGGTCGATTGGTGGAGCCAGTGCGAGATCGCGTGGCCGGGGTTCCTGCGTGAAGGAAGCATGAAGGCGATGGAAGAGCGGATGGCCTTCATGGTGCTCCAGCAGTTCGACGAGGGCAGCTTCAAGAAGCGGATCGGTTGGAAGGACGACGAACGGAAGTGTGCGGTCTGCGGCGAATTCCGCGAGGCCGGCCCGCACGAGTTGGACGGTGACACGGACGCGGCGGACTTCCACGAGTTCGTGCCGAGCAAGAACGAGGTTGCCTATCTGAACAAGCGGCTCAAGGGCCTGGTGACGATCAAGCACAAGAAGGACTGCTTGAACCTGCCGGACAAGCGCTATCGCAAGATCATCTGCAAGCCGACCGCCAGCCTGCTCCGTGCGGCCGAAGCTATCGTCGCGGCGGCCCCGACTGCTGTCAGCGGCATGACGCTGCTCCGCGAGTTGAGCGACGGCTTCCAGTACCGCGAGGTGGAAGACGGCATGACCGGGTGCCGTCATTGCACGGACGGCCGCGTGAGCGAATGGACGGACCTGGAGGACACGGGGCGGGTCTACCGTGACATCGGCATGTTGCCGCCCGAGGTCGTTGCGCGGCTGGTCGAGCAGACGGCGAGGTGTCCGGCCTGCGGCGGCACGCAGCAAGTTCCCAAGCTGGTCCGCGTGGCCCGCGAGATTCCCTGCCCCAAGGAGACCGCCCTGCGGATGCTCTTGGACGAGAACGAGGAGACCGGCCGCCTGGTCGTGTTTGCCGGCTTCACGGGCTCCGTGGATCGCGTGGTAAGCCTCTGCCTCAAGGAGAAATGGAACGTTGTGCGCTGCGACCAAGGCGCGTTCCAGGTGCGCACGCACGACGGGGCCGAGGTCAAGGAGGAGCCGCTTGATTACTGGGCGAACATGGACGTACCGCGAGTGGCCTTCGTCGCCAACCCGGAGTCGGGCGGCATGAGCCTGACGCTCGTGGAGGCCCGCACGGCGGTCTACTGGTCCAATTCGTGGAAGCCGGAATACCGCATCCAGTCGGAAGACCGCATCCACCGGATCGGCATGGACCTAAACAAGGGCTGCCTGATCGTTGACTTGATCCATCTTCCCAGCGACGAGCGCGTCCTGGACGTAATTCGTGAGAACCGGAAGTTGGAGCTGATGACGATGGGCGAGTTGATGGCCGGCGTCCAGTGGGAAACCAGTTGCGACGGAGTGGACGGAACTCTCCAAATCGTGGAGGCCGTGTCGTGAATTGCATTCAATACCGCATCTCGGTGTACGCCGGTCGCTGGGACACGCGCGATTATGGTCGTAGCTGGGGCAAATGCCTTTGTGCCGCGGTCCGCGAGGCCGTCGCTCGTGACGGTGCGCTCTGGGACGTGGATTTCATCGGCACTGCGCCCAACAAGGCCGGCTTGGCCGTAACGGTGGTGGTGTTGGTGAACTGGTGGCGCGGCGGCCGTGATTCATTCGCCGCGCGGCTGCATGAACGACTCGTCGTGCGCTTGAAACCAGAATTCGAGAGCCAGATCGCGGTTGAGATCATGGACGACGCTGACACGGAGGACACCTTGCTCGACATCTGAGTGCCCGTTGTGCGATTTCTCTTCTTTCACCCCTTCGGAGTTGCAGCAATGAAGTTCCTGGCGATGGTGTTGGTTCTCGTGGCCGCATTGGCTGGCGGCACGGCCCTGGCGGGCGTTCCCGACGATTTGCAGCAGATCAGCGTGACAATCAAGTCCGGCGAAGCGCAGGGCTCCGGCAACCTCGTGACCCGGAAGGTCGGGGACGACACCCTGACCTTCGTGTGGACGGCGGCCCACGTCGTTGACAATCTCCGCACGACGCGCACGGTCGTGACAGCCAGCGGTGCCAAGAAGACGTTGATCGAGTACAAGGACGCCGAGATCGTCCAGGAACGGCAGCAAGGCGGGCGGCGGGTGGGCGAAGTGAAGTTCGACGCCAAGGTTGTCAAGGTGTCGGATGCCGATTACGGCGAGGATTTGGCCCTCTTGATGGTCCGCTGCAAGAACGCCTACCCGCTGACGGTCTCCACGAGGTTCCATCTGGAAGCCGACTACATCCCGGCCATCGGGATCGAACTGGCGCATTGCGGCAGCTTGCTCGGGCAGTTCGGAGCCAACAGCTACACGACCGGCGTGCTGAGCCAGACCGGCCGCACGCTTCCGATGAAGGGTGCCAACGTCAAGGTCTTTGACCAGGTGACGGCGGTGGCGTTTCCCGGCAGTTCCGGCGGCGGCATGTATCTCAAGGCCGATGGCGTCTACATCGGGATGCTCACGCAGGGCGTGATGAAACTGCAAGGCTTCAACTTCATCGTCCCGGTGCGGCGCATCCATGCCTGGGCGAAGGCCAGCAAGATCGAGTGGGCCATCGACCCCAGTGTGGAAATGCCCACGCTCAAAGAGATCGAAGCGATCCCCGTGGAGGACGCCGCCTCGGTCGCCGGCAGCGGCGGCGAGCCCGACCTGTTGCAACCGTGCCAGCACGGCTTCGATTTCAGCGCCGTGCGCACCTGGGTCGAGGGGCTCTTCACCGGCGTGGCAAAGTAGCCGGCATCTGCGGCGATTGTTCAGCGCCGGGCGGCTGGCAGCCTGGCCGCCCGGCATCTTCCTCTTGAGCACCTTTAGCGGCGAGGCGAGACGGAGTAACCATGCGTTTGTCCCGAAAGAAGGTTGAGAAGATCAAGGCGGCCATCGCCGATGGCGCGAAGCAGCCCGAGATTGCCAGGAAGTTCGGCGTCAGTCGCTCCCTCGTCTCGGACATCGCCACGGGCCGCGTGCATAAGGACGTGCCGTGGCCGGGCGGTGAGCCACCGCAGCCGAGGCCGGCTGGCGGTCAGCACAAGAGCATCCCGGATTACGACCCGACCGACAAGAAGGTGCTCGAACTGGAAGCGGAGGTCGTCCACCTCACGGAAGAGCGAAACCGTGAGCGGGCCAAGGTCAAGGCCAGCGCCAAGAGCGCCGGGCTGTTCAAGGCTGTCGTGGCGGAAATGGATCAGCGGGTGAAGCCGTTTGTGGCTCTTCCGCCGGCCCTGGACTTCCGCCGCAAGGCCGAGATCGTCGAGCATTGTGTGATGCACCTGAGCGACGGCCACCACGATCAGGTCGTGCGGCCCGAGGAAGTCGGCGGCCTGGAAGACTACAGCTTCCCGGTCTCGTGCGCCCGCGCGGAGCGCTACGTGGACAGCGTGGTCGAGTGGACCCAGGACACCCTGGCACCGAAGTTCCATTTCCCCGTGCTGTGGGTGCTGGCCTACGGCGACTACACCAGCGGCGAAATCCACAAAGCCTGCGAGCGGTCCTACTACCGCAACCAGTTCAAGAATTGCCTGGCCATCGGGCAACTGCACGCCCTGATGTACCGTGACCTGGCCGCCCATTTCGAGCAGGTCCACGTCCTGTACCTGGCGGGCAACCACGGCCGGCGGACGCCGAAGAAGGATTACCTCGGCGCGAATGACAACTGGGATTACCTGGTGGCCGAGGTCGCCCGGCTGCACTGCCGCGAGCTGGGCAACGTCCACTTCACCATCCCCGATGCGTGGAGCGCCAACGTCAACATCAACGGTGTTGGCTTCAACGTCAGTCACGGCGACGACGTGCGCTCCAATGGCGGCATTCCTTGGTACGGCATGGTCCGCCGGCAGAAGGGCTTGATCGCCCTGGGGGCCGCGGCCGGCGCGCAGCGCTGTCGCTACTTCTGCGTCGGCCACCACCATGCGGCCAGCGTCCTGTCCGACGTGGACGGTGAACTGCTGGTCAACGGCTCGTGGGTCGGCACCGACGCCTTCGCCTACAACTCGTTGTCCGGCTACCGTGAGCCCGCCCAGTGGATTCACGGCGTCAACCCCAAGCACGGCATCACTTGGCGGATGAACGTCAAGTTGCGCCATGAGCGGGAAAAGCAAGGCCCGCGACGTTACCTGATCGACGGCGGCCGAGATGTCGGTCCGCTCCGCACCTAACCCGAGAGACCTATGAGAACGCATCCCCGCAACCTCGTTCTGGCGATCCTGGCCCTGTTGACCGGCGGGATCGTGATATTCCTGGTGGCCCTGTTGGTCCGCGGCTTCTGCCTGTCGGTCCTTTGGGCCTGGCTGATCGTCCCGGTGTTCAACTTGCCCAACCTGTCGATCGCCCAGGCCCTCGGTGTGGCGCTGGTGCTCAATTACTTCTTGCCGACTGCGAAAGAGAAGATCGGCTACTTGGCGATCTTCGGCCACGGGTTTGCGGCGCTGGCGGTCGGCTACCTCATTCACCTCTTTATCTGAGCCGCCATGCCGGTACACCGCACGACGAAGAACGGGAAGCCTGCCTACCAGTGGGGCACGCATGGCGCGAAATACGCCTACACGCCCGGCAACAGAGCCAGCATGGAAACCGCCAGGAAGCGTGCCGTCGCCCAGGGGTTGGCGGTCGCACGCCGGACTGGCACCAAACCGGAACTCTAGGCTGGCCGGCACCGTGCCGACCGCTGCGGGAGGCCGAACATGCCCAAACGAATCGGACGTTTCACCGTCGAACACTGGCGGGATGGAGAGTGTATCCGCCAGATCGAAGTCACGAAGAAGACGATCGAGCGAAGCGCGGATGGGACCTGCCGGGTGACGTTTCCACCCGGAACCATCACGCTCAATACGGGCGACGAGCTGCACTTTGATCCAAACGGCCTGATTGATCGGCTCACGGATCTCCTGGATGGCACGCCATGAAGATGTTTCTGATGCTGGTTTGCGTGCCGGCCTACGGTAGCGACTGGATGTTCCGGCCGAGTTACTACACCCACGATGCCAGCGGGCGGCGCGTCTACCAGTACGCCCAGCCGGAGCCGGCTTATGTCCCGGACAGCGACACCTATCATCAGTGGGGCTATCGGGACAGCTACTATCGGAACGGTTCGGATCATCTTCACGTCTTGGAAACGTGGGGCGAGTGGCCCCACGGCTACTGGCCGTATCCCCGCCCGTATCCTTACCCGTACCGTCCTTGGTGAGACGCGCATGAGAGCGATCTTCTTGGGTGGATTATGTGACGCGCAGGAACGGGTCGTCAACAGCGACCGGCGCTTTTGGGACGTGCGGCTGCAAAGTGGCGAGGTCGTCCGGTACGGATTGCTCTTGCGTTACGGCGACACGTTGATCTACGCCCACGGCCTTTCCCTGTATCAGGTCATGGACCTGCTCGTGGACTACTACTGCATCGGAGACGGTGATGCGTGAGTTGCCGGAGTATTACGACTTCCTGCGCGCGATCGCGCGGCAAGACCCGTGGAGCGACAAGGTGGAGTTCATGCTAGTTCATCGGGTCAGCGGCAAGCCCAACCGGGTCGCCACTTCGCTGCTGTTCTCTGAGGTCCCTGAAGGTGCCTTGATGCAGCCGACCTTTCGGCTTCTCGGCCCGGAGGCCCAGGAACTCATGGACATGCTCTGGAACTGCGGGTTGCGGCCGACGCAGAGCAAGCAGAGCATCGGGCAGTTGGAGGCCGTCGAGCGGCACCTGGCCGACATGCGGACCATCGCCTTCAACAAGCTGGAGATCGACTCGCCATGCGGTGCCTCCTGAAATCCGTGCAGCGCATCCTGTACCTGCTCAAGCAGCTTCTTCCGCTCAGCTATCGCACCCGCTACTGGGATGCCGGGCATGAGCTTCATTTCTGCGTCTGGCGACAGTGGCTCGGCCGCTGCTATGCCGTGGACGACGTGGTGGTGAAGTATGACGCCGAAATGGAGCGCCGGTCTATCGCTGCCATAGAACGCGGCGAGTACCGGCGGCTCGATGAAGTGATTGCCGAATTGCGGGCCAAGTGCCGGTAGCGCTACTCCCCACAACACCCTTGGAGAAGACCCCGTGCCTACCTTCTGCGTAAGCGACCTGCACGCTTGCGAGCGTGGCTACCGGGACAATTTCGCCTACAACGGCCGCGAAGAGCGGTTTTACCGCTTCCTGGACTTCGTGGAAGAGTCCCACGGCCGGCTGCTGGTCATCGGGGATTTGTTCGATTGGTGGCAGGCCAACCTGGGTGCTACCCTCAACGCCTACAGGCCGCTCTTGGATCGCCTCGATGCGCTCGGGGCGGAATGGATCGTCGGCAACCACGACAACGCCCTGGAGCCCCTGATTGGCACGCCGCTGATGATCGACCATCCGATGTTCCGGCGGTCGCGCCGTCCGTTCGAGGAGACCATCGGCGGCCGAAAGTTCGCCTTTCTCCACGGCCATGAGGCAGACCCCTACTGCTGCGACCTGAACCCGGGCACGGGCGAGATCACGGCCATCATCTCCGGCATGTTGGAAGACCGGAACAAGGGGCCAATGACCCGCAGGGGCCATGCTGTTGAGGACGAGTTTGTCGGCACGCTGGAACGCGCTCTCACCCTCTGGCGGACGCTGACCTTCCAGCATGGCCGCCAAGCCGAGATGGTGGCCGGCGTCGAGAAGTACCGCCAGGAGAAGCAGTGCGACGTGGTGGTCTACGGCCACACGCATGAGCCCGGCCGCATCGGCGACTACCACTTCAACAGCGGCTCGTGGGCTCGGCAACACGACACCTACGTCGTCATCAGCGACAACGGCCAGGCTTCGGTCTGGGAGTGGCTCGGCGACAAGGCCGTTCCCTACCTTGCTTTCCTGCAATGAACCATGACGCGCGGCTGGAGCAATACGACACGTACCCCGTGCCAATGGCCGGCATCTACTACGACGCCAGCTTCAATTGTCGGGGCCCGTTCACGCTGGAATCGGTGTCGGACCTGGCGGAAAGCATCCGGCAGCGTGGCGGCGGCGACGAGTTGAAAGGGCTGGACTTTCCGGTTGTGGTCCAGCCGGTGGCCGACATTGCAGGCGAGAAGCCTGCGGGTTTCGACTATCGCCTGGTCGCCGGCCACCGTCGATTCAAGGCGGTCGAGACCTTCCTGAAATGGCCTCGCATCCCCGCCATGATTCGCAGAGGGCTGAGCGACCGCGACGCCCGGATGCTCAATTTCGTCGAGAACCTGGAGCGCAAAGACCTGAACATGCTGGAGGAGGCCCTGGCCCTCGGCCGGCTTTACCCGAAGGGCGTGCCCCTGCGGATCGCTGCCAAGGAGATCAGGCGGCCGACTCGATGGGTCCATGACCGCTTGCGACTGCTGGCTTTGCCGGAGGAGGTGCAGCAGCTTGCCGCCACGGGCCTGCTGGCGGCTTGCCATGTTCCGGTCCTGGCTGACCTGAAGACGCCGGCCGAGCAGATCGAGGCGGCGCGGAAGATTGTGGAGGCCAAACGGGCGCACGGAACCCAGGCGTCCCTGCGGCACCTCAGCCCCAAGTATCGCCGGAAGTTCGGCTACCGCAAGAGTAAAGAGGAAATCAATCGCATGGTCGCCAAGATGCTGGGGCACGGCATCACGGGACTGGCCCCGCGGATCGCGGCTTGGTGTGCGGGGTACGTCAGCGACGCGGAAATCGAGCGCGACATTGCGAGGGCTACTCTAACGGACGGCGGAATCGTTGATGTGGCAGAGGGAGAGGCGGGATGACGACTTTGGCAGAGAAACTGCGAGCGGAACCTGGCATCGACGTGCGGCGGCTCAAGACGGGCACGCGCATCCTGGTGGAAACCGGCCAACACGTCTACGAAATGAAGGTTGTGCTGTCCGGTGCCGGTCTCGTGGAAATCAGTTCCACGGACCCCGTGTTGCGACGACCGACCGTAGGGCAGCTCGTCGGGAGCCTGGGCCCCTCCGGTGGCGAAGTGGAAGGCTGGATCGGCAAGGACCTTTTCATGGTGCTCCGCTTCCGCAATGGCGTCTACCGGTCGTCTCCCGTTCTGACGGCCGAAGTTAGCGGCGACGATTGGCATTATGCCGTGTTCTAACCCAACCAACCATCCGGGCTCCTAGCGTGCGCCCATCGGACCACTTGGCGCTGAACCTCTAACCGCATGGCTGGGGACGAGGGTAGGTAAAGCCTGACCTGTAACGGTATCCGCTGTCGTGGCTGGCAGGGAGTCATGCGACGATGCCGGGAGCCCGGAGGCAAACACCCCTGAGAGGAATTTTATGGACCCTGTTGTGCTTGTGCTGCTGATTGTGGCTTTGGTTCTCGTGCTGTTGTACCACCGGGCGACGCGCAGGTTCGATGCCTTGAGCCGGCTGACGACCAAAGCCTGCAAGGTTCGTGACGAACAGATTGACCGCCTGTTGACAGTCATCGGCGACATGGGCTTGGACATGGCGCGAATGGACCTGGCCCGCGTCGCGTGGGCGTCCTACGCTCTCGGCTACGAGGTCTACTGCGAGGCGGTGTACGACGGCGATCAGACCGGCATCCTCAATGCCGGCAGCGAGATCGCCGCCGCCCGCGCCCGACTCCAGGCCCTCGGCCAGTACGACGCATGAGCAAGGTGTATCTGGACAGCGAGACATGCGGGCTGCACAGTATGATGGTGCTGTTGCAGTACGCCGTGGAAGACGGCCCGATCAGCCTCCATGAGGTCTGGCGGCGTCCCGTCCGTGAGACGCTGCGCCTGCTCGAATGGCTGACCGAGCACACGGTCGTCGGCTTCAATCTCTCGTTCGACTGGTTCCATATCGCCAAGACGTATACCGTCTTCCGCCTCGCCGACCCCGACTGGATTCCGCGGGAGCACATCAACGAAATCGCCCTGCTGGAGCCGAAAGGGCAAGAGGGGCCGTGCGTCAAGCCAGTCTGCGCCCTGGACCTGATGCTCCATTCTCGCAAGGGGCCGTACCAGTCCCTCATGGCCCGCGAAGACATCCGCATCAAACGGGTGCCTTCTTCCTTGGCCTACGCTCTTGCTACCGAGTTGGAAGGCCGCGTTCAACTGGACAACATCTACTTCGCCCGGTCGGCTGATCCCGACGCGCCCAGATGGCAGGTCTTCGACCGCAAGGACCGCTACGGCGACATCGACACCGACTTCAAGGATGTCGTCCTGAAGTTCAACCCGGCGGGCGGGCTGAAGTTCCTCGCCGAACATGCGATGGGCTTCAAGCCCAAGTTCCATTTCAAGGACGTGGAACCGCCAGCAGCTTGGCGGCCCTATGAATTGGGCTATGCCCCTACGGCACTGGCCGTTTCCAGCCCCGAGCGGAACTGGGAGGTCTGGGGCCGCAAGAAGGGCCGCCCCACCGTCAACGTGGCCGTGGAGGAGGTCTTGACCGATCCCGGCATCCTGCTGGACACCGAGCACGATGACGAGACCCGCGTGGTCAAGCCGCTCGACCCGGCGGACAAGCTGCTTGGCTACGCCTGGCCGGCCGTGATCGACAAGCACATTGAGCATTGGGCCACCCGGGCGGATGCCCGCGAGTATGCCAACGATGACATCGTTTTCACGCGGGCCCTGGACAAACATTTCGGCTACCCCACTCCGGGGGACAACGACTCGACGCTGGCCTGCATGGTCCCCGTGGTCCGCTGGCACGGCTTCGAGATCAACAAAGCCGGCATGGCGGAACTGCTTGTCAAGGCCGAGGCGGTAATCGCCACGAGCCCGGTCAACGTCAACAAGCCGGGCGAGGTCCGCAGCTACGTCACGGCGGCGATGGACGCCACGGAGGCTATTGTCCTGGAGGAGTCCACCAAGAAGAGCAACCTGGAGGCCGTCTGCAATTGGGAGATCGCCGCCCGCGAGCCCTGCGGCCGGTGCGAGGGCAAGCCGGGTTGCGCCCGCTGCGGCGGCACTGGATTTCTGGAACCCGGCAAGCACCCGGCCGCGAAGCGATCCAAAGAGGTGCTGGCCGTCAAGTTCGCGGTCAAAGAGAAGGAGTTGTACGAGAAGCTGCTGCTGGCCGGCAAGTTTCACGCCAGCTTCGTGGTGATCGGCACGCTGTCGAGCCGCATGGCCGGGGCCGACGGCCTCAACCCGCAAGGCATCAAGCACGCCAAGGACGTGCGCAGGATGTTCCCGCTCTATTGGCCGGGCATGTTGCTCTGCGGCGGCGACTTCGATTCGTTCGAGGTGACGATCGCCGACGCCGTGTACAACGACCCTGCCCTGCGCAAGGACCTGACCACCAAGGGGCCATGTCCGAAGTGCGCCGGCACCGGCATCGACAGGAAGAGCAAGAAGCCCTGCGGCGAGTGTGAGACGACCGGCATGACGCCGCAGAAGCTCCATGCCCTGTTCGGCATGGCCCTGTCCGGTCTGTCCTATGCCGAGGTCATCAACTCGTCGGGCACAGAGAGCGACTGGTACGACAAGGGCAAGCGCGGCGTGTTTGCCCTGGTGTACGGCGGAGACTGGAACACGCTGGTCCAGAAGTTGGGCGTGACCGAGCAACGTGCCAAGGCCGCCTACGCGGACTTCGTGAAGCGTTACCCGGGCATCGGCAAGGCCCGTAACAAGACCTTCGACGCCTTCTGTTCCATGCGGCAACCCGCAGGGATCGGCAGCGCCGTGGTCTGGGCCACGCCCGCCGAGTACATCGAGACCTTCCTCGGCTTCCGCCGCTACTTCACGCTGGAAAACAAAATCTGCAAGGCCCTCTTCGACCTGGCCCGCAACACGCCCAGGCATTGGCGCGATGTCAAGATCAAGGTCGTCAGGCGCGATCGCGTGCAGACGGTCAGCGGTGCCGTGGCCAGCGCCCTCTACGGGGCCGCCTTTCAGATGCAGGCCGCCAACATGCGGGCTGCCGCCAACCATGAGATTCAGTCGCCGGGTGCGGAGATTACGAAGGCCGTACAACGGCGGCTATGGGACTTGCAGCCTGCGGGTGTCCATCCGTTGCGGCTGGCCCCGTTGAATGTCCATGACGAGTTGATGGTGGTGGCCATGCACGCGGTCGTAACGGACATCACGGCCAACGTCCGCGAAGTCGTGGGGTCCTACCGCCCGAAGGTGCCGCTGATTGGCATGACCTGGTTCGAGGGGATGGACAACTGGGCAGAGAAGAAGGGTGGTGCCGCTCCGGTCAAGATTCGAGCCCCGGAGATGATGTAGTGACCACCCGCATTAAGCGGCCGATCCACGGACCGGAGTGGCACATTCAGAAAGACGTGATCCGCTACCTGATGACCCGCGGGTGGCATGTCGAACGGACGCATGGCAACCTCTACCAGACCGGTTTCCCCGATCTGTATGCCGCGCATCCGAAGTGGGGCACACGCTGGATCGACGTGAAGCAGCCGAAGAAATACTGCTTCACCCGCGACCAGAAGCGCAAGTGGCCGGTGTGGGAGTCCTTCGGAATCGGCATCTGGATTCTTACCGCCGCCACGCAAGACGAATACAACAAGCTGTTCAAGCCGCCGAATTGGAAGAGCTATTGGAAAGCGTCCTGGGGCCAGATTCCGACCCAAGCGGACATTGACCGAATGCTCGACGAGCTAGTGCGCGAAGGCGAATCCGCCTGATCTACCGCGCCGGCACCCCGCCTACCCCTCAGCCGCGGAGAGACTATGCGCCTGCAACGCAAGCCGGAGCGATGGATGTGCCTCGTCACGTCCTTCGCAATGGCCTTGGACATCCCGGTCGCCGAGATCATCCGCGAGATCGGCCATGACGGCAGCCAGATACTCTGGCCGGCGCTGCCTGAGCCCATGTGCCGTCGCGGGTTTCACCCGCAAGAGCTAATCGACGTGTGCCGGGCCCGCGGCTACGCCGTCACCAACATCGAAGCCTGTCCCGGCCTGATGGCAACGGCCGGCCGTGGCCCGGAGTTCCGCTGGCTGACTGAGGACGAAGCCTGGTCGCGCTTCACTCGGGTGACTGAAAGCACGCGGGGCGTGCTCGAAGGCGTCGTGCTGCCGCGCAAGCACCATGCCGTCGCCTACGAGCGCGGTCGGCTCTTCGACCCTGACGGCCACGAGTTGTCTTTCTCGCGGGACGCCTGCGCCCAACGGTCTTTCATGGCCCAACACCTCTGGTGCTTGGACAGGATCGGAGGTGCCGCGTGAGCGAGAACATCCAGCGGAACAACGAGTTGTATCCCGCCGTCGTGGCCGGGGACTCGGCAGCCCGAGAGGCCATGATCCTCAACAACCTGGGCCTGGTGGTGGTCAAGGCGGATTCGCTGATTCGGCAAGTACCCGGGGCGGCGTACCTCCGCGACGATTTGGTGAGCGCCGGCAACGTCGGATTGGTGAAAGCCGTTCAGAAGATCACGCAGAAAGTCCACAGGGGCGCTGTGAATCATTGGCTTGGCCGATTCATTGAGCGCGAGATGCGGACGGTGCTGCCATCCGAACGGACCATTCGTGTGCCCCCGCCGAGCAAATTGCTTCTGGTCAACAGTCGTCCGAGCGAGCCGCCGAGCGTCTTCAACGTGATCCCCGAGACGCTGGAAGCCTGCTCTGATTTCCGCCTAGTGGAACTGCGCGATGTCATGGCCGCGTGCTGTCGCTCGGATGCGGAGCGGGAGTGCCTACGGCTGCATGAGGAAGGGTACACGTTCAAGGAGATCGGTGAATATCTCGGTGTCTCGCTTCCAACCGCCAACCGCATGTTCCACAAGCTCAAGGCCCGCATTCTCGAATACTGGAGCGACGAATGATCCGGGAAGTCTTCCTCGACTTGGACGACACCTGCAACACGCTGGCAATGCACGTCTTGCGTTACGTCGGTTGTGAGGTGAGCCCTCGTGATTACAGGCAGTATCCAGAGCAGTGCGGCTTTGAGGTCGAGAAGGCGGCCAACTACCTGCTCGGCCGACCAAGGTTCACCGGGCCGGCCCAGTTTTGGAAGACCATCACGCGGACCGCCTGGCTCGAATGCCCCACGTCTGAACTCTTCCCCTGGGTCCTTCATCGGGCGGCCCGGCTGGTCGGGCGGGAGAACGTCTGCCTTGCCACCAGCCCGACGAAGTGCCCGGAGAGTCTGGCCGGCAAGCTGGATTGGATTCATCGGCACATGCCGCCGTGGATGCACCGGCAGTACGCCATCACGCCCCGCAAGCATCTCTTCGGCCGTCCCGGCGCGCTGCTGATCGACGACCTGGAAGAAAACATCCGCCGCTTCGAGCAGCGGGGCGGGTGCGGCATCTTGGTCCCGCGACCCTGGAACCGGCTGCGGGAGGCCGAGCCCTTTGAGGCCGTCGAATCGCAATTGGAGAAATTCTTCTGAAATCCGCGCGGATTCACTATGGGCCGCGGCAGTTTCGTTGATGTGGAAAGTGTGGGGACAACGTTGATCCTAGTCCGCTCCCGCTAAAGGCCGCATAGATGGCAAGACGTGAATTCCTGCAACTAGCCGACCATTACGACCCGTCCAAGCATGATGTGGCTGGCTGGTTCATTTCGGAGAAACTCGACGGCACCCGCTGTTTCTGGGACGGCGGGCTCAGCCGCGGGCTCCCCACCGAACAAGTCCCCTGGGCCAGCGTCATCGACCCGAAGACCGGCGGGAAGAAGGCCAAGATCAAGCCCGTGGCGACCGGCCTGTGGAGCCGCTACGGCAACCCCATCATGGCCCCGGACTGGTGGCTCAACCAGCTCCCGAGCTGCCCGCTGGACGGCGAATTGTGGGCGGGGCGGGGCAAATTCCAGCTCTGCCGGTCGATCTGCGGCGGCGACGTTCCCGACGAGCGGTTCGACAAGATCGTCTTCGCGGTCTACTCCACGCCGCCGCTGGGCGCGATCTTCAGCACCGGGCAGATCAAGAACGCCAACATGGTCTGCAACGTCGATTACCTCGCGGCCGAAGCGTGGATCAGGCGACGGCTCTACGGCAGGGAAGAGCGTTTCGAGGGCGTTCCCGTCCCGAAACGCTGTCTTGGCGATGACTTCAGATTTCTCCAGCCTGGCCAGCCTTTCGGCAAAGAGCTGACGGTACTGAACAAGGCCCTGGAAAACACCCCGGCCTCGATCTGCTACTTGCACCCCCAGACGAAGCTGATCGACATTCCGCGGGAGGCCGGCGACCAGGTGGAAGCCTACCTGCAACGGGTCTTGGACCGGGGCGGCGAGGGTGTGGTGATTCGCAACCCCGAGGCGGTTTGGACGCCCCGACGCCATCGCTCCATCCTCAAGTACAAGCCCTTCCAGGACGCCGAGGCCCGCGTGGTGGGCTTCACCAGCGGCCGGGAGACTGCCAAGGGCAACCGGCTTCTGGGCAAGATCGGTGCCCTGATCGTGGACTACCAGGGCAAGCGGCTGGAGTTGGCCGGCCTGACCGACGCCGAGCGCGAATTCGCCGATCCGATGGCCCGTGACTGGGCTGCCAACAACCCTGGCATCGACGCTCCCTACTGGGTCGAAGGGCAGCAGTTCAAGAAGGGGCAGACCGTCAGCCTCAAGTACCGCGAACTGACCGATGACGGCATTCCCAAGGAAGCGCGCTACTGGCGGCGGAGGGACGTGGAGTGAGCGCCAGGGTCAAGCGCGCCGAGATCATGGCGATTGCCCGCACCCAGACCAACGACACCCGCTGCTTCAACACGCACGACGGGCATGGGAGGCGGGCTAAACGCCAGGGGGCCAAACGGCTCCGTGGCTGCCTGAAACAGAAGGACCGTCGTGAGCTAGAGGATGATCCATCACCTTCAGCTACAGATCAATGATCTCTGGCAGTCCTTCTTCTTCATGGGACCGGACCTGGAAGAGAGTTGCCAGCTTTACCGCGAGCTGCGGGCCGCGTTGCGAGCGGCCGGCGTCACGTACCGCTGCCGCTTGAAGCGTGTGGCCTTCAACAACCAGCGAGTCATCTTGCGGCATCGTGAAGCGCACCCCGAGGTGGCCAGAGTCATTGACGCCTTTTGTGACGTGAGGTGCCAAGCCGGCCAGTGGAACGAAGAGATCATCGAGCACGACGACGATCCCCTGCGCGGAGAAGCATGAATAGGGCCCAACCATGAGCACCGTCCGCAACCCGAAGCAGGAGGGCACGCCGTTCTGGGACTGCATCCCACAGATCGGCCCTTGCCCCATCGGCTGTAATCAGTGCTTTTACAACCGGCCGGGGGCCTACTACGTGCCCATCGACAAGCCGCACGTCCCGACGCCCGAGGAGGTTGGCGACGGCATCGTGCGAGTGAACTGCGGCAACGACAGCAACAATCAGCGAGACCTGGTGATCGAGACCGCCAAGAGGTACAAGCGGTTCTTCTTCAACACCTCCAAGCCCCGGTTTGATTTCCCCGGGCCGGTCGTCCTGACGGCCAATCCGAGAGAAGAGGACGAGGGCCGGTACGCCTGGCCAATTTGGCACTGGGACGACTGGTACTCGCCGGCCTCGAACCTGATGTTCGTGCGGCTTCGCACGTCGGCCACCAACCTGGCCCTGGTGGACAAGGCCACGGCCGCTTGGACGGCCGCCAAGGTGCCCGTGGTCATCACCTTCATGGCCTACTACGACCATGAGCCGGTCGTCCCCGATGAGGTGCAGCGGGCCGTAGGCAGCCCGTGCTACGAGTGGCGAGTCCGCCACATCAACTCGTACTGGTGCCCGACCAAGGCATTCATGCGGTGGGTCATGTCACGCCACCGAGACAACCGGCTGGTCTCCATGTGCAGCAGCATCGAATCAAGCTACTGCCGGAACTGCCGCAACTGCGAAACCCACTATCTCCAAGCCATAAAACGACTGCGAGGCGAGTAATGGACAGCACCCTTGCCACCATCACCATCGTCGTGCTCGGCGGGATCGTCATTACGATCACCAGCCCGCCGGCCGCCGCCGTCTGCATGATCCTGGGCATTGCCACCATTTGTGTCGTGGCCTACCTCGCCACCAAGAAGGGCTGAACGGGCAAGCATGAACCTTCAGACCGACCACACCCCGGAAATGGCGGCAGGGGGCAATCGCGTAGGACAGCACCCAGAGAAGCAACTGTGACGGCCACGCCCCAAATCACCTATCGGCAGTACGGTGGCAAGGCATCCATCGCCAAGTGGATTGCCTCGCACTTCCCGGAGCACCGGGTCTACATGGAGCCGTGCTGCGCCTCGGCTGCCGTGCTGCTGGCCAAGCCTCGCTCGTTCGTCGAGATCATCAACGATCTGGATGACCGAATCATGGGCATGTGGCGGGCCATCAAGTCGCAGCCGGAGCAACTGGCCGCTTTGCTTTGGGCCACGCCCTATTCGGCCGCCAATTGGCGGGAGCAGCCCGTGGGCGACATCGAGCAAGCCGTATTGCTGATGGCGCAGGGCACACAGTTCTACTGCGGTGATGGCAACTCCTCAACGTGGTCCCTGGATAAGTGCCCGGCCCCGCACAAGCCGAAGTCCGAGGTGTGGGCCGACTGGTTCCTGCGGGTGCTGCCGGCGGCCAATCGAGTCCGTAATGTCGCGCTCTTGCACGAAGATGGACTCGCCGCCATCGAGCGCGTCTACAGGACCGGACCGGACACCTTGATCTATGTGGACCCGCCGTATTTTGGCCACGAAGCGGAATACCGTTACCGGATCGACTATCCGGCGATGGTCGAGCTGCTGAGGGCTGCCACCGCAAGGGTCGTCGTTTCCGAGTCGCCGGCCGCCGACAACTTCTTCTCCGGCTGGAACCGCATCGAGCGTGATACGCCTCGCCGCGGCGCTTGCGAGCGCCGAGGCAAGTGCAGCAACAAGGTCGAAGTCCTGTTCACCAATTTCTAGCGACCATGCCTCCGACTGACGTAATCCCCGAAAACGCCCAACCCCACGAAATCCCGGCCTTGCCGCGAGACCAGATCGTCAAGGCCCTGGACATCGCCCTGTTGCGGCCGGACGCCACTCTACAGGACGCGAGTGGGGCTGCCCGCGAAGTCGAAGAGATCGGGGCCGCGTCCGTCTGCGTGGCCAGCTACAACGTCGCCGTCGCCAAACAGGTCACACCACGAGTCTGCTCCGTGGTCGGCTTTCCGCACGGCAACACGTCGCCGGAGGTCAAGCTGCTGGAAACCATGCGCGCCATCGACGACGGCGCGGTGGAAGTGGACGTGGTGATTAACTACGGCCGCTTCCTGGAGGGCCGCATCGTGGTGGTGGCCCAGGAACTCGGCCGCATCGTCAAGGCGGCACACGACCGCAAGGTGCTCGTCAAAGCGATCCTGGAGACGTGCTACTACCAACCGCGTCAAGTCCTGGAGGCGACGCGCCTGTGCGTGGACTACGGTGTGGACTTCGTGAAAACGTCCACCGGCTTCGGGCCAAGCGGCGCGACGCCCTGGGCCGTGGAGCTGATGTTGGAGGCAGCCCAAGGGGCAGCCAAGGTGAAGGCCAGCGGCGGCATCAAGACCCACCAGGACGCCTGCTTGTACTTGGGCCTGGGCTGCACGCGGCTAGGCGTTGGCGTGGCCAACTATAAAGGCTTGCTGCCGTGAGAAGCATACTCCACGACGTTTATCTGCTACCACCTGCGAAAGTGCTCCGATTCTTCACCCGCGATGAACGGAACTGGCACGAGTACCTCCAGCGGTCGGACGCTTTTACATCGGAAGCCTTTGCCGAGTTGCAGCAGAGACAGCGGACCATTCTTGGCGACTTGCTGAGCGCACCATGAAGAAGATGAACCGCCTCGCCCTGAACCGCGGCTACTTGTGCGGGGCGATGGACCGGGTGACAGACGGCGGCATCGGCTGGCGTCAAGACCTGATCCAGAGCCTCAAGGACTTGAAGGTTCTCTGGCTCGACCCCACGCGCAAACCCATCGACATTGGCGTCGAAGACCTGGAGAACCGTGCCCTCCGGCACAAGGCAAAGCGGGCCGGCGACTTCGAGTTCGTCCGCGGCCAGATGAAGCAAGTCCGCCCCGTCGATCTGCGGATGGTGGACATCTGCGACTTCCTGGTCGTCAACCTGGACATGGAGGTCCATGCCTGCGGCACATACGAGGAGTTGTTCTGGGCGAACCGCATGAAAAAGCCGGTGTTGATCCGCGTGGAGCAGGGCGTTGAGCACACGCCGGACTGGCTTTTCGGCACCGTCCCCTTCGAGATGATCTTCTCGACATGGGACGAGGTGAAGAAGTACCTCCGGCACATTGCCCATGACCCGGTGATTGACCGACTCAATCGCTGGTACTTCTTCAACTGGATGGGTGAGAACTGTCGGGAAACCCGCGACAGGCGCACCAGTCTCGTCAAGCGAGGCAGGAAATGAAACACGATCCAAGCACCCGCAAGCGTACCGTCACCAAGGCCCTGACTTGGGAGACCTTCAGCAATCTCGTGTGCTTTGGTCTCGCCTACTTGATGTTCGGGAACATTGGCGGCTGCGCGGTGTTCACGGCCATTTGCTTCATCGTGAAGCTGATCCTGTTCTACGAACACGAGCGTGTGTGGCACCAGATTCCCTGGGGAAAAGAACCATGAAGGCAATGGTCGCCCACGCCTTCGATTACTGATGGGACCCATGAGCCGGTGAGGGTGGCCGCCTATGTTTCGGTGGTGGGTGGCCTTGGGCGGGAGCTTATCAAGGGCGTGTGGAGTAGCGGAGATCATACCGACGCCAGCAAAACGCGCAGTAACCGGCTTCTTTTGGAATCGCTCTAACTTCCGCCTGAAATGTTGATGTGGCAGATGGAGGACAAACATGCGTTACCTTTCCCTGCTCTTGCTCGCGGCACTGATCGGCTGCGAGCCGGTCCCGCCGCCGCGACCACTGCGTCAGCCGATCCCGATTCCAGTTCCGATCCCGGTTCCCGTGCCACGACCGATCATCGTGCCGGAACCGCCCATTGTGGTGCCCGTGGTCCCGAATCGACGCCGGCCGCATCCGAGCCCGCAGCCGCGGCCGACCCCACGGCCGGAGCCACCGAGACCGGAGCCGCCGAGACCGCCTGTGCCGCGGCCGGAGCCGCCGAGGCCACAGCCACCGGCCCCGCATCCGAATCCACCCGGCCCACACAGGTGAGCAATCACATGAGCCCTGACAACGCCATCATCGTCTCTGCCGGCAATCCCCCGGGCGGCAACGCCGCACGAGGCCGTTTGCCGAAGTATCGTGGCCCGGTCCTCCCGGTCCAGAGGCGGGTGGACATTCGCCGCAACCAACTCTGTCCCTGCGGCAGTGGCAAGAAGGCGAAGAAGTGCTGCCTGCCTCGCCTTCGGGCGATGGCGGCTATGCCGCCGGTCGTTCGTACCCAGGCGATCGTCGCCAGCATCCTGGGGCACTGGCCAACCACCGAGCCACCGGCCCCAATCCCCGCGGCCGTCCAGCAGCGCTTCAAGAACCTGGTGGCCCAACAGACCGAGAAGGCTGCGCCGGAACCACCACCGGAGCCGGCAGCCCCCATGCCGGCCAGCGTCGTTCACACCACGCACGGTCAGATTCAGGCCGGTGACACGACGATCGACGTTGGCCCTGGCACCCTCACCCTCAACGCGCAGCCGTCCGATGCGAACACCTAAGAGCCTCAGCTACTCGTCCTTGACCCTCTGGGAAAAGAACCCCGAGGAGTTCTACCTGCGCTATCAGGCAGACCACGCGGCTCCGCGCCTGCCGCAGGAGCCGCCGATGGCCGTGGGTGCCAGCTTCGACGCCTACGTGAAGTCCGCATTGCAGGCCGCCCTCTTCGGCACCGGGGCCGATCCAAAGTTCGCCTTTGAGGCGATCTTTGAGAGCCAGGTCGAAGAGCCGTGCCGGGATTTCGCCCGTGCCGCCGGCCAGCACGTCTTCGATTGCTACAAGCTGACCGGCAGCTTCGACGAGCTGCTCGCCCTGCTGCAAAGGTCGGTTGAGAGGCCGCGCTTCGAGTTCAAGGTCGATGGCGTCATTGCCGGCGCGCCGTTCACGGGCAAGCCGGACTGCCGCTTCGTGCTGGACTTCGGCCTCGGCCTGATCCACTGCATCCTGGACTGGAAGGTCCGCGGGTATTGCAGCAAGTACGCCACCAGCCCGTCGAAGGGCTACATGCTCTGCCGCGACGGCTACCGGAGCGAGAAGCCGAGCAAGAGCCACGGGACCCAGCACACCAACTTCCTGGAGTTCAACCACCGCGGCTTCATCGTCAACGCCGGCTACATGGAGTGTTGCAACGAAGAGTACGCCGACCAACTCTGCCTCTACGGCTGGTTGCTGGGCGAGAAGCCAGGCGACGAGAACGTGGTCGGCATGATCGAAGAGATCGCCGCCAAGCCGGCCAGCCCCGCGCCCTTGCTGCGGGTCGCCAATCATCGCGCCCGCATCAAGGCTGACCACCAAACGAAGCTCTTGGAGCGTGTCGGTCGTTGCTGGGAAGCCGTCACCTCCGGCAACATCTTCCCGGACCTGACGCCCGAGGAGAACGCCGGCCGCCGCGAGGTGCTGGAGGAGACGGCCCTGAGCCTGGGCAAGACCGCCGGCCCCTACGACGACTGGTTCAACGAAGTCACCCGGCCCCAATTCAAGAGGTAGCCAATGTCCACTGATGCGCAACCCGAACCGAAACCGGAGCCGGAAGCCTCCCTTCGCTTCCAAATCCCCGTGGAAGTCCGCCAGCGCGTGTTGCTGGCGCTGCTGACGCCCGCCCGTCTGACGCAGGTGTTCAGCAGCCTGGAAGAGGCCATCAACCGGCACGGCATCCCGGACGCCGCCATCACCCTGGAATACGTCCGGGAGGGCGAGGTCTACGGCCTGACCGATCTGTTGCCGTCCGTGACCTTCGGGGTCCGAAAGGCCCAACCGGATGCCGTCATGGCTCCTCCGCCCCCTCGTCTCATTCTTCCCGGTTAGCCATGTCGTGGGCCGTCATCAGCCTTGCGTTTCTCTGCGGGTTCATCATGGACCTGGTGTGGACGCTGTGCGTCGATGCCGTCCAGATGCGCCGGCCGCTGGCAGCGGCAAACCTGAGCGCGCTGCTCTACTTCTGCACCGTCGTCTCCACAGTCCTCATCGTGGAGAAGTGTTTCCTGGCCGTGGCCGTCTACATCCTCGGCGGCTGGTTGGGCACTTTCGTAGTCGTCAGCCTACGGGCGAGGCAGCGGTGATCGACGCGCTTCCTGGCATGGCCACCCACATCGACCCTGCACCTTATGAACTACCACCTCTACAGCGGCGACTGCCTGGAAGTGCTCCCAAGCCTGGAGCCCGTGGACACGATCTTCGCGGACCCGCCGGACAACCTCGGCCTGGACTATGCCACCTACCGGGACAAGCTGCCGGACGACAAGTACCTCGGCTTGCTCGGCGAGTGGCTCCATCACTTCATCTACAAGGCCAAGACCGTCTGGTTGTCGTTCAACGCCCGGTGGACCTTCGAGACCGGCCGCATCGTGGCCGGCATGTTGGAGCGGCTTCGCGGCCTGGAAGTCAAGCCCTGTGTCCAGACCTACACCTTCGGCCAGCACAACCACCATGACCTGGGCAACAACCACCGGCCGCTCTGGCGGCTCCGCTGGCACGACGCGCCGCTCTTCCCCGACGCCATCCGCGTGCCGTCATGGCGGCAAGAGAACGGCGACAAGCGAGCAGACCCGCGAGGCCGGGTGCCCGGCGACGTGTTCGACTTCACCCGCGTCGTGGGCAACAGCAAGCAGCGTCGCACCTGGCACCCGACCCAACTGAATGAGGGCCTGGTCGAGCGCTGCCTGAAGCTGACTACCCCGCCGGCCGGCACGGTTTTGGACCCCTTCGCCGGCACCGGGACCACGCTCCGTGTGTGTAAACGCATCAATCTCCCCTGCACCCTGATCGAGCTGGACCGGGAGTATTGCCTTCGGATCGCCGCCGAAAACGGCCTGGCCCCGATCAACTACCCTCACCGTGCCGTTTGGCAAGGCTGACCCGATGCTGGTCGTGCGGATCGAACTCTGGCCCGGCGGCTGCGAGGCCCGCAAACGGACCCTCGCCACGGGCACCATCACGAACCTGGGCACCGGCAGTAAGACCCGCGGCAATTACTTCGCCGACCTGCGGGACGCCGCCGGATGGCCGTGGCAGCATGGCATAGTAACGGATTTTCCGCGCAAGCGGCTCTTAGCGTGGGACCTGCTCCATCGCGTGCTGAAAAACCTCGTCGGGGAGCGAAATTCACTCTGACGGGTCGCGCGAACGTTGATGTGGAAAGTGTGGGGACACCACTTCAACAGCGTGAAAGGGAGCAACATGAGCAGCGAGAAACTCGAACTGATCCTGGAGCAGAACGACATTCACCCGACCTTCTGGCCCGAGATGAAGGCGTTGGTCTTCCAGGGCACGCGGCCGAGCAGGGAACTGCTGACCCGGCTGCGGCACGTCGTCAACTACAAGGCTGCCCTCGACACCATCCTGGCGGAACTGTCGAAGCAGTTGAAACACAAGTTTCCGCCGAAGGTCCCCCATTACGAGAGCCTGGAGGTTGCATGACCCCCGCCCGAGATTTCACCGGCCGCATCATCGAGGCTGGCCACGTCGTCGTTTACCCCGTGCGCCGGGGCAGCAAGATGTGGCTCAACAAACTGAACGTCACCCAGGTCAACGACGACAGCATCGTGGGCTTCAACTCCCTCGGCAGCCGTCTGACGATTCGGAACGTGCAGAACACGGTCATCGTGCCCAAGCCCGAGACCCTGTGAGGACGGCATGACGCTCTACGACATGCACTGCCGGGCCTGTGACGCCTACTTCGAGTCGTGGCAGAACCGCAACGCCAAGGGGCCGTTCAAGTGCCCGAAATGCGGCAAGCGACGGGCCTACCGGACCCTCCTGTCGCCACCGGCCTACCACGATCACTACAGCCCGCTCCATCCGCGTGCCGGCCGCGGAAAGGGCATCGGGAGGAAAGAATGACCCGCACCGAGACTGACGCAGGCAACACCGTGACTGCCTTTCTGGCCTTCCGCGACAAGGTGCAGGCGGCCAATCTGCGCATCGACAATTCCGCCATCATCCAACTGATGGTCGCGGAACGGCTCAACCAGATCGCCCGCAGACTGGACGACCTCAACGATCACCTGGAAGTCCTCGCCAGTCGCCAGTAGCCATGAACTTCGTCCGCAAGAAGAAGCGCGGCCAGAATCAAAAGGTCCGCCGGACATGGTTCACGCCGGAGGGCTACCGGATCATCTGGCGCAGGGCGATCTTCGGCGTGCGGGTGCCGGCCCGGTTCCAGGCCGGCGTGCGGCTTGTGATTCCGCACTACGGCGGATCGGACGAGTCCTTCGAGATGTGGGACTTCGTGAACGACAGGCACCGCCTCTACAAGACGATGAAGGCGGCCCAAGAGGACTGTGAGCGGCATTACGCTCGTTGGTTGCAAGCCTGTGAGGCCACAGGCGTCCGCGGCTTGCAAGACCTCTTCGGCATGATCCCGCGAGGGTTCCCCTTGTGGATCAAGAAGAAGATCAACCGCAAAGCCTACGCCGTGCTCGACGGGGCCGTGGGCGACGCAACAAGAAGCTGGAGCGTGACATGGGGAAGCCCCGTGCAAGACAAACCGACAACAAGGTGAGCATGGAAGAAGCTACCAGCCTGGACGGCCGCCGCAAGGCCCTGGCCGCCCGCCGCAGCAAGGCGGGATTGGCCGCCCTGCGCGAGGACCTGCAAGCACAGGCCCGAACCAAGGGTCCGCAGGCCAAGGCCAAGATCGCCGGCGCACTGAAGAAAACGGCCGCCAAGGGCCGTGACAAGATTCCGCCAACCGCCCTGCGGCTTATCAACCCGACCTACAAGGGGATGGACGTGATCCCCGAACATCTTGGCGACAGCAACGGCCCGAGGTGAACCATGCCGAGAGCACAAGCGAAACAACTGCCCCTGACCGCGATGATGGCCGCCCAGGTTCGCGCCCAAAACAAGCTGGTGGGCAACCAGAAGGACCGCGGCAAGGTGGAACTCGCCAAGCTGCGCGAGAGCCTCAAGGCCCAAAGCCGGCGCGCCGCCGGCAAGAAGGCCCAGGCCGTCATGGACCAGATCAGGACGCAGTACGGCCAGAAGGAACTTCAACGGGCCATCCGGGAGTTCAACCTCACTTTCCGCGGCATCGAGCGTGATCCCGAAGAAGGCCGGCGTCCGCCGACCAGAACGCTCCCCGCCAGCGGACCGAAAGGCAGGTGAGCAATGGCGCGCCCACGAGTCAGACAACTACCGCTGGCGAAGAACGCCGCCTCGCGCTCGCTGGTCGGCAACCCGAAAGAGGGCAACCAGTACGGCACCGACGCCCAACTGGACGCCCTGCGGGAAACCCTCAAGCTGCAAATGAGCCGTCACAATACGCCCACCAGCAAGGCCACCAGCATCCTGGCTCAGATCAAGAAGCGGTTCGGCGACAAGGAAGCGGAGCGTGCCGTCCGGGAGTTCAACGCCGCGTTCAAGAACGTCCCGCGCGACCCCAACATCGGAAAGAATCCCCGGCATGGCTGAGTTCTGTCCGAAGTGCGGAACACCCCTGGACGACAGTGGCGATGACTGCCGCTACTGCGATGCCTGCGGGTGGTTCGGCGACAGCGGCGAGACGGCCAAGGCACCGCCGCCCAGCGACCAGTTCAACCCGGTCCTGGCGGCGGTCCAGGCCCTCACGTTGTTTCGGGACGTGTGCCGGCAAGAGCTTGTCGCCGAGCAGGTCTACGACGCCGGCAACGCCACAGAGATGGACCTGCACCGGATCAAGGCTGAGGTTCGCAACGCCTTGCACTCGCTGGTGGAACTGTTCACGGCCTTGCGACGGCCCCACGCCCTGCCGTCCGTCGTCCTGAAAACGGCTTCCAGCGGCATGGTGCCCTGGCCTGCGGAGTGGACCGACTACCACTACAACGCCTCCCATGAGCCTTGCGACATGCTGGTCGGCCCCTGCTCGTGCGGCGCGTGGCACCACGCCACGGAAGATTGGGTCCGCGAAACCCTGGCCCGACACAACACGGTGATCCAATGAAGTTGTGCCCCGAATGCGAATGGCCGCTACGGCAACTCGACCCGACCGACCCGGGCTGTACCATCGCCCGGTGCGCGTGCGGCTGGCAGGGTGAGTTTGCCTACGGCCTCAGCGAGCCACGGCTGCCCAATCCGAAGCCGGCGCTGCCCTACGTGAGCATCGACATCGAAACGACCGGCCTGGACCCGAACGTGTGCCAAATCCTTGAGATCGGTGCCGTCTATGACGACTGGACACGGCCCCTACGCGAACTGCCGACGTTCCACTGCTACGTGGTCCACAAGCAGATCGTCGGGCAGCCATACGCTCTCGCACTGAATGGGGAAACCCTGCGGCGGCTCGCCGACCCGGAGAAGGGTGAAGACTTGCTGCTGCCGGAGGAAGTAGCCGGCAAGATGGCCGCTTGGCTCGGCGGTTGCGCATGGGACCTGTCCAAGTCGATCACGCCGGCCGGCAAGAACTTCGCCAGCTTCGACCGGCAGTTCCTCAAGCGGTTGCCGGACTTCGAGAACAAGGTCCGCTTCAGTCACCGCACGCTGGACCCGGCAATGCTCTTCTGGCTGCCTGGCGACGAAAAGCTGCCCGACAGCAAGACGTGCTACGAGCGGGCGGGCATGAACCCGAAGGTCGCCCACACTGCCCTGGAAGACGCCGTGGCCGTGGTGCAACTGCTTCGCACGGGCATCAAGCGTATGAGGCCCCACTGATGCGAACCCGCCGGCTCTTTAACCGAGACGTGATGCTTGCTTCCCAGCCAGCCACCCGGCAGGACGAGTGGGTGATTGAGACCCTTCGCGGCCTGACCGGCGGCTATTTCGTGGAGTGCGGCATCAACGACGGTTTCCAGCACAGCAACACGCTGGCTTTGGAGCATCATTTCGATTGGACCGGCCTGTTGGTGGAGGCAGACCCCGACCTGAGCAAGCGGGCCCGCGACAACCGGCCGAATTGTCAGCACGTCACCCGCGCCTTGAGTTGCACCAGCGACAGCACGGTGCGATTCACTCGTGGCGGCCAGTGGGGCGGCCTGACGGCTTTCCTGCCGGACGCCTGGCGTCGGGAACACGAGCATCGGCGTGCCGAGGAGATCTGGGTCACGACCATCAGGCTCGCGGACCTGCTGGCGCTCAGCAAGGCACCAGGGGTCATCGACTACTTCTCGCTCGACATCGAAGGGGCCGAAGTCACAGTCTTGGGAGAATTCTTCCGCTACGGTTGTCCGACCCACCGCTTCCGCTGCCTGACCGTGGAGTACCGCGAAGATGCCGGCGAACTGATGCGATTGCGGCGCATCCTGGAGCCCCACGGCTACATCCTGGACCGCACCGTGGCATGGGACGCCATGTTCATCAATGAGGCCCTAACCGGCCACAACCACTCGTCCTAGTTTTCGGGTAAGCCGTCAAGAGCCCGTCAAGCAACCAGACCCAAACGCTCCTGACCCCTGGTTGGAATAAGCCCACGGTGCCGGGCGCGTTGATCGACGGCGGCACCACTTCTACTTGTCACCTTTAACCCCCTTGGAGATCGCTACCATGTCCGATTCCAGCCGTACCTCAGAACTCGCCAAGAACACGCCGGCCCAAGTCGTCGAGCGTCTCGTCAACGACCTGGAAGGCAACCCGCCGCAGACGCTTGCCGAGGCCCGCGAGAAGCTGCAAAGCCTGTTGACCGCCCTGCACACGGCCAATGACGCCAAGTGGGCCAGCAGCACCGATAAGCAGGCGATCCTCGCCGACGTGTCGGTCGGCGTGGAGGCCGCGGGGATCGTCACCTTGGCCCTGACCGAGTTGAAGAAGGCCGAGGATGCCGCGACCGCCGCCTTGACGCGGGTCTTCAAGACGCTTCGTGCCCCGCGCCTGGAGCAGCGGGTGTGGCGCAAGCTGCGTCCCGCCGCCACGAGCGAGCCATCCACGGCCCAATAGCAGGCAGGGTTGTGCCCGGTGCTGCCTTTGTACTGGCCACGGATGGCCGTTTCCACATCCTACGAGCGGAGGCTGGTTTGATGCCGAGTACGGACATTGACGGAAGCGTGATCGTGGTCCTCAGCGCGACCGAAGCGCGTCGCGTCTACGAGTATCTCTACGACATCGCGGCCAGCGAAGGGCTCGACACCTTGGAGCACAAGCTGGCTGCGAAGATCGCCCGCGATCTTGCCCTGCCGCCCTTGGAGTGACCCCGAAGCAAAGGAATCCAACATGCCCGTTGAGACTGCAAAAGCGACCGTGGACGTGACCAGAAACGACGAGGGCCTGTGGCTGACCATCGAGAACGCCGGCCGCACCGCCACGGTCCTCTTGGAGCCTAGCAACCACGGCCCCCTGGTGCGCGACACGATTCGTGCTTGGGGCGAGCGTCTCTTCCTGCAACCGTCCCAGCGGGAGTCCGCCATGAAGCGTCTGATCGCGTTTGTCACCGGGGCGCTGGCCCTGCTGGTCGTGGCCGGGGCCACGGGCTCCGCCATCACCTACGCCGTGATGCACGGAACCGCAACGCTAGTCAACCTGGGCAACTCAGCCCTCTCCGGCGTCGGCATGGCCATCGGCGGTTGCCTCGGCAGTGCCCTGGTGCTGCGCTTCAAGTCGGCCCGCCGGTACATCCGCCACATCCTCCACGAGGTCAACGAGCACCACGTCCCATGATCGACAACACCGTTGCACTTTCCACCGAGAGGAAGACATGCCCGTACTCCACATTAGCCGGTCCATTGCAAACGCCCATTGCGATGACATTGTGACGGTCTTGGGCCGGGACATACCGATGCCCGCCCTGGACGCCAAGGACCTGCTCAAGCTCGTCTACACCGGCGACGACCCCCAGCGAAAGGCCGCCTTCCGCCGGCTGCAAGAACTGCCCGGCGTGATCGTGGAGTATGGAGCGGCATGAAGCGGCACCTCTGAGCACCAGTTCCCTTGAAGCCCGCTATGGTTGCCCCGGCTGATCTTAGCCTGAACCCCAGAGCCCACTGACCCTGTAGCAACACCATGAGAACGCCTGCCGTCACCAACTTCCAGCCCGCCAGGGCTGTTCTCCTTGTGCTGATGGCCTTTGTCGCGGCCCTGAGCGTCTTGGCTGCTCACCACTCGCCGCCTGACCTGCCTCAGCCATCAGCAGCCCCGGAGCGGGCCGCGGACACACCCGTCGCTCTCCTGCCCACGCTGGCCCCACCGCCCGTCACGACTGCCGCGGCCCCGCTCCCGGTTTCTTTCCGCGTGGCAACCGTCGAAGTGACGGCTGAAATCGCCCGGCCGCCCGCTGCCGTCGAATCGGCAATGGAGACATGGCCGGTGCGGCGCGGCTGCGCTTGCCGTCACGGACGGCTTGGATGCCGCCGCCGCTAGGCCGCACAATCCGCACAACCCCTTGAACCCGCTCTCCGGCGGCACTTGTCGATGCCGGGCCGGCGTTTTTTTGCGCGGATTCCCTATGGCGGCCCACACGGACGTTGATGTGGAAAGTGTAAGGAGACGTGAAATGACTCTGAAAACACAACGTCTGATTTCCCACCGGTGGGATCGTGTTGCCCTCCCGCCAATCGCCCCGCCGGCCGAGCCCGTGCTACGGGATTCGCAGAACAAGGTGGTCCGCGTTCTCAAGGACGCCCGTTGCATGATTCTGGAAGCACCTACAGGGTGGGGCAAGAGCCTCGCCATGTGCATCCTGACGCTGGCCAAGCTACTGCGCGATCCACGTCTGCGTTGCGTTATCGCCGTTCCGCAAACCACCATCGGCAGCAATTTCCGACGTGACTGGCAGCTTCATGTGCCGGGACACGCCGAACGCCTCCGATGGGAGGTACAGTACAATCTCTGTGAACCGTACACCCTCAACACGGTCCACGAGCTTCTCAGCTTTCTCACCCGGCGGCCCATCAGTCTCGCCGACCGCATCCTCATTTGTACCCATGCCACGCTGGCGCAAGCGTATCGCCGACTGAAGCGCAGCAACCGACTAGATGCGCTCAAGAACACGCTAGTCTGGATTGACGAAGGGCACCACGTAATGAACGCCCAAGTCGTCAACAGCCGCGAGACGATCAGCAATGCGCTCGGTGAACTGGTCAAGCACGCTGCCGCCCACCGTGGCACCCATGTCGGCTTAGCCACAGCCACTTACCAGCGCGGCGACATGCGGCACATCATCCCGGACGCGCTGCGGGAAGCTCAATTCGTGGAGGCCCACATCGACTACGAGGAATACTTTCGAGAGTGCGCCCCTGTCGAGTCGTTCGAGTTCAGGGTCATTTGCGGCAGCACTCTGGAAGCCTTGAAACGCATCTTCCGGCGGCAGGCGTCCACCATCCTCTATCTGGCCAAGCGCAACAGCCGTTATGCAGAAGCCTGCAAGTACACGGAGGTCCGAAAAATCATTCGGCAGCTTTCGCAACTTTACCACAAGGCAGCCAAGCGAATCACGGACCCCGAGACAGGTGCGAGGCTCATTCGTATCGGACACCTGCATATTCTTGACCTTGTGACCGAGCAGGGCCGGGCCGCACGTAAACACTACCTTGACCGCAGCAAAGAGGACAAGAGCAAGAAGGTGGACATCATCCTAGCGCTCGACACCTGCAAAGAAGGTTTCGACTGGGATTCCGCCCAGCGCTGCATCATTCTTGGCGAGCGGTACTCGATCCCCGAGAAGATTCAGATGATTGGCCGCCTCTTCCGTCGCGGCCCCGGCAAGAAACACGCGGAAGTCTACCAGGTGCTCCCGGCCGCCGTGCCGAACTGCAAGGACTTCAAGGATCGGCAAAACAGCATCCTTACCGTGATGTTTGCGGCCATGCTCTTGGAGGACGTATTCCTGCCGATCAGCGTCACGGGACCGGACGCCAAGTGTAAACGGAGCAGGCGCACACGCGACCGCCACTCGGACAAGTTGATCGACCTGTTCCCCGACAGCAACGCCTTTCTTGAATTCCAGCGAGAATTCTTCATCGCCGTCCACGACCATGACTACGAGACGGCCTACCGTCAATGTCGCGGCCTGCTGAGCAAGTATGGCATCCCGAAAGAACGGTGGAAGGCCACTTGGGAACGGCTCTGGCGACGGTTTGCTTACACCGTCCGGCGGCAGCGCGGCAAGTCCCCTTCGAGGTCCTCAAAACAATGGACCTGTCCGAAGGCTTCCTGACGCTGGCCTCGGGCCTCTGCGGGACAAGCACCTTCACCGACATGCGCCGGATTCTCGGCCGGAGCACCCTAACACTTGACGAGCACATTGCCCGCGCCGAAGCCCTGGCACTTCGGAACGGCGTTGAGGAATTCGCCGTGCCTACCAATAGCACGGTTCGCGCCTTCGTCCCGCATTTTCCACCTAAGAACTGATCGGCATTGTGCCGGACATCCACCTGGAACGCCGGAGTTCCTACCATGTCCCGTTCCACGAAAACCCTGGCTGAGCACGTTCGCACCGCCGAGCACCTGGCGGCCAACAACATCGCGCTGCCGAAGGACACAAGCTGGCTGAAGGCAAACTATCCCGTAATTGCCAATGCCATCGAAAAGCGCCCGGACGCCTTTCGACACCGTTCACGGAGAACCCGGTGAGCCCGCAACCTTCAAGACCAAGTGCCCGGCCAGCCTCCGGGCACTTGGTCGAAACGAATCGACCAATACGCCAGTGGATACAACGACGCCATGAGACGCAAGTATAAAGGACTATTGCCGCCTTTGAGCTGGCTTCTTGCAAATGGCTACAGTGATCTTGTTGACATCAAGAACCGCCGTCCTGAAGCATTCGCCCACATTCCACAGGCGCGATGCCGCAAACGCCTGCTAGAGCATGTCAAGGACGCCGAACACTTCGTCAGGGAACACGGTACGCTGCCGACAGGCTTCTGGTTTCTCAAACACGGTCAACCAGCCCTGGCCGCCATGCTCTGGAAATATCCCGGGGCATTCGCGCACCTTCCACAACATCCCCAACGCGGCCGGTCCCTGGCGGAATGCGTCCGTGAGGCGGAAGAACTTGCGAGAGCGAACGGCGGCAAATTACCTGCACAGCTTATCCGCATAGGCAAGGAACACATCTATCGTGCCCTGCGGAAACATCCCAGTGCCTTCGCACACTTGCATCAAGCGCCGCGACGAAAGGAACTACTGGCCGCTTATATCCAAGACGCGGAGCGCCTAGCCAAGATTCACGGTCATGTGCCAGGCTTTCGGTGGCTTGCGAATCACGGCCGGAAGAACCTGTTCGAGGCGATGAAAGACCACCCTAACCACTTTGCCCACCTGCCACGCGCGTCCCGATCAACTCGTCATGCGGCTACCGTTGCCAAATATGTTCGAGAAGCCGAGCAACTTGCACGGAAGCACGGCAAACTGCCCAATTATCAATGGCTCATGCAACACGGGCACCGGCAGCTTTGCACGGTCATCCAAAAGAATCGCAGCACGTTTGCACATATCGTGCAGGTGCGCGCGCATAAAAGTGTGACGGAACACGTCCACATCGCCAAGCGCCTGGCCGCCAAGCACGGCGGCAAGCTGCCAAATTCGTGGTGGCTGACAACACACGGCTTTTCCAGCCTTTCTGAGGCCATGAGGAGGCGTCCGAAGCTCTTCGCCGGCATCCCGCAGGAAAAGAAAAAACGCACGCCGCAGGAATGGGTCGCAATCGCCAAGCGCCTCGTCGCCAAGCATGGCGGCAAGCTGCCAAATTCCGGGTGGCTGACAACACATGGATTCGCCGGCCTATATGGAATCAT
>Ga0326727_10001721_pt1 | contig 78886 bp, 84 predicted proteins | sample MB2enrmetagenome_FD_207643 | JGI IMG/M metagenome (GOLD analysis project Ga0326727, IMG submission 207643) | Lab enriched peat soil microbial communities from McLean, Ithaca, NY, United States - MB29MY | ecosystem: Environmental > Terrestrial > Soil > Wetlands > Peat | place: USA: New York... | reverse complement strand
AGGCAGCCTCTTCCATAAGCTTCTCAAGCTGCCCGACCTCTACCTCCTCCAGGTGCGCCACGAGTCCGTCAGGCAGGCGGCAGAGCTTGTAGGATATCCCGTGCATATCGTGGGTGTAGGAGAGGTATCCTTCCTTGAGGTCTGCGCCCATCCCGTATTCAGCCACGAGGGAAATGAAGGCGGACACGACGGTGTCCTTCCCCTCAGGCAGCTTCGCAAGGTCATAGTCAGCCTCTACCCTCCACGCCTTGCCGTTTGCGACGAAGTAGAAGCTGTCCTTCGCCTCCTTGAAGTCCCTTACCCACGGACCCTTGTAGCCTGGGTCTTTCCATGGCTTGCGGCTGGTGTATTTTGGTGTTGCCATTTTCGTGTCTCCTTTGCTTCTCAGGTTTGACTGCTACGGCTTGGCTGACCCTAGCCGTTTCGGCGATTGACGCCTCGTCAGGCAGACTCGTCTGTGTCCTGGGCGTGGACAGTTCCGCCATCAACATCGTCGTAGCGGTCAAGGTTATAGGTAAGCCCGTGGGCGCTTCCCCTGACTTTTTCGCCGTCGTCATATACCTGGTTGGCATACGAGTCGGTGAAGGCGGAAACCGTTTCCAAGAAGGAGACACATGCGGCGTCCATCGTGGTCTCCTCCTCATGGCGCACACGGGCTTCCTCGTCACTCCCCTGAAGCCCCATTACCACGTCAAAGCTGGCACGCAGGGCTTCGCAGCTCTTGGCGTAGGCTTCCTTCGCTGCCGTCCACTGGGGGCTTCCAGAGCCGTGGTCAACCAGCGACTGGTGGAACGCCGCCGCAGCGGCATGGTAGCGGTCGCTGTTGGCGTGGTGTGCAACCATTGCCATCTCAAGCCTGCTCATGGGGACTCTCCTTCCCGCCCTGCTGGCACGGGATTCGTCAATCCCTTCCTTAAGGTTCATTGCGTCGTCGCTGCGGTCTGTCGCTCTTTCCCGCTTGCCAGGTTTGCGTGTCATCTGCTCTTCTCCTTCTTCTGCTTCCCGCCAGCGGTCGCCTGCCGGTCGGGTGGAGCGAGGTAGGCCCCCTCCATTTACATAGATACCTCGCACATTGTGATTTTTAGGAAGATAATGCGTCTCTTGGAAAGTGCCGCACGCTAGAAGGGGGTGTATTCTAGCGGCTTGCGGTTCGCTGACATGAGAGTTGGAAAGAGACGCAGATGAGGCACAGAAAAGTTCTAGCGGATGAGGCAAAGGTGCCCGACAAGAGGCTCAGGAATTTCTTGCTCGGCCTCGCAAACGCCCAGTTGACTGACGCCGAGGACCATGCTGGGACCATCTTCCATCGCTATCCTGAGTTCCTGCCCCACGCCCCACGCAGCCCTCAGGAGGCGCAGCAGAATTCCCCGCTGTTGATGGCGCTCATGAATCGGTGGAGGGAGTTCGACGCCCGCCGCCTTCCCGAGGGGCTGGAGGCTTATCAGCGTGGCATCGTCGCCGAGATGCGTGACCGCCTGCGGGCCGTCTGGGCGGCGGGGGATGTGGAGGCCGCTGAGGGGCGGCTGACCGACCTCCGAGCGTTTATGCACGAAGTCATGGCGGCTGGCCTGAAGTCCGGCCCGCCTGCGCCGGACGCCCTGCCGCCCCAGCATGATGCTATGGCCCCCAGTGCACTGCCGCCCGACGCCCCGTTGTCACAGGCGCTGGCGTACCTCGGGCGGAACCTTCGGAAGGTCAAGAGGTGCGCCAACCAGGGCTGCGACACCCCCTTCTTCATCGCCAAGAGACCGGAGGACGAATGCTGCTCGCCGGTTTGTGCCAATGAAATGCGGGGGCTGAAAAGAAAGCGATATTGGGATAGGAAGCGCAAGGGGCAGGCCGTGCCCGAACGGGGCGCACCAAAGCCTGCCGCCAAAGGGGTCGCAGCAAAGGGCACCGGCATCCGGGGGGGACAGAAGACGATTGCCGATTCTGCGCTGAAGGACTTCGTCCTCGACGTCGTCAATGCGGACAAGAAGAAGATTGAAGACGGCAAGCTGTATTTCTTCTCCCAGTACCCGGCATTCTTCCCGACCAAGGACCGAGACATCGAGGCGGTCGTGTCGTTGGCGAGCCAAAGCCCGGCAATGGTCGAGAAGATGAAGGAGGAATGGCCCGCAATGTACCACAGGGGGCTGATGCGGGATTTGCATGAGGGACTCCGGGGGGTGTGGCAGGCCGAAGATGAGTCCACGGCAGGACGACTGCTGTTCGGGTTGCAAACCGTATTCCACCGGCAGTTGGGCATTTCTGGACGGCCGGACAAGAGCCTCCCGCCCCAGTCGCATCCCATCCAGCAGGCGCTGCTCTGGGTCAGGCAGCACCTCTCGAAGCTCAGAAGGTGCGGAAATGTTGAATGTCCCGGCCCCCGCCCTTTCTTCGTTGCCAAAACCAAGGAGAAGTTCTGCTCGGATGATTGCTCCCACGAAGGCAAGAAGGAGAGCAAAAGGGACTCATGGGGAAGGAACAAACAGAAGTGGCGGAAGAAGCCGGGCAAGGCGTAGGGAACCACCCCCGCCTCGACAAGGTGCTGCTGCGCAAGCTGGACGAGTTGCACCGTTTCCACGCACCGTAGTGGCCCGTCCTTATCTCCACCCTCCACCTTTCACCCTCCATGGAAGCATGACTTTTCTCACAACTTGCTTTACCCGCTTCCGTTGACCGGAAAATAGCCTCCCGGCTTCCTCTCCCAATTTTCCCAGTGAATATGGGGAATTCCTGTCCCGGTTTGCAAAAATCACCCAAATCTCAACTTCCGGGTCCTTGTTATGAACGGGGGTGCGACCCCCGAATTGACCAAAGGAGGAGAGTATGGTTGGCAGCGTAGTGCAGCAGGCCGCACAGAGGCTCCACGAAGCGATTGTCGAGGACCTAAAGGCCGGGTTGTCTTACACGGAGATTAGTTTCAAACACAAGGTGACATCAACGACCGTCGCCAAGCATGCCAAGAAGGCCGGGCTGGCGAAAGGACGCACAGGGAAATCGACACAAGCATCGGCGGAAGGGAGGACAGCATGAGCGCACGTCTCTACAGGGTGCCCGTTGAGGGCCGGCCAACTATGAAGCACAACGCATACTTCGTGGCGGCGGAATCTCCCGCCGAGGCATGCGACAAGGTCCAGAAGCTATACCCATCTTCCGACCCTTACTACCAGGGAACCGCAGAGGTGGAATCGGTGCTGGTCTGGGAATGGGAGGATGGCAGACAGGGCTTCAACACTCCGAACAGCCTTAACAAGGCATACATCAAGGCTCGGAACGGAGACCGGTAATGCCTTGCGACGACACCTACTCCGGCATGAACGGGAACCATTTCTTCGCCGCCGTTCCCTATCGCTTGATTGATTCCCTCGGGGACGGCGACATCAGTCCCTCGATGTTGGCGGTGATGATTCTACTTTACCGGTGGGCCGACTGGAAGACGGGAAAGGTCAAGCACACGTCAGCGAAGGCCATCGCTCGCTTCTGCGGGGGCAAGTGGTCGGAGCGGACGATACAGGAGGACATGCGGCGGCTGGAAAAAATGGGGTACATCGCCCGTGACCTGACGCTAGGGTCGCATAAATGGTACGGCGTGACCATCCACAACTACATTGCTGCGGTGAAGCATGCGGTGAAGGGCGTTGACGGGCGTCCCGAGAAGGACGCTGAAGGACGTATCATCACTGCGGTGAAGATGGAACCGATAAACATAAAGAAAATAGACGGTTGGAGCGAGGAAGAGGAGGACTCATTGCGGGGAGACTGCGCTGATGCTTCCGCTGATACTTCCTATGAAGCTTCCGGTGAAGCTTCCGCTGAGGCTGCGACAATACGAACGATAACGAACAATAATACTAACGAGAATTCAAGCAATAATACGAACGAGAAAACCGAACCAGGCCCGGTGGGGCAGGCGCACGGACGTGCGCACTCCTTGGCTCTTCAATTTTGGGAGTTGCAGGGAAATCCTGAGAGACATCGGAAAGCCATTCCGGTTTGGGAACAAGAAATCGGGAATCTGCTCACGCAGGAACCCGAGCTTGACGCTTTGCTCACCTGCCTGTTCTCCCGTGAACTCCCATACTGGTCTCGGGCTTGGGATAAGGGTTCCCCCGACCCAATGGCCTTCCTGCTCCGCAAGCTGGCCGTGCCGGTCGAGGAAAAAGGAATCCGCCAGACCTACGACGAATTGGTCTCCCGTGCCCGTGCCGCCAAGCCCCGCAATGCCCCCCCGGACCCCGCCGCCCCCCCGGCAGGGGAACCGCTGTGGGACATCAACAGGATGCGTTCCGCCTGCACGCAGGTCGTGAACGAGGTCAACACCGGCAAGGCTTACTACGAGGCGCACATCGACGAATTCAAAACCCTCCACCCCGACTGGGTGGAAGAACTCGAATGGAGGATATATGGACGACTTGGAGATTCAGGAAGTGCAGGAAGCACCCGTCAAGCCGATGCCAGCCGTTCCGAGGCTAATGGAACGGGAGGACGAAATGCTCCGGCAGATGAGCGAGGAGACGGAACGCAAACGAACGGAGCGGGAAACCCGGCTTGAGGCCGCAGCGGCAGTCGCGGAAGAATCCCACAGGCCCGCCTCGGCTGAGGAAGCGTGGGAACTCTGGCATGAAAAGGGCGTGGAGGTATTCATGGCGTATACGGATGACAACCGGCCTCATTCCGAATGGGAAAGCTGGGGTCGTGCTTCCTGGTATGACGAGAGTAGGTGTCCGGTATGCCGGGGAGATAGGCAGAGCATAGCGGAACTCGATTATTGCCCCTGCTTCCGGGCATGGCAGTGCTATTTAGAAACCCGCCGCCTGCTCCCCTATTCCCTCCGGGACATCACGCTCAAGAACCTCAAGCCCCACACGGCGAGCCTCTTGGGCACGCCAGTGGAGCAGCAGAGGGAAATTGACTTCATACGGGAGCATTGCCACGACGGGTTCGTGTTCCTCGGGCCGACCGGAAGCTCCAAGTCCACCTTCGCCGCCGCCTTGCTCTACAACGCCATCTACGAAGACGCATTGGGGCCTATGGAGAGCAAGAAATACATCTGGCGCATCGACGGGCGGCAGTTCTTCGAGGCCGAGCATGCTTGGGTCACGGGCAAGGAGGATGCGAAGCGCCTCATCACCGCCGACGACATCCGCCGTGCAAGGGCATACAGGTTCCGTCCCGTGCTCGTTCTGGAGGAAATCGACAAGCGCAAGATGACCGAGTTCAACGCCGATTGCCTGTTCAACGTCGTGAACGCAATGGACGAGAACGACGGTCAGTTGATAGTGACCACGAACCTGACCGTGGACGGATACGCCAAGCTGTTCAGCACGTCGGAATCGGAATCCGTGCGGGCCTGCGGCGATGCCATCTGCCGCCGCCTGTTCAAGTGCGAGCAGAAGGGCCGCTATGTACGGAACTACTGGAAGTGAGGAGGGAGATTATGCCTAGCCACGCCCCCATGATTGCCCGTGCGGAGATGACCGGAAGGCGGCGTAAGGTCGTCAAGTTCGCCCGTGCGAACCCTGCCGTCTCGCACCGTGCGATAGATAGGAGGTACAGCCTGCGCAGGTCCACGGTGTCGAACATCATGTGCAAGGCGGATATGAACTACGTGCCCCATCTTTAGGAGCACATTCCGAGGCCCGGACTGCTGCTCCAAATTTCAAAGTGAGGTGAGGACTCAAATGGAGACGATGATTGATGCACTCTACGACGTCGTATTGACCGAGCCGGAGACCGAGGTCCGGCCGGACCCGGTCCGGTCTGATGACATCGCCGTTGAAGCCGAGCTAACGCAAGAAATCAGTGCGCTGTGGTCGGACCATGTTCGGCTCAGCGCCAACCACAAGACGACCGCCAAGGAGTTGCGCCAAATACGTGCAAAGTTGGCTGAGCGTCTTTATGCCATAAAGCAGCTTCTGTGTCGGGTCGGACGTGGGGGTCAATGGCGGGGTTGGCTCAAAGAGCGGCACATTCCTCGGAGCAGTGCGGACAGGTTCTGCGAGCGGCACGCAGAGACGTTGGGCATCAAGAACGAAATTGCCCCAAGTGGGGCAATTAATGGTGGCGAGGACACCGTGGAGCAGTTGGTCCAAACGCTGTTGCCCCGGCTTCGTCCGAAGTTGGCTGACGCACAAGCGGTATTCAAATTCATCGCCGCCGTTGGGGAAGCTTTCGGCCTTAGGAGCGAGACGACGGAAGACTGCATTATGGTGTCACAGCCGAAGGAGCAGAACGAACCCACAGCAGCGGCGACCGGCGCACCAGAGGCGGCATCAGCAGAAGTGCAATCGCCGGGGCCGGAGAATTCATCCGATGGAATTGCGGCCCAAGCCGACACGGCAGAAACAAACGGCGGGAGTGATTAGATGAAGATACGCAAACCACAGCGCAAAATTCCTATCCGGTCCGTTGTGAGAATGGCCATTGCCACCGTCGAAGGCCGCCCCAATCCCCTCGACGACCCGGAGATGGCGAAAGTCAACCCGCACCCCGGCAGCCTCGACCTGCCGGACGAGGACGGCCCAGTTACGACCGGTGCGCATTCGTTCAGCCACAGCTCCCAAAATTCCGTGGATACGTGCCCCAGGTGCGGTTTTCGGCCGAAAAGGTGATTGTGCGTGGCCCGGTCGTGCTGTTACCCATCCAGGCATCCGTCACTCGCGAATTTAGGTTGGACTTTGTTTAGGGATGGGCGGGTTTCCCCTGTCTTCTTGCCTGGGTCGTATCCTCGCGTTCGCAAACAGTATTTGCAGCGATTCTGCATCAAACTTTCCCCTTATGTCTCGAAGCCCCGCTCGTTGTAGTTTTGCGCCCCGGCCACCCCAAGAATCCAACTCCAAAATCCGTTCCATGGACCTCCGCCGAGGGCGACCCGCTGATTCACGCTCGATGATTTTGAATGATTCATACGCGAGGAAGTCTGCCAGTTGCAGGGGAACGCACTTCTCCCAACCCATCGAGCGGATTGTGGTGAACTGCTCGCGTTGCATAAAGTTCTTGTCGTTTTTCACGTGATTGAAGGCTTCGAGAAGAATCCCGTCGTAGTCGCTCCGGTCATGGATAAGGGCAATTTGTTCATCTCGGTATCTGGGGTCGCTCAGAATCTTGTCACCGATGTACTTCATTATGTTTGTGAGCAGTAGGATGTGCGCCAGCCCATATGGCTTGCCATCGGCCTCCGGGAACTCGGCAACCAAATCGCGAAGGTCCAGGGTATATGAAACAATGGCAAGCCGATGCCGCTGGATTACCCTTATGAGGCGTGACATGAACTCTATTTGCTCCGGGACAGACCAGTCCCTGAACTCCCCGAGGCGGGAACTACAAGCGGCGGCATGGAATCTAGTCAGTTCCTTTCTTCCCTCAGCCTTCAACTGTCTGCTTTTCTCTTCTATGCATTTCAGCCATGCCAATTCAATCGGTACCCACATCGACGTATGGGCCACGACACAAGCCAGGGTGAAGAGGTTGGACTCTGCGCTTCCACTATCGTCAATGTATCCCTTGAACATGGCAAGTAATTCTGTCTCGGCGACCCGAGTTCGTAGGATGTCGGCGGAATGAAGCAAACTGTCCCGACCGCCCCAGATTGTCAGGAGGGCAAGTCGGAAAGGGCCAAAGGGCGCATTCGACCGCGACATCATCACAACCGCACCGCGACCCCGGCTCAGCAATGACGGACAGCCTGGTAATTGCCGACCGGACTTTCCATAGCTCTCTTTTCAACCCCAGAAGCTCCCTGTACAGCACCGGGTCATGATTGACCCGATGCCCTTCTGTAAGCCGCTCAATCAGCCGTCTCAGGCGAGGGAACTTCTTCTTGTACTCCACCGGGCACTTGGTTCCGAAATACCTGAAGTTCTTTGCCCCGTTGCTCAGGAGGACGGCGTTCGGGTAATCCGGCGCTGCTCCGAGGTCGTGCTCAAGGTCGCCCGGCCCATGATGGAACTTGGCCTTGGCCTTTCTCGCGAATCCATTGCCGCTGCGTTTGTAGATGCAATCCCGCCTGTGGGCGTGTTGCCTCTTTGAATAGTATTCGCGGTTGGGCACTCTCCTTGACACCACCGCCGCATACACGATGCAGTTGTCCAAATAGCCATCTCTCTTCATGCACTCGCCCGCGAACGCGAGGACGACGCTGCCCACCGGCGCGACCCGCCTGATTGTTGGCTTGCAGATGGCCAATGTGAGCATGCCGTCTTGCACGCAGGGAGCGCCCCCGTCATCCACGGTCATCTTGTATAGGTAGAACTTGGGAATCCTGCCCTGCGCTTTTTGGGATTGCGCACGCATATTGGGAGATTCTACCGGGCACTTGGGTGCGGACGCCAGGGCTAACGAGGCTGGTTCTCCACCAGCATTTCACAGAACTTCTGCACCGTCCGACGCTCCTCATCCTTGTCCGCCTTGAGATAGTCGTAGCTGGGGAGCGAATTCAAGAGCCTGAGGCCGGAGAGTTGCAGGTCGCGAATAAGCGTGGATTCGTCCTTGCAGGGGTCTCCGCTCTTCTTGTAGCGAGCTACGATGCGGAGGCTGCGCCGCTCCCTCAAATACCGGATGGCCTCGCCTACGCGGAAGTCCGTGCATGCCGCGAATTGCGCACTCTGGTAGTCGTTCATGCGCCCTTGGAGCCGGTTCGTCTGGCCCACGTAAAACGGAACGTCCCTGCCATTTGCCTTCCAGCAGAGGACGTAAACATGCCCCTCCCCGTGTCCGGGGAGGTTGCCCGCTTCGGGCGGAAAGTCCACCGCTTCGAAGTCGGCAAGAAGAGATTCAAACGCCTTTGTTGGATAGTCGTCACAGCGGTGAGCGTCAAATTCACTTTGTACTTCCGATGGGATGCTTGTCGGGTCCGGACGCGCAGGTGCAGCAGATTTTACCCAATCGCACCCTTCGCACTTCCAATCGACAGGAAGACGACAGCCAGGGCTGATTCCATATGCGACGAGGTTTCTTGCCATGGCGCAAGTATACCAGTGCCAATGGTGTTCGTCGCCTCAGCGTGTGGTAACTTGCCCGGCATGAGTCAGCAAACTGAATCCCCCACGGCCAAGCCTGGAGACCGCTGCCCCCTCTGCGGCAAAGGGGCACTCGTGCCCTCACCATCCGGGATGAACCTGCTTTGCCACGCATGCAACCGAATCACCGTGATGCCCCAGGCGCACAGGCCAGATGCCGTCGCCGCAGCCGCTCGGCATGGGCGGACTCCCGGTAGACGCAATAAGCGATAGAGGAACCGAAAGCCCGGCCCCGCCGCTGCGTCCCCGGAGTTTGCGCATTATGGGTGTTTCCAGACCAGGTCCACACGACGCCTGCTACTTGCTACCGGCCGTCTTTTTGAATCGGCCACCACGGTTCACATACCGCCGCAGAGTCATTGGACCAGGCTGGCACGCACGACGGACGGTACCCTGACCCCAAGGCCCCACCCATGCCTCATATGCTGCCACACCGCCGGTTACACGGTCCCGCTCGCCCAACCCGTGACCCCCTCTGCCGGAGCCTGCACCGTCCCCGGACCCAGCCACGGTCTCGGGCCGAAGCTTACCGATGCACGCCGAGTAGCGATGGGCAAAAGGGTGCCGGGCTTCGCAAATCCGTTGACAGTGGCTCCCTGCTTCTATAGCATCCGTTCCATCTTCGTGTCGCTGGTCTGAGATGGAGATAAATATCTGCCCCGATTGGGTCTTGGTGAAACTCGGGGTGCCGCTCCAAGCCCGAACTCACTTTGCATACCTGCTGTCCACCCTTGCCGCATTAGCCTTGGCACCAGTCCTTATCCACGTTCCACACATCTGTTTGATGAGGTCCTTGCTTGGATTGCCATGCCCCGGCTGCGGGGTCTTGAATGCGGTGGCAGCCATCATGCATGGTCACCTGGCGGCCGGATGGCGGGCCAATCCAGGAGGGGCGGGCCTCGCCATGCTGTTCGGTTTCCAAATCTCTGCGAGGCCGGTCGCAATTGTGTGGGGGCGGGCTAACAGGTTTGTGTCCTGTTTGTCGAGGCATGGCTCACAGGCGGTCGTGGCTCTATTGATGGTTGTCTGGCTGCTGAGACTGATTTGCGGAGGACTCTGATGGCGGCGATTTCATGCCCGAAATGCAACACCATAACTGTGCAGGCAGGCTACCCGGCGTGGGTAATCATTGTGGCCATCTGCCTGTTTCCGCTTGGCCTGCTTGCCCTTCTAGCTGGTCGAAAGCCGACGACATGCGGCAACTGCCGCTTCACTTGGCAAGCATAATGCAGTGGTCAAGCGAGGGGGCAAGAGAAATGGTTCGCCGAGGACTATTGCTGCCGCTGATAGTCAGCTTCGCCTGTGTTGGGTGCCAAAAGCCGGGTGCATCCACGCCTCGCTCAGAAGTTAGCGACGAGCAGGTCCTCCCTATAACGTTTGGGGGCTTCCTGAAGAACGGTCCCGAAAATGAGACCCTCGACGGTGTGTGCGGTACCGATGATTCACGCAATCTGCTGACCTGTGACATCCACAACGGACTTTCTGGGTGGACGATTACAGAGGTAACGCTGGCGGTTACTTGGGCACCATATGGTGATGGGGACAAACGTTACTTCAGGGTCCCGGTCACCATCCAGCCAGAACAGTCCGAACATGTGGCGGTCCGACTTGGCCTACAGCTTCCTCCAGACGACGTTTTGAATCTTGGCTCTCGCAAGGGTCAGACCCTCCAACATTGGGGATGGCAGACTATCGGGGCAAAAGGGCGTCCTGCCAAGCCATAAGTGGAGTAAGTTTCGAATGGGCATGTTCACCGGCTATTTCGATGACAGCGGAAGCGAAGGTAGTCCCGCCAGTAGCGCCATCGCAGCCGCAGGTCTTGTGGCTCCAATCGAGCAGGCTTGCTACCCACGGAGCAACTAACTCCTTCCGAAATCTGCTAGGGATGTGTTCTGAACGTCGGTTCGTTTCTTGCATTCCCTTGCAGGCGTCCACCTTAGACGGTCAGCGGCGATGGTGCTCTATAAGACCAAGCTGGCGTATAACGCATTTATGGTATGCCGCAGGACCTTCGGCCTTATCTCCTGCACACGCAATTTCAATCGACTGCCGGTCGTCCCAACTTAGTCTGGACAGGTCGGGCATGCGGGGACCCGCTGCCAGACGACCAAGTTGGTCTTCGAGGCATCTGTGGTATGCCGCAGGACCTTCGGCCTTATCTCCTGCACACGCAATTTCAATCGACTGCCGGTCGTCCCAACTTAGTCTGGACAGGTCGTCGGAAGCGGGTTCATGGGCTGGCCCTGGTGGGACAGTATTTGTCTCGCTGGTTGCACCGGTAGCTGGCGCAGTTGATTGAACCTTGTTATTGTCCCGATTTGTCGCATCGCCGACTGAAGTGTGCCCAAAGTCGAGTCGCTGCGGTGGCGTAACCGTTGGAACACCCGTAACGCCCTGCGAAGCTGAAGGACTGGCAAGCGGCACGTGGTCAACTGCCTGCTTGTTGGCTGGCGTTTGTTTGACAATCTCGACCCACGTCTGACCGCCCTTACAGGAATCGGGGACAAAACCCAGCTTTTTGGCCTCTTCTGATACCGCACACCCCGGCTCATGGGCAGAAACTGAAACAGGGTGACCCTTGGAAGCGCCAGCACTCTTATTGCCCGGTTGAGGAGAAACAGCCTGGAGTGGACTTTGGACTTCCGTTCCGGAGGCTTCCGACGTTTGCGGATGAACTGCACTTACGGGAGTCGGTGGGTGCTGGGGGATTTCCTCTTCGCCGGTGCTTATGATTGCCGCCGCTATAAAAAGAACCATTAGGAATGGGGCTAGCGCAGGCATAGGCCACTTCATCCTAGCTTTCGTGACACATGCCCAGAGAACGAACGGAGCGGCAACAAAAAAGAGAGCAGAACTAAAGGCTGCACCATCAGTGGTCCTTGGAAACACAGCTTGGATTATCCCGGCGATTGCCAGCCAAATGAGAAGTCCACACAATACTGCGAAAACGGTTACACCCACAGAAACCGGCTTGCCCGTTGGCACTGGTGTCTTTCGCTTTGACTGTGATTGCTGCTGTGGCTGCTGCTTCTGTTCGGGGGGACGTGTAGACGATTGCAAGGAGGCACCACAAAAGGTGCAAAACCTGTCTGTGGTGGGTGCCGAGGCGGGCACGGGCTTGTGGCATCTTGGGCAATATCGTGGTTTCGGCGGTGGCGGTGGGGGCGGTGGCTCGTAATACTCCTCTGAACGAAGCATCTCAAGCGCAGCATCATATTCCGCCCGCTTTGCCTCGTCTCTCAGCGTGTCATACGCCTCCTGTATCTCCTTGAACTTGTCCTCAATCAGCCGCTGGACAGCCTTGTTCGCACCCGGAGTCTTGTCGGGATGGAATTGCATCGCCAAGCGCCGATAAGCCGCCTTGATTTCATCGGCGCATGCCGTCGGCTCAACTCCTAGAATGTCATAGTACGTGGTCATGGCTTCAACAGCTTGCTGGCGTCGGTGATGGCTTGCTCCAGACCTTCATCCGAGGTTCGGACGGACAAATCTGGCCTTGACCGGAGCTTCTCCAAGAATGCCCAATCGGCGTCTTCGGTCCCAATGACCAATATCTCCGTTCCGCTGTCCTTCAGCAGCCGACCGTTGCTCAACGCCGTAATCGCATTATCCGGCTTGCCATCGGTGACGACGACCACGGTCTCCACGAAAGGAAATTTGCGGTCGAGCAAGAGGGCAAGTGCGTCGGCCATGTTCGTGCTGCCGCCGCTAAGGGGGTGGTGCTCTATCGAGGAAATCGCAGTCCTCAGGGCTTTCTTGTCGTGGGAAGCGGTGTGGTATAGCTGGGCGGTCGAGCCGAAGAGGATTATTCCGACCATCTTTGTTATGAGCGCCCTGTCGGTGAACCCCTGGACCCCGGCGAGGGCGACCTGGAGCTTGGTCTTGAATTTGGCTGATGCACCTGGCTCAACTAATAAAACGGTACCTCCATCCGGGCTTGGCTTGGTGGTCCCGGTGAGTTGCGCCAACTCCGCCTTTGGACCGACGAAGAAGTTCATGCTGTCTGACAAATCAATCAGCAGGTAGACCAAGCCCTTCTTTCTTAGCTCAATTGCCCGATTTCCGATGGTGGGCTTCCCATTCACCAGCCTGACGATATCTTTGCTCATGATTACTTCTTCCCCCCACGACACCCTTGCCTGCTGGATTTGATTGCACCAAGCCATCAAGAGTGAGCACGCCCCCACACAGGCATACTCATTGCTATTGGCAGCTACCCGTGGTTCGCACCGGTTGCCATCGGAGTGGCAGAGAACGCTCCTCCATCGGTCAAATTGGGTCCAGACTGAAAGTTGAACATGGCACGAGTATACGCCCCCCAGATTGGTTTTCAACATTAGTGGTGTTGCCCCGTCAAGCGTGGGACACTTGAGGGAATTGCGGGGAGCAGGTGGGAGACGGCAGCGGCACCGGTGGGAAATGAAAAGAACCGGCTCACCTGCTGCGGATTATCAAGGAACTGGTTGGGACCTATGGTCGGAATGCCCTGAACAACAGAAAGATGCCCGAGAGGATACACACTGCGCTTGCGATGTGACCGGTCCAGAACCATCGAGGAAGTTCCGTCTTCGCCAAGCTCCCCTCGAATGTACCAAGAGCGGCGACCGCCTCCCCATAAGTCTTAAACAGGCACATTGGGTCATCAGAGTCGATGCCCCCAATCAACTCTACGTGCATCTTGAAGTTAAACGTTAAAATGACGTTCCTGTGCGCAGCGGGTGGCGCAGGCTCCGCAAGCCACACTGTCGGGTCACTATTCACGAAGCTGCGATACTCGCCGTATAGCTGGAACAGCCTTGAAATCGAAAAGGAAAGCCGTGCAAACGGTTCCACAATCCCGCCTAGACGGTAGAGGTAAGGAGAGCTTGATAGGTGCCGAATGGCTTCGTAATCAAATTTCCAAATGACCCGACCCGGCAATGACCAATCAACGGGTGCATCGGCGGGTTTCATCTTCTTCGAGTATCCAGGCCCTCCAGCCCCTGTCCACCCCTTCATCAGCTCTAGTTCAACACGCAACCCGTTTGCGATGCTTTTGAGAGCGAGGAATTCGTTTTCGCCTTGCTGCCGAACCGACATGACATACGTGAGCCAAGCAAAGGCAAGCGCCCAGAGACCCGCTGTTGCCGCAATTACCGTAGAGACATCAACCCATCTGTTCACGGTGGACATTTCCTTTCCCGAAGTCCCACACGCGCTCATGCCATCGCATGCCGTGGGGCAGTTCGTCGTCGGCGAATTCAATATGGATGACCCGGCGGTTGGCAGGTTCCGCTGCCGAGGAGGATGCGTGCAGGAGCAGGGGACTCATGAGGATGGCGTCCCCGCGCCGGACGGCGCATGTGATTGTCCCATCCTTCGGCCACCCGAGAATCTGGCTGTCCTTGAACAGCCCGTGCCTGTGCGACCCCGGCAGGACACGGAGCGGCCCGTCCTGCCCGCCGCAGTCGTCCAGGTGGACGCGGACTGCCAGCATCCGGGCCAGCACCTCGGCAGGCGGGCGTACATGGAGCAATCCGTCCTTCACTGACCATGGCCCCCAGCCGGGCACGTCCTTCCGCTCGCGAACTGCGATGGCGGAGTCCTGGTGCCATGGGACCTTCCAGTTCGCCCCTGGCAGCTTGTTGAAGAGGATGCCCCGGACCGCGAACGCATTCGGTCCCAACACCGGCCCGACGAGCCGCCGCACCAAGTCCGAGGTTGCAAGCTTGCGGACGGCAGGCACGCCCAGCAGGTTGCGGATTCCTGCCTGCCCGGCGTCGAGCGCTTGGTCAAGCTCGCGCAGCAGTTCCTCGGGAACGGCATCCGGGGCGATGGCGTATCCGTCTTCTTCGATATGTTGGCGCAGCGCATCAAACATATGAAGCCCTATCAGCCCAAATCTCAAGTTGGAACGCTATGTGTCGAGGAAGTCCCACTCATCCCCGAGCGCCCACCGCACGGCTGCGAACTTGCCGTTCAGGTAGCCCCATTCCCAATCGCTCATGTAACGGCCAATATTCGCCCCGTATTGCTTCTTCAGGCGTTTGGCTGCTGCCATTGCAAGCTTGAGAACCTGCGGGTCAATTGTCTCCTTTCCCGCCTGGACTTTCTCCATCATAATCATGTGCCGGTAATACCATACGCGGTCAAAGAACTCTTGTTCTGCCTTCCTGATTTCACTCTCCGGCCTCACATACTTCTTCAAGAGGCCGTGCATCTGAAGCAAGTCCCTCCGTCCTCGGGTCAGCGACTCCAATTTCGGGCGCTCCCAGACCTTGACATCGAACGGTGGCCGGTTGTTGCGTTCGTAGGTTTCGAGGAAGCCTTTCGCAGAATTGCTCAGGAAATTCGATACGATGAAGAGGGCAACGTTGGGACGCTCGGCCTCAGACCATGCCAGCAGGTTTTGGAGTTCCTTGGCAGGGACTCCCCTGACGTAATGTTTGCACTCAACGAACCACCTCTCATGCCTTCGGCTCCTGTCCACATCTGCTCGTTCCAGATGTGCGATGAGGTCTCGCCCACTGTCTGCTGGGCTCGTATTTTTGCCCGTGCCCTTCCGCCAGTCGAGATTCACGAATCCGAGTTCTTCCATCAGGTCATAGCAGAACTCCTCGAATTTGGTGGCCGACATTCTGTTAAAGGACAGCTTGTGTTTGGGCTTCACAAGCTGATTGTGGAAGCATCGACCCTGAATATCAACATCTTTGCGCCAGCATCGGGTCTGAGGTCTGCGACTGGTGGTCTGTCCTGACCACAACGAGTTCACTCGCTTTGGTTAGTGCCAATTTCGCTCATGAACTCCTGTTGTCAGTATTCGGAAGTGCCACCGGAGGTCAGCATTATTTGCAGAGTTCTCTCGGGAGTAGCAATTCCTTTGTCGCCCTTACGAGCGGAGGGTCGAGCGTGGATGCCGGAAGAAAATGATAGGCGGGATGGTAGTAATCGAGTACAGGAGTCCCCTGCCAATGGAAGTACTTTAAGTCGTTGGAGGTTTTGAGCCAACTTTCCGAGGAATTCACCACTCCTTTCAAAACTCGACCCACTCCGCCGCAGATGATAATCTGCGGGCTGACCATTTCGATTTCACGAATGATATAGTCACGATTCTGCGTGGCAAATTCTTCAATTTGTTTGGGTCGTGCCTTGCCTCCACCAGGAGTTTTTTTAAGGTTCATTATGGCGACCCTCAGCAGTGCCGCAGAATCTGCATAGTTCTGTTTGACCAGATTAAACGGGGCAAACCCATTAAGGATTGCGTAACTCCATCTGGCAAGGGTTCGCCAGTATGCATATCCATGTGTGCCAAATCGCACAAGCCTGCGTGCTGCATCACGTGCCTGTTCTCGCATGTCTTCAATTATATTGTTGGCCTCTTTTGACAAAAAGAGAATCTTCCAAGGGGCAGCTCTGTACTTTTCCTCATCCACGATGCCATCTCGTTGGAATTCACTTCGACAGTCCAATTCCCACTTGTCAAACAACGTATCGAGAGGGTTGCCGTTCCCCATCATATGGGTCCCCTTCAAAATGCGCCTTCGGTGCTCATCATCGGCCGCGTTCGTGAAGTTCAAACTCGGACATTGCTTGCTCGCCATTCGAGTCCGTTATCTCTAAGGTGCAGTGTAGGACATGGCAATCTTCGGGTGGGACAGCATCAACATAGAATGGCAGGATGTCAGGCCCAGCCAAGTTGTCGGGCGGAACCCTGATGAATCCGCCGGGGGCTAAATTCTTGCTCAACGTATTAACAGCCCATATGAACTTCGGGCCTTGAATAGAAGAAAAACCACCTGGCAGCACGTCTTCACTGGTTCCCGTCTCCAGAATCCGGAGATGGTATTTCGAGACAACAGATGCGCGGTTGCCCTTATTTTCCACGGATGCTTTGATGTGAAGATAGGTGCCGACGGGTTTCCTGTCGTGAACCTGGCAAAGAAACTCTGACCCCTTGTGGATGGTTAGGACCAGAACCGCTTTCCTTGCTTCGCCTCGAAGCCTCATATTTTCGGCAGCGAGGCGTCGCAGTTCTGCATTTTGTTTCCGAAACAGGTCGAATGAACCCATGAAAAACGCGGCGACAAAAAACACCAGTGGCAACCACCGTGGGATTGTGAAGTTCGGCTTGAATCCTGGCACGTATGTGGCAATAGTGGAGCCAAGGGCGAGGAGGAACAGGAATTTTGACAGCCAATGCCTGACGAGGGCCGAAAGGAATGCCTTCAATTCGCTAACCAAATCTATATGCCTCATTCAACCAAATGTGCGCACGCCTACTTCTGCTTCGCGAGATACCCTATGAATGCTGTCGTGCAAATTGCCGCAAGCTCGCTGTCGGCCTTGGTCAACTCAACGGGCTTGCCCCGCTCGTGGACGCCGATGTTTGAAAGGAGGTCTTGCAGTGCCCCCCAAAGCTTAACTACTTCTGTTCGCTTTTCAGGGCCAGCCTGTGTCATTAGTCGGGCCAGGACTGTCTCCCGGCTCAGGCGGTCGTCTCCGAAGAGATTGTATGCCAACGGCTCGAACGCTTTTCGGCATGCAAGCAGCGTTTCGTCCTTCCTTCCGGCGCGGTGATGGTCCCAAGCCTCCCTCAAGTACTCTTCTGCTCTTGAAAAGCCGGGCGGCAACGGCGGCATTGGCAACTCATACAGTACGATGTGGCGGAACCCGATTTGGTCCAATACTGACGCCCACTGGTCTTGGGGGACCGAAAACCTCATCGGATAGCTGCCGTTGGAAAAACACTTTTCGCCCGAGAACGTCGGCTCCTGGGGCTTGCCACCCTGTCCTGGCCAGATAGAGACGACCGAGAGACGGCTCCTCAATTCAAAATCAGGCCCCTTATCCCTGCGCCAGTCCTCCACCTGCTGCAACTGCCTCGGCGTGTAATGCCACGCGAGCCTGAGATACCGTTTTTCGCTGGGAGTGAACTTCATCTGAAACTCAAAGCCCGCGTTTAACTCTGGCAGCAGCATGTCGAGGAACGAAACCTCACCCGTCGTTGGGCGGGACAGCAACAGGTGAAACTCGTAAGAGAGGATGGTCGTCGTGCGGGACTGATAGTTGTCCAGCATGAAATCAAAGATGATGCCGTCGGTTCCCCTTTCTCCGGCGGTGATTTTTTCCAGTTGAATTTTGAAGTCCATGGCAACAGGATTCTACTCCACTTCTCCGACTAGTGGGGCGTGCGTGGCCTCGGGAGTGCCGCCGTCCCGCGATTGCGAAACCCCCATGTACTGCTGGAACAGTTCCTCCGAGACGGTCTTCTGGCTCATAGTGATATCATGCCTGAGATTCCATAACTGCGCGTGTTATTCAAGCGATGGAACTCAAAACTGAACTTCGGTACGAAGGCTCCGGCTGGGCAGAATTCGGGAACCCCCTTATCCGCGTCGGCGGTCCCACCGTTGTGTCCACCGACGAACATGGCCGAACTGTGGCAAATATGAAGGTGACGGAGGTGCCGACTTCAGACTCGCCGGAGCGAGGCTTCTGGCGACTTTCGCGCGACATGTTTGAAAGCATTAATACTGTGCCCGGCCCTTGCAAGCTCCGCGTCGATTGTGTCGATGGACAGTTTGACGCAAGCCATCAAGTATTGCGGTATCACAACGTTAATCTAGCGGAGCTGTCGGCCAGCATTACCTTCGAGTGTTATTTAGCGGAGTTCAATGCAAGCGAGGGTGTCGCCAAGTACTTTCGGCTCCCCATCTGGAACTTCCATGGCGAACTCAAGCCCTCGTTGCGCCCCCCGAAGGTCATGCATCCATTGCGGCTGTCCGAAGACAACCCTGCATCGCCATTCGAGTTGTTCGGTGAGCCCGGTTTCGTGGAATCCGTTCCCGGATACAAAGAACTGGTCGCAGGTCAGAAGGAGGGGGACCGGCAACCACGGGTCACTGCGCTGATGGTTGGGGCAACGGGTGGGCATGCGACCACGTGGGACGAAGTCCGGTCGTGGTTTCCCTTTACCTTCCTGAACCTGCTGGGGCTTGGGTCAGGCTGCCGCATCGGTGCGCCGTGGATTGAATTGCTTGACGGCGAAGGCCGCTTGGCACGTCGAATTCACGTTCGGCTCGGTTCCAATCTCTATCAAGCTGGGCGGGCATTTTTGAACGATGCCTTTCATCGCGGTGGGCTTGGGCACCTTCTGACTTGCGCGGCCAACTCCTCTGAGTTTCAGAAGGTCTACCTGCGGGTCGCCATTGACCATCTCCTGATGGGAATACGGGATTCGCAAACCCTTGAAGACGGGCTATCACACTTGAGTCGGGCAACGGACACACTGGCAGGAGAGTTTGGCCTGGACACGCAATACCTCCTCGAAGCTGCCGACGCCGCAGCCAAGTTCCGTGTCAAGGACGCCCTCAGGTCGGCCAGCGCCGAGATTTCGACCATCGCGAAGGAGCAGGAAGTAGCGGGTCGAACAGACCTCGCAGCGTCGCTGCGCCGAGTCGCAGAGCGAACTGTTTCCAATCCCGCCAACATGGACCGCGATTTTGGACTTACAGTATTGGCACTCTTGGACCGGTTCGGGTTGCACGACGGCGCTGTTGCTGATGGATACTACAGGTTGTACCCCCGCCAGGACGGCAGGAGATGGCATCAGGTGCTCTCGTCCTATCGAGGGCTTAGCCAGCACGGCGGCGCATTCCGGTTTTCAGAGGGGGAAGATTCAATGGTAGAAATCTTCCTGCTCACTCACCATTTGGCTGATATCGTCGCCCGAATCATCCTCAAGCTGCTTGGGTACGACGGTGAATATAGACCAGCGATGGCGAAATCGTCGCTCGGCATGACGTCTGATTGGGTGACGCCGACCACACCGCCAATCGAGCTGGGATTTGGACGCGGTGCGGAACAGGGCATTTAACGGCTCACTTTCCGCATCTTCCTTCCTCTTGTGGTGAGAATGGGAGTGCCGTTGTTCCTTATTCCCCAAACGATTTCAGCTTGTCGGCGAGAAAGCCTGTGTTGTGGGGCATCACGGGGAGCTGTTCGAGCAGCTCACTCGTCCTTTTCTCGTCCTTCTCGTCTATCGCCCGCCGCAGTTCGATTAACGCCCGGTCAATCAGAACCCACCTGCTGCCACCCCGCTGACTTCCGCTCCAGTGAGGGTTTTCCGACAGAGCGGCCAAGTCCTCCAGCGACAGCCCAAACTTACGCCGGAAGACGTTTTCCGCCTCCTGCGCAGAGGACGCGTTGGCCGCCTGTCGCCGTAGCGGGTCCAATGCTTTCCATGCTTCCGCACGGTTCGTCGGCATGCCAGTTATAAGTAGTTGGTAACGAGCCCTATCCAGGTGCCCTGCCTTCACAAGATGACGAACGTTCCGTGCTTCGTGAAAGGCCAGCGCGACGTAGGTGGCAAACGATGTGATAGCTGGGTCCATAGCATTCCCACCACCTTATCTGTTCCCTACGAGCGGCAACGAATGATACCAATCGTTCCACGGTTTGTTTATCTCCACGCCGCGTTCAGGATGTTCGCAAAAGGGACAGCGTTTGAAGCGTCGAATTTCGGTTCCTCCATCAGCAGTCAGACGCACATAGAGGTTAAGTAAACCGGCTCCGGGCCAGCGAAGGGGCTCTCTCTGTTTCACATTCAGACCGTGCCGAATAGACTCTAGTCCTTTTTCTCGGACGAGCTGTGTGTCTGGAATTACAAGCAACCCCCACAGGTCCCGGCAGCGCGGGAAGTTCGGAGGATTTTGGAACTCATGGATGTAGCGGATAAAATCTCGACGGTTTGAAGTGACAATCGTTCGACTCTTTTCCCAGGCTTCCTTCACAATGTCCTGGTCCTCATGAGCGGTTGTTTCGATGGGGCGGTCGAGAAACGGAAGTGCGGTCACAGCATTCTTGTCAACAAGAAAGCCTCCCCACTCGGTTTCCAGTTCATTGACTTGGGACTTTTTCCTAGAACCCCTCTTCACTTCAATTCCCCCAGAGTCACTCTTACAATCCCAAGACCCATGCTTCGAAACTTTTTCGAGCGGGCTTGCGCATTTTGCCGAGCCTGAAGCAGAATTCGTCCCAGTAATCACCGCTGCTGGAAGGTGACACAAGCAAGACTTCTGAGATTCCCTTGTTCCTAAGCAAGGCCGACCCAAGAAGCTGTCGGGCTGGCGCGTCGGCAGGATGCAACTGGAAGCCAATGACAATCACCTCACTTGCGGCTGCAAGGGCGTCGGCTGCCTCATTCCAAACCTGCAAAAGCAATCGGTTCCTGCTCACATCCTTAAGGTAGCTCGGTATAATCAGATTCCTCCCTTCGTTCCACTGTCCGCCACCCTTCATGTAGGTTCCTGGCTCGTCGAGCGCACCCGGAAAAAATGTGGCTTTGTGCTCGATGGCTGGCTCACAATCTAGGTCCTCTCGCTGTGCCCAGTTAGCTGACCCGTGTAGTTTGAGGACCTTTATGAGGGAGTGTTTGCCAGCCGGAGCCCCCAAGCATACGAACCCATACCCGTCTGCGTAATGCCACTTCCCCGCGCGCCATAACGCTGCCTCGTGCACCACATCCCAGTTAAAAGTGATTATGGTATCGTCATTTTGAAGAAAACCTGTCCACTTCCGAAGGACAGATGAAGGTTCGGAATTGGGGTTGGAACGCAACTCCGCCTGGAATTGGTACTGTCGCGACAGGAACGCTTCTGAAATCATTCCCATGACCTTGGTCCGCATGTCCCTCCAGTCAACATGCCGGAGGCCAAGCGGCTCTACTCCTTGGCCGGCAAGGTCCAACAGGGTGAAGAGTTCCTCAAGGTTTGGTCGGTCATATGTCTTCGGAGGAACCACTTTCAGAATCCGGTCCATCGCTTGAATTACCGACTCGGCCCTTTTCTTGGCCATCACATCAAGCCCTGCCGAGTCGCGAATAAAGGGCCAGAGGTCCAGGCCGAGAGGATACCCGGCGAATCGTGAAGCACCTGCACCAAGAATGAAAACCCGTCCCATAGCACCTTCCAATACTGCTTGTCGCTCACGACACCTGCTCAGACCTGCACTTGGCGAGCGCTTCCTCCAGCAACTCGGCATCCGGGGCTACTTTGACTTTCATAGTATATGGAGCTTGGATAGAATGGATGCGGCTGTCACACCATCAGTCTCAACGTCTCCCGTTAAGCGGAACTCCGCTAGCTCGATGTGGCCATCGTCGAAGAACCACGCCTCCCAAATATCTAGTCCATATGGGATTCTTACCATGGTTCCGGTGCGGCTTGGCGATTGTCGCATGCGCTCTATCTGATAGCTAATCCCCCGGCGGTCAAGCCCCTGCCGTAACTCCGTTAACTCATTCTCTTTGAAAAGGTTTGTCATGCTCACACCCCTTCTGCATCCACTGGACTATCAGTATCACACATGCGGACAGCCACTGCTTGTTCCTGAGTTCCAGTGCCCACTGATGGTCTTTCGGCAGCGAATGCAGGAACGGCTCAAGGACCTAGAGGAAGCTGTCCAGCCCGCTGAATCTCTGCCTGTCGAAGTATGGGAGCTGGATGAGTAACCGGGTTCGATGCACATCATTGACCGCGTTCGTTAAGCTCAAACTCGCATATTGCTTGCTCGCCATTTGAGTCCGTTATCTCTAAAGTGCAGTGGAGAATATGGCAATCTTCAGGCGGGACAGCAGCAACATAGAAGGGCAGGATGTCAGGACCAGCCACGCTTTCAGGTTGAACCCTGATGAAGCCGCCGGGGGCTAGATTCTTCTGCGCTGTCGTTAAGGCCCATATGGACTTTGGGCCTTGAATAGATGAAAACCCACGTGGCCGCACATCCTCGTCTGTCCCAATCTGCTCAATCCGGAGATGGTACCTTGAAACCACGGAGGCACGGTTCCCCTTATTCTCAACCGATGCATTGATGTGCAAATACGTGCCAACGGGTTTCCCGTCGTGGACGTGGCGAAGAAACGCTGAGCCTTCGTAGACGGCGAGGACGAGGTCTGCTCTCTTCCCATCAGGGCTACGTCCCTTCTGCTGAGCGGATTCCCTCTCCCGGATGAAATCTCGGTTTAACTCTTCAACCTCCGCCATAAGGTCAGCGGGGAACAATGCAGTATGTATATCTGCCTTCCTCAGCGTGCGCAACCCACGCCCGCTTATCCGGTCGTCAGGGTCGAGCATTCCAATCACGACACGGGCGACTTTCCTTTCGGTTAATCGAATTGCGCAAGGAACCTTGGGGTGGTTTCGTTCAGTGCACGGTTCGAGGGTCGTGTAGACGGTCGCCCCCAACAATGGCACGTCAGCGAGCTTTTTCTCCAGCGCAATGAATTCGGCATGACACTGAGGAATCTCACCACGGTGGGCTGTCGCAAGGACGCGACCATCCTTAACGACGACTACACCAACCCTCGGATGGACGCGCTCGTCCTCTGGGACACTCTTCCGCGCCTCGTCGATGGCAATGCGCTCGAACACGCGGTCGTCTGTTTCGTTATGCGCTGCTTGGACACCCGACTCCACGGACGCCAAGACGGGTTGAGGAGCATGTTCGGCCTCTTTCATTCCTATGGGCGATGGGATTAGTTCGAGATTGCATCCCGGTTCCCGGTATTCCCCGTGCTCCGTATGAATCGTGTGCCAGTATTCCCCAAGGGCAGTCGGTTCGTCATCGAGTTCCGTAACGACGCCATTTACACCGGGCATCCTCACCCTGACCTTGGCCCCGACAGCAAATCGTTTTTGTTTTTCCTTTCTCAATGGTATCCGCCCCTTTCGACGCTGTAACGAACCGCGCATTGTGATGATGACCTATTCTCCGCAGTCATTGCGGTAATTGGTGTGACCGTTTCCGGCGCCATTCAACAGCTAACTTGGTAGGCTGACCCGTTCTTCGTTGCGGTCGAATTTGATGAGATTGCATTCCGCCATCAAGGATACTGCATTTGAGAGCTTGTCATCTGTGACGGGGGGGCGCCAGTAATCCCCGGTGAGGGAGCAGAGGCCTTCCTCCTCGATTGAAATTCTCAGGCGCTGGGTTCCGCCGTCGTACCGCCTGGTTGCGACCGAAAGATGCTGGCTTACCACAAGATATTCGAGCACGTATGACAAGAACTCTCGTGGGAGCACGGCTTGGTACTTTTCCAAGAATTCCTTCCAGTACAAAAGCGAAATCCGCTCGGCGCCTCCGAGCGCCAGCAACGCTTTCATACCTCCGTCCGCGCCAAAAGCAGCCGCGTACTGCCTGCAAAGCAGCAGTATCGTCAGCGCCCTTGGGACTACGGACTTGAGGTCGGTTAGAAGTTGTTCTTTGAGCGCTTCGACATGGGCGAAAATGCAGTAGGCTTGGTCCGAGATACCTTTGCTGAGCAAGCCATCCAACCCGCCAATTCCCTTGAAGAAGGCAGTCGCCGAGCTTTGGATGCTTCGCGCCGGGTTGAGGACGGTCCGTGTATTTTTCAGTTCTGCGGCGCCAGCATCTACAATCATCTCCCGTGTCCTTCTGCCTGCCAGTATCTGCCCCTCCACCCATGAGAACAAAGCCTCCAGCGCTAGTCGCTGGGCTTGGCGGACATGCAGCAAGACCCACAGATGGTGCGCTGGACTGCATGTCCCTGGAATTTTGAGAGTGTGCCTCTTCGAGATGCGGCAATAAAACATCGCCCGCCGAAGCTGGAGTATCGTAAGGGGCCGCCCTGCCGCTTTCAGAACAGCTAGTATGAAGCCCAGGGCCATGCTTCTTTTGCCCAGGTCCGAGCCTGCACCCTCCGCATCCTTCTGGTAAAACGCCCGGAGAAATGCCTTCCTTTCTGCCTTCGTTGCCGTCTCTATTGACCAGGAGTCGAACAGGTCCAGAGCGTCTTGTTCTGTAGCCGTCGTCTGTGTCAGCGAGTTCAGCATCTTGAACCTGGGATTCTGAGCCAGCGACTCCTCCAGGGCCTCTGCGAGATTCACTCCCTCGCCGACTGTGCGGTAGAAGCCCCCAGGGAGCGGTTGGAGGAAGTTCAGGCCCGTGTCCGTCTTCATGGCGGGACCATATTGGACAGGCGCCATCAGGCTCGTGCTGTTCGCCATTCGGCCCCATGCCTTGAAGGTAAGGGGAACCCGTTTGCTGCCCTTCGGAGGCTCGGAGTCCGTTCCCGGAACCCCCCCGACTCCCTTGAGCTGATGGCCCCAGGTCAGCAGGATTTCAACTTTCTCGCTGAACGCCTGCATGTCCTTCAGTGTCGGGTTTGCAATCCGCTGGGCCTTGCACAGTTGGTGAAATTTCCAGTATGTCCAGCTCATTACGGCGAACGGCCGGATGAATTCGCACCTCGTGTTGAATCCGGGGAAGAACTCGTCCCTCATTTCCAGGTCCACTTCACGCAATCCGAGGAAGTCTACGCCCCCGGATGTGATTTTCAGGGGAGGCACGAAAAACGGGCGCTCCGGCAAAGCGGTGCTCATATGCCGTTCCTTAGCAGAAAGCGATTGCAGTGCGAGCAGCGAGCGACCCGTGCGGTCATAAGGCTCTGTTCCACTTTGGCGGTTGGCCCCATGTGGCAATGAGGGCAGCCGTCGTTCGCATTGGCGACAACCAGAAATTCTTGGTTGTACGGGCTGGCGGCCAGCGCTTCTCGGAGCGCCTGGCCCTCGGGCGTGTTGTACACGGCCGAGTTCTCGGGGATAGGCTGATGTGAATTCAAGCAGGAAATTATCGTGTCCACTTCCTGCCGCAGAGTTCGCGACTCCAAGACATGGCTCAGGCTGGAGACTAGGGCGGCTTCACGGCCTTTCAGCAAGGCGCCCGCCAGCCAGGCCGCTGACTGCCTGGCGCTCTCAATCGCCCGGTCAAACGGGACTGCGCCTCTGCAAAACCTTTCCAGGTCCTCGTGCAAGGCTGCGTATGTTGGCTCGCCGCAGCCCTTGTCGTCCAGAATGAATGGCATCGCTCCGGCAATTGCAAACGCATGCTGCTCCAGGGCCGATACTTCTGAGCCGAGATGGGATTGCCTCGTGGCCCTCTCGAACCAGTCTCTCGCGAACAGCTTGGCGCCCGCACGGTCGGCCAGTCGGAACGCCAGCATGTTCAGCTTTACCTCCAGCCACATTGCCAGAATTGTCCGCCGCATTCGTGCGTCGCCATCCGGCAGTTCCAGCAGGTGCCTCATCCCCTTGTCAAACCGTTCGAGCGCCGATTCGACTTGCTTGGTTTTTTGCAGCTTTTCTTCTTCGTCGGCCTCCCCGGAAGCGCTGGCATTTGGCTGCCGAAAATGGCTAAGAGAGGAAACCACTGCTGTTGCCAATCCCGCTGGTGCCAACAGCCGCCGTCTTAGCTGCCCGAACCACTTATCCAAGATGTAAGTTTGTGCGCCGCCTGACGCGTCGCCTCTGTCGGAAGTTATGGCAGCATGGGCGTCGGGCTCTAACATGCCCAATTCGATTGCGGTGTTCTCTTCCTGCTGGGAGGACTTTGGTTCTGGGCCTTCCTCAAACTTCAGAGGGATATCAAAGGCATTCAAGTGACGGATTGCACTCGCTGCCAGGTACTCAAGCAGCATTATGTCGTCGTCCTGGTCGGACCTTCCCCTGACAAACCTGCCTATCGCGCCGAGCACAAGACGCTCCCGTTCGGGAAGTGCCAGGACCTCCTCCACGTGAACCCATCCCCGCGCTTCGCTGCCGCCGCGCCGCAATATCAGTTGGAGCGTGGAGGAAAGCGTCTCTTCTACATTCCCCGGAAATTGCAGGCGGAACGTGTTGTCGCTTCTGACTGGAGCTTTGAACTCGATGGTTTCGCCGCTCGAAAATTCGAGCCGTGAGTCCCAGGTTCCTGAGCAGTTTGAACTCGTCAACATTCGGCCAGTAAGGTACCCGTCGGAACGGAGCACCGCATGTACCGAGAGAATTTGGCCCTGGTCGCCGCATGGGAACTCGTTGGGCCGAAACGAGTCTGGAACTTCGGCCTTCTTCCAGGTGCCTAGCGTCTTCTCATTGGGGTCAAACCTGAGGACGCCCAGCTCGACATTGTTCGTCGTGCAAAGGGCCTGGGAGGTCGCATTGACGCTACCCACGAGTGTAGCCACACCTCCCTTGTGGGCAAACTCAAACCATTTGGCATGCAAGGGCCTGCTCGCTGGCGGCGCGTCGGGCCGGACGGCCGAGACGCGCATTTTCCATGATTTCGCCAGCGGGAATGGGAATGCAGAAGGCGTCTTCGGATTGGTGGGGAGCCCGACGGCAATTCGTGAGCAGCGTACCCCGTCAGCCAGCACCTTGACAGCGTGGCCGTTCGAGTCGTGGTAAGGTGAGAGCACTAACAGTCGCTCGATGGGTGCACGGAATTCCAAAGCCCTGCACAATTGCTCGATGATGGGCCGCTCAACAGAGTGGACCAAGTGAATGCCCGAATCAGATGACACTTGTGCAGCAGCCGATGCGACCCTGGCGCGGCGAGTGAATCCTTCAATCCATCGTCTCTCTGGATTAAGGAAGTCGCTTCTTCGGCCAAGTAAGTCAAGAAAGTCAGCGAACTCAGAAAATGCGTTCGGAGCAACGTCGGGGGTAAGTACCTGCAAAGCCTCCAAGTTCTTCCCAAACCCACCAAAGGTCGCGTTCCCGCTTCCAATGAGTAGAACATCACCTTCCTTACTTGAGAGATATGCACACTTGCAGTGGAAGACGCCTTTGGGAAGGCTGACAGGAATGAGGTGATAGTCACGACCCGCTCCCCAGGCGCGGCGCTCCATTAAGGAGTTCTGATATCCTTCGGCGTCCGCAATGACCCAGATTTCGTCGAAACCCTTCTGACGAAGGTGGTGGAGGACATACGACTCGAAGAACGAGATGCTAAAGGCATAGGTTGTAAACAACACTGCATCCCATCTACGGAGTCCCAGGATGTCCTCAGGCTTGGTCATTTTGGGCCGCCCAAATTGGTAACACTTTGGTCTAAATCACATGCGCTGCCGCACACGGGATTCCATATTTACCGTTTATTGCCGAGGCCAGGCAGCCCTCCTTGGGATGCACGAATGCTCTTCCTATTCTTTCCCGCTGGTCGTGTTGCACAGGGCAGAGCATGTCTCGGCGATTCCGCAGAACCTATCGGAATCTTCGCGGAAAGAACCACCTCCGTCCCCCGCCTAGCGCCCTTGCGTGGCCTGCGTTTTCTGTTTTTGACCGCTGGGTGCGGCACGGGTTTTGTCAGACTCTTCAGCAAAGTCTGGAGCTGTGACGCTTGCTCCCGAGGTATTATGATTTTTCCTTGGTCGGAGAGTTCGACTTCGACCCGATTGCCTTCGACACGCGTGGGCACGCCAGCTTTGTTTAGTTCGAATATAAGCTCGTCCTCGTTCATTGTATCGAGTGTCTCGCGCAAGCTACGCAATTGGTTCTCACGATACTCCGGGTCCGAACACGTCGGCGTTTTGCTGCACTTGCTGTTCAATGTTCCCGTCGTACCGAATCACTATCACCCGGTAGCCCAAATCCTCCAGCGTGGCACGTTCGGAGGTGTCGCGGGCTTGGCGCCCCGGCTCATCGTGGTCAGGCCCATCGCAGAAGACGCAGACCCCGCGTGCCCCTTCCCGCTCGTAGAAGAAATCAGCTTCGGCAAAGACATCTTGTTCAGGCCGGTACTGCGCCCGGTCAGGCAGCCGCCTTCCAGTTCGGTGGATGTATGCCAGGAATTCGCCTTCAAGTGTAGAGTCGTGGTCCCGCCGTTCCTCAAGCCATGTGTACTGCTCCTCATAGGTGCGCCCGGCGGTCTGCCTGGTCGTGGTGCTTTGTGCCAGGAGGAGCAAGTAATCCCTGATGGCGTGGCGGTCCAGCCGAGGATGGTCGGGCTGGTTCCTGTAGCTGAGCAGGCATTCATAGCAGGCCCGGCTGCATAAATCTTCAGCGCCGTCCCCCCCGGTCGTCGGGTCGAAATGGCAGACTCGTAGTGCCTCTACTGCCACTCTCGCCAGTGTCTGCGGGTCCTCAAGCAGCCGGGGCCACACTCCAGTGCCGCCTTCAGCCGCCTCCCAGAATAGGAGCCTTTCCTCCGCCTCCTCGCCGATGCGCTCGACGGCAATCTCCTGCTCTTCAACCTGGAATAGAATCTGCATCCCCCGTTGCAGCGCGTACCCGAGGCTGGCGAGAAAGCTCGCGGTGGCCTGAGGAGTTGATGCGCCCTGCGTCGTCGGCTTCAGGAGCAGAAGGTTCCGGGTGTCCCAGACGAATGGCCGGACGCCTGTGAGGATGTCGTGGGTTTCCATATCAGGAGCGTGGTCGTCGTCGCCGGGACGCCTCGCCCAATATCCCGTCTTCTTGTCCAGGGTGAACCCGTTCTGGTCAGACCGGCGCCATCGGTGGTTGACTCGCCACAGAGTCGCCTGCGTGCCGTGAGTCAAAAGAAGAAGCTCGCGCCCATCGGCACTCGCGGCAACGGCTCGCTCCTGAAGCGCTCGCCCATCAGGACCCGGCGCGAAACGATAGAAGGTTTCGATGAAGAAGCCCTCCCTCACCCTTTCTTCTTCATCACAGGTGATTCGTTCAACCCGGTTCCCCCGAACGGCCGTCATTTCAAATAACGTGGGCACATACTGGCTGTGCGCCCCGTCGAGCTGCACGCCGCAATGCTCGCAGCGGTCGGCTGTGGCGTGCTGGCCCTCGTGGAAATAGCCGCACATCTTGCAAAGCTTGGCCGTCACCAGACGGCCTTCCACCCCGCCCGGAGGAAGGACGCAGCGGGCCATGCGGTACTTCCGGCCCTCGTGGTAGATGACATTCCGGGGACCGAATTCCCCGAGGGCGAGGAATCGCGGTCGCTGGATGACATGCGTCTTCTCTCCCGAAGGCACGAGCGCACGCACTGGCAAGCGGGGGAAGCTATAGCCTGGGAGAAAACCTTCGCTGCCCAGATAGCGGTATGGGTAGAAGTCCGATTCGTCAGTTTCCTCACTCCGGTTCAGAAGCAGGTCAATCTGGTTCTTAGCCTCGCGCTCGCGCTGTTCTGCTTCCCTCCGTTCCTTATGCTTTGTGGTGGGATTATCGACAATCCTCCGAGCCTCATCACGCTGGCGCACCGCCGAACCGTAAAGCTCCCGCCAACGGCCGAAGGCGCTGTCGAAGGACGCCGCAGCACTCCGAAGTGTGTTCTCCAGCCACTGTGGTGTAGACCAGAGGGCGCGGCGAATATCCTCCCCGCCCGCGTCCAGGATGTGCCTGCACTCGTCTGCCACCTCGGTCAATTTGCTGTCGGGGAGGCCGATTCGATGCTGGATGTCAGCATTCAACGGGCATGCGGGCTGCCCGAGGTCGAGAACCTCCACCATGCCCCTTCCCAGCCGGGCGCCGGTTGCGGCCAGCCACACGGAATGCACGTGCGCCCGGACCAGTTCCTCGTTGCCAAGGTCAAGCCTTGCGGGAGCCACCGCCCCAGCTACCATACGGTCGGGCTGGCGATAGAAATACTGGTCGTGGGGGCTGCCCTCGCTACAAAATGCCACTACGAGCGCAGGCTGACCGCCCCGTCCGGCACGGCCGCTGCGTTGCGCATAATTCGCGGGCGTCGGCGGTATGTTCCGCAGGTGGACCACGTTGAGGTCCCGGATGTCCACTCCCAGCTCCATCGTCGGTGAGCAGAAGAGCGCCGCCAAGTCGCCTCTTCGGAATCGTTCCTCGCGCTGCTGCCTCAGCTCGGGGGGAATCTGGCCCGTGTGCGCGAGCCCTTCGATGCCTTTCAATTGGTTTGCTGTCTCGCGGTACAAGCTTGCAAAGAACTCATTTGCCGTCCGCTCCACCTCCTCCATTCGGGCGTTGCGTTTCCATTTCGTCCGCACGGGGTCGGGAGGGGGTGGAGAGCCATCGCCGAGTCTCCAGCGAAGCGACCGCACTAAGAGTTGGAATCCTGTAGCCCCAGTTTCGGTAGGAACCATGGTGAGGTACTGGCCGTCGAGCGCCCTAACCAGAGCCTCAATCAACGTCGTGCCATCATGGGGACTAAGGCTTGTTGGGACCCCCCATGTTTCGCCGCGCCGCAGGTAGCGTGCAATGCGCGAGGTCGGGGCCGTGCTGCGTTCGCGGTCTGACTCCGGTCCCGAACCCGGAAGGACAAAAATCAAGCTGTCCCGCAGGCGGTCGTCCTTGTCAAACGCCCAGGGCTCCTTCAGGCTTTGCTCCACCCGGCGGCGCAGTTCGCCGTGCTCGTTGGGGTCAAGGATGGTTGCGTCAATGGCCATCTCGCGGCGCAAGTAATCCAAGAAGGCATGCACCACTCGCTCCCGCGTCTCGGGGCTTGCCTGCGCCAAGACGGGGTGTCCCGCCCAAACTGACGGCTCTTGGCAGACTTCATTCAGGCCGTCGTATTCGATGGTCAGCAGCCCGCACTGTTCCAGATTGGGTTGGATGATGCGCCAGCCGCGCCGCAGGTCTTCGTACAGGCGGTACTCCAGAAGCCTCTGCATGGCGTCTTCGTTCTGCCGTCTCCCTGGCCCGAAGGCGGCGGGGGACTTGGCGTACACGCTCTGGTCGAGGGCGAGCGCCCGGAAGACAGCCTGGGTGATGTTGGCGTGGTCCAGCTCGCGCTGGTCGGCCAAGGCACGAAAGAGTGCCGCCCTCACCAAGGCCACTAGGATGAAGTCGTTGAAGTGGCCCGCTTGCAGGGAGGCATCCTGGCGGTTGTCAGTGAAGCTAAGCACCTTTCGAGCTTCCGGGGGAACCTGCGGGTCTTCCCTCAATTGGACAATGGCGGAGCTGCTCACCAAGGTTGTAGCCGTGCTCCGGCCTGTATGGCTCAGGCGGGTCAGCTTGCGGAAGTCGTTCTTTTCAGTTCGGTCGTAAGCCGCGCCGCAGCGCAGGCAGAGCAAGAACGGCTGCGGCTGAAACCACCCTTCCACCGATGATGCGGCGCCCCGCTCCGCCACGCTGCCGTCGGCCCTCACCGATAGCCGGGCAGGGACATGAGCGCGATACGTCTGCTTCAAGCTTGGGTTGCCACGACGGTATTCAAACCAGAATTCGGGCAACTCGTTAACGTCGGCGTCGTCCCAAAGGTCTTCTTCCTGCATGGCCAGGTAGCCGGGCTTCATATGCGCATCTTCGTTCTCGTCGTCAAGGAAGGGCAGCCGGGGTGTAATCCTGCCTCTGTCGCGGTCGCTGCGGCTAACAAGGTAGTACTCCTGCCCACATTCCCGGCAGAACACCAAGGGGTAAAGGAGTTGGTCTCCTCCTCCATGGGGCGCGTAGTACTCGCCCTCCAAGCCGAGAAAGCGTGTGGCAGAAGGCTCCCATGTTCCGTAGACCGTGCCGCCAGCCGCAAGGAACTGGTGCAGTCGGAAGGCAAATACCGGCTCACCGGCCTCAGTGCGGAGGCGGTTGCCCAACGCCAAGAGCCTTCGCAGCTTCTCGGAGCAGACCGCCTTTTCCAGCCCGCTGTATGCGCTCAATTCGCCGACGCCATCCGCAAACGTGATGGGCCTGCGCCGGATGAGGCGGCCATCTTCCAGCTCGACTCCAAACGTCTCCTCCACCCAGGCTGCCAGCGGGTCTTGAGAGAAGGCTGCGGGGTTTTCAGCCGGAAGCGATGCTTCGACGGCTGCCCGCAAGCCTTCAGCCGTACTTGGCGCCGGAACCTGGATGGCCCGGCGCAGGGTCTCATCCACCACGTTTTCAGGCGGGACGGGTACGCCGAAGAGCTTTGTGGCGACATCGGCGGCAGCTTGCTTGCGGGCGGCACGGTCGCCTTCGCTCGCCACAGTGGCGCTCGTCCCGACATGCAGCATGCGAGGATTCCCGGCACGCTCCCGCAGGCGGCGGACCAGCATGGCAACGTCTGCGCCCTGGCGCCCACGGTATGTGTGCAGCTCATCGAGCACCAAGAACTCAAGGTGGGCGGAGGCCCGGTCGGTGAAATGGCGTTCCGCTGGCCGCACCATCATGTACTCCAGCATGACGTAGTTGGTCAGCAGAATGTGGGGCGGGTCATCCAAAATGCGCTGGCGGGCTTCGTCCTTTTCTTGCCCAGTGTATTTCGCAAATCTAAGTGGACAACCGGGATTTTGCTTGGCGTAGTCTTCTAAGGCTGTGCACTGGCTGTTGATGAGGGCATTCATCGGATACACGATGATGGCCCTCACCTGCTTGTGCTCTGGTTGGTTGCGCAGGATGTGGTCGCAAATCGGAATGAGATAGGTAAGGCTTTTGCCTGAGCCTGTGCCCGTAGTCACTACGTATGGCTCCCACCGGCGGGCAATTTCGATGGCTGCGTGTTGGTGGTGATAGAGGCGAATCGGCCGTCCATCGCGGTGACGGAAGAATTGCGCCGTGGCAGGCAGTAGCACGCCCAGCCCGGCAAGCTCGTCGAGCGTCGGACCCGGCTCGTAGGCGGGATTCAGTTGGAGGATGGCCTCGGGCCACAGGTCGCCCCGGTCAAATACTCCGTCAACGAATCCGGCAATGCGCTCATCCCGGATGCGGACGAAGCTCTCGATGTAGTCGCGGAAATTGGCGACTACTCTGTCCCGCAAAGCAAAAACATCCATGTGGCCTCCGGCTTGGAAGTTCAATCGGGCTTAGATATTGGGATGCGTTAACTCCCTCGCGGTCAGCAACGCTTCCCCGTTGCACCCAAACTAAACTGTGATTGCCACGCCCCAAACCGCTCATGCTGGCGTCCCCACTAAAACGAGCGTAACGCCGAGGGTTGCAGACAAGATATCCGCTGTCCGCAGTAGGAAATCTCGCCGGTCGTGTCGGGCCGGAGCTTCGTCTAAGAGCGGGCGCACAGCATTCGCACGTTCGGGCTCTTCATCGACAATTATCTGCCTTGCAACCTTGCGTGTCCTCTCAAGAAGCTCGCCTGCAAAGTCAAGGCCAATCCTCTGCCATCGCTGTGAGGATTCTCGGTAGAGTGTTGCAAGGTCCTCTCCGGTGTACGATTTTTCGTGTCGGGTCGGCTCCGAGTCGAAATCCCAAGCTGAATTCCCGCGTTGAAATGTAATGCAATGCTGCTCGTCATCGGCGATGTCTTCACACAGCGTCAGCGGAATGACTCGACAGTTGGCCGTGACCTGCCGAGCGAGGAACCTTGCATTGAACTCCTCGATAGAGTTGAACTCAGGCGCCACATAATAAGTGTCCGGATTGGCGAGGCAGTGCTGTCTCAGGCGTCGGTGCTGTTGGCTGCCGTTCCGCCGGTGCAACCAAATTCGATAGTAGGGTCCGCTATAAGTGCCATTGCGGATGTACTTAGCATTTCCCCGCGAAAGGTAATCGCTGAGTTTGAACTGGTAATAGAAATCAGTCCCGTTGACTGGTAGCCGAGCATCCCATCCCAACTCCTCTTCCTGCCACAGGCTCGGGAGCACTGGTGCGGCCCTGAGGTCGCCCCAGTTTGCCCGCGTCTGCTCGAACAGGAACCCGTAACCAAACGTAAACTCGGAAATACCTATTTCTGCCATTCAACTCCCCCGCGCCTTTCCCGAGTGCGATTGCTTCCGCAAGGCAATCTCAGTGGCACTTCGCCTCATGAGCGCACAAATCAGGTTCTTTCGCCACTTGATAGCTTCCTCCAGCGGCAGATTGAAACGTATTACCGGATGAACATTCCGCCCGCTACGATTCTCAGTGCGGAGGTGGTGTCGCCCGCTTTTTGTTTCCTTGCCGGCCAGCTTTACCGTGAGGCGCCGCAATTCCTTGTCGGTCCATCTTTCGTGCCGCCCCTTCCTCGCAGTGGCGACACGCGGCGGGTCCGGCGCAATGTATGTCTCGTCGCTCGCCCCCGAGAAAAGAATGTAGTTTCTTGCCAGTTCCACCTCACCGCCATCAAATTGAGCCCGTTTGTAAGCCCGGCGCTGTCGGTGCTGAAAGGCTTCCTTACTCTTGCCGTGGACTGCTATGCGCCACAGCCAGTCCGAGTGCCGAGCGTTCTCTTCTCGGTCGCTCTCATCGTAGTCCCAGCTCTTTGTTCCCGGCCAGACCAGGACGTTGAGGTACAAGTCCCGGTGTTGCCTTAGGCGCTCATCGTTGTAAACATCTCCACGGTCCAACTTGTCAGAGACGGTAGCGACGGCGCTTAGACGGTAGCGGTTTTTCGAGCCGTGGGATGTGAATGAGAAGTACACGACAATGCTGCCATTCCCAATGCTGTTCCGCACCTGTTGGCGGCAAACGCCCCACGTCAACGGCCCACCCCGCCTGGCGACATAGAAGGACGGGTCATCGCCATTGTCGTAAGGCCACTCATCTGCAAGTATCGCTTCCTCGACGACTTTGAATTGCCCGGTGCTGCCTTCCAGATGTAGCCCCGGTTCGGAGTGATAGGGTACGAGGTAGATGTCGGTCATGGTCATTCTCGAAAGCATCCTCATCCGCCGACTTTAGGACGCTCCGGTACTGCGATAGCCGATTTGCGCGTCGGCATCTCGTCGCGGAATCGCGGGGATTCGGCCAGTTTGTCGAACGCCTCCAGCACCAGGCGGCGGGTGCGGTATTCGCCGTAGAGTTTCTCTTCCTTCTCTTTCAGGACGCGGAAGGTTTCTCCGGGGAAGTCGGGGCCGTAAACGTCCTCGGGGTCGAGGATGTAGCGCAACTCGTCGCGGGTGAAGCCGTAGAGGTGTGCGTAGTAGGCGTCAAGTTCCGCACGGGTGCGGGCGCGGCGGTCTTCGTCCCACTTGAAGGGCGGGAGCGGAAAGCCGCCTTTGGTAATCTGAGGCAACTCGGAGGGACTCAACCCGTGCCCACCTGTCGCAGCCTTGTTCTCTTCCCACTGGCTACGGATATGTTGCTGAAGGCTCACTTCCGGGTCCCGCCAGAGGTCGTCGGCAAAGGGCTTGATGTCCGAGGCGGTGTACACCAGTTCCAGCACATGCGGCGTAATGAATTGGAGGTCAGCAGACAAATAATAGTCGGGCGCAAGCGCTGGAAGCTGATTGAGAAGGAAGAAGTTCATATGATTGCCAGCAATCTTCTGTCTCGCTACATAGTCAAAAGTCAGGCTGTTAACGTTTCCGAGCAGGCAACAGACGAAGGGCGGTGTGTCTCTGTCTAGAATTACTAATGGGGCATTGTTGCCCACGCCCACGCGGGGCAGCAGGCTAAAGATGGCCGTGCGCTCAACTACGGCGCTCGTAATGTCACGGAATCCGAGCAGCCAGTTGCGTCCCCATTTCCAGAGCAGTTCTGTGCCGTCGCGATTCCACTGTTCGAGTCTAGAGTCAACCGCCTCTTTGGAAACCCAGTATCGAGGCACCACGGCAAAAACCGGATTGGCCTTATATTGGCTTGAGGGCTGGGGAAGACTCCCGAGATTGAGCTGTGCCTGCGTTGCACCTTCGTAGGTACCGTACCGGTGGTCGAAGTGGTACATCATCTTAGCTTCGTAAAGCGGCAATAGGCCGTCACCGGGAGCGCCCTTAAACGTTCCACTGTCGTTCGACATGTGGAACATGGCTATGAAGCGAATTGCCCACGGATTCTCGCTGGTGCGTTCATTTATCAGCACAGGCACGCGCTGGTAGATTTTCTTTGTCAGCTCCGCATCGGCGCAAGTGCGAAAGACTGGGCAGGTCAGTGTGTTCGGGTTCAGGAGGCGGAAATCCTCTTGCGTCAACTTGAAATGACGATTTTCGTCTCGTATATCCTCAAAATGTCGGCAGAAGAAAGCAAAATCCGCTTGCTCGGCTCTTGCCCGTTCGCCCCTTAGTGTGAACGCACAGAACTTGAACGAATGATGCACTGCCGGAAAGATGAAAGCCTCATTCTCGAAGCCGGTGAGCCGCGCCAGAAGCCCCTTAGCGGCCACGTCACTGAAAAACGCCTTTGTCGTGTCGTCTGTTGCTATTCCCGTGGGAAGAAGAACACCTACACTACCACGCGGGTTCATAACCTGGCGAGACAGGTCAGCAAACAAGGCGTAGGTGTTGACGTCACCCACTGCTGTCAGCGAATAACGGCCACTCGCACGGGCAAACTTGCTTCCTGCCTCTGCGTCGTGTTTCGCCTCCTCAAACTCCTGGGAGAGTGCGAGGTTTGTTGTGCTCAACAGGTCAATCAGTTTCTGGCGCGCCGCTTTGTTCGGGGCCTGGGCGATAGCCAAATCCTTGGTGGCAAAAAACTCCTGTTCTTCAAGCTTGATGCGTTCCCACGGTGGGTTGCCGAGCACCACATCAAATCCACCCTTTGAGAAGACTTCGGGGAACTCCAGAAACCAGTGGAAGAACCGGTGCTTGGCGGCAAGCGACTCAGCCTGCCCAATCATCGGACCGTAGGCGGTGCCGGTATCTATGAACTGCCGGAGAGTTTCAGTGGTGGGCACTGCCGGGTCGTCAGGCCGAGTGAGCGAAGCGAAGAAGGCCGACGTCCAAAAATTGGCAGCCCGCTGAGTATGGTGGCTGTCAGCGCTCTCATGAATCTGGCGGTAGAGTTCCGCCTTGCGCTTCACATCAGCGGGGTTGTTTTCCGCAAACTCGCTCAGTTGGCCCAAATGCTGTGCCAAATCTTCCAATCGCCCGAGCGGTGTGCGCTCAAAGGGCAGGCGCCTCGTGGGACTTTCTCGCTCTTTCTTGTTCCGCTTCTTAATGGCCGAAGCTGCCTTCTTGTCGTCGCCGGTGACGGGGTTAAACGCCTCGTCGGGGATGCCTTGCTTCAGCACTTCAGGGTCGAACACGCCAATCAAGCTATTGCCGCACTTGATGTGGTGGTCGAGAAAACTCAGCGGTTTCCCTGTCCAGTGGCCTTCAAGCCATAGTGAGAGCTTGCAGAGGTCCACGGCCAGCGGGTTCACATCCACGCCGTAGATGCAATGCGAAATCACATCGCGGACAGCCAGATGGAACTCCTTGGGCGTCGGTTCTTCTTCGCCGGTCCGCACCTTGGCAAGCTCGCGTCCCATGCGTCGAGCAGCAGCCAGCAGGAAGTGGCCGGAGCCCGAAGCTGAGTCGCACACCTTCATGTTCAGGATTGCCCGTTCCTTTTCCTCAACGGTTTTGGCACCGTTCACCCGCTCTTCCAGCACCGGCACCAGGGCGCTTTCAACCAATTCAGCGACGAGTTCCGGGCGGGTGTAGTAGGACCCCGTGGACTTGCGCTCCGTGCCAGTGTGCAGCTCAAAGGTCACGCCTTCAGGTTTCTGTTCAACGGCAGGTTGGAAGTCCAGCAAGCTCTCGTAAACCGAGCCAAGCTCCTCCACGTCGAGGGCGGAATAATTGACCCGTTGTTGTACCCCTTTTTCTCGAAAGAGGCAGAGGTGGCGCATCGCCAGCAAAAGCTCGTGGTTAGGGAGCCGCATTCCCTCAAGGTCCGGCATGGCACGGTAACTGAAGAGGTCCCCATTCAGCGGCGGGATGCCCAAAGGGTTCTCACCGGGAACGTCGTTGAAAAGCTGGAAAGTCTGGCAGAGCCCTATCCAGAGGTCGCTGAAAGGACTCCGCTCCACAACGGCTTCCGCACGCTCGCGCAGGCGAGCCAGGCTGTAGTAGCGGTCATAGAGCCGCTGCCGCCGGTCCGCCTCCGGTCCCTCGGGAACAATCATGTGCCGCTCCTCCGCCACCATTAAGAAGAGCTGGCGATAGACAAGGCGCAAGAGCTGGCGGTGATATTCGGCGGCAGCCAGCTTTCCTGTTTGGATACGCTCCGTCAATGCGGCGTTCTCCGGGTGGCGCAGGAAGGCCGTCCCCAGAACCTCAAGCGCCTCCTTTACACCCTTGCCCAGGCGTTCACGGACGCGCCCGCCCTCCTCAATCGACTTCTGGAAATAATCTTCCAGGAGGCACCTGTGAGGGTCCTCGCCCGCACGCGGCAGTCGTGTGCGATGGCATAGGCGATAGAAGACAGCGAACTCGTTAAAGCGGCTGCCTTCGAGGATGCTTTGCAGGTCGAACTCAAGGTAGGCCGGGCGGGAGGTGCGCGGAGTCTCCCGCAAGAGGCGGAGGCGGTAGCCATTGGTGACGATGCCCCAAAGTTGCTGCTCGCTGCGGTTCAGGTAATCCTGCACCAGGGCTTGAGGGCTGAGGCGGCGGTGACCGGCAGGTGGGCGCCGGTCGAGGTCCACCCGGAAGCCCTCGATGTGCACGGGGGGAGATTCCTCACCCGCCCCAGCGCGGTGCGAAATGGGGTACGTCCGACCATCGACGACAGCCCCCGCTGTCTGGAACGTCAGTGCATATCCCAGGAGGTCATTAAACAGGCGTGTCACCCAACGCTCGCGGGTGAGGGTGGTGCCAGTCTCGCCTTCGGGCAGGTCGGCGCTCCGGCGGTCGAAGATATGCCAGTAGTCCTGGGCGTCGCTCCAAGCGCGGGAGATTTCTTCGCTGAGGCGGCGCCCTTTCTCCAGGCCGAAGTCCGTGGCTTTCTGTCCCGGCAGACCCTCCTGGGCGATTTGGTCCAGGATATCGCTGGGGATGAGCCCGCCTTCCGAGTGGATAGCCATATAAGGCATCAGCGGCCACCTCCCGGAACCAGGACATAGACGGCCAGAACGTCAGGGTGGTAGGGTTTCACCTTAACTTGCCCTCCCCCAACGTAATGGCGCAGACGGGCGTGAGACTCTTCGAGTTCGTGGGCGCGAACGTCCGCGATTTGGTCGAGGTCGTCACCGGCAGAGCGAAGCGTCCGAACTGCCCAGTCAACCTGCTGGACCCGCTCCTGCTGTGAGCCCTTCCAAGTCGCTTGCTCCTTGAGGAGGCGGATGATTTCCTCGCCGTTCGTCTCCAACCACTCAAGCTGGTCACCGGTCCGCCGGAAGCTGGCAGTGACAATCTCCTCGGCGAAAAGTTCTGCGCCCCGGCGTTCTTTCAAGCGGTAGCGAATCCGCAGCAGAGCGACCACAGTTCTGCGGGTCACCGCCGTGGTTTGGGCCGCTCCACTGCGGGCAAACCTATGGTCGGATTCAGGACGGAACGCATCCCCCAGGATGCGGTCGCAAAGCGCCACCACCAACGGGTGGTTACGGACTAGCACCACGGCGTCCTCAAGACCCTTGGGAGGCGGGCTATCGAACACCACTTTTTGTGGTTTCTTCCACCCGAGGCGCTCCGGAACGTGCTCAGGCAAACTGGCAAGGTCAAGAATGTAGTGGCCGTTCTTCCGCTGGAAGGAGAGCGCGAGACGCTCTGCCGCTTCGACCATGAAGCCCCGCACGGCCTCCGGGTCGCCCAGCACGTTGTCTGTCACTTCCAGCTCTTTTGCTACCTCATCGGGCTTGATGGCGTGCTGCGCGAAGCGTGTGCGGCTCTCCTTCTCGCGCTCAGCGGCCCGGTCCCATGCTTCATGAATGGCATCAACGCTGATGAACTCGTCGAATCCCAACTGCAACTGCCCCTCGGCGGGTCTGCTCTCAAACAGTGCCTTGATGACGGCCTGAACAACGCTTTCGCTGTTGACCGGAACCGGAACGCTGATTCCCAGAGTCCGGAATATTTGGCGTGCCTTGCGGATGAGCACCTTGAGGACAACGCCGTCGATGGGATTGTCAGCACCATAGAGCAGCACGGCAGGCACGATGGATGCCGTCTGCCCAAAGCGGTCAACGCGCCCCTCGCGCTGCTCAAGGCGGTTGGGATTCCAGGGAAGGTCGTAGTGAACGACAGCGTTGAAACTGTCCTGGAGGTCGATTCCCTCGCTGAGGCAGTCGGTGGCCACCAGGACACGGCGGGGACTCTCCCCCAGTTCTGCCACGCGGGATTCGCGCTCCTCGTCGTTGCCCGTTTCACCGGTGACGCTGAGGGTGTGGATGTCGGGGAATTCTGGCTGGAGGCGCTTCGCCAACTGCTCGGCGACGTAGTCAGCCGTCGCAATGAACCGGCAATAGACAATTGGATGGCAGCCTTTGCGTAGCAGACCAGCCACGACCTCCGCAGCCTTGGAGATTTTGGCATCGTCACCCGCTTCAATAATTGACTGGGCGCGACGAGAAAACTCCCGGAGCCGCCTTCGGTCTCGTTCGCTGAGGTCACCCTCACCGGCTTCAACGGCGGCCTCTGGGACGCTGTCCAAGGTGGTTTCTTCGAGGGGGTCCAGAATCTCGCGGGGCCGCACGTCTTCTTCCGCAGGTTCTTCGACCGGAACCGCTTGTTCGGGCGCCCGACTCGAAAGCGCCTGCTGTGCCGCCTTGGGGCTCGACATTAAGCAACGCAGAAGGGAAAGAGCCGCCCAGTAGCGAACCCTCTGCCGTGGACGGCTGAGTCCGGCTTCCTGCACGGTCTCACGAGTGAAGGCCAGCACGTCGTCGAAGAGCTTTCGGTATTCCTTGGTAAGCGGATAAGTCTCCTCGATGGGGTCACGCTTCGGGAACGATGTCTCCGTGCCGAGCCATTTCTCAACATCTGCCCGGCGCCGCTGAACGAAATGCCGGGCCAGGGCAGCCCTGTCACGCTCCTCCAGATTCTGAAGGGACAGCCGCTCGAATCGGGGATTCAGCAGCCCGAGCAGGGACATGAAGCTTTCTTCAATGCCGCTGTGTGGGGTTGCGGTAAGGAGCAGCAAATGGCGGTCGGGCTGACGTGCAATTTCACGAACCAGCTCATGCCGCTGCTGCTGCTCGCGGGAGGCTCTCCCACCCGGTTGGGCGGCGGAATGTGCCTCGTCAACGATGACTAGGTCCGGGCAGTTATGGATGAAATCGTGGCGATGGCGCTCGCCTTTTACGAAGTCGATGCTGGCGACGAGGTGCGGGTAGTGCTTGTATATGCTGAGGTCCCTGCGGGGCAAATCCCGTTCCAAGCGGGCGACGGTGCTTGTGCGAACCACCACTGGTTGAAGGTTGAATTTCGACTCCAGCGCACGCCTCCATTGGTCGCAGAGGTGCGGCGGGCACAGCACGCAAATCCGTTGGGCGTCGCCCCGGTCGAGCAACTCACGGGCGATGAGGGCGCCTTCGATAGTCTTGCCCACGCCCACATCGTCCGCAATGAGCAAGCGCACCGGGTCAAGGCGAAGGGCCATGATGAGCGGCACAAACTGATAGGGCCGTGGTCGAACTGAGAGCCGCCCCAGCGACCGAAAGGGTCCGGCACCGCTTCTTAGGCTGAGCCGAGCCGCATCTCTCAGAAGCCTTCCGGCGATGAAGTCACCGGCTTGCTCTGGATTGGGTTCGGGGAACTGCGCCTGCTGGATGTCATTGCTCTCAAGGGCCTTGAGGATGCCGCAGGATTCGGCCTCGCTTCCGCTCAGCGGCCGCAGCTTGAGGATTTCCGGGTCATCGGAAGGCAGGACAACCCAATCCCGCTCCCGCACGCGGACCAACGAACCAATGGAGAACTGCTCAGTAGCTGACAGCCCCATTAAAAATCCCTGCCTATCTTGAGCGTCTCGGAGTCAACACCTCCGCCCTCATCTGGCATAAGTGGAAAAGAGTTCTGCGCGAAAAGATTCGCGTAAGGGGAGGGATTATAGCACCGTGGTAAACAGGGGGCGCATAATCTGCGGCCAATTCATTCCGCAGGGTTCAGAAGTGACGGTCACTACATCCATAAATCGAAAGTGATACCATCCGACACATGGTGAAGTCCGCACCGGGAACCTACGCCCTCGTGCTTGTATCGAGTGTGCCTGCGCCCATCCGGGTCGGCAAGCTTGGCAGCCTGCAACTCCAGCCCGGATTCTACGTGTACGTGGGCAGTGCCCACGGTCCCGGCGGTCTTCGTGCCCGGCTGGCACATCACCTGGAGCCGACCGGTCGTCTTCACTGGCACGTTGATTACCTGCGGGCGCACATGACACCCCTAGAGGTCTGGTTTTGTTACGACCGCACTCCGTGGGAGTGCCGGTGGGCAAACTGCCTCAGCTTGCAGCGTGGTGCGTCTATGCCCGTGGCAGGGTTCGGGGCGTCGGACTGCTTGTGCGGCTCGCACCTGTTCTTCTTTAGGACCCAACCGTCACGGGCTACCTTCGCCCGGAGGCTGCGGGCAATATATCGGACACATCCTTCAGTGCTGCTCTTTAATGTAAAGTAGACTTTCCGCACCAGTTCGGCGGGGACATGCGGCGTGTCGCTTTGGGGGGGGGTCAAGCTTGCTTGGAAAGGCGGAGCGCAGCTTCGTATTCCTTCGACAGGTCAAACCCTATGTCCAAATGTGGGGCTATGCGCTTAAAGCCCACGAACTGATAGCACACCAATTGCAGCCCCGAGAAGGACCCTTCCATTGATTTCAGGGTGTACCTCTTGTCCGGGTCGTTCACCTTGATTCCCTTCGTTCCCAATGTGGCGATTTCAAATGTGCACCGCTGGATTTCAGCGTGGGTCATCTTGGAGAACTTCTCGATGGCCGAAACACAATACATCACGGCGTCAGGTCGGACGCCACCGATTCCCGCGTCCTTGAAGCTGCTTTCCGCTATCCGGGACAGCGCCCTCCGGGCCGACTCGGCAATTGGGTCGCCCGGATTGATTTCGACAGCCTTCCGGTATGCCGGGTCCGCTTCGCCTATCCTGTCCTGGGATTCCAGCGCCTGCCCGAGGTTCATCCATGACTGCTGGTCGTCCGGCAGGATGGCCGTCGCCTTGCGGAAATATTCCGTAGCCCGTTCCGCATCCCTCCCCAGTTGCAGAAGGCAGGCGGCTAGGGTGCGGAGCGCATAAGGATTGTCGGGTTCCCCCGCCACGGCATCTTCCAGGACTGCCGCCGCATCTTCCCACTGGCGCTTCCGGGAGAGCGCCACGCCGAGCGCCACCTTGGCTTCCGTGAAGTCCGGGTCGAGTTCGACAGCCTTCCTCAGATGCTCCTCGGCCTCCTCAAGCCCCCCCGTGTCGCTCAGCGCCATGCCCAGGTTGTAGCGGACGGCTGCGTCCTTCTCCCTTGACGGGAGCAGGAAGCGCAGCAACTGGATTCCCTCCTGGTACTCGCCCTCCCGGAGCTTCCTGATGATTTCGGAGAGGGCGTCCGCCTTGTCGGCGCTCGCCTTCCACGAGACCCGTATCTTGTCGTCCTCCACGGCGATGTCATTCCAGCCTGCGAATGCCTCCAGGTTCCGCTCGAAGAAGCGCCGGACCTCGTGCTTGGACTCCGGCGACCCGGCTTGCCGGGCGGACTCGGGAAGCAGCCCTGCATCGAAGTCCTCCGGCGCAATCTCAAAAACGTGAACGTCGTCCGTGCCCATCGGCTATCCTTCCGTCCTGTGGGGAATCCAACGATACCACCCGTTCAAGCCAACTTCCTCTGCCCAGGAATCCACGAGTTTCCGGTCCTCGGACGGCGTGTTCCCCACGTTCTCGAAAATCCGAATCAATGCCTCGCCCTTGGGCTGGAATCCCGTTGACTTGTACGGCAGCGAGACGGAGTCGTCGGCAAGCGACTTCGCCCAGTACAGGGCAAACGCCGAGTTCATCGCCGCATTGGCTGTGAACACCGCCTTCGGTACCTGCCGCCTTATCTCAGGTGCCAGCGCCCGCGAATTGTCGCGGAGTTGTGCCTTCGCGCCCGCGACCTGCTGTAAACGGAGTTCTGGATATTCACTGAACAGCCAGTCATCAATCCTCATGCCGATAGGCATGGACCTTAGCTGCGTCATCAGCCCGTCGAGGAGCATGCCCTTCAATTGCGGGGCCGCCGGGTTGCCCCTCAGCAGCGACTGCATCCTGACAGGTGCGTCGGGACTCGCCTCGAAATCGAACCTTTGCTCGGGAGGATTCTCGTAAAGGCGGATGACAAAGCCGCATTGAAAGCAAATGAAGTAATCGGGAGTCCCATTAGGAGTTGGCCTGTAGCGGAGCTTGTGCATCTGCGCAGGACCACGAGCGATTTGGATGTGGGAAATGACCGAAAGCGAGCGGTCTTCTTCCATGTGGACAGGCTTACCGGTCAGGCGCTCTGTCCTTTGAATGATTTCCTTCGTGCATGGAAGCATGCTTACCTCAGCCCCGCCTGCGCTCGCTCTGCAATTTCCATCACGCTACTGAAAGAACTCTCCATCGCCTTACCCATGAAGTATACGCAGCAGTCTTCTGTTCTGCCAACCAATAGAGCTTGGTGTGCGTTATCTGCAAGCCGATTGCACTCAACCTCATCGGCGGTCATCACCTGCCCGGCGACGGAGCTTAGTGAATCGTTGGCGGCTTCTCCACGGACGGCGGAAGTTCTGCGACCACGACCGGAACAATGTCATTGAAAGTACCCGTGGAGACGAGTTCATCGAAAGGCATTTCGTTTTCGGCAGCGCAATCGTGCGACTGAACGAAGACCGACTCTGCCGTCACTTTGGTTACTATGCCAACATGTTCTGGGCAGTCCGCTGTTCATCCCTTGCCCGAAGGCTTGACAATTTCTTTGATGTGGAAAAACTATAATCCTCGCGCCGTTGTCTTGTCGGCGGGGTCTTGGTCCCGCCTCTTTCCGCCCCCGTATTCCTTCGCCTCCCCGTCTACCGCAACCGCCACGAACCTGTTCGTCTGCACATCCTTGAACTGAACGACCTGATGTCCGCTCCGGGCAAGCTGGCCCCAGCGGCTCGGCTTATCAGGGTTCTGCTCAATCGCTGCGTACTGCCGTCCCTCAATGGCGAAGGTCACGGTCCTGAGGCCCTGCTTGCTGGTGCGGCGGACAGGGAGCCGCCTGCCCTCAACTTCGACCTCGTCGTTGCTCATTATCTGTTTGGCAATGGAACCTAAGAGCAATGTGTCCAGCATACACACCCTCTCGCCTGCCATTTCCCTAGCCGATTCCAAGAACGCTTCCGGTCTTGCCACTGCCTTACGGCTTGGCGTCGTTTGGTGCTCGATATGTAGGCACATACCGCCGCACTTTTCCTGTTTTTGATGCAGACGCCAAAATTCTAGGCCCCCAATGCCTCTCTACCCACTCGCGAGATACACTGTCAATCGTCCTGCTGATTTGAGCTTGCACTCAGTCACCTTGCGGACAAACGCTGCCACCTTATCCCACGCAAGTTCGGAGAGACGATTAACCCTTGGAATCCTGACAGTCATCGTGTCCCGCGACTCATCATCCGGCGCGGGTACGTCCCGTAGAAGAATCCAGTATGCCTCACGCTCGGTCTGCACATACTTCACAAACATGACCACGGGAAGGATTCCTTTCAGGTAGTTGTAAGTACTAATCTTCAGCCCACCAATGGTTTCATAGTTCGCGATTCCCGAAGGTCTCTCCGACGCCTTGACCTGAACCACTAGTTCGCAACCCATCAATTGGCCACCTTCTGCCAACTCAATCCGAAGGTCCTGCCCGTAATCGTGCTGAGGCTTGTTCACAACCCAGTCATGCGGGAGGCTTTGTATGAAAAAGATTTCGGATTCATCGGCAAGCGCGTGGAAAGGGTGCCTTCGCGGGTAGGGAGAGACCATTGTGTCCTCTCTTCACATCTGGGCGGAATCTAGGGCCGGGATGAGGCGACTGGGCATATATCCGTCTGAACGATTGCTTTCAATCACGCAACGCACTGCGTCGTTCATGTTTCGAGGTTCGTGCAACTGCCGCATGGAAAAAGATTATACAGCCGAAGCGTTGCCTTATGAGGACGGCGAATGCCGTCCCTGGACGCATCCGCGTGGGTGCAGCGCCTAAACCTCCAACCCAAGCGCCCCACACGTGAACTCAACGAGCGGCAGCATCGCCCGGCACGCGGCAGCGAAATCCCGCATGAAACTGGGGCCGCACACCTGCGCCTCGGTAAACCCGAGCGATGCCACGAAATCCTTCCGCTTGATGTCCTCTATGAACCGGTGATTCGGGTCGAATCCTCGTGGTGGCCGCTTCAGGCTGTCGCCCTCAATCTCCAGCTTCCGGGTCACCTTCGACCATTGGTCGGGCACTGCGACAATTGCCATGCGTATTTTTGTCAGGGCGCTATTGTCAGGATGCCAGACGCCCGCCGCCGCGAAGCAGTTCTCCGGCTCCAGGTGCAGGTAGAACACGGGCGCATGGGCGTCCTTGCCGCTGGAGTGGGAGAAGTGTATGCCGACATGGGTCTTGAAGGGGCGCTTGTCGTGCGAAAACCGGGTGTCGCGATATATCCGGAAAAGCGAACCTCGCGAGGGGCGGGGGTCGGCGACGAAGTGCGGGCTCAGCTTTTGCAGGTGCGGGCCGAAGCTGCCGATGAACATCAGCGCCGGGTCTCGGACGGCCTCCTCATACCGCTGCTTGTTCTTGGCGAACCAGTCCCGGTTGTTGTGGCGCTTGAGCTGGCGCAGGAAGTCGAACAGTTCCGGGCGGAAGAAGGCGGGTTCGGGCATCGTCAGTCCTCACTGATGACAAAACAGTCTAGCCAGATTCTCCTGTCGCAGGAACCATGCTTCCTCCATCATCGGGGTCACGCATATCTCTCTCCAAAATGCAGATTGCACCTCAATGTATCCCGAATGTAGTAGCTTAACCTTAGGTCCAGCCGCTCAAAACGCTGTTGTCATTCCTCCTCTTCATCTTCAAGGTGCTGGTTGAGAATATGATTGAAATCTTGTTCTGTGACCACGGCAAAGCCTTGATAGGCCCTGCCAAGGGTGTCACATACTCGCACTCCCAGGTGCCATACCGCTTGTCCGGAGGTTATCTTCAAGTTTGTCGTCAACCAAGAGTAGTCGCAGAGTCCAGACCACATATCTCCGGGCTTCAAAACCTTGGGAAGAAATTCGTCTTCCTGAACAGCCAACCAACAGTTGAGAAGAGGTAGGTGTTTTAGCTTTATTCTCCTGAGAAACGACTTGCCCGTTTGATACTGAAATGCTTCAAGGTGGTCAATTGTCACCGCAGTTGGACCAATGTTGTAAACCCTAACGCCAACGCACCTCTGCTGAAGACCCTTGACCTTCACACGTTTCCTGAAGCCCTTTGGCTTAAAGGTAACATCTTCCCCGCCAAACAAAATGAGGGGTGCAGGCACCACGGTCAATCTCGGCTTGTGCAGGCGGCGATAGCTCCATACCGCCCAGCAAATGCCCCACGTGAGCGAGAGCAGGCCTACTGTTACTCCGATGACGCTAACAACCGTCGGCATGGCTGCAATTTTCCTCGTTCGCTCTGCTCTTAGAAGCCCCTATCCGAAAAACGCGCTGAAATTATCACCCAGGAAGGCTTGGAACATTCGAACCTTTGCGGGATTTGAGTAGACTATTGCACGGTAGAGATGTTTGGTTACATCGACTGCCCACGCGAAAAGCTTGTGAGAAGCGATTTGACCGAGCATTACATAGTCACAATTCGGAGAGCCGGACGTGGTGAGCAGCCCCTTCTGCTTGACGCGCCTCAGGTAATCCGGCCAGTTGTCGGGCGTGCCTGTTGGCAGTGGAACCGGATGCAGGATTTCGTTGCGGATTTCCACGAGGTCCCGGAGGTCGTCCAGTAGTTCGCCAGAGACTCGGTAGCGCGTTTCCATGAGCTTGGTCAATGAGTCGCCCGCCAGCTCGGCCGGAAGGCCACTGGTGTGCAACATGCCTTCGTATTCGACCGCGAACGACCAAACAGCCGCCAGGAGTAGGGGAATTCCAGCGTAGACAAAACCAGAGTTGTTCTTGTCCGACTTCTGACTCGCCTCGGACCTTGACTCGTGGAACAGCCTCACGACTACCCAGAGCAAGTCCTGGGAAGTTGTCGCCCATGCGCCCGATTTAAAGCTGGCCATTCGACCTGAGCGGTCGGTTCTTCCACGGTTCGCCATTCTAATGCCCGTCCGTTGAACTGGTGCCAACAGTATGGCGCGTTTTCTCCGGGACCTCAACCATGAGCGACCCACAGGTCAGCTTAATCGTCGTCACCGTTCGTTCCGGTGGAACGGCGGAGTGTGCCTCGGGAACTCGGGACCCGAAATTTTCGTATGGATTGGCAGGCCGAGGTGAGTCCACTTGCGAGTTTGCCGCCTACTGATGAGGATGTTTGCGTCCTATGCGGTTTCCAGCTTTGCCCTTGCCATTTTCCTCGGGAAGCTGGCATTCCATCCGCAGCGGCTACCCTTAAACTACCGGGCCTCAGCCCAAACGACCGCCGCCCGGTTCGGCGCGACCTTGGAGGACGTTTCTGTAACTGCTTCTGACGGGGCAGAACTTCAAGCTTGGTTCGCCCGCCCTGCGAACTCCAACGGTGACGCCGTAATCCTCCTGCACGGCGTTGCAGACAACCGGCAAGGCATGGGAGGCTTAGCCGAACTGTTCCTCTCTGACGGGTACAGCGTCTTGCTCCCCGACTCGCGTGCCCACGGCCTGAGCGGCGGCAACTTCCCAACCTATGGCATCAAGGAGGCAAGCGATGTACGTGCATGGTACGGCTGGCTAAAGGGTCGCGACCGACCGAATTGCGTATTCGGCATTGGCGAGTCGATGGGGGCGGCGATTGTGCTCCAAGCCGTGAGGACGACCCCCTTCTGTGCCGTGGTTGCGGAATCGCCGTTCGCCAGCTTCCGCCAGATTGCCTACATCCGGGTCGGGCAAGTGTTCCACGTGGGAAGCTGGCTGGGCCGGACTGTCCTGCGCCCGGCAGTCGAATTGGCGCTTATTTACGGGAGGCTGACACGCGGAGTCAATCTAGCTTCAGCTTCGCCAGAGAAGTCAGTAGCCGGAAGCCGGGTGCCGATACTGCTCATCCATGGGCTGGCCGATAGCAACATCCCGCCGCAGCAGTCCGAGATGATACGTGCCCGCAACCCCGCCGATATAACCTTATGGGAGGTGCCGAATGCGGGCCACTGCGGGGCGTCAAGTGCTGCTCCCGTAGATTTCAACGCACGGGCGATTGCCTGGTTCGCCATGCATGGGGCCACTCAGCACATCGCCGTTGTACGGTGACCCTTCGGCAGCAGACCACACGGCAGGGGTATGAATCACTTGGTGTATCCACTGAGAGGGGATACGTGCGGGGCTCGGTAGCGGGTCAGTTCGGATATCCAGAGGTGTCGCTTTAGGAGCTGCGGGGAGGTATGTGCGTTGATGCCGAAACCAACGATATTCGAGCCAAAAATTGAACTCACACTGAATATTCGATTTGAACGTCTTTCTTAACCTTCACCACGGAGATGACCTCTCCATCAGGGCCGTATATATTCACGCGTTTATACTCTTCAGGTTTCGCCATCAACCAAGTTTTTACAAGGTCAATTGCGCTATCCAACGCTTTCTTCCCGAGATAAATCGCAGCGGGAGACAGGGTTGCGTAAATAGCTAGAGGAGTAAGAGCTGCAAACGGTCCAGGTCCAGCTTCCCCCACTGGGATGTATTTGACTTCAAACTGCTCTATCAGCGCATTTCCCAACTCGTGAATATCTTTCTCCCCGTGCTCGAACGGGTAGTCGAGCGTAATCCTAACTTCTCGGTTCTCTGTGTCGGGCATATTATCCCCCACAAATCCAAACTGGAAAAGGACTGGGTCTCGAAAGCGCGGTGAAACCGCCGCTTAGGGCGTTATGCCGTCCCGACAAAACAGGACCCACCCACCAGTCTTTATGGAGGGGTGCATCCTAGTTATGTCCGGTCCACTTTCCACATAACCGAGACCTATAATATTGTCCTATATTACGATGACTGCTTTGCAGTTATCACAAACCACGGCAAAACAAATGGTCAGAGTTCCCTTCCAAAGCGCCGAGTTCGCCAGCGCGGAATTCGCGGGCTCATTTTAGCACCTATACTGTGGAAAACCAAAATAACTCATTACCCGAGACTTCTGCATCTTTACCGGCAGTGCTGGCGGTGTTGGCACGATGGAGTACGGGACCCAGACACTTATCATGGCGCTGGAAGAATTGGTTTTCATGCCACCTCCGTCCGGATTCATACCCCCCATCACTGACACCTACGCTGCGGACCGCCACGCCCCATCCAGATTGATGACATGCGATTGCCGCCGGTGTGTCGGGCATGAGAAAATCGCACAGTCGGGAATGGTCGCCGGTGCAGCCCCGTGGCGACCATCCCTCCCATGACAAGGAGCATACCCATGGGGGAACCCAAACGATTCGACGCCTGGATAAATCCACTAAAGTTTTTCGCGCTCGACGAGCCGTCTCCGTCGGATTCCCCTGTACCGTCAGCAGAAGCGTTCCTGGAGTTCTTCTCACTCCCCGGCGTTCCTGTTGACGCCGGAAGTCTGGCGAAGAGGTATCGGGAAATCGCGCCTGAACCGGTCGCGTTGTTTATCGTCCCTGCGGAAGAAAGAATCCTGGAGAAACTGGTGTGGCCGCTGCGGCACGCAAAGGCCGCATACATGGTCGGGAACTATCTCTCTACCATTGCGCTCAGCGGAATGGTTGCTGAGATGGTCGCGGTGTTGCTATTCGACATAGCAGGAGTAACCGTTAGCAATCGTCCGATGACTCCAAAGGACCAAGAAGCTCTATTCGGTCGCGAATTTGAGAAATTGGACCAGTACAGACGAGTTGAGGTCCTACGTGCATACGGATTAATTGATAACGCAGCCAAGTCAAAGTTTGATTTGATTCGGACAATTCGAAGGAAGTACTTACATCTATGGTCGCAGGGCCAAGCACAAGTCGCCAGCGACGCTGTGAGCGCGTATCACTTAACCCTATCACTCGTGGTCCAGGCAATCCGGCCGGAGATAAAGGACAGAGCATTTTACCTGAATCCTGCACTGCTTCACTATCTTGAAACGGTGGGCAGGTGCGAGGCTCCGAATGACGCAAAGGCCAGCTCTCCTTAGGTAACCTCTACGCGTCCGGGCTAGAGCGGAACCCCAGAGCACATCTCCGATTCCGGGACTAGAGGATTAGAGCATGACAAATTCCGACCCGTCACCTGATTCGCTCGTTGACCGACTGATGGAACTGTACGAACGCGCACCCGTTGTCCGGATGCTTGTGGCTGCGTACCCTCCACTCACAATTGCCGAAGCCGGTGTCCTTGCTGCCTACAAATGGTGGCGAGCGCGAAGGATGTATGTGTTCACTGAGGAAATTATCTCCTTGCGGTTAAATCCCCCGGAAGAGCAGGTAAAGTCACGCGAGTTTTGCGAAGCCTTTGGTGCAACGGCTTTGAGGGTATTGGAAACGGCGCGGGAGGACAAGATTCGCCTTTTCGCACGTCTGTTCGCCTCGTACGTTCGCCAGAATGATTGCACGCCGGAGGCGTTCGATGCCTTAGAAGAAGACTTGGCAATTCTTGATGACCTCAGCTTCCGGGAATTCCAACTGCTGCTAGTGCTTCGCAAGTACGAGCTGCAATTTCCTTCGACACCCGACAAGAACGAGGCACAAAGAACCAGGCAATATTGGGACAACTTCAAAGTTGAGGCGACAAAGCATATCGGCATATCGAATGACGAACTCAATCCGATGCTTCAGAGACTCATCCGGACGGGCTTATACCAAATGATTACCGGTACATATTGGGATTATCTTGGCGACAGAGGATATCTGACCCCACGTTTTGCGAAGTTCTTGCAGCGTTTGAACCTCCCAGATTCACAAGTGTGAAGCTCTCGGTCGCGACCAGAACTAATCACCACCGAGAACAAGTAATGAAAATTCCGCCCACGGGTGACGATGGGTTGGTCAAAAACGTGTAGTCATCTGACCGTCCCGTACCGCCGAAACCGGCGCTCGAAACAAGAGGTTTAGCCCTCGCCGGGAAGAAGGCTTTATAAACCACCCCCCTCTCGTGCGTGCGGGTGACTGTACCGGGGGTGACCGCTGGCGAACTGCATCCGCCGCAGGACGATTGCGGTTTCGGCCATCACCTAGACGATAGGCTCAAAATCCCCCAAGAAATATGAATCGCCGCTGTATGATATAAGTGGGGGGTACTGACTCTCCAGCCAGATTCCCACCTGTGGGGGCCACGCCTGACGGAAGCCGCAAGCCCGCCCCCGATAGCCCGAACCCAATCCTGAACCTAAAGGAGCCGCCCGGATGCCACGAGCCGCAATCTACGCACGGGTAAGCACGCCGGAACAATGCCTTCAGAACCAGCTATACGACCTGCGTGAGATGGCGTCACGCCGTGGGTACGAGGTCGTCCACGAGTACACCGACGTCGGCTCCGGCTCGAAGGCCCGGCGTGCGGGACTCGATGCCCTCCTCGCCGACGCCCACCGCCGCAAGTTTGACATCGTCCTGGTTGCGGCGTTCGACCGGGTTGCAAGGTCGGTCAAACATTTCCTGACGGTCGTGGACGAGCTTAGCGACCTCGGAATCGAATTTGTCTCCGCACGGGAGAACATCGACACCAGTGGAGCCATGGGGCGGATGTTCATCGTTATGGTCAGCAGCATCGCCGAACTGGAGCGAAGCCTAATCGTCGAACGGATTAAGGCCGGGATGCGCCGTCGTCGGCTGGAAGGCTACCGGCTTGGCCGGACGCCGCTCGACGTTGACCGTGACGCCATCGTCCGTGACCGCTTGTCAGGCACCAGCCTGACTGCGACGGCGAAGAAGCATGGCGTGTCCCGAGCGTCGGTCGTCCGCTTCGTTCATGAGGCCCGACGGAAGTCTGCGCCGGTCGAAGAGTTCCAGCCCGTGTTCGCTGGCGTGCCAGTCCAGTTGAGTGCGTGAGGAGGACAAGCATGGAAGCCGTTTACAAGTCTGGAATCATTTTCCGGTTCCGCCGCCCGAGCAGCGTCCCGAAGCGGCAGCCGAGCAGGGCGATGACCGAGGCGCTGCGATGCCTCTCCGAATCCGAGGAGATGACGCCGTTCATCGCCGCCGCCCGAGCGGAGCGCCGGAATGTGGTGGTCGAGGTCTTTCACTCCGGTGATGGGCACCCACTGCTAATCCATGTTGCCGCCGCACCCAGGCCTCGGGTCCAAGGAGGGATTGGTGCCGGAACCGGAACAGTACCGGCTCTTTGAGTTCACGGGGAGCGACGGAAGTTTCCTGAGAAAGGTCGGGATAAAGCCGTGCGTCATTCGTTGCTTCCGTCCTCAGTCTCACACCGTGGCATTGGTCAAGGAGCACCCTCCCCGCATCACCGAGAAGGACATCGAATGGCTGGGAGAGTGCGGCGTGGCGTGGGAACGGAAGCGAGCGGTCCAGCTTTCATTGGATTTCTGTGACCGTCAGGAGACCGTGCAGGAGACCTAGATTCTTACGGAGGCTAAAATGAAGAAGGAATGCGCAAGCTGCAATGGAACGGGCAAGTGCCCGCAGTGCAGGGGCACGGGCCGCCTCGGCTATCCCGGCTACGGGCAGGTGGACGCATACAAGACGCCCTGCATTGCGTGCCAAGAGTCGGGCGTGTGTCGGGTTTGCCGGGGAACTGGCCAGCGGTGATTGCAGCAGCTCGTCCAGAAGGTCCGGGGCGGCTGGACGCAACCAATGAGGAGAATAGATGGCCCACACCCATTTTTGCGATGTCGGCAATCACATCTGGAAGTGCAGCGGAACTGCACTGCGCCTCGGGCAGAAGGAACCCTCAGTATGCACGTGCCACTCATGCCGTTTCCCGCTGGAACAAGGCGACCACAGCCGGTGCAGGAACCTCGTCGAGCTTTTAGCGTGCCCGGAGCATCGGGATGAGCAACTCTGCCGAAGGCAAGAAGCAGAGAGGGAATTCCAGCGCCGTGCCGCCGAGTTCAGGTTCGACGAGAAGTGGAAGCGCATGAAGGCGCTGCCTGTCGGGCCGGAGAAGGACGCACTCGCCGAGGAAATCGTGAAGTGGCTGTTCGGGGACGACGGCAACCGGGGGCAGCAAGCGGGAGCGTAGCGGGCGGAGGCCATCATGCAGGCCATGGACGCAAGCGACGAGCAGCTTTGGAAAGCGTGCCAGAGGCTGGACTCGGACTGGGAGCCGGTCGGGCAGCGAAGATGGACCGGCGGGCGCGAATCGCGGCCCGACTGCGCCACGTGCTGCTGGTTCCTGGAGCTTTTCCGCAACTGGCCTGATTGGGGAGTTTGCGCCAACCCCGAATCCCCGCGTGCTGGGCTCCTCACGAACTGGGAACAGGGCTGCTGGCAGTTCGAGCCGGAAGAAGGCAAACGACACGAGGAGACGCTCCGCGCACGCGGCGGCCCACTGAACTGCTTCGAGAGGGCACTGCGCGACCAGGCAGGCAGCTTCATCGAGCAACAGGTCCGGCTGGCGAACGACTCTTCCCCCGAGGGTGAGCCCCCTGCGGTGCCCGAGGACATCCGCACGAGCTACCTCTGCATCCTGCTCCGCCGCCTGCTGAGGCGCGGGGGCTTCCGCCGACAGGACGTGGACGAGGCGGCGGCGAAGGCGCGGTGGGACAGCAGCCGGTACTGGGGGTACGCACGGCGCTACTGGGCGAGGACCTTGGGCGAAGACATTTCGACAATCCGTCTCCCCGACAACACGTGGGAGCTAGAGGAGCAGTTCTGGGGGTGTGTTGACAGAATCATCCACGAGGCGCTCGCGGGCCGACCGGGTTAGCCCAAGGGATGAGTAATCAGCTTACTTTTTCGTTCCCATTCCACTGCAAAACCAAAGAGTTCCAGTCTGGCACATACCTGTTGCCGTAAAAAGTGCTCGTGACTGTAAAACAAATGGCAAACATGAGGAAATTGGCGGCATGCATCACCCGAGCACGCTCTGTATCGGAAACAGCCCTCTGAATCCAAACGGGTCCGCCATCTTCAGACTCACGAATCCGACCTTGGATTGACCGCACATCCGAATGAACATGTGCACTGAGTTGGCGATAAATGCCTGCGTAGAGGTATGCGAAGACCTTGAACCCCGGCGGGAACTGTTCGTCCGCCTTTTTCGCCATGTCCTCGATTGAAACGGTTGTCCACTTACCATGGCTGTAACGACCCTTAACTGAATCAGAATGTCTCCGCATTGTCGCAGTCTCTTCACGTGTGAGGGCGGCTTCCGCAGTGGCCGGGTCTATCTGGGCGAATAACTCGTGGTCTCGCTGGTTTCTGTACATGAAGAAGTCCGCATAGTTGTCCACGGTTTGATTGTCTGCGTTAAGAAGGAACGCAGCATTCAGCACGGATTCGTACAAAATGCGAAGTAGAGCGCCAGCGTCATCGACGGCGATGGTTGTTTCCATTAGATAGTGAATAGTCTCGAACGTACGAAAACTCTTGTCAGCCAACGCCATCAAGATGGCTGCCTTACGACGGTCGAGGTGGGGCGGAGTCTGCCACGCCAACATCGTTGTTTCGACAAATCCCAGGAGCTTCTTGGCAACCACAAGTTGATGCGTCAGATTTCCACGCAACCCCCTGTTCGGTTCAACTTTTATCCCCATCGAGACACCCCTTTATTATCCTTTTTCGTAGCCATCCTGACTCCTCTAATACTACTCTCGGAATCTAGTCTCAAGTGCGATGGCCCGATGGTTACTATCTTCCCCTCAAGCACCGTTGAGACTGCTAAGACCGGCATCCGGGGAAGGTGGTTTATAAGGTTGGCTTCGGGGTGGACACTAAATCCTCTATTTTGAGCGATAGTAACGGCGTAGCTCGTTGGTCAATTTTCTAATGTCAAGAAACCATTCGTATTCTCACCGATGCGCTAGGGGCTATGCGATGCGAAAAAGGCGTCTGAATTCGAAATGGCGCTCTATCTCCGACCTTGCTTCCTCAAACAAGTCGAGAGGCTCTTCCGCCGAATGAATAGGCACGCTCAGACGCTCATACCACTCTTTCAGGGAGGGCATTTGACTCGCCTTCTCTGGTGGCAAAGTCTTGTTGTAAGCCTCCAATATCTCCCCACCAAGCACTCGGCCCGTAATCCGTGTTTGTCGCCGGGCGAACTGTTCGATGAAGGCCCGCATGTAGAACAAGGCGGCGAGAATCTTGCCGGAGTTATACGCAAGGACGGCGTCACGGAAGAAGCGCTCTTCCTGCTTCGGAATGAACGCCGGAACCTCCACGTGCTCAATGGGCGAGCGACCCTCAAGAATTAGTTGCCAACCGTGTCGCCGCACAAGGAAGGCTTGCGGAGTGCCCTTACAGCGCTGGCACTGGTAGGAGAGCAAGAACATCTGGAAGTCCGGTGGCGGCAAAATTTGGGACTCTCTGTGCCTACTCAGTTTTAGAAGTTCATTTTTGAGTTCTGAATACCACATCGGGTTCGCTACTTCTTTTGCCTCACATTCGTAACAGAACAGCTTCACGCCGCTCAATGACAAGGTTAACCACGGTTCTTGGGTGTTGTCTCTCTCCACAATAAAAATCTGCTGTTCTGCCGGAGTGAAACTCGCCGATGCAAGAAATTTCTGGGCTAGCTCTTCGAAGGGACGAAGACTCCCGCCCTCGACCCTCTGCTTGAACGCTGCGACCAATTTCTCAGGAGAAATTGATACCTTCTGGTATAAATGCTTTGTTTCCAAAAGCACCTTTAGCTGTTCAGACATCGCCTGGCCCAACTCCACGGTAAACACGAACAGTCCGTTGGTCGGGCCAAAATGGCGTGCGCCACTGCGGTACCACTCGGCTGTTGGGTCACTCATGATGGCAATAGACTCCACTAATGCGGCAAGCTTTGTCAATGGGGGTGACAGCGGGGAGCCACGGTCAACGCAGCCCTGACCGTGAGCCTCTCTCATGCCCGGCACCCCAGTGGCAACCCCACGTCGCTACTCTGCCGCCGTTGTCCGCCTTGACTGCGGGCCGACGGAAGGGCATCCTTGGTCGTGACTCTCAGGTCGGAGGGTGTGAGGGATGCTATTTGCCGTGTGGACCCAAACCGCAGTTCTGGCTATAACCGCTGGGCTGATTTGCTGGTATACCATAGAGACTTCCAGGCTCAGAAAACAAATGGTTAGGCAAAACGAGATTGCGTTGCGCCCAGTCATTGTCCCGGTGTTCGACATGCGAGATGGAGAGCGTATTTTCAAGCTCGAAAATATCGGTGTCGGGGCCGCATTCAACGTGACGGTGGAGCCGCTCGTTCAGGTACTTCCTCTCGGCGAACCTGGCCAGGAATTGCGGCAGGAATTCCGTTTCAGTGGTCTCAATCAATTAGGGAGCAAGCAAAGTGGCGAGATTCACTTTCAAAGGTTTTGGAACGGCACTCTTAATCAGGGACCACATCCACATCCCGCCTTCAGGGATTTTCTTCCGGCATACGGTCAAGAGGCGCTGACAATCACCGTTGTCTTCGATGATGTTGAGGGTGGCAGATACCGTTGCGGTATCACGCTTGTCCCTCCAGCTCAACTCGGGATGGGGGAGGATTGCCAGGTCAAACTATTGCCTATTGAGAAGGTCGGTTTCTGTTCCTAAGCCCTTGACGAAAAACTGTAACCACGGCTGGCGCAGTCTCGACCGTTGGATTATTTCATGCCCGAGACTCCAGCAACAACTGCCCCTCTTCCGACGTTCCTCATCGCCAAGAAATCGAAGGCTGGGGGGACGGGCGGCCTCATAGAAAGGCCATTCTCCGCGTCCGCTGCCACGCTGACCGTTCGCTCACTCTAAATCTTCCTCGGAGACGTCAGCAATCTCCAACTCAATATCCGTAAACGGCTGGACAGTGCCACCACATATGTCCTGGATTAGCTGCCTAAGCTTCTCCCTCCGGTCCAAAAAGTAATCATTCCAATGGTCGTTGGCAAGCAGTTGCTGGTCGATTCCGTGTGAAACAAGGATTGCATCGAATTCTTTTTCGCCCAGCTTGACTCTCCAATTCCCGACATACTGCGATGGGAGCTTGCCACCTATGCTTCGGTTGACCGGTGCGCTGATGAGAGTCTTGTTGACAATGGAATTCGACCGCTTGTCTTCAATCTTCAGCTTCTTTAGGGCGTCCGTGGGGAAGATATGATGATGGTCCTGCTGGGTATCGTAAAACAAAGCCGTTGATAACTTGCCCCCACCCCCAAAGTCCTTGGCTCCCTTGCTTGCCAAAAGACACAGGACTCCCTTGTAGATTGCGTTGCGAATTGATGAGATTTCCTGTAAAGAGTCAGAGCGGAAGGTGAAAGTGCGCACCGCATCCGGAGGGTTCCCACCCTCGACCCAGTTAGTGACCTGTTCAACATCCTGGGCAGAGTTTGTTTCTGTCGGGCCGCTATACCTCTGACTAAAGACGGAGCACCAATACCATTTGGCTATCTTCGGCCAAGCCGCGCCAGCCTCCACATTTCCCTTACGGTGTTTAAGGTCCCCGAATATGGCAGAAAGGGAGACGATAAGCGTTGAATATGGCAGAATCCTTTCGGCGAGAATGCCATTTTCCGTCATGAATTTTGCGGATTCTTTGTATCCCTCAACCAAAACATTCCACCACTTCTTCACGACCAATGCATTCATAGCCATCAAGTCTGGTCTGCGGCAAGTGACAGCAATGTTGCTCCCCGGATTTGTCCGCTTTCGGTCGAGTGACGCCAGTAAGGAGAGCCCCTGGAGAAAGAGCGTTCCAGACATGGGCTTCGGCAGCATGGGAAGGAGGGGTTCTAGCACCTTCCTCGTAGTCGTCCATTCATCATTTAAGTGAAATCCCTGCGCCCAAAGAATAGCTGTGCAAAGGTCGAACACGTCCAGAGGAACTCCCGTGCTATTCACCTTCTCGAAGATGTGACAGATAGCGCCCAAAGGCATATCCCCGCGCAATTCAACTACAGGGAACGGATAGGCCCGGATTCTGTCGAGCCAAGGCTGTACCAAGCGATTCCATTCTTTGTCTAATCTGAGATATTCCTCCATTTTGTTATTCGAACGTTGGACAAGGTAGTCCTTTTTCCAATCGGCGAGGTAGCCGTCGGCATCAAAGATGCAGCCCACAGGAAGTGCTCCCGCGCTCAACTCGTCTTCGCGGGTAGTCAACTCGTATTTTGGTTGGAGAGCTTCGTACCGAACCTTCTTCCCCCTTTTTTCTTCGGCGACATAGAAAAGCGCCTTGTCAAAATAAGGCAACCCCACATCAATTCCGCCCTGGTCGGACAGCAGAACGCCCACATCCAAGTAGAAGAAATACGTGCGCCCCTTCACGGTAATGCCGTCGCGCCGAAACACAGCTTGGTAGAGGCTGGTGAGTCGCTGCTGGCCGTCCAGAATCATCAGGTTGGGGGATTCCTTCAGAAAATCACCTGACCCTTCGAACGGACGTAGGGCGAAGCCCTGTCCTGTGATGGGCATCGTCAACAAGCTGCCCGCAGGGTATCTGTTGGCCACGGAGATTATGAGGTCGCGAACCATATCGGGTTCCCATACCCAGGGTCGTTGAAAGTTAGGCAAGGCAGTCTTATGCCGGTGAATCCCCCGAAGGAGGTCAGATAGGGGTTCGGGTTTGGCCGTGAAGAGATTGCCGTCATTGGTTAGGTACATCGCGTTACCTCCAGGAGGAAGTTCCAAAGCTCGTAGCACAAAAATAATTTAGCATCGGATTATGAACGGCTGTCCGCCGCAAAATGTTATTGTTTGCGGCGAGGCGATAAAACGGGGATTCGTGACCAAACCTGCGATACTGATGTTCTCAATTGTTCGGCCCATCCCAGCGCCTCAATGCGGGAGTAAGCGCCATGCTACACCTGTTCGGGAACTCCATGACCGCAAAATTCTGGCGTGACCCCTCGCACCCCCGTTAGGCGGTGAGTGGCAGTTGCGGGATGGGGATGTGAATGGCAGAGCACAAGAACTGCACGCCGCCCTCAAGCCCCGTTTCCCTTTGCGGCAATACATCTGTTAGAATCCGCCCCACGGGAGAGCTTCACCGGCGCTCATGAAGACCTGTCCCACATGCCAACATACTTACTCCGACGATGTTGAATTTTGTGCCCGCGATGGGGCTCGCCTTTCCTCACAATCCACGGAAACCGAGGCGCAGCTTGCCGCCGGGCTGTCCCGCCGTTTCCGCCTTGTCCGCCGCCTGGGCCAGGGCGGCATGGGCACGGTCTTCCTCGCCGAGCAGATTGGGGTGGGAAACCGCCCCGTGGCGCTCAAGGTCCTGAACCGCAAGCTTCTCGATGACCCCGATTTCCTGCTGCGCTTCCAGAACGAGGCGGGCTCCACGGGGCGCATCCACCACCCGAATGTAGTTTCCATTTACGAATCTGCCCAGTCGGATGACGGCACGCCCTACATCGCCATGGAGTTCCTGGAAGGCGAATCTCTCCGGGAGTTAGTGAAGAGGCGTGGGGCCTTGCCGGTCGCTGAGGTGGTGGAGATTACCCAGCAGGTGGCGGATGGCCTTGATGCCGCCCATGACCTTGGCATTATTCACCGTGACCTCAAGCCTGACAATATCTTCCTGACCCGAGACAAGCACGGTCGGTTGGTTGTTAAGGTGGTGGATTTCGGTATCGCCAAGCTGCGGGAGTCCGCCATGCATACGCAGACTGGCATGGTACTTGGCACGCCCGCTTACATGTCCTCAGAGCAGGCCTATGGCATGAGGAGCGACGAACTAGATGCTCGTTCTGATGTCTATTCGCTGGGCGTGGTGGTGTATGAGATGCTCACAGGGCGTTTGCCCTTTCATTCTGACACCCCGGCCGGATACCTGCGCATGCACATGTTGGAGCAGCCACCACCGTTTAGGGCCGTCGCCCAGGGCTTAAGCGTGCCTCCCCGAGTCGAAGCCGTGGTGATGACAGCGTTGAAGAAGGGGCGGGAGGAGCGATACCAATCAATATTGGAATTTGCCAACGCCTTTGTGGCAGCCACCCTTCCCGCTCCCGCAGCGGACGTCAGTCGGCCGCATCCGTCAACAAAGGTCGTCGTGTCCCCGGCCGTGCGGGAATTTGATGCGCCCATGCCGCTACCCGTGACTGCACAGGCCAAGGTTGATACTGCCGTTCAAACTCCACCCCCTGCTTCAGCAGAAAAAATTAGCGAACTCCCGAGTGCGCAGCCGCAAGGGAGCAAGCCCGTAGGGGCATCAATCCGTTCGCCTCTACTGGCCAAACCTCCGCAATTCCGGGCGATTTCAAAGCCACCCAGTAAGATGAAGTTCGTCGTCGTCGCGGTGGTTGCGCTGATTTTAATCGTTACGGGGGTCTGGTATTTTTTGGACCAAAGATGGAAAAAAGGGGACGTGTCCTGGTCCGCCAATGCGGGAGAATCCCAGGGGGATGTGAAGGTCAATCCCAACGACGGGCTAATATATGTCTGGGTCCCGCCAGGGACTTTTGTGATGGGCTGTTCGCCAGGAGACAGCGAGTGCTACCCTGACGAGAAGCCTCCGCATCAGGTGACCATCACGAAAGGCTTCTGGCTGGGACAGACGGAAGTGACGGTGGGCGCATACAAACGCTTCGCAGGGGCGACAGGAAGGCAAATGCCGCCTGAACTGGATATTGACGGGAGGCTCCTTAACGCTGGATGGCGTGACGAGGCCATGCCCATTGTCGATGTGACATGGGATGATGCCCAAGCTTATTGCCGATGGGCGGGCGGAAGGCTGCCGACGGAAGCCGAGTGGGAGTATGCGGCACGTGGAGGGAGCGCGGAGGCGAGCTATGGTCCGCTTGACGGAGTCGCTTGGTATAAGGATAACAGCGGAGGCCAGACCCACCGAGTGGGCGGGAAACAAGCCAACGGATTTGCGTTGTGCGACATGCTGGGGAATGTGTCGGAGTGGGTGAACGACTGGTATGACCAGGACTATTACCAGAACAGCCCGTTCCAAGACCCCATAGGGCCGACGAGCGGAACAGACCGGGTTCTGCGTGGCGGGTCCTGGGTCACGAATCCCAGGTACGTCCGAGTATCGAACCGCAACTGGGTCCGTCCAGCCGTCAGGTACTTCGGCACCGGCTATCGTTGTGGCGCGGAAGTGTCCGCTCATCGCCCCTTTTTTCATTTCCCTTGGCCGGGGCACCGGGAGCGTTAGCCCCTGGCCTAAAGCGTTGCCACACATCGAAAGGCTGGAGGTTTTGCCATTGCCCAATGACTCATTCTTCCGCCCAGAACTGTTCGATTTCTTGCGCCAGCTTAAGCGCCACAACAACCGGGACTGGTTCGCCAAGAACAAGCAGCGGTATGAGGAAGCCGTCCGAGACCCGGCGCTGATGTTCATCGGCAGCTTCGGCCCGCATCTGCACAAGCTCAGCCCGCGCTTCGTGGCCGACCCGCGCCCGACACACGGGGCAGCCCTGCGGACCAGTCCCGAGCACTGCTGCGCACATGATTCTTGAAAACTGGCTGCTGATTAGCAGGTAAACTATCTCAAGGTTCCGGGCTGCCTTAAATATGGTTTCAAAGCAATGGTCTCCGTGCGCCAGGGATGTTTTTTCGGCGATGGAAGGAGCGAGACGCTTGCTTGTTGAACATATGAGCCCTCGTCCGGCCCCGAGAAATTCAGCTTGTGAAGGAGATAAAATATGGCGACGAGCCCGCTTCAAAGGAAAATCAAGACCTTCAACAATCCCATCCTCTCCATCTGGCAGTACGCCCTTCACAAGGCGATTTCACAGAGGGTTCCGAACGCAGACCTCAGTTCGACCCAGCCGGAAATGACCCAGTTTGTGTCGGCAGCCGACGCGCTCACCAAAGGCCAGGCGATGCCGCAGGTGGACAGCGCTGGGAGCGTCATCGGAGAATGCGCCAAGCTGGCCGCTGAGTACGCATGGGCAGAAATAACCCGGAACACCCTTAAAGCCTCGGAAATCGAGGATGAACTCAAATACAGCACGTGCGACCCGGTTTGGTCCACCGCGCTGGCGATATACCTTGCGTGGAAAGCATCGCTGGATGCCATCCCCTATGTCCGGTACAAGGACCTCAGCGATTTCATTGTCCCGCTGCCGGACAAGCCTGACCTCACCCTTGGGCTTATTGCCGATTGGGGAACCGGGCTCGACGACGCCAAATGGCTTCTCTCTGAGGTCATGAAAAAGAACCCCGATGTCCTGATTCATCTGGGCGACATCTACTACGCCGGGACCGCCGATGACGACCGCGACCATTTTCTCAAGTTAGTGAACGAGGCCGCTCCGGGTGTCCCCGTGTACACCCTCTCCGGGAACCACGACATGTATTCGGGAGGAGAGCCTTTTTACTGGCTTCTCGGGCAACTGAACCAGTCTCCCGGACTCAGGCAATTCAGCCAGCCAGCAAGCTACTTTTGCCTGCGGAGCGAGAACTGGCAATTGCTGGTGATGGACACGGGCCTGCACGACTGCGACCCGTTCACGGTGCAGACGAACCTCACGTTTCTTGACCCGAAGGAGGCCGACTGGCACATCGACAAGCTTACGAACGCGGGGGGGCGGAGGACCATCCTGTTTTCGCACCACCAGCTTTTCACGGCCTTCGGCGACGGCGTCGGTGTGGGACCGAACGGCGCGAAGCTCGCCTGCAATCCAAACTTGCTGAGCGTGTTTGGCCCGCACCTGAACGACGTCGCCCTATGGCTGTGGGGCCACGAGCACAATCTTGAAATCTTCAATCCCTACTTGGGCCTTGCCAAGGGAAGATGCATTGGTGCCTCTGCCATTCCCGTGCTTGCCGCCCAAAACCCCTACGCGCCGAATCCCGCCCTCGACTTGCAAGGGCAAAGCGACTTGCCATCCCTAGACCCCCGCGTCACCTTCCTGAACGTGAACCCCCAGGGAATCTATTTCCACAACTACGCGATTATGGAATTGCACAGCCCAGCCAGCGAGATTAAGGTTTCCAGCATCCAATACTATCAACTCGACGCGAGCAACCACGGCCCGAGCATACTGACATTCGGCGAAGATATTTGACGTTGTGCGGCTCACCAAGGGGCAGGTATGCGGCCCTGGGTTCATGTGAGATTTTCGTTGCGGCGTGCCCGGCGATGCTGCCTGTGGTCGATTTCACCTGGAAGAATAACAGCGAACCTCGAACTACCATCTCAGCGCCTGCTAGGTCGTGCAAGGGCGACAACAGCCGGGGCAACAAGGCCAAGCCAAGCCATCCAGAATCCAATGAGCCAACTGTATTCGAGAAGTCCACCCGTGTTTCGTGGGTCGCTGCCCGACCTGGAAGCCTCGATTGCGAAATACGACAAGTATGCCGACCCTGCGAGGGAGACCAGAACGGTGGGTATCTTCGGCGCACCGAATAATCCCATTAGCAAAAGGCAAGCGCACGCAATGGGCACAATCCACAAGAGTGGAACAGGCCTGTTTGCGGGGACCTGGGGCTGCACTTCGTTCGTTGGACGCCTGATTGGCCCGGCTCCTCCACGAGCGGTTCCACGTTTCGTGAGTCCTTTGCTCGCCCCCTTATTGAACTCATCCCAAAACTCTTGCGAACTGTCCGGGCGCATCTTCTCTTCCCATTTTCCTGTAGCAAATTCATATCCTGAAAACTGAAGCCGTACTGGGCCGCACGAGACTTGGAACCACGGAAGGAAAAATCCCACAATCCCAATTATGGCAGTTGGCACTGAAACTGCTTTCGTCCACGATGGAATGCGCTGCTTTGGCAGAGCCGCCGACGACAAACTCGGTGGCGGGGTCGAGGGAGCCAGATGGCCGCACTTCGGACAGCTCCTGCCATCCACGGGCACCAATGTGCTGCACGATGGGCACACCCAGCAAAGGACCGAACCCATGACAAGTCGCCTCTCTTGCGACGTTCACAGCACCAAGAATTGAAAATGGCACTTCCCGTATGGCCCGACGCCGCACGGGTTTCCCTTTTTCTGCTCTTTCTGTTCTGAGAAGTCAAGAGCAGAATGCCCCGCCGTGCTGGAGTAGCATCCTCTCGCTTTCATTCTCTGGAGAAGTAACTCCGAGTGAAGCTCCGCCTTCCCATTTCACATTGAGGCTGGCGGATTCCGTGGGCGGCTCTCTCCTCCCGAAAAAGTTGCGTTTGGCGCAAGATTTCTTCAAAAAATTCCAAAGTCGAATGTATATCATAGATGTGAGACTACTCTCCGACGCTAAGCACTCGCCTGTTCGCCGCAAGAGTCCAGCACATCTCAGCCGAGTTGGCTTTCGACGCCACAGGACCAACCCTGACCCCAATCCGGTGATGGCCCCTCACGGGGTCCTGACGTGGACCACCGCCAAGGCGAAATTTGCGCCGGACATCTGAAGGGAGGCCAACGTTGCTGACTCAGGTTTGGGAAAGGCTGTTCATTGGCGGCTTCGCCGACGCCGAGGCGCTCGCCGACTCCAACCCGCTCGGCATCGCCTCGGTCATCACCGTCTGTCGGGAGGCCGTCCGGGCCAAGGCGGAAGGCGTCAATTACATGCGGTTTCCGATACCGGAAGCCCGTTCCCTCCCGGTCGGGCGGTTCGACGGAATCATCGACGCCCTGTGGGAGAACATCCGCTGGGGGAAGGTGCTGATTCACAGCCTCGCCGGTGCGAACCGTGCCCCGGTCCTTGCTGCTGCATGGATGCACGCCGTGGGATGCAAGGGCATCGACGCCGCCTTGGGGGACATCGGCAGGCTGCGCACGGTGGAGCCGGACCCAGCCCTGCTCAGGAGCGTCAAGCGGGCGCTCGGATGATGCCAGGGGTTGGCCGCTTTTGGAAGCTGACAGAACAGGGGCAGGCAAGGAACAACCGGCCCGTGGGCCGGGGGACCGGGCTTCCGCTACCGCCTCCTGCGGGAGGGCGGGACGGCGGTTGGTTTCTCGTAGATTCCGGCGTCCAGATTCCGAATCACCTTCGCCATAGGGACTTCGAACACCTCGCAGATGCGGAGGAGCGTGGTGACGGTGATAGGCCGACCCGCTTCAACCTGCTGCCAGTGCCTCGCCGAGAACCCGTAGAAAATCATGTCCTCCTGCGAGTAGCCACGCTTCTTGCGAAGCCCCCGTACTTTCGTGCCAAGGGCCTTGAAGAATTTCTCTTGATTCACGCACTAGTTTGTAGTTTATTACGTGCAGGTTAACCACGAGCAGATTAGCTGTGTCGTCCCGGAAAAAGCAATGCTCGCTCCACCTTATTCACGGAGACACTCATGGCAAATCAATGCAGCAAGTGCAATGGCACGGGCAGATGTCCCCAGTGCAAGGGTACAGGGCACTACGGCTACCCCGGCTTCGGGCCGGTGAATACGTATCCCGACAAGTGCATCCCATGTCAGAACTCGGGCGTCTGCCCGTCGTGCCACGGCACCGGAAAGCGGTGATGGCAGCGAGCCTGCCGGTCCCCCCCCAATGCCAATATCGGATTTGGTTGGCGGGCCGACACGAACGGAGAAATCGAAAAATGCTTGAGCCACTCCCGGAAAGACTCGAACGAGCTTTGAGCCGCACCCTCGCCCCGAGTGAAAAGGTGTTCATCAAGCTGAGGGGCGCGTTCAAGGAGGCACTGGTCTGCACGAGCATGCGCATCATCATCCTCAAGGCGGGCTGGATGACGGGCCAGATTTTTGGCACCGGGATGTTCCAGTGCCCGTATGCGAACGTCGCGGGTGCCCAAGTTAACTTCCGCCTGGTCACGGGGTACTTCGAGGTGTCCACGGGCGGCATGCAGAACACCCCGAAGAGCTTCTGGAACACCGACCAGGGAGTCAGTGCCGCGAAGGCACCCAACTGCGTCACCATTGGCGGGCCGCGACGCGCCGAGATGTTTAGGGACGCATGCACGTTCATCATGGAACGGGCGTCGAGGGCATAGCATTCGGGGAATTACTCATGGCAGCAGCTTGCGGGAATTCCAGGCGCATCGCGGGGATATTGGCAGCTTGCGCTCTCACTCTGACCGTTTTCTCGGGCCAGCAGGCGCATGCTAAGGACAAGTCCCTGAAGGGCGAACTTGAACAGGCGCTCGTCGGCCAGGTCGTCACATCGAAGATTCTGCTCGGGGACCGGGCAAGGCCGACCGATTTGGTGCGGCAGGGCATAACCTGGGATTTGCCCGTGCATACACTCGTAGAAGCGGAGACCGGCGAAATCAGATACCGAGTGGAAGACCGATTGCTACTGGAGCGACCCGATGTTTCTCCAGGCGAAATGGGACCGTCCTTTAGGGCGGGCACGTCCTTTCGTATAAGCGCCATCAATTTCAAGGACGACAGACTTGAAATTAGGCTGAAGCAAATCAGCGGCCGGACTACGGAAGTGAAGCTCATGCTGGGGAAGGGCTGGCAGTCCCGATATGATGCGGCGTCCGTCCAGGCGAAGCTTGGCCTAGTCTTCACGTCCGACCAGTCAGGGCAGCGGGAGGTGGAGGCGGAGCAAGCCCCACCCCAGGCAAAACCGGTGGAAACGCCGACCCAGTCTCCGGTGCCTGCCGCACAGGTGGAGACCGCGACTCAGTCCACGACTCCAGTCACGCCCATAGCCGCTGCGGAATCGCCAGCCAACCGGGTTCCTCTCCCACCTAATCCGCTCCAGCAACCGGAACAGCACAAGCCAGCAACCCCGGAATCCGCGAGACCAGCCTTTATTGACTGCAATGCGGTCCAGCACATAGCGCTTTTCTCCTTGCCTGATGCGTCGTCATCCCCGGTTGCGACGCTGCAATGTGGCGAGAAAGTCCTCGCCCTGGGCCAGCAGCAGGATTGGGCCAGGGTGCGGACCCAGCAGGGTGTGGAGGGCTACGCATATGGGGGCTACGTGAGCTATGGCAAGCCCTCATCCGCCGGGCAGGCGACAGAGGGACAGCCCGAATCATCCCCCGAAGTTACGCCAAGCCAACGTGTGGAGGACTACCAACCTACGGCGCGAACAGCACCGGAACCGCCTGCCCGTCCCCCATCATTGCCTGAAGTTCCCTCCCGCTTCGCGCTGACAGCGGGCTATCTTGTTTTCGCGATGATGTCCATCATAGTTGCACTGGCGTCGCGGCGGGCAAGCGAAGCCGATTCTCGGTCACCGCAAGGGAGGTTGATAGATACCGCCGAAAACGTGGTGCCCCACCGCGAAGGCACCCAGAGTCATGGTGACCTGTATAACGCAGCCGTATGCTACCTCACCGGCTGCGGCAAAAAGCAGAGTACGCGCATGGCATACAGCCTGCTCGCCTCGTCTGCCCAAGCTGGAAACAAGGAGGCGGAAGAAGTCCTTGCGGCAGCGGGTGCAGCACCGCTTCATCAGGAAGGTATAGCGACATCTGAGGGGGAAGCGAGAGTGTTGACAATTCTGCTGGGGCTGGTGCTTGCGGCCATTGGGTGCGGCATCGTTGCGGCTTTGCTGGGGTGTTTGGGGTTATGGACGACATCGTAGGCATTCTTCTGTTGCTTTGCCTGGTGGCTGTCGGCTACCTGCTTTACTGCGGCACGAAGGCATTGTTGCTGTGCATCGTTCCGGTACTCTGTGGCCTGGCGCTTGGGTATTACTGCCTGATTTGTGTCCGGTTGGCCTTGTTCCGGGTAATGCGTGCATCACCACTCGGCTATGTGAGACCCAGGGTTTCCGGCCAAAAGGTCACCTTTGATTTTTCGCGAGAGGGCCTGCATGGGTTGAACGGGCTGGCAGGCGTTCTGGCCGGAGCGTTCGCCGCCCTTCTCGTCTTTATCGTGGAGGCGTACACGCAATCTTTCGAGACTACATTCGAAGGCCATGATGTCCTGGCGTACATGGCGATGGCATTCGGATGGGTGCTGCCACTGTGTGTCGGTGTTTGGATTCGGTCTGGCGGCGGGACCAATGGTTTATACGAGGGGGTCGTCGAGGCCAGCCTGAGGAGGCGCGGGCTGCTGGGGAGCCGCATGATGACAGCCCTCAAGGAGTTGGATGGAATCGAGTCCGCCATCAAGCAAGCGTGCGAGGAGATGGGCATCTCGTGGGGGACTAAATATCGGAAGGCGGTCGAGAGTTATATCGAGTCTCATCCAGAGGTTGTGGCTGATTCCCGGCCAGCCGACGCTGTGGTACGGATGACCCTTCAACTTGCAAGGAATGACCGGGAAGGGCTACGCAGTTGTGATGACGTGTATCAACGGGCGATGCGCGAGTTTGAGACGACCTGCGGCCTCCTCACCCTTGTCAAGAATGATATGTTGCTCGACCAGCTTCAAAAAATTGGAACAGGTCTTAAAGATGCCAAACAACTCCTGATACCGAATCGCAACTGGCAAGGGTTCACAAGCTCCATGGACGACGCGATGAAGGCGATGGGGTGTCTGAGCCACTACGCTTCGCAGAACCAAGATGAGCAGACCAGCGAACGGGAGAATGCGGGTCATCAGGTACCACCGTCGAGGGATTCGCAGGGCCACTATGCATGTCTAGGACTGCAACCTGATGCCAGCAGCGAAGCCATAAGGGCTGAGTACAAGAAACTAGCTTTTCGGTTTCACCCTGACCGTAACCCGCATGACACGGAATGGGCCAAAGCAAAGTTCCAGAGGCTCCAGGAGGCATACGAAGTCCTGGGCGACGAACAAAAGAGAAAAAAGTATGACTTGCTATGATTGAAGGGGGGAGAACCGTGGCGATTCTCAAGAAAACGAGCAAGAATTCGTCAATTGTTCCGTCCAGCGTGTCGGGCGCAACTGAGAATTTCCTGCGCAAGCTGGAGGAGCGAACCGGACGGCCAATTGTCGTCAAAAACAGCCACATCCCAACGGGGATAGCCATCCTCATCGTTGACTGCTCCGGCAGCATGGCAGGGGAAAAGCTCCGGGATGCCATGGACGGCTGTATGGGATTTTCGCGAGATGCAATCGCCAAAGACTATGCCGTGGGCGTGATTTCCTTCTCCGACAGTTGGTCGTGGGTTCTGCGGCCGTCACGCGAAGTCAGCGAGATTGGGGCCGCCGTCCATTCGCTTTCTGCGGACGGACTGACCAATCTTGCTGGTGCCGTCGCTGGGGCACATGAACAGCTTCGCCTGCCGGTCCGGCTGAAAGCCATCGTTGTCTTCACCGACGGGCACGTGGGCGACTCACGGGAGTCGATTTCGGCAATCCAGGCGTTGAGGCGCGATGGCATCGACGTCATAGCCATCGGCACGGAGGACGCAGACCGCCATTTCATAGAGTCGATTGCCAGCCGCTCGGAGCTTGCGGTTGCTACGACCACAAAGCAAATCTCCGGCGCGATACGCTCCGCCGCGAAGCTGCTGTCCTCCTGAATACCGTTGACTAAGCAGCGCCTATATCAATGGGCATAGACATGGGACCACGCAGATGGATATGGATACTGAAAGCAGCCGGTAGGTCCTGCTGGAGTCCTCATATCTTGGGGTCTATGCTGCATTCTCCGGGGTATCGGCGCTGGAGTTCCACCAGCACGGGTCGCAGCAGTTCGTAGTCGCCTGCGCAGGCGCACAATGCCGCCTCCACTAGCGCCCGAACGATAGAAGGGACGTGCCCGCCCTAGGAGGCCCAGCACAGCCAGCCGAAAAGCTCCGGGTTGTCATTCGCAGCCGGGCGATGCTGCCGCTGGTCGAGTTCACGACGAGGGCGCTGGGGTTGCAGATATAGGGCACCTTAATCTGACTCACAACGAATTGCACAGGAATTTCGGGATAGAAGGCGGCCGCTTCGCAGAGTACAATAATCGGACAGATAGCCGCCGACATTATAAGTAGTCCTTAAAGGAGTTCAAATGAGATTTTCATGTTGCCTGCTATTCGTATTGACGTTGTGCAGTGGCCTGTTTGCTCAAGACAAGTTTCAGTTGAAGTGTAGCCCGTTCCAAGCAATTGAGGTGCGCCACCCGATAGATGGTTCCTGTGGGCCTTACGGCACCGCCACAACCCCCGGCGCAAAGGCCCAAAATGAGGTGAAAAATAATCTGTGCGCCGGAACCACCTTCCAGGAAATTACCCGCCAAGCCTTAATCGAAAAGCACAAGAGTGTCGCAAAAATGCCAGGCTATTCAGGATGGTCCGGCGAGGACTTGCCTGCCGACCGTTCGAAATTCGTGAGCCTGGGTGAGGGCAAGGCGTTTCAGTTCATCGGGTGCGTCTTTGAGGCACACTATGCCGACCTGTCCAGCGGCGAGAGCGTGAACTGCCAAATCAAGAGGGACGAGAAGTCGAACGATATCCATATAGCGCTTGTCGAACCATCTCGCGTTCCGGACGAGTGTGAGAGCATCACCGCCGAGATGATTCCTCACTATCGGCCCACGGCATGGACGAAGGATGCGATTGCCAGCATAGGGCGGACGACCTTGGTGCGCGTATCGGGGCAGCTAATGTTTGACGCCTCCCATAAGGTGTGTGGCGAAAGGGGTCACAAAACGACCGACCCCAAGCGTGCCTCGGACTGGGAAATCCATCCTGTCTATGCGTTTGAAGTCTGTACAAAGCAATCGGGGGGAAGTTGCTCAGAGTGGGAGGGATTGGCCGATTGGGCTGCCAAACGTGGCGACCGGGCCAGGCAATAGCAGATTCGGCCCTCCGCAAGCGCCTCCGAGCAATGACGGAAGTGCAGCTAGCCGTGAAGATTGTGGATAGCGTTGCGTGCATACCGGTCGCAGCCCTCGCCGGTCCGGTGGATGCGGACGTGGAGCACCGTGATTCTAAATCCAGGTTGCGGCTATCAGAAAGCTGGAAAACCAGTACAGAGCAACAGAGATGTGGGCCAAAAGGACAGCCCACCGCTTCCGCTTAATTGCGGAAAGTACCGTAAGCCCCAATAGGCATCCGCTGGCCAGTAAACCCGCCACCCCGAATGGCCACACGTCCGGCTGCAAATCAAGAAAACCAAATTCCACCGGGGCTATCAACATGTACCAAGCGCCCTTGTTCCAATACCAGTAAGACATCCAATACCAAACCGAAAGTGCCCACCACAGAAAGAAATGGAGGCCCAATCCTAGCAGGATGCTCCTCCGACTCCACTGTTTGGAGAAGAAGCCATGCTTTCGATTTTGCGTTTCCGGTCCCGGCATGGGGGGTATCATACACCCGACCGCCATCGTGGGAGCGACCCGCCGATGGCTCGGCTGTCCTCGTTGACAATACCCATCCCGAAGCGTATACACCCTGAAGGCTTCATGGCGCCGTTCTACTCTGGTAAGGATGTCGTCAGGGAGTAATCGACGGCCATGAACCGAGGTGGGACTAATGAACTATTGGGTATGTAAGGTGGAACCCGAGGCAAGGAACCTCGCCGTTATCGGCAAGACTGACCGGTATGGAAGCCATAAGAAAATACCAAAGCAGTTAACCAGTGGCGACCGCTTCTTTTTATGGGCCAGCCTGAGGATTATCGGTCTCGCTGTGGTGACGGACCCCCGAGCCGGAGAGACAAAGAGTGGTCGTCAACTGTTCCAACTCCAGTACCTAACAGGTTACGTTGGTCACTCACCCCGAATCAAAGAGCTTCGGCGGAATCCCATGCTGAATGAGGCTACGTTCCTCAAATCAGGGCCAACAGGAGTCATCCCGCTTCCACTGGAACAGGCCGAGGTACTATTTGGAATTCTTTGCGCCCGGAACCCCACTCTTGGTTTGGAAAAAGTCTGGCCTGACTTATTGCCAATTAGTCCCGAGAGCGAGGCAGACCTCGACATTGAGCAGACGCTCCAAAGCACAATCGAGCGTGTCGCTGGCTTTCAAAGCAACCCACGAATCCGCAGGGCGATAGAGATGTATGCCATGGATTGCGCCCAGAAACGCCTTGAGAAGATGGGGTATAAGCCGAAGGACACGCACAAAACGAAATCCTATGATTTCCTCTGTAACGTGTCCGGCACGGAGCTTTTTGTGGAGGTAAAGGGAACGCAGGACGATGGAAACTCGGTCTCACTTAGCCCCAAGGAAGTTGACCACGCCCGGACCCATGCGAACTCCGCACTGTTCATCGTCCATTCGGTGAAGGTCAAAGGCAAGAGAAACCCTGTCGTCTCGGGTGGAGAAGAGCGGTTCGTAAATCCGTGGGACATATCAACTGGGACCCTCAAGGAGCGAGGGTTTATCTACACTCTGAGCAAGAAGCCTTAGCCCCAGTGGGCAGGCAAGCCTTTGCCTTGACCTCGCCACTCCGGGTAACGCCGTTTGAGTTCCACCAGTACCGGCCTAAGCAAAACGTAATCGGGCGAGCAGGCGATGAGGGCAGCGTCGGCGACCTTACGCACGAACATCGGCGTGTCACCGCTCTCCGTCGCCCATCGAAGCCACTGGCTGAGTTCGGGGTCTGTGTTGGCGGAGAGCATCATCGACAATATACATCGGCGTGCAAGGGAAGGTGCGGATGAATGCTCGTACCGGTCCATGGTTCCCTGCTGGTGATGTCCCACCTGTAGCAGCACCTCACGCCTTGCGCCTTGTCCCCTGTTCGTATATCACCACCTCAATCCAAGGACATGTATGCGTGACTAAATGAATGTGCGCAGGCTGGTCGGTCATGAGGGGAATCTCGCTGTGCCTGAATGGGGGGACCGCCCATACCTGGTAGTGCAGCCCGCCTGGCAACATCCGGTTGTCGAGGTATATGACGGTATCTGCGGTTTGGTCTTCGAACTTTGCGAGTTGAAACTTATCCAAGACTTCGTCGGTGATAGCCATTGAGGCACTCTGAACAAGAATAGGCTCCGAGATGTTAGGAAGGGCAGGCCGTGTCCCGACCGACAGTTTCTGTTTCCTTAATTTCCAGTGAACTGTTCCGTCGGTGTGATACGACGTGTGGAGAGAATCTGGACCAGCGTGCGCAACGTATATTCCCGTCTTCCGAATTGTCACCCATAGAAATTTCCGTCGCACCACTCCGTTGGTAATGACCCAAAGCATTCTGAAGGGAGCAAAAGGGTCATACCCCATTTCAGAGGGGCGATTGCTCCCCACTTCCACGAGAATCTTTGCATTGCCGGGTATCGGCGCACGGTTCATCGGAGTTCCCACCACCTTTGTCAGGCTCGCACTTAGGCAGTCCTCGTGAGGGTCATCAGCGACAATATACCTCCACCTGGTAAGATGTGGAAATATCACCCCATTTGCGTCTATGTTCAAGAGGCGACCGGGCTGGTACCAGAACACTCGCAACGGATGCTGCGGATGTATACTCATGGCGGACCCTGATTCCCCGCTGGTGCATGGCAGGAGGGGAGGAAGTTGGCCCCCCGGCTGAAGCCTCGGTTCGACCTCGACACACCTGCTCAGGAGGACTCTTCAATGAAGACGGTTCTGATGCTTGGCACGCCCCATCTGCTGCACCGAGTCCCCGGAGACGACCGTATCGCAGGGCTAGAAAGATGTCTTGAATACTTGAAGTGCAAGCTCGGTGCCCAAGTCGTCCTGGAGGAGTGGTCTGACAAGCAAGGAGAATCCGTGGCCAAGGCATTTGCCACAAAATCGGGACTTCGTTGGGTTGACGTCGGTACCCCAGACGAACCGCAGTATCGGACCTACGTCGGTTACATCAATTACCCCGGATACAGCGGTTCCCTACCCGAGTATGACCCGGATGCTCCGGGGATGAACGAGTACGGACCCTACGAGAATCAGGAAAATCGGGAGTACCGAATGGCCGAGAACGTTCGGGCGGAAATGGAAAGGTGTGAGACAGGGCTGTTCGTCTTGGGCACGGCGCACCTGCACTCACTCTTCGGCAAGCTTCAATCTCCAGATTTCAAAGTAGTAGCGTTTTCGTGGTAGAGGTCTGCGCTGCTGGCAAGCTGGCGGAATCAGTCGTTGTCCGCCAGCGGTCAGTGGGGGAGGCTGGACAACGAGTTATGGAAGGTCGGGCGTGTGGCAGGGCTGGTTCAACCGTGAAGGAAACTCTCAAGGCTAGCGTAGTCTATTTGCCCTCGTGTTTGCTGCGGGTTTCGTGCTCGGTACCATCCGCACCCTTTGGGTAGTCCCGAAGTTTGGCGTGAGGACGGCTGAACTGGCTGAAGCGCCCGTCATGTTCGGCATATCCATCCTTGCTGCCCGGTGGGTTGTGCGCCATGTCCAGTTTTCGCCGCTGCGGTCGAGGCGGCTGGCCGTGGGATTCGTTGCACTCGGCCTCATGCTCTTGGCAGAGTTCACGCTCGGCCTGTGGATTAGGGGTACGACACCTGGTGGGTATTTTGCCGGTCGTGACCCCGTTTCAGGGACCGTCTACTTTGTGACGCTCGGGGCGTTTGCGGTCATCCCAATATTCGTGGGCAAGCGATGAGGGCAGCCTTGATGACCGTGGACATGAAGGCGGGGGCGTTGCCTCCCTAAGAGACCCAACGGAGCCATTGACGCAGTTCGGGGTCTGTATTGGCAGATTCCATCATTCACGATATACGCCGGAGTGAACGGAATTGGGAGATGGGGTAGTGGTGTCATTTGAAAACCGGGAAAGAACACGAGGCGCTCACCGTTTGTCAGCGGTAATAAATGGGAATCTGAATTGGCCTCAGATTCCCCCATGCCGTACCATACCGCACGCCCACATCTCGCATTACCCGGTTACATGGGCCAATCATGAAGCTGGCTTCCCAGCACCCCCGGTCTGTGGTTATCCCGCAATTGGGTGTTTAGGGGGAGGGTCCGCTAAAATCTTCGTTAAGATTTTCACGGCGCACCTCCTTACGGGAAGTATCCCGCTGACGGACATCATATGCTGATTGGTTTCAAATGACACTACTACGTGTGGATGCCGCCACGTCAGTTCCAGCGGCACGGGTGACAGCAATTCATATTCGGGCAGGCAAGCGACGAGGCCAGCATCGGCCAGCTTACGCACGAAGGCCGGTGCGTTGCCTCCCTCGGAGGCCCAGCACGTTACGTCCTGTTTTGGGTGCAAGTTGGGTGCAGGCAGAAGGGCTATTTCTGAGCTAAGTGACGCCGGGCCAACAGCTTAGTCTTGGTTGCAAACCATGTGCTCTCCCAACTGAGCTACAGGCCCACAGGGGCTTCATCAATATAGTGACGCGGATTTCCGCAATCGTCAAGGGCGCCGGTAGCGACGCATTTTGAAGCGGACAGACGTCACACTTGTTCCCGGAAGGGGAGGGCCGGAGGAACGCCTTTCAATCGCCCAGTCGGCCGATGATCCGATGACCCGATTTCCCCAGGTCTTCACTTGGCGGCATTCCCCGGCCCACCCACGGGATACAGCTCGGGAAGCCGCTCATTGACGGGTGGCAACGTGGGGAAGGGAGCGTGCGGCTCCGCTTGGTACCAATAGGCAACCGAGAAATAGCTATCCGAGCGGTGATTGGCGTGCCCATGCTCGATCGTGGCGCGAATCGACTTGGTAAAGGGAATGGGCGAATCCAGATGGAAACGATAAACCGACGATCGGCCCCCCGCCACTTCTTCGCCCACGACCGGTGCGCCGAATAGTTCATAGGAGAAGGGCTTGCCGCCAAAATCCCATGCCCCCAGGAAGTAATCCTCCGAACCTGTGCCCTCGATGGTGGGAAGCTTGTCGCCGTCGATGAAAAACATGTCGTCGCCCTCGCCCCACCATCCATCCTGGTTCTGGAGCACGGACATGGTTTCACCGACGTAATGCCCGCGCCCGGTGGCCTCGAGCCAAACATAGTTGCCGTCACCCGTCAGGTTGGGTTTTTCGTTGACGTAAGGATCACCGTTGCTCTGCCACTGGTTCGTCCAGCCATGGTTAGGCGTGGCTTGGCGATATTGCGCGTGAAAATAAAGTGTGTCGGCAGGCAGGGGTTTGGTGTACACGCGATATTCAATATTGAAATAGCACGCGCCCACCTGCTTTGTGCCTTCGTTGGTCACGGTGATCTTGGCCATTTTCTGGAAGGGCATGGGGAAAAATGAGTTCAAGGCTTTCACCGAACTGACGGCCAGCGGCAGAGATTGGTAGGTGAAATACTCTCCGAGGCCCAAGCCAAAGAAGTCGCCCAAGGGTGTCTCAACGCTGGGAGTGGCTTCGTTATCCCAGTACATGCGCAGTACCAGTTTTTTCAGGTGATCTTTTTCCCCGCTGGCGATCGTAAACCACACGTGCGTTATGACGCCGGGGCCGGAGTCCTCGAGCACCGTGAGCGTTTCACCGGGGGCAATCTTGCGCGCGTCGGCGTTCCCCCCGGTACGGTCCCAACTCCCGGCGCGCTTCAAAACATAGTCATGGGGCTCGGCCAAATCCGAAAGCAACCCGCTTAGTTCTTGAGCGCGCGTAACAGGTACGACACAAAACAAAATCAGAAACAATCCCAGCCTTCGCATGGAGACCTCCCAGGGCTTGCTACCGGAATACATGAAAACGCCCGGATTCTACCACACGAGGGCATCCACCAGACCTCTTCCCTCCCCGCGGGGAACGTCGACTCTCGACTTCGCCGCGCTGAGGCGTTAAGCTGTCGTCGCAACAATTCATCCGGGCGAGGTCATCCCATGCGCTCCATATTGCCTCGAGAAGTTTCGAGTCCCACCAACTCCCTGCTGAAGGTCTTCCGGCGGGCGCTCGCCGGCGGGACCACCAAGGAGGGTTGGCTGGCGGTGGAAGGCCCGTTCCTTGTGGAGGAAGCGCTGAACGCGGCCCCCGGCGTCAAAACTCACAGCGTGTTGGTGGCCAGCGGGGCAATGGAAAAATTTTCTGCCCTGCTCCAGCGTCTGCCGGCTGAAGCCGAATTGACGCAAGTTCCTAACCGATTGTTTGAGCGTGTTGCGCAAACGCAGTCCCCGCAAGGAATCGCCGCCTTGGTGGAACTTACGGCCTATAAACTGGAACAAGTTGTGGCCGCCGCCAATCCCTTGCTGGTAATCGCTTGCCGCCTCCAGGACCCCGGCAATCTGGGCACGATGATGCGCACCGCTCTGGCGTTTTCCGCTTCGGCGTTCCTGACTTTGCAGGAGACGGTAAGCCCGTTCAATCCCAAGGCAGTGCGCTCTTCGGCGGGAGCCATCTTTCGGCTTCCTCTCGTTTGCGGCCTCGATCCGAACGTGGCGCTCCCCTTTCTGAGCCGACGCGTCCGGATTGTGGCGGCGGAGAGAAACAGCCCGGCCTCGCTCTCGCAAGCGGACTTGAGGGGGCCGATCGCGATCCTCGTCGGGCGCGAAGCCACCGGCTTGCCGGAGGAGATTGCCCGGTACGCCAGCCAGCTTCTGAGTATCCCCATCCGGAAAGAAGTGGATTCTGTAAACGCGGCGACTGCGGCGAGCATCTTTCTTTACGAGGCAGCACGCCAGCGGGGATTTAGATATTGAGTGATTTGGCGATTTAGCCATCGAGTCATTGAAAGTGGCTAGTGGTTAGTGGCTAGTCCCTCCCCTCTAACCACTGACCACTAGTACTACTACGTTAAGTTAAGGTGGACGGTTTCGTTTGCGAATTACGCTGCCACAATACGCGCACGCTCCGCTCCAGGTAAACAACAGGCGTTGGATCTCACGGCGCGTCTGTGGCAGGGTCCACCCAGAAGTTTTTTTTGCTCCGCAACATCTCCAAGGTCAGGAAGGCATGCGC
>Ga0326727_10001718_pt1 | contig 78940 bp, 35 predicted proteins | sample MB2enrmetagenome_FD_207643 | JGI IMG/M metagenome (GOLD analysis project Ga0326727, IMG submission 207643) | Lab enriched peat soil microbial communities from McLean, Ithaca, NY, United States - MB29MY | ecosystem: Environmental > Terrestrial > Soil > Wetlands > Peat | place: USA: New York... | reverse complement strand
TGTAATTGACGCGGTTGGGTTGCGTGAACGCGCTGGGTGTAGCAGGCGTCGCTCCGCGACGCAATACTGATTCGGGGCGCGCCACCCGTGGGCTGAAGCCACACGGCTACCTTCAAGACATCGCTCTGCGATGAGCCCCGGGCAACCAGCGCAAACCCGGGAAAAAGCCGGCGAAAACGTCCAAACTCCGTAACCTGGGCCGTTGGCCCAGGCTTGTATAGGCCGCGCCTTCGGCGCTGAGGCCCCAGCCGCGCGGTCAAAGGAGGTCTGGTGCAACGTGGCGTTGCGCAGCCCCTCTACCGCTTGTCTTAGCCTGACGCCCATGGGCAGCGCCGCGCCAGCGCTTGGAGTGCGTGGAGCTTGCTCCTGCTCTCGTCCGCCGCAAGCGGGCCTAAAGCGCCAGCAAGCTGGACGCACCCCAGGCGCTTTGCGAGCCAGGGCGCCGGGAGTCAGCACCACGGCGTCCAGCGGCCAAGGTGGGGAAAAGCCCACCCCCTCGGTAGCATAGCTTATGCTTTCCAAAAGTTGGGGACACAGCCCGAGCCCAGGGCTCGCAAAACAACGGGGGATATGCCCTTTCCGCCGCTCACGCTAGGACCTCCGCGGTTCTGCCCCTGAGCACCTTCCGCCGTGCGGCCCGAGGCGCAACTGTTACGCGGGCCTGGGGCTGGTGCGCGGCCACCGCCGGCACCCGCCCCGCCCCGCCCAGGCCCTCCTCACGGCACGGTCCTGCGATAATATAAAACATCAACGTTGGTCCCGTGGGGCTGGTGGTCGCGATTCCAGCGCTGCAAGACCGCATCTGGATGGGGGTCGAGAAATGCTCTGGTGGTCAGGGCGCCCTCGACGTGGCCATCGCAAAACACCACATTCCACCGGTGGCCATGGCGCTGCCTCTGGAAAACGAAGCCGGCATAATAAGGAGGAGGCGGAGGGGATGCGAGCATGAGGTCCTCAAACCCCTGCACCAAGAAAGTTGGACACAATTCACACGACCCAGCGACGCCACCATCAGGAGGGATGGTCATGAGCGCGTCCCCGACGGCGATCATGTCGCTCGGGCAGACCACGTCGCCCTCGCGGACGGGGGTATCAGGGGGCGTCGCGAGGCTGCCCCCGTAGCCCAAACCAAGCCAGGGGCTGGCACCGAGGTCGTAGCCGTAGCAATTGTATCCGTAACTGCCATTGGAGCCAATTCCACTGTTCGGAACAAAGAACTCGCCCCCGCGCTGGCTGTAGTCAGGGCAAACCTGAATGCCGGGCGGCTCCGGCTGCGTGGGCCGTCCGTTCGCATCCACGTTGCTCGTCCAGGTGTCCTTTGTGTAGGGCCGCAGGAGTTGGAACCATGCCCCGTAGCCCGTCAAAAGCCCCAGCCGCGAATCATCGACCGCGTAAGACAGCGGATAGGCCTTGTAATCGTCGACGTACATCCGCAGCCCAAGCACATACTGGCGCAGGTTGCTTTTGCACGCCACGATCCGCGCCTGGACCTTGGCCCTGTTGATGGCCGACAAGAGCAGGCTGGCCAGAATCGCAATGACCGCGATGACCACCAGCAGTTCGATCAGGGTAAACGCCAGGCGGCTCGCCGGCCTGGTTGAGGTCCGCTGCCCCCCGTCCCGTGCTGATCCTTTCCATAGACATTTCATATAGCCTCCGATAGCCCAAGGGCGCCGCTACACAAACCGGGCATTCTTTAGCTTTTTTTCCACAATTGCCCATCCGACGTCAAGATCGATTTTTGTAACGCCCATGAACCGGCAACCATGGCCGAGTGTAGCACAAACTGCAAAGCCGGCGGGGGGGAAATGCCCACCCCCACGATGGCAGAGCTTACGCTGCAACAAGGGTTGAAGAAATAGATGTGGGTCACCCACCCGGCGCGCATGAAAACGCAAGCTCCAAGACCCGGGGCGGATTCAAGAAGACGCTAACTCGCTGGGCGACAATAACGGAGCGCCGATTTCCAATCGGCTTAGAGCGTAGCCAGGTCGTCGCGTTTAAGCCGGTTACAAAACCGGCGCTCCGCCTTCCTGAATCCGCCCTGCTCCAAGACCCGGGCGCCATCCTAACATCTTGACATCATTGCTGCCGCTTGGAGGGCCGGCCCTCGCCACTGTTCTCCCCCGCGCCGGCTTGCCCGCCCCCGCACAGTTCACGCCATTTGCTGACGGCGGCCAAGCTGGTCTACCCTCTTCCAGCCCTGCGGGATGAACGGCCTGACCGTAGCGAGCTTGGGATGTCGAGGAGGGGTCGCGCACACGCCATCGCAGGTCCGTGTAAGGAGCAGGCAGGGCCATCCCCACTGGGGGCTTGCGGTTTTTGATTGCGACCCCGTTGCGCTCTGCCTACGGTAGGGGGCGTGGTGGCAGTTAGAATCTGGCTCTGGCTTTCAGTCCTCGGCGGCGTGGCCGGGTGGGGTCTGTCCGCCCTGGGACAGTTGAATCGGGTTGGATATTCGCTTTTTTTTGGGCTCGTGGCGGCGGTGTTGTGGTTTGGACGCAAGAGAATGGGGTGGGAACTGCCGAGGCGGCCATGCCGCTGGCGGCGGTGGCGCCGGCCCTGGCCCCTGGGCTTCGCGGCGCTGGCCTTGCTGGTTTTCGTGGGAGGGGTGCTCTATCCGCCGGCCAATCACACGGCCCTCACTTATCGGATTCCTCGAGTATTGGATTGGCTGGCCGAGGGGCGCTGGCACTGGATTCACACGATCAACTACCGCATGAACGACCGGGCGTGCGGGATCGAGTGGCTCAGCGCGCCCTTGCTGCTGTTTACCAGGTCGGACCGGGGACTCTTCCTGCTCAATTTCATCCCGTTCCTCTTGCTGCCGGGCCTGACCTTCAGCGTGTTCAGGCGCCTGGGAGTGCGGCCCCGGGCGGCCTGGTACTGGATGTGGTTGTTGCCCGGCGGCTACACGTTTCTGCTCCAGGCCGGCAGCGCCGGCAACGATGCTTTTCCCACCGTCTATGCCCTGGCGGCGCTCGACTTCGGCTGCCGCGCCTGGGCAACGCGCCGGCCCTCGGACCTTTGGCTTTCGCTCCTGTCGGCGGCCCTGCTCACCGGCACCAAGGCCAGCAACCTGCCGCTGCTATTGCCCTGGACGGTTCTGGTCCTGCCTTTGCTGCCCGTGCTCAAGCCCCGGCCGCTGGCCACGCTGGGCGTCGCCTTCCTGGCGGCGGCGGTTTCATTCCTGCCGACGGCCCTGCTCAACATCCACTACTGCGGCGACTGGTCCGGGCTGAGACTCGAGCGCGCCGGCATGGACCTCAAAAACCCGTGGGTGGGTGTTTGGGGCAACGCCTTGGTTCTCCTGCTCCACAACTTCGTCCCCCCGATCTTCCCGGCAGCCGGTTGGTGGAATCAATCGGGCCTCAGCCTTCTTCCGCCCGCCATGGCCAGGGCGCTGACGGCCAGTTTCGAGAACGGGTTCCATCAGCTTAAAGAGTTGCCCACTGAAGACTGGGCCGGCTTGGGCTTCGGCCTGAGCCTGCTGTTGGGGATTTCCGCCCTCGCCTCGCTGTGCCGGGGCGGGCATCGAAGGGCGGGCCCCGAGGGGCGAGTGCCGAGTGTCGCCGCCGTCGCGCCGGAGCGGCGCTTCGACCCCTGGACCCTCGACCCTCGCCCCCCGGGCGAGCGTTCGCTGGCGGTTCCGGCCCGGATTCGCCGGTGGGTGTTGGCCTGCGCGTGGGTGGCCTTGCTGGCCTACTGCGCCAAATCCGGGATGGCAACGGGGGCGCGTATCATCTCGCCCTACTACCCGCTGTTGGCGGCGTCGTTGCTGGTCGGAGGGCGGCAGTCTGAAATCGTCCGCCGCCGATGGTGGCAGCGGCTGGCCTGGGCTGTGTTCGGCCTGGCGCTCCTGGTCCTGGTGCTCACGCCGGGACGGCCTTTGTGGCCGGCCCGGACCGTGCTGTCCAAAGGCTTGGCGCTGCGGCCCGGACAGCCATTGCTGGCGCGCGCCCTCAACGTCTATGCCGTCTATGCCGACCGCTGGGACCCTCTGGCCAATGTCCGCGCCCTGCTCCCGCCCGGCCGGGCGGCAACCGGGTTCCTGGCGGACGGTGACGACATTGACATTTCCCTGCGGCGACCGTTCTTCCAGCGGCCAGTGGAACATATCCTGTTGGAAGACTCACCTGCCGACCTTGGCCGGCGGCATATCCAGTATGTGGTGGTCGGCGGGGCCTTTCTGGCCTCCCGGCACACGACCCTGGCCGCCTGGCAGGCCCGGACCGGGGCGGAATTGATCGCCACCACCACCGCCACATTGAAGGTCGCCGAAGGACCCCAAAGCTGGCACGTTCTCCGCCTGCCCCCATGAACGGGCGTTTTTGATTGAGCAGGACGCGCCGCTCTGTTATCTAAAGGACTCGAACATTGGCGCTCAGATAGTTTATGGATAAACAACGGACCAACGGCATTCTCGGGGATTTTCGAACCGATTTCCTCGAATGCTGGCGCCGGCTGCCCAACAAAGGTTTTTTCTTTGTGCTGCTGGCTGCGTGGCTGGCGTTGTTCCATTTCGCCGGCAATTCTACGCTGGGCTACGTCCATTCCCCGTCGCTCTTTGCGTTTACGCTCGACGCTTACCACCCCGCCCTGGCGGGCTGGCTGCGGAGTATGGACCTCTCTTCAATCTCTCATTGGATGAGCGACGGCGAGGAAGCCCATTGCCTGCTGGTCCCGTTTGTGGTGCTGGGGCTTTGCTGGTGGAAACGCAAGGAGTTGACCGCCCTTCCTCTGCGCCTGTGGTGGCCGGGATTGGCGATGCTGGGCCTGGCATTGCTGCTCCACATCGTTGCCTTCCTCGTCCAGCAGCCTAGACTCTCCATCCTGGCCTTGCTCACCGGGTTCTTCGGCTTGATGGGCTTGGCGTGGGGACCGGCGTGGCTGCGGGCCAGCTTCTTCCCTTTCTTCCTCCTGGTGTTCTGCATCCCGCTCGGGCCCCTGGTCCTGCCCATTACTTTCAGGCTGCGGATGCTGGTGTGCAGCCTGGTTGATTTCGTGGCCAACAACCTCCTGGCCATCGAGGTCCAAAGGCAGGGCACCGCCCTGTTCAACCCGGTCGGCCATTACCGGTACGAGGTAGCCGCCGCGTGCAGCGGGTTGCACAGTCTCATTGCCACGCTGGGGCTGGCTATCGTCTATGCCTTCGTTGCCTTCCGCAGTTGGTGGCGGCGGGGGCTGATGGTGGCTTCGGCCTTTCCCCTGGCGGTGCTGGGGAACCTGGTGCGAATGCTGGCCATTATCATTGCGGCGGAGCTCGGCGGCCAGGCCGCCGGCAACAAAGTGCATGACGGCGGCCCCGGCGGGATCTACAGCCTCTTGCCTTACGTGCCGGCCTTTCTGGGCCTGATCCTGTTGGGCTACTGGCTCCGCGAGCCCAAGCCGAAAACGCCTGCGCCCTTGGCAACCAAAACGACATGAACCGACAAAAGTGGACCATCCTCCTGGCGGCCCTGCTCATGATGGCCGCAGCCGTGGCCCTGCTGGCTTACCTGCGCGGCCACCAGAGACTCGGCCGGCCCGGCGTCAAGACCCGCCCCTTGCCCGGCAGCATCCGCCTCCAGATCGAGTTGCCCGAACAGGTCCTGGATTACACCTCCAAACCGCTGGAGGTCGACAAACTCGTGCTGGACTTCCTGCCGCCGGACACCAGCTTCGGCCAGAGATGCTATATCGCCCCGGATCATTCCTGGATACAAATCCGCGCGGTCCTCATGGGGACGGATCGGACCAGCCTGCACAAGCCGGAAATATGCCTGGGCGGGTCCGGCTTGCGGATTGATGACGCCGATTCGAACGAAGAGAGGATACCCATCCCGGGGCCCCGGCCTTACGACCTGCCGGTGATGAAGCTGGTCACGATCCCGGAAACCAAGGGCGCCCGGGAGCAAGACGCCCAGCGGCTCCTCTACGTTTACTGGTTTGTGGCCGACGGAGAACGCACCGCCAGGCACTCGCAGCGCATGTGGTGGATGGTCAGGGATATGTTGCGCACCGGCGTCCTTCAACGCTGGGCCTACATCGCCGTTTTGTCGCCCTGCGCCCCCGGCCACGAACAGGCCACCTTCGAGCGCATGAAGAAGTTTATCGCCGCAGCCGCGCCGCAATTTCAACTCTGAGAGTTATGCTCCGCCGGGACCGAATCATTCGGATGCAGATACAGCAGTTGATGGACGCGTGTCTGTTTGCGGTGAGCTTTTGGCTGGCCTTCCAACTGCGCTCGAGCGATGCGGTGAGCGACTTTTTTCACGTCCAGCGGGTCAACACGCCCTTTGAGAAGTATGTGGTGCTCTATGTGCTGTTGATTGCGGCGGCGCCGTTGGTCCTGGAGGCGCAGGGTTTCTACAACCGCTCGCCCCTGAGCTCGAGGCGGCGCATGCTGTGGCCCCTTCTCAAGTCGTGCGTCTTTCTCTCCCTGGGCGTCTGCGCCGGATTGGTCCTGCTGCGGCTTTACATGGCGCGGTCGCCGGTGGTGTTGTTCGGCCCCCTGAGCTTTGTGCTGGTGGCGGCCAAGGAGGAGTTGCTGCGGCTGGCCTTGCGCAGCCGCCTGGCCCAGGCCCAGTACCGGCGGCGCTTCATCCTGGTGGGGGTGCGGGACGAGTTGGCGCGCACGCGCCTGGAGCTGGCCCAGGCGGCGGGCGGGGAGCTGGAGATACTGGGGCAGGTGGACCTCGAGCACGCGCCCGCCTCGCGCCTGGTCGAGTTGCTGCACGAGCACTCGGTCAACGGGGTCGTGGTCAGCGCCCGCCGGGCCTATTTCCAGTCGGTCGAGGCGGTCATCCGCGCCTGCGAGCTGGAGGGGGTCGAGGTCTGGCTGGTGGCTGACTTTTTCCAGACCCAGATCTCCCGCACGAGCCTGGACGATTTCAACGGGCGGCCGGTGCTGGTGTTTCGCAGCACACCCGAGGTGTCTTGGGAAGGAGTGGCCAAACAGGCGCTGGATTACGTGCTGGCGGGCCTGTTGTTCGTGACGCTGTTGGCGCCGTTGATGGCGGTGGCGGGGCTGCTCATCCGCTTGACCTCGCCCGGGCCGGTCCTGTTCCGCCAACAGCGCTCCGGGCTCAACGGGCGGCCCTTCACGATGTACAAATTTCGCACGATGGTCAGCAACGCCGAGCAGCTCAAAGACGAGTTGGCGGCGTTGAACGAAATGAGCGGGCCGGTGTTCAAGGTGAGCAAGGACCCCAGGATTACCAAGGTGGGCAAGCTGCTGCGCCGGTTCAGCATTGACGAACTGCCGCAGTTGGTCAACGTGCTGCGCGGGGAGATGAGCCTGGTGGGCCCCAGGCCCTTGCCGGTGGACGAGGTGAAGCGGTTCGATGATTTGGCCCACCGGCGCCGCCTCAGCGTCAAGCCCGGACTGACCTGTTTGTGGCAGGTCAGCGGGCGCAACGACCTGAGGGACTTCCGGGAGTGGGTCAGATTGGACCTCGAGTACATAGACCACTGGTCATTTTGGATGGACCTCAAGATTCTGTGCCGGACAGTGCCCGCCGTGCTCAGAGGAGCCGGCGCCAGGTAAATTCCCAGGCGCAAAGCAGGTCGGATGAATGCGAAGGCAATTCAACGGCGGAAAAAGCCGGCCTCCGAGCCGCCGGCTTCGGTAGTGACGGGGGCGGCTGGCTTTCTGGGGTCTCATCTGGTTGACCTGCTGATGGCGCGCGGACACAGGGTCATCGGCATCGATAACTTCGTCACCGGCACGGTGGACAACATTTCCCACCTGGGCGGCAACCCCATGTTCAAGTTCATCGAGCAGGACGTGACGGAGTTCATTTTCCTGCAGGCGCCCGTGAACTACGTTTGGCACTTTGCTTCCCCTGCCAGCCCCATTGACTACCTCGAATTGCCCATCCAGACCCTCAAAGTCGGTTCGCTCGGCACCCACAAGGCCCTCGGCTTGGCCAAAGTCAAAGGCGCCCGATTCCTGCTCGCCTCCACCTCGGAGATTTACGGCGACCCGCTGGTGCATCCTCAAACGGAGGACTACTGGGGCAACGTCAACCCCGTCGGACCCCGCGGCTGCTATGATGAGGCCAAGCGCTTTGCCGAGGCCCTCACGATGGCCTATCACCACGAGCACGGAGTCCAAACCCGCATCGCGCGCATCTTCAACACCTACGGCCCGCGCATGCGCCTGAACGACGGGCGTGTGGTGCCTGCCTTCATCAGCCAGGCCCTCCATAACCGGCCCGTTACGGTCTTCGGGCGTGGCCTCCAGACCCGCAGCTTCACCTACGTCTCCGATTTGATCGAAGGCATCTACCGGCTGATGCTCTGTCCATACGAGCGGCCGGTCAATATTGGGGGCACCGCCGAAATAACCGTCCTTCACTTCGCCAAAGAAATCATCCGCGCAACCGGCTCGCGCAGCCGCATCCTCTTCAAACCTCTCCCCCAGGACGACCCCAAACAGCGCCGGCCCGACATCACCCGCGCCCGGCAACTCCTGGGTTGGGAACCGCAGGTCCCGCTGGCGGAGGGATTGGTCAAAACCATCGAGTATTTCCGCGGCAAACTCTGAGTCCCGGCAATTTCTTTTTATTTTTGTCTTTTCATCGAGCGCCTTTTGGTTTTGTATTTGATGGTTGCGCGGAATTCCGATACCCACCATCGGTTGCTCTTCCGGAACTGGCAGGCAAGGGCGGCAGAAGTGCGGGTTGCGGATTGCGCAACAGTAAATGCTGAATTCAAAATCATTTCTGGCGGTCGATTTTGGGGCGGGCAGTCTCAAGCTGGCTGAGTTCGAGGTAAATGAAGCCGGAGGTTTGCGTTTAAAGCAATACGGCCTCAAATCCCTTGGCGCTGAGGGCGCGCAGGATTCGACTCGCGAAGCCGCAATTCAAAAGGCCTTGCAGGAGTTGCTCACAGAGAAGGGGATTAAAGCCAGGAGCGTCAACGTCTGCGCCCCCGGTTTCCATGTCTTCTCCAAATTCGTCAAATTGCCCCCCGTGGATGCAGGCAAAGTCACCCAGATCATCCAATACGAAGCCCAGCAAAACGTCCCCTTCCCGCTGGCCGAGGTCGTTTGGGATTACCAGATTCTGGGCACGACCCCCGGAGGGGAATTGGAGGTGCTGCTGGTCGCCATCAAGGCCGATATTGTCGAGGGCCTCTTCCGCGTGACGGAGGGCGCCGGGCTGCGCCTGCAACTGGCCGACGTCTCTCCCGCCGCCCTGTGTAACGCCTTCCGCTACAACTACGGAGATTTGGAAGACTGCACCATGCTCCTGGACATCGGCGCCAAGACCAGCAACCTGTTGTTCTTCGAGAAGGGCAAAGTCTTCTCCCGCAGCATCAACCTGGGCGCCAATTCCATCACCCATGATTTTGCGACCGAGGCCAAGCTCAAGTTCGAGGCCGCCGAGAAGCTCAAGATCAATGAGGGTTTCGTGAGCCTGGGCGGCGCCTATGAAGAGCCGGAGAACCCCCACCAGGCCGCCGTCTCCAAGATCGCGCGCCAGTTCATGACTCGCCTGCACATCCAGGTCAACCAGACCATGCAGTTCTACCGTGGCCAGCAGGGCGGCTCCGCCCCTCAGAGGCTCTTCCTCTCGGGCGGCGCTTCGCTCATGCCCTATACGGCCCAGTTCTTCGCCGAAAAACTCAACGTCCCGGTCGAATACTTCAACCCCCTCCGCAACGTCCAACTCGACCCCTCGATTAACCTGGAAGACCTGGCCCGCGTCGCCCATTCCCTCGGCGAAGTCGTCGGCTTGGGCTTGCGCAACCTGGCCCAATGCCCCGTCGAACTCAACCTCATGCCCGAGAGCACGCTGCGATGGCAGAGTTTCAACCAAAAGAAACCTTACCTCTTGGCCTCTGCCATCAGCATGGCCGCCGTCGTTTTCCTCATGGGGGTCCTGTTCGACCAGTTGGCTGAGGCCAAAAACAAATCCTGGGAGGATTTGCACAAAAGGGTCGAACCCGCCTTGCGCAAGCAGGAGAGATTCACCGTTGCTTACAACAACCTCAACAAGACCGAGGACCAAATCAACCAGGTCGTCGAGTGGATGAGCGACCGCTATTATTGGCTTGATGTCCTCAAGGAAATGCGCCAGGCCCTCATCCGCGTCGAGGCCGACACCAAGTCCAACCTTGGCACCGATGCCGGCATCTGGATCGACTCCCTCAGCACCTTCACTCCCGACGCCGAAACCATGGCTGGCGACGCCGCGGGCCGGGCTGCGCTTGGCGCGGCCAGCCGTACCCCATCCCCCTACGACCGCTACAAAACGCGGGCCCCTGGCGCCGCCCCAACCGCCGCTGGCGCCCCCGCCGCCGTCTCCGCCAAGGCCAGGGACCCCAACGCAATCGACAACCTCGATGTCACCTTCCGCGCCGTCAGCCTGGCGTCCCTTTCCGAGAAGGTCCAGGCCGATGCCAACCAGGTCATGGCTTACGCCGTCCAGGCGGAGATGCGGAGCAGCGCCCTGTTCGATCCGACTAACACCAAGCTGGCGAGCATCATGGGCGTGCCGGAGGACCCGGGCACCTTCACCTTCAAGATGAACATCCAACTCAAGCGCCCGCTCAAGCTGTAGTATGTCCTGGATCAAACGCAACTTATACTTCCTGATCGGCAGCGCCGTCGCCCTGGCCCTCATCGGCCTGGCCGGCTGGTTTCTCTACGCCAAGTGGCAGCTCAACGGAGAGAACCTGGCCAAACTCAGCGCCGATTACGCGACCCTGGGCGATCTCAACGGCAAAAAGCCCCATCCTGGCAATGAGAAAGTTGACAACTACAGGGCCGCCACAAACCAGACTGGCCAATTGCTGGCCTTCAAAGAAAAAGCCCGCGACTACTTCCAGCGCATCCCGCCCATCCCCGATATTCCCAAGGCCGAACTGACCGACCAGAGCTTCGCCACCAACTTCAGCCGCACCATCAGCCAACTCCAGCGCGACGCCACAAACGCCAGCATCGGCCTGCCCGCCGATTACTACTTCTCTTTCCAGGCCCAGGCCCGGAAACTCTCGTTCGCCCCGGGCAGCATCGAGTCTCTCTCCGTCCAGCTCGGCGAGGTCAAGGCCATTTGCGACGTCCTGTTTCACGCCAAGATTAACGCCATCGAAAGCATCCGCCGCGAACGAATCTCCCCCGATGACCTGGCCAGCAGCGGCGGCGGCGATTATCTGCCGGACAAGTCCATCACCAACGCCCAGGCCGTCATCTCTCCCTACGAGATCACCTTCCGCTGTTTTAGCCAGGAACTGGGGACCGTCATCGCCGGCTTTGCCTGTTCCCCCTGCTCCATGGTGGTCAAGGCCGTCAACGTCGAAGGCATTGCCGCCTCCACCCTCGCCACGGAAGCCGCCGCCACCGTGGCCGCCGCAACGCCCGTCCCCTCCCCTACCTACGTCCCCCCCCCGCCCACCGCGGACGCCGACGCCCAGAGGGAGGCCGCCGACCGCGCCAGGAAAGCCTACGAACGCCGCTATGGCCCGAATAGAATCAGGGGTCCGGGCGCCCGGCCGTCCAGGCCCACTCCCACTCCCACCCCGGTCCCGCAACCTAACCCATTTGCGGCTCCGGGGGCTCGCGGAGCCTCTCCTCCCGTCAAGACCGGCCCCACAGTCGCGCTCGACGAGAAGCAGTTGAAGGTCGTTATGGTGGTCAATATTGTGAAGCTCCAGTCCAACGCCGCCGCTGCCGGTATTGCGAAGCCCGAGTCCAAACACGTCGCTGCCAGTATTGCGAAGCCCGAGTCCAAACCCGCCCCTCCCCGATAAGATGGATTTCCTCAAAAAACATTACGAAAAGGTCCTCCTCGGCGCCGTCCTCCTGGGGCTGGCCGGAGCGGTGGGCTTTCTCTTCTTCAAGATAGCCAGCGAAAAAGAGGAACTCGATCGCAAAGGAACCGAGCTCACCACACCCAAAGTCAAACCCCTGCCCGACTTGGACTTGGGCGCTTACCAGGCCGTCCTGCAGCGCGTGGCCGCCTCCGCCCTCCTCGACTTGTCCGCCCCTCACAAACTCTTCAATCCGATGCCCTGGCAAAAAACCGCCGACGGGCGGCTCGTCAAAATGGACGCCAATAGCGTCGGCCCCAAGGCCGTCATCGTCACCAAACTCAGCAAACTCTACTTCGAGCTGACGCTGGACAATGTCACCGTCGAAGATTCCGTCCCCAAGTTCACCATCGAGATCAAACGGGATGCCGCTCCCAACCCCAGAGACCGCCGCAAAACCAGCCGCTACTGCAAGGTGGGTGACAAAAATGACTTGTTCTTCGTCAAGGAGTGCAGAGGCCCTAAGGACAGTCCCACCAACGTGGTCCTCGTCCTCAACGACACCGGGGAAGAGGTCGTCCTGACCAACGACAAAACCAATTCCTTCCGCCGAGTCGACGGCTACACCGCCGACCTCAAATACGGCCCGGAAAACCGCATCCTCGGCACCAACCACCGCGCCAATACCCCTCCGCCCCTTACCTTCAACGGTGAAACCTACGATATTGTCGCCATCAACAAAAACGAAGTCATCCTCAAAGCCAAGTCCAACCAGAAGAAATGGTCCATCCCCTATAACGGCCCCGATTAATTCCATCCCGAACCCAAGATGAAACCAGCTACCCACCTACTCGGCCTAAGCCTTTTGTTTTCGACCCTGGCGGCGGCTCACGCCCAGCCCTCCGACCTGGACCTCGCCACCAAAGAGGCCGTTTATCGCCAAGCCAATCGCTTGAACCTCCGCAATAAGTTGATCCAGGCCCACGACGCCCTGGAACGCGGCGATTTGGCCGTCGCAGCCAAGGACTATGACGACGCCTGGGACCTGGCCCAGAAGATCGGCGCCGAGGCCGACCAGGAGGCCCAGCAGACCAGGACGGGGCTGGCCGCCGCGCGCCTCCCGCTCGCCCGCAGCGCCATGCACCGCGAGAATTACCGCGAGGCCAAGGTCCAGGTCGATGACGTCCTGCGCGTCGACCCCGCCAATGCCGCCGCCGTCGCATTCCGGCTCGAAATTGACAAAGTCATGGCCGAGTCCAAAAACAAGATGGCCAGCGAAGAGGTCGAACGCATGGTTCCTGGCGCGGTTGCCGCCAAGAGCAAGGCCGCCCAGCTCGTGCAGGACGGCAAGGTCCTCTACGAAATGGGCAAACTCGATGAGGCCGAACGCAAACTCAAGCTGGCCAGGAAAGAAGACCCCGAAAACGACGGCGCCTACTATTATCTGAACCTCGTCAGCGAAGCCCGTTTCCACACCGCCATGAACGAACGCGACCTGACTTCCCGGGAAAAATATGACGACCTCGAGAAAAAATGGGCCATCGACAACCAGCGCGCTTCTCTTCCCCAGCCCAACCCCTTCGCCCGGACCAACCTCATCTACACCGGGCGCGGCCGCCAAATCATCGTCAGCAAACTCGACCGCATCCGCCTCGATGAGGTCAAAAAGATGGATAACCTCCCCTTGAGCGAAGTGGTCAAGTGGCTCGATGACCAGGCCAAGAGACGCGACCCCGAGGGCCGCGGCATCAACTTCATTATCGCTCCCAATGCCGACACCGGCGCCGGCGGCCCCGCCGGACCCGTCGGCACCGACCCGGCTACAGGTTTGCCCCTGGCTCCCCAGGGCGCCGAAACCGTGGACATGAACACCATCGGCATCAGGATCGACCCCCCCCTGCACGACATCCGCCTGGCCGATTTCCTCGACATCATAGTCAAAGTCGCTGACAAGCCCCCCATCAAGTACTCGATCGAAGATTACGCCGTGGTGTTCTCGCTCAAAGGCCGCGAAACCACCCCGCTCTACTTCCGCACCATCCACGTCGACCCAAACACCTTCGTACAGGGCCTCTCGGGCGTGTTCGGTCTTGACTGGGGAACACTGCTGATGTCCGTTGGCGCCAGCAGCGGCAGCAGCGGCGGCAGCGGCGGCGGCGGCGGCGGCGGCATGATGGGCGGGGGCATGATGGGCGGCGGCGGCGGCATGGGCGGCGGCGGCATGGGCGGCGGCGGTGGCCTCGCCACGGTTCCGCACGTCAATATCGCCGGCGGCGGCGGCATGGGCGGCATGGGCGGCGGCATGGGCGGCGGCATGGGCGGCGCCGGCGGCGCGGGCGGCATGGGCGGCGGCGGCGGCTTGGCCTTCGTCACCCGCACGAACTCCACGGCAGCCGTCCAGGTCGGCGTCAGAAACTTCTTTACCACCCTCGGCGTGAGTCTCGATCCCCCCAAGAGCGTCTTCTTCAATGACCGCGAGGGCACCTTGCTCATCTATGCGACGCTCTCCGATCTCGACATCATCGAACGGGCCATCCAGGTCCTGAACATTGCCCCGCCCCAGATCAACGTCAAAAGCAAGTTCGTCGAAGTCACCCAGAACGACACCCGCGGCTTGGGCTTCGAGTGGTTCCTTGGGAATTTCCTGATGGGCAACGGCAATGTCGTCGGCTCCGCCGGCACTCAGCCTACCTTGACCGGCGCTCCCACCGCCGCCAACCCGTCCGGCTACTTTCCCACCGGCCCCGTCACTCCCCCTGCCGCCACCGATGGCGAGCTTACCGCCGGCGTGCGCAATTCGGCCAATAACCTGCCCACCCTCCCCGCCTTGGCCAGCTTCACCGGCATCCTGACCGACCCCCAGTTCAAGGTCGTCATCTCTGCCCTCCAGCAGAAGGACGGCGTGGATTTTCTCAGCGAATCCCAGCTTACCACTCTGAGCGGACGGCAAGCCGAATTCATGGACGTTGACATCCAGACCATTGTCGTCGGCAACAGCCTCCTCAACAACAACTCCGGCAGTTCGGCCACCACGGGCGGCGGCCTCGGCGGAACGGTCGTCAATCAGGCCTCGGCCATCACCCCCACCACCTTGCCGCTCCCCTTTGGCCCCACCCTGGACGTCATCGGCACCGTCTCGGCTGACGGCTTCAGCGTCCAGATGACCCTCATCCCGAGCATCATGGAGTTCATCGGCTATGACGACCCGGGTCCCTTTGCCACCATCCTTGAGGCCTCCTCGAGCCTGGGCGTCGCCGCTCCCGTGGAGGCGGTCCTGCCTCTGCCTCACTTCCGCATCCGCCAGGTCACCACCTGCGTCAATGTCTGGGACGGCCAGACCGTCGTCCTGGGCGGGCTCATCAGTGAAAACGTCAGCAAAGTCAAAGACCAGGTCCCCATCCTCGGGGACCTCCCCGTCCTCGGCCGGCTCTTCCGCAACGAGATCAACCAGAGCCAGAAGAAAAACCTCCTCATCTTCGTCACCCCGACCATCATTGACCCGGCGGGCAACCGCTACCACTCGGAGGACGAAATGCCTTTTGCCCAGAACTCCTTCCCGGTCCAACCCAGGTCCGCCGCGACCCCACCCTTGCAGCAATAGGGCCGTCAGACCCTCGAGCCGCCGGCAGGGCCAAACGACCCCGTTGGCAAGGCCCCAGCGAGAACCGGAAATGAAAGCAATGCGCGCACTTCAAGAACGGAGGCGCTCTGGATGGTCAAGGCTTTATCTCCAAGTAATCATGGACAAATCCGCCTCGATTTGTTAAGAAAGAAGTACTGATTTATGTCATTGTCGCTGTTCCTCCGCAAAGCGGTGATCGGCTGGGCCTCGGCCCTGGCCCTGCCCAGCTTCCTAGGCGCTCAAATCACCTTTACCAACAATGGCCCGGAGTACGCAATTGCAGGCCCCCAACCCGGTGATCAGGCCCATCCCGCTGCCGCCCTCTCCCCATTGGGCGGCTTCCTGGCCTGGGAAGACAATGCCATCGATGGCTTGGGCCTGGGCATCGGCGCCATGGCCCTCAACAGCAATTTCGGCCCCGTCGGCCGTCCCTTCCGGGTAAATCAGATCGTCGGCGGCGACCAGAGCCTGCCTCAGGTCGCCTTGATCCCTGGCGGCGGAGCCGTCTTCGCCTGGCAGGGCGGCGCCCCCAGCCGTCAAAACATCTACGCCCGCTTCCTTTCCCAGTCCAACACCTGGCTCACCGGAGATGTGATGGTAAACACTTTTACCGCCCACTTCAGACGCCAACCCGTCCTGGCCGCCCTTCCCAATGGGAATGTGGTCTTCGCCTGGGGCAGCTACAATCAGCAAAGCCCCTCCAGCTACCAGGATGTTTACGCCCAGCTCCTTGCTTGCACCGGCGCGAAGATCGGTTCCGAGTTTCTGGTCAACCAGTTCACCCTCTTCAATCAAAGGAACCCCGCCATCGCCGCCTTGAGCACCGGCGGCTTTGTCATCGTCTGGGTCTCCGAGCAGCAGACCCAGCCCATCCCTCAGAGCCTGGATGCCAACTCCCTTTATAGCCTGGCTACCAGCCGTCCCAGCGTCGATGTCTTCGCCCGCGTCTTCGATAGCAACGGCGTTGCCCTGGTTAACGAATTCATCGTCAATACCAACACCTCCCCTTGCAGCCTTCCCGCCGTCGCAGCCGGCCCCAATGGCAGTTTCATCGTCTCCTGGACCGAGAACAACCTCAATGTCCCAACCGAGGGTTTGGATGTCTTCGCCAGGGCCTTCTCCAATCCTGCAACCGGCGGCGTCGTGCGCCGGGTGAACACCTACACCCTGGGCGATCAATACGCCTCCCGGCTCGCCTCCGTCGGCAACAACTACCTGGCGGTCTGGACCAGTATGGGCCAGGATGGCTCCTGGGAAGGTGTCTATGGCCAATTCCTCAACCTCGACGGCTCCCCCAGCGGCTCCGAATTCCGCCTCAATACCACTACCGTCGGCCGCCAAATGCACGGCACCGTCATCTCCGACAACACCGAACGGTTCCTTGCCCTTTGGACCGGTTTTGGCAGCCTCGCAAGCGGCTTTGACCTTTTCGCCCAACTCGTCGCTCCCAGCGGTTATGTCCCTTCGGCGCCTGTCTCCACCGTCTTTGCGCCCCCGGCTTCCGACCCCTTCACCGTCATCCTGCCGCCTCTGGCAAATCCATTGCCGGCTGTGGCCTCAAACTCCGCCAATAATTCTACCGCCGCCGCCCAGCCCGATGCCATTCCCGACCCCCTCGCGTCCCTGCCGCCCTTGTCCGCAAACGCCTCCTCCAACACCGTAACCATCGCCCAGACCGCCGGCGCCTATAACGGCCTGATTTACAACACCAACCTTGTCACCGTTGCCGCCTCAGGCTTCTTCACCGCCAAAACCACTGCCAAAGGCGCCTACAGCGGCAACCTCCTCATCGCCGGCCGCAACTACTCCATTTCCGGAAAGTTCAGCCCCCTGACCGGCCTGGCGACCAACACCTTCCGGCTGGTTTCCGGCCAGTTGCTCACCGTGCGGCTCCGGTTGGACCTCTCGGGCGCCGACCGCCTTCAGGGCGTGATCACAGATCGCCAGTCGGCTTATGTCGCCCAGTTGGATGCCGATCGCCTCGTCTTCAGCACTGCACACCCCGCTCCCCAGCGCGGCTCCTATACTGTCGCCATCCCGCCCGACACCTCCGGTCCCGCCGGCTACGGCTACGGAACCATGACCGTCTCTCCCGCTGGCGTCGTCAAGTGGAGCGGTTCCCTCGCCGATGGCGCCAAGGTCAGCCAGACCAGCGCCGTCTCCAAAGACGGTCTCTGGCCCCTCTATTGCTCAGTCTATGGCGGCGGCGGGGCCGCCATCAGTTGGATGCAATTCAACACGAACCGCCTCGAAAGCGACCTCAGCGGCCAATTCATCTGGCTCAAACCCGCCGGCCTGTCCGCCAAGTCCTTCCCCGCCGGCTTCACCAATTCCGTCGAGGCTGTCGGTTCGGCCTTCACGCCCACAACCGCCGGCCCCATCCTTAACCTTCCCTACCTTGACTTGGTCTTCAGCGGCGGCGGCTTGCAAGTTCCTTTCACAAATACCTTCTCTCTGGGCGGTCTCGATCGCGCCATTACCGCCCCCGCCGACCAGTTGAAACTCACTTTCTCCGCCTCCTCCGGCCTCTTCAACGGCAGCACCTGGTCCGCCGGACTCCAACAGACCCTCACTTTCCAAGGCGTGGTCTATCAGAAGCTCGCCAATGGCGCCGGCCTGTTCCTGCCCTCCGGCCAGAGCGGACAGGTCTATCTGGGCGCCCCGCCCTCCAGCCAATAACCATCCCCATTCATCCGCTAAACCGCGCCCTAAGGATTTTACTATGTTGCGAAGATTCAAGCACCTCTGCTGGGCCGCCTGCCTGATGGCCGCAGCCCATTCCGCCTCCGCCTTCTCCTTTTACGGGCCCCTCGAGCCGTATCAGGTCGCCTCCTTGGGTTATGGCGGCGCCGCTTGGAACGCGCCCCATAACCTGGGCGAAGAGTTCCGCTGGAACGTCCCGGTGCTCTACTATACTTTCGACCAGACCTTCCTGGACTACTTCGGCAACACCGGCGCCGCCGCCATCGATTCCGCCCTCAATGTCCTCAACGTTACCCTCACTAACCTCAGTTCCTTTAGTCCCGGCCTCGAGGAAATCCCGCTCGAATCCAAGCAGTTGAACTACACTGCCGCCGCCTTCCACATCTTCGACCTCAAGTCGATTGCCCTGCAAGGCATGGTCGTCGAGCTTTGCCTGGCCGACCCGATAGCCTATGCCTGGACCTTGCGCAACCGCGCCCTCATCACCGGCTTGGCTTGTCCGGAGTACGAATATACCGTTATCCAGCGCAATTTCGATCCCGTCACCTGGGACCCTTCCGCCTACGTCAACGGCGTCCTCTACACCTACTGGATCGACGAAATGTGCCCCCTGGTCGATGAAGCCGTCACCGTCCCCACGTCCGTCGACCCCGATGCCCTGACCTTTACCCCCGTTGCCCGGATTACGGACATTTTCTCCAATTTCGACTATTACGGCTATTACTTTGCCGGCTTGACCCGCGATGACGTCGGCGGCCTCCGTTACCTCCTGAACACCAACAATATCATCCTCGAAAACGCCGGAAGCGGCACCCTGACCTCCGTCACCAACTCGACCAGCCAGTTGCTCTACACCTCCAACCTCACCGCCTTCGCTCAACTGGCCCTGACCAACAGCGACGCCCAACTCGCCGCCCTCTACCCCGGCCTGGTCTTCAGCGCCCCGGCCACCAATTATCCCGTCGTCATCACCAATGTCACTCTCACTCTCACCACTAACTTTTCCCCTTACGGTCCCAAAACCAATTCCCCGCCGGAACTGGCCTATACAACCAACTTTTCCCTCGCCGTCCAGTTGGATTATTTCCATTTCTACGGCAATCTCTGGGCCGTTGTCTTCACCAACGGCGCCTGGAATACCTTCCCCGTCACTGACGTCAATTCCTTCATCCGCCCCCAAATCGCCACACTCCAGACCATCAGCGTCAACCCCAGCAACACTCCCTACGCTGACTACAACACGCCCACCCTGTCCACGAACGTGACTGAGAAGAACTTCATCACCAACGACGTCGTGGGCGAGTTCTTCCTCGCCACATCCAACTACTGCAATATGCTCATCCTCGCCAACGAGCTGACTCAGACCAACATCGAAACCAACCTCATTTTCTCCGTCACCAATACCCTTGCCTACACCAATACCACCACTAGCACCAACACCGCCGGCACTACCAACCTCGAGCTCTACACTCAGAACCTGATCAGTTACTACACCAACCACGTCTTCCTCGCCCTTCCCGTCACGTGCCTGGGAACCAACATCTCACTCCGCGAGGGTGTCAACACCATGCAATTTGTCCGCCGGGATTACGATTCCCTCCTCAATCGCTTCTGGACGCCTATTACCAATACCTTCACCGCCGTCGCCGTAACCAATAATGTCCCCTACCTCCAAACCATCTCCCGCGTCGTCACTGCCCCCGATATCGTCTATTCCGCCGCGGACCTGGCAGCCCCCCCAACAACCTACCCGCCCATCCCCACGGACGTCTCATATTCAACCCTGCAGTTCGACACCAACGGCCTCGTTGGCAATCCTCTGTCCACGATTCACGGCCCTGGCACCGTCAGCCTGGCGGCCCAAGGCGCCACCACCCTCTACTTTGTCTTTAACAAAGTCGGCCAACTCCTCTTCAACGGCCCGGGCGGAGATCAGGCCACGGCGTCCCCGGGTTTTATATGGGGCTCGTTCGACGGCACGACCAACCTCCCGGTCACTTATCCTATAGGCTCCAGCCTCACCAATTTCGCCGGCCAGGTCCTCCTCCAGACCTTCCCGGCGGCCCTCCCCGCGGGCTCGCTCGGCGCCCCGTACGCCTTCACTTATGTCAATCCTGCTTCCGGCCTGGCCTACACCAACACCTTCTCCGGCGCCGGCGGCCAGCCCCCTTACTCCTTCGCCCTTGCCGCAGGCTCGGTCCTCCCGTCCGGCTTGGCCCTGACGGCCAACGGCGTCCTCTCCGGCACTCCCGCCGTCTCAGGCGCCTATGCCTTCACCATCCAAATGACCGACGCCGGCCAGCGGTTCACCGATACGCCCTATTCACTCACTATCGGTCCGTAGCACCCATTTTAATACTATGAAATGTCGCTTTCTCCTAAGCTTGCTGGTGGTCGCCCTTGCCTCGGTTGCGCCCGCCCAGCCCGCCCTGTTCTATGTGAACAATGCCGTCGTCCAGGCCCCGCCCGACATCCCCCCCCAGATCGATGCGATTAACTTCGTGAACGAAAGCTTCTTTTCCATCACGTTCACGAACCTCGACTATAACGGTGACACCCTTGCCTACAACGCAACCCTCTTCCAGCCCGTCGATACCCTCAACTTCACCAATATAGGCTACATGTCGGTGGACCCGGGCATCGATTTCCTCACCATCCCGTCTAAAACCGGCCAGGAACGGATGGCCGCCAGTTTTTACAACACCGGCACTATCCATGTCGGCAGCGACACCAACCTCATCCTCATCGGCGCCAACAGCCTCATTTACGCCGGCCTCCCCCAAATGCGCGTCCAAGCCACCAATATCATCAACCCGGGGTCCATCTCGGTCGGCTATGACGGCCTCTGCAGTCTCGAGGGCCAAACGCTCGACCTGAGCCGCGGCTCGTTCATGATGACCAATTCCGCCACCAGCATCTACAACTCGATCAACAATGTTACCCTTTACAGTGGCGCTGCCTTTAACGCCGGCGTCTTCGACGGCTACTGGGGAATCGGCACCAATGGATTCAGCCTCTACGAGCAGTTTGTCATCCCTCCGCCCCTGACGCCTCCTCATCTGGTCACCACACGCCAGGGCACCGTTTTCGACCAGGAATTGGTTCTCGCCGCCAATGGCCTCTCCTACTGGAACCTGATGGGAGGCGGGTCCAACTGGCTCGTGCGCGCGGCCTTCGTCAACAACACCAATTCCGCCTTTGCCCCCAAGGTTTACTTCACCGACTACGGCTACACCGTCCTCGAATGGTCTCAAACCGTCACCAATGCAAACGGCACGACCCAACCCCAGTACCTCTACGTGCTCGATGAATTCCCGGACCTCACGACGGTCGGCCTCGTGATCAACGGCTTCGCCGGCGAGGGCATTAACCAGCCTACGATGATCCCCGACAACTACGACGTCTTTGAGAGCCAGGCCGCCTTCTTCGATCTGGGCGCCCCTGCCATCCCCACCACCATCCCGCAGGAATGGCCTGAAGACGGAATCCTCGTGACCTATCCCATCGGTGAAACCACCAATGTCTGGACCGCTTATGAGGCGATTATGCCTCCGATATCCATCATCCTGAGCGACGTCGCCGGCCAGGATGTCACTAACGTCCCTGGCCGTATCGAAGTCAGCGCCAGTTCGACTATGGACCTCACCATGGCCCAGATCACCAGCCTCAATTACCTCTCAATTCAGGCCACGAACCAGTTCCTGGGCAGCAGCAACGCCCAGATTTCCGCTCCTTTCGCCGACTTCAACCTCCGCAGCACCAACGGCCTGCTCGTGATTTCCAACCTCGTCAAGTCCACCATCGTGCAGCCGGAAGGTTACATCGACCTCTGGAGCACCTGCGTCACTAACCAGACTGCCGGCATTACCAACGTCTATCATGTCCTGTTCGCCGATGCCCACGTGGCGCCGACTTTTCCCTCCCGCTCTGAATCCCTGCTCCTGACCAGCACCAACGCCCTGGGCGGCGATGACAACCTCGTCATTCACGACGTCTTCAACGTCACCCGCAACCTCCGCTTGGATGCCTCTCGCATCACTATCGCCACCAACGCCGCCGGGCCCCCGGCCCCGCCTACTCCCGCCGGCGCTCTCTACCTGGATGACGCCTCCATTCTTTGGCCCAACGCCACCCCGCGCCTTCAGTACCTCACCAACTCCGGCGCCATCCAGACCTATAACGCCGTCTTTTTCGGCGGCTCTCGCACTTCCCCCTTCTACAACACCGTAACCAATGTGCCCTACGTCGCTTTCATCAACCGCGGGTTCATCACCAACAACGGCAGTCTGATCTGGGCCAGCGACTTCGAAGACGGCGGTATCATCACCGCCGGCATCGGCGACATCCAATTGCAGCGGGCCCAGTACGCCGTCCTCACCAACGGCCTCCTCTCTGCTGTCAATGGCAGTATCGCCCTGAACAGCGGCTCTCTCTTTGCCAGCAATACCCTGTTCCAGGCCGGCGGCGGCCTCAGCCTTGGCGTCACCAATGTCTTGAGCGACGGCATCTCCAACCTCGCTCTCATTTACCAGGCCATTTACCAGGCCAATCCATTCGCCAACCCAACCAATTACCTCTACGCCCAGCCCACCAATGGCAACACCTGGAGCGCCGGTGACGGCGGCCTCAGCCTTTTGGCCAAGCCCGCCGCCGGGGACCTTCTCGGCACCACCATCAAGGTCAACGCCTCGGAGAACACCAGCGTTCCCATCGTCTGGGCCGGCGCCGACTTTGGCGCTTCCAGCGATGGTTTCCTCAATAACGCCGCCCTGGGCCGCGTGGTCCTCAACGGCGCCGATAGCAGCGTCTTCGCCTTCCTGGGCCCCGGCTCCGGCAGTAACGCCATCTACATCGACGACCTCGAACTCACGAACTTTACCGCCACGGCCAGCAACCCCAACGGCGATTTCTCGGGCCTCTCCGCCGCCAACATTACGGTCTATTACGCCCAGGCCAGGGGCAACGGCGTCGAGATCGCCGAGAAACTCAACGGCCACGCCAACGGCGGCTTCATCTGGGTCAGCAATTTCAATTGGGGCTACTTTTCCTCGACCAATCTCCTCTATCCGGATGGATTATACCATCGCGTCAATGCCGCCCTGGCCTCGAGCTGCGACCTCGTTTCCAATCCCACCAACAACGTTGTCAATTGCCAAAGCCAGGCCCCGATCTCGCCGGTTGCTGTTCCTCCGACCAACGGCGTGCCCACGGACGTGCCATTGCTCACCGCCGTCAACCTCGCCCCACAGAGCCAGACCGTCATCCAGGGCGCCTCCGTCACCTTCAGCGTGGCCGCCTCCTCGGACTGGCCTTTGAGCTATCAGTGGCAACTCAATAGCAACAACATCCCCGGCGCCGTTGGCTCCTCTTACACCATCAACAACGTCCAAGCCGCCGATGCCGGCATTTACTCCGTGGTCATCGCCAGCTTCGCCAACTCCGTCGCCACCAACGCCGGCACCCTGACCGTCGAAATACCCCCCGCCATCACCGCCCAACCCCAAAACCTCACCGTCGCCGTGGGCGGCACAGCCGTCTTTTCCGTGGCCGCCTCCGGCAGCCCCCCGCTGGCCTATCAATGGTTCTTCAACGGCGCCACCATCGCCGGAGCAACCGCCACCGCTTATTCCAAGACCAATGTCCAGGTTGCCGACGGCGGCTTGTACGAGGCCCTCGTTTCCAATCCGTTCGGTTCCGCCTCCAGCATTAACGCCACGCTCGATGTCGTGTCCCCCAGCCCGTCCAACGCCAGCCCTAACCTCGCCATCCTGCCGCCCCGCGCCCCGCTCTCCTCGCAGAACGCCTCTTCCAATGCCTTCGCCTACGCCCTGGGCGCCTATTATGGCCTGTTCTCGGACACCAATGGCGTCTCTTCGGCCAGTTCCGGCGGCTTCAGCGCCAAGGTCACTCGCCACGGCGCCTACTCCGCCAAACTCACCCTGGGCGGGCACTCTTATCCCAAGTCCGGCTCCTTCAGCCCCAATTCGAGCACCGCCTCGGCGGTGATTCAGCGCGGGTCGGGCTTGCCTCCGCTCAGGCTGACACTGCTCCTGGACTTGTCCGGCGGAGGGCAAATGCTCGGCGCCGTCGCCGCCTCCGACTGGTCGGCCACACTCCAGGCTTATCGCGCCGCCCCGGCCGGCCCGTCTCCCTACACCCTTGTCATCCCGCCCGCCAAGGCCGACCCAGGCGCTTCGCCCGCCGGTTATGGCTACGGCACCATCACGGTCGACAGCCTCGGCAACCTCTCGTTCGCCGGCGCCCTGCCCGACGGCTCTAAAGTCAGCCAGAGCGCCATGCGCTCCGAAGACGGCTACTGGCCGCTCTATGCCTCCCTTTACAGCGGGAGCGGTTGCCTGCTCAGTTGGCTCGATTTTCCCGGCGCCGGCACAAACGCTTGCGACGGCCCGATCATCTGGCTCAATGCCGCCGGGGCCACCCCTGCCTACCCCGCCGGTTTCACCAACTCGCTGCCCGCCCTCGGCTCGCTCTACTCTCCGGCTAACGCCTTGGCCGGCTTCACCGGCGGCACTTTGGTCTTCTCCGACGGCAGTTCGGCTGGCGTCGGCACCAACGCCTTCAGCCTGGATGCCCACAAGCGCGTTCACTCGCCCGTCGACAGCAAATTGAGCCTCAGCTTTACCACTTCTTCCGGCTTGTTCAGAGGCAGCGCTTGGTCTGACCAGCTCCGCCAGACCCTCTCCTTCCAGGGGGTGCTCTGCGGCCAGGGCGCCAACGGCTGCGGCTTCTTCCTCGGTCCGGAGCAAAACGGAGGGGTCCGCCTCGACCTCGCCCAATAGACAATCTGAAGTGTACTTTTATGCGTAGATTCCAATCCAACGTGTATGGCATGCTCCTGGCCCTGCCTGGCTTGCCTGCTTTCACCGTCCTTTGCCTTCTGGCCTTCGGCCTGGCCCGCTCCGCCTGGGCGCAGGCCACCAACGATGACTTTGCCAATGCCACCGCCATCTACGGCGAGTGGGGCAGCATTGTCGGGTGCAACACCAACGCCACCGCCCAACCCGGCGAACCCAACCACGCCGGGTTCGCCCCCACCTACAGTATATGGTACAAATGGATGGCCCCGGCCGACGGCGAGGTCTCCATGGACACCTTCGGCAGCCACTGCCTTAACATCACCTACAACTACTACGAGACTAATACCATTATTACCAACATTGTTGGCACAGTTACCAACATCTTCACCAACATAACCTTAATAACCTTCACCAACGCCTTTGCCGGCCCAATGGATACCATCCTCGCCGTCTATACGGGGTCCGACCTTACCCACCTCACCCAGGTCGCCGCCAATGACGACGTCTCCCCGTACCTCCTCCAGAAGGACCAGTATATGAGCGAGGGCCTTAACGATTTGCCATTCGGCGGGCCCAGCGGCCTCCGCTTCAATGCCGTCAACGGCACAACCTACTACATCGCTATCGACAGCAAAGGCGCCAGCAGCGCCAACTCCAGCGGAATCAACACCATCTTCGGCAGCAGCCAGATCGCCGCGCCCAACGGGTTTCCTGTGCTCAATTGGGCCTATCACTCCTCCGGCCTCTTTCGCTTCGCCAGCGAGCAGTTCAACTGGACCAGCACTAATGGCGTCATCCCGATGTATTACTGCACGCCCTACGAGAGCATCCCGGACTGGGATGTCAACTATAAGACCTACTACAACTATTTCGCCACCGGCGTCGTCGTCACCGTCACTCGCCTGGTCGGTTCCACAGGACGCGTCCTGGTCGATTACGCCACCGCCGACGGCACGGCCGTGGCCGGTTTTGATTACATGCCCGTCTCAGGCACGCTGGTGTTCGACGATTTCGAAATGAGCAAGGACATCGTTATCCCCATCCTGGGTGAAAGCGGTCTCCAGGAAATGGCCCAACCGATGGGACCCCTCGGCTTCGATTTCTATGTCTATTTGTCCAACCCCAGGCTTGACCCGGCCGAATCTCTGGAGGTCTCCCCACCGCGCCTCGATTTGACCTGGTCCAACGCCACGGTTCAGATCCAAAATTATTCCTTGGTCATGGACGGCACTACCAACCGGGACGTCTTCAACTTCACCCACGTCCATTATCGTTTTCCCGAAGACGTCAATACCTATTACAGCAACTGCCTGATTACGGTCTATCGCACAGCCATTAACGAGGAGGGCGCCGGCAAGGACGGCGCCACCCTTCACTACCGCGTCAACGCCCAGTACCTGGACAACATTAGCGCTGCCGGCTGGGACAACTTCTTCCCGCTGGAACCCGGCTGCGACTACGCCACTCCCACCCCGGCCCACCAAAACGCCATTAACGGCACCAACTCCGATTACACCCTCGCCGAGGGCGACGTCACATTCGGCGCAAACGCCACCTACGCGACCATCTCCTTCACGATCACCAACGACGCCTTTACCAAGTTCGCCCGAACCTTCAAGGTTTCGATCTGGAGGGACGCCCCGGAAGGCGGCGGCATTGTCCCGGTCGGCACCGCCGATGAATGCTATGTCACCATCCTTTTCAACGACCAGAACCCCCCGGCCGGCTCGGTCGATGAACTCTATGACCCTGATAATAATTTCTCCATGGCCCTCCCCTTCGTGCCCGTCTCCGACCCGGAGGACATGTACCAACCGGGGACCGATGGCCAGGTCCTGGGCATGGTTGTCTATCCCAACTCCTTTGTGGTCACCAATGCGGTGGGCACCAATACCGTCGTCGTCACCAATGTCGAGGATAAATCTGTCATCGTCGGCGGTTTCCATACTTTTAACACCACCTATCCACGCAATGGCATCGCCCGCGTCAACGTGGATGGCACTCTCGACCAAACGTTCCTGGCCCCGCCCCTGGACGGCGCCAACGGTGTGGATGCCTTCGTCAGCAGCGTCGCTGCCGTGGCCAACCAGAAAATCCTCATCGGCGGCAACTTCGAGGCATTCAACGGGGCGGCCAGTCCGGGGGTCGCCTTGCTCAATAACGACGGCTCCCTCGATATTACCGACTTTAGTCCCGGCCTCGGCGCCGCCTTTGGCGCCGGCCTCGGCGCCACGGCTCCCGTCCGCGCCGTCCTGGTCCTGCCCAATGGCCAGTTCCTCATCGCCGGCGACTTCACGTACTATAACGGCGCCGCCTCCAGCCACATCGCCCGGCTCAACGCTAACGGCTCTCTGGACACCTCGTTCCGGTCCCCAACCATCACCGGCAACACCATCAACGCCCTCGCCTTCTCCAACGGCCATATCTTCATCGGCGGGGACTTTTCCGCCGTCGGAACCACCGTGTTGAACAACCTTGCCTGCCTCAACTCCAACGGTTCCCTGGACGTCGCCTTCGCCAACAACCTGGGCGTGGGCGTCGACGGGATTGTCCATGTCTTGAGCATCGATGCCTTGGGCAATCTGATGGCGGGAGGCGATTTCCTCACAGCGCAGGGCCTCTCTCGTCCCCGCATCGCCCGCTTCACCCCCGACGGCTCTCTGGACACTACGTTCGATCCGGGCATCGGCACCGATAATACTGTCTTTACCATCCTTCCCCAGGCCGATGGCACTATCTACGTCGGCGGCGCCTTTACCACCTTTAACGGCACCCATCGCCTCGGCTTCACTCGCCTCTTCTCCAACGGCTACGTCGATACCTCTTTCCTCGACACGGCCTACAACCAATTTGCCGGCCTGCACCGGGAGCGGTTTGTCGATCCGGTGGGGATCGTCTATGCCGCCGCCGTCCAGAGCGATGGCAACATCCTCATCGGCGGCGCCTTCCAGCAGGTGGGCGGCGGCCAGGCCAATGCCACCATCCGCCTGGACCCCAGTGATTCCTTCTACCCTAATTACAACCAGAACCTCGATTCTCAGCCCAAGACCCGCGCCGGCCTGCGCAACCGCTCCAACTTTTGCCGTCTCCTCGGCGGCGCCTCCCCCGGCCCGGGCAACATCTTCCTCACCGACAGCAGTTACGGCGTCCTGGAAACCGAGGCCTATGGCACGATCGCCCTCACCCGCACCAACGGCACCTTGGGCTATCTCTCCGCCAACCTCTCCGTCGCTTCCGGCACCGCCCAAGGCGGCGTCAATTACTCCTACAGCGGGTCTGTCCCCACCTATCTGACCGCCTGGCGACTCTACGATTATTTGCCCGCATCGCCCGCGGATGCCCTTACCCGCTGCTTCAGCGATGGTATCTTCGGCCTGAGCGCCAGCCCGACCGACATTTACGGCTCCGTATTCTTCGACTACACCGCCAACCGCGTCGTCGTCAACGTCATCAACGGCAAGACCCCGGGCCCCAACCTCTCGGCCTCTGTCCTGCTCGCCAACCCCTCTTGCGCCGACCAATTCTATCTCGGCGGCGAGACCGTCCCGCTCAGCGGCGCCCTGGGCCCCGCCTCCGCGCCCTTCCTGATCGTCAATGACAACTACTCTCCGGGCGTCTTCGGCTTCTCCGCCACGAACTACAGCGTCAACGAAAACGTCGGACTCGCCTTGATCGATGTCACCCGCACCAACGGCTCTTATGGGGCCGTCTCCCTGCACTACGCTACCACCACCAACGGCACCGCCGTTCCCAGCGTGGATTATTGGCCCACCAACGGAAACCTTTACTTCGCCGCCGGCGTGACCAACCTCACCTTCGCCGTTCCCATCATCAACAACACCAATATCCAGTCCCAGGACCGCATCGTCGGCCTGAACCTCGACTACCTCAGCTCCGGCTCCTACGCCCTGACCAACGCCAACCTCGTCATCATCAATGACAACTACCCCATCGGCTTCGTCAATTTCACTCAGCCCAGCTACTCGACCAATGAAAGCGCCGGCGCCATCGTCCTGACCCTCAACCGCACCGGCGGCTCCAGAGGCGACATCTCCGTCCTGTGCGCCACCACCAACACCGGCTCCGCCCGGCCCGGCGTCAATTACATCACCGTTTCCACCAACCTCTCCTGGAACAGCGGCGACTCCTCCCCGCGCAGTGTGGTGGTCCCCTTGCTTGACAATGGCCTGGTCGGGCCCAACACGACCTTCCAGGTCCATCTCTCCGACCCTGTCGCTTATGGCACCAATGCCCCAACTATGCTCATCGGCGCCACCGTCTCTGCCAACGTCACCATTGTCGATGACAACCAATACGGCACCCTTGAGTTCAGCGCCCCGACTTACTACGTCAACGAAGTCGGCGGTTACGCCACCATCACCGTCATCCGCACCGGCGGCGCCGCCCAAACCCTCACTGCCGATTTCGCTACCGCCGACGGCACCGCCGTCTCCACCGGTCCCCAGGCCTTTCGCAATTACGCCGCCACTAACGGCACCCTCACCTTCGCCCCGGGCCAAACCGCCGCCAGCTTTGCCGTGCCCATCTATAATGACGGTGTCGTCGACCCCGCCAACTTCTTTTTCACCGTTGGCCTGACCAACCCTACCCCGGCCGGCGCCGTCCTCGGTTTCCCCAGCACCGCCGTCGTCAGTATCACCGACGCCCAGACCGTCTATGCCCCGTCCGGTTCTCCTGACCCTAACTTTGCTCCTTCAGGCTTCAATGGCGATGTCCTCTCCCTCGCCCTTCAGACCAATGGCCAAATCGTGGCTGCCGGCGACTTCACTTCCGCCAATGGCGCGCCCGCAGGCCACCTCGCCCGCCTCAATGCCGACTCGAGCCTCGACTCCACCTTCCTCAACAACAGTTCCGGTGCTAACGCCGCCATCTACCAACTCCTCATCCAAACCGACGGCAGTATCGTCATCGGCGGCGCTTTCACCACCTTCAACGGCGTCGATCACTACCATTTCGCCCGCGTCCTCACTGATGGCACCATTGATAGCTCCTTCAGCCCTGGCGCCGGCGCCGACGGCAATGTGTTCGCCCTGGCTGAGGTCTTCCCGCCGGGCGGCACCAATCGTTCCCTGCTGGTCGGCGGCGGTTTTACCCACGTCAACGGCGTTTCCTTGTCCGGCCTGGCCCGTCTCAGTGATACCGGCGGCGTCGACCCGGCCTTTGCCCCGGTCCTCAATTCCGGCAGCACCGTTTACGCAGTGGCCGCCTATCCTACCAACGTGCCCCACGCCGGCCAAATCCTCATCGGCGGCGATTTCACCGCCGTCAACGGCATCGGCCGCAACGGCATTGCCCGCCTTAACCCCGATGGCTCGCTGGACCCGACTTTCGACCCAGGCCAGGGCGCCACTAACGCCGTCCGCGCCATTGCCATCCAATTAGACGGGAACATCGTCGTTGGCGGCTCCTTCACCAATTTCAATTCTGCTCCCCTGAACTACGTGGCCCGCCTTACGCCCAATGGCTCCCTCGACCCCGTCTTCACTGCCAATGTCGGCCCCGGCGCCGATGACACGGTCGATGCCATCCTTCTCCAACCCGACACCCGCATCGTCCTGGTCGGCGCTTTCACCCATGCCAACGGCGTCAACCGCGGCCACATCACCCGCCTCCTCCCCACTGGCGCCGTCGACCCCTCAATTAACTTCGGCTACGGCGCCAACGCCTACATCAACACCGTCGCCATCCAGCCCAACGCCATGCTCGTTGTCGGTGGCGGCTTCTCCTCCTTCGACCAGCAGCCCCGCTCCCGCATCGCCCGCCTCTTCGGCGGCTCGCTCAGCGGGGCCGGCGCCTTGACATTTACCAGCCCCATCTTCCAGGTTGACGAACTCTCCACCAACGCCCTCATCACCGTCCGCCGCACTGGCGGCACCGCCGGCGCCGTCTCAGCCGGCTTCTCCACCGCCAACAGCAACAACACCGCCGTCAGCGGCGTCAACTACTCCAACGTCTCTTCCACCCTCTCCTTCCCCAACGGCGAGACCTTCCAGTCCATTCTCGTCCCGGTTCTCGATGACAACCGGATCACCCCGAACCTCACTGTCAATCTCTCCCTGGCCAACGCCCAGGGCGGGGCAGCCCTCGGCGACCAATACCTGGCCATCCTCCTCATCATCAACGATGACAGCTCCGTCAGCTTTTCCTCCACAAACTACTCCGTCCTCCAGAACATCCCCACCGGCCTGGCCCAAATCACGCTCGCCCGCAGCGGCGGCACTCGCTTCCCGGCCACCGTCAATTTCTACACCATCACCAATGGCTCCGCCCTCCTCGGCCTTGATTACCTGGCCGTTTCCAATACCATCACCTTCCCCGTCGGCCAGTCCAACGTCCTTGCCGCTGTGCCCATCCTCAACAATCCGGCCATGCTCAACGACTCTATCGTCGACCTCCTCTTGACCAACGCCTCCGGCACATTCCTGTTCAATCCCTCCGCCGCTTACCTCACCATCCTGACCACCAATACCAGCCCGGGCGAATTCCTTTTCGCCCAGACCAATTACGCCGTGCCGGGAACCAATGGCGCCGTCGTGGCTGTCACCGTCGTCCGCACCAACGGCCATACTGGCGCCGTCACCGTCGACTTCGCCACTTCCTCCCAGACCAACTCCATCAGCGCCGTGCCGGGGGTCGATTACGCCCCCACCAACGGCACCCTCTCCTTCGCCGATGGCGAACTGAGCAAGACCATCTTCATCCCCATCTTCGTGGACCCCGTTCTCCATGGGAATCTCTTGTTCTCTCTGAAGCTCTCCAATCCATCCCTCGGCACCAGTATCCTCCCGCCCGCCTCCGCCTCCATCACGATACTTAACGCCAACCAGGGCGTCGGCTTCGCCAGCGGCATCTATGTCACCAACGAAACCGCCCCCGCCGTCGTCCTCCTCATCCAACGCCTCCTTACGAACGGAACCACCACCGTCTCTTACGCCACCGCCGACGACACCGCCGCCGCCGGCGTCAACTATGTGCCTTCCAGCGGCACCCTGACCTTTGTCCCTGGGGAAACTGCCAAGTCCCTCAGCATCCCCCTCATCGATGACACGCATATTACAGGCAGCCTCTTTTTCCGGGTGAACCTTTCCAATCCGTCGGCTCCCGCCGCCCTCTACCCCTTTGCCTCGGCGCTGGTCAACCTCCTGGATGACAACACGGGCGTCTCCTTCACCAACGCCAACTTCGGCGTCCTCAAGAGCGGCACCAACGTCATCATCACCGTCACTCGCACCAACGCCGATACCGGCCTGGCTACCGTCAACTTCGGCACCCGCGACCTCACTGCCCTGGCCAATGTCGATTATTATCCCACCAACGGCATCCTCACCTTCAGCAACGGCATCGTCTTCCAGTCCTTTGCCGTGCCGATCATCAATAACCGCACGCTCGAGGGCAACCGCGACTTTGCCGTCTATCTCCTTACCAACGCCGCCAGCCTTGGCGCCGCCCAATTGCTCCCCCCCAGCACCGCCCTGGTTACCATCACCGATGACATCGCCGGCTTGAGCTTCTCCAGCCCCGCCTATCAGGTCAGTGCGAACTCCGGCCAGGCCATCATCAGTGTCATCCGCACCGGCTTCACCAACTGCTCCCTTACCGTCGGCTTCGCCACTACTTCCGGCACCAACAGCGGCTCTGCCATCCCCGGCGTCAACTACATGCCCACCAACGGCACCCTCCTCTTTACCAACGGCGTAACCAACCTGAGCTTTGCTGTCCCGGTCATCGATGATGGCCGCGCCGATGGCGCTCACACGCTCCAAATCAGCCTCTCCAGCCCCACCGTCATCAACGGCATCCTCGGCTTCGCCGTCCTGACCACCCCCAATGCCGCCGCTCTGACTATCCTCCAGCCCCAAGGCAGCGACATCCTTGCTGCCGGCGCCGCCCTCACCTTCACCCGCTCCTTCACCAATCCCGCCGCCATCAGCCTGGCCACCGCCTCTGGGACCGGGTCCCCTTACCCCTCCGTCATCGCCGTCAGCAACATCTTCAGCCAGGTCGAGAACGTCGCCGTCCATCTCCCCAGTGCCTCTATCTCCGCCGCTGACAACCTCGCCGCCTTGCTGGCCGGCCCCTCGGGCGCCACTACCCTCTTGATGGCCAACGCCGGCGGCGCCAACCCGCTTTCCGCAGCTTCGCTCTCCTTTGACGATTTGGCCACCAACGCGCTCCCCGCCGCCGGCCCCCTTACCAACGGCACTTACACCCCGGCTTCCTATGACCCGGAGCCTATATTCCCTCCTGGCGCTCCTGTCTCGCCCTACGGCGCCAAATTCGCCTCCTTCGTCGATTCCAGCCCCAATGGCAACTGGTCCCTTTACGCCCTCGATGCCGCCGCGCCTTTCGCCGGCTCTCTCTCCGAGGGTTGGGCCCTCGATCTGACCTGCCTCGAAACCAACGCCGCCCGCGTCATCCAGCCCGGCGAAACCGTTACCATGCTCTTTGCCTTCCGCAACGCCGGCTCGAATGTCGCCAACCTCGTCGCCACGTTGCTCACCACCAACGGCGTCACCAATGTCTCCGGCCCGCAATCCTATGGTTTCATGCCATCCAACGGCCCCTCCGCCTCCCGCCTCTTTACCTTCACGGCCGTCGGCACCAACGGACAAGTCATCTCCCCCACCTTCCAACTCCAGGAAGGCGCTATTCCCCTGACTAACGTGGTCTTCAATTTCGCCATCGGCAACACCACCACCACTTACTCCAACAACGCCCCCATCATCATTCCCCAGTACGGCGCCGCTTCTCCTTATCCCTCGACCATCAATGTCAGCGGCTTCGGCAACCTCGTCTCCAAGACCACCGTCACCTTGACCAATCTAGCCCATACTTGGCCCTCGGACATCGATATCCTCCTGGTCGCGCCGACCGGCCAAAAATCCCTTCTCATGGCCAAGTGCGGCGGCAGCGACACCATTACCAACGTCACCCTTACCTTTGACGACACCGTCACCAACCTGCTCCCCGGGGCCTCCCAAATCTACTCGGGCACCTACCACACCACCACATACGCCGCGGCCAACGCCCCGCCCCCGTTCCCGTTGCCTGCATCGGGACCCACGCCGACGCCCCCCTACACCAATGACATGTCCGTCTTCAACGGCATCAATCCGAACAACGCCTGGTCCCTCTTTGTCTTTGATGACACGCCCCGCAATTCCGGGATCATTTCCAACGGCTGGTTGCTCCACCTGACTACCTCCGCCCCGATCCAGCCCGCCGCCGATGTCGGCCTGACCATGGCCGCCCAGTCCCAAAGCGTCATCCAGTACAGTAATCTCACCTTCACCCTCGACGTAGTGAATTACGGGCCCGGCATCGCCAGCAATGTCGTCGTTAGCGATCTCCTCCCCATCGGCTCAGTCTATTGCTCCAACTCCGTCTCCGTGGGCGAGGCCTCCACCAACGCCGCCGGTGTCTTGACCTGGAACCTCGGCACGCTCCTCAAGGGCGCGCAGGCCTCCATGGTCCTCACCGTCCAACCCGGCCTGGTCGGCGCCGCCACTAACAACGCCTCCGTTTCCACCATCACCACCGACTTCAATACCGCCGACAGCTCCGCTGCCGCCGGCGCTGAGGTCGTCGGCCCCACCGCCGACCTCGTATTGAGCATCGTCAGCATTCCCAACTCCGTCCCCTTGGGCGGCGCATATACTCTCACGGCCACTGTCACCAACCTCGGCCCTGCCAGCGCGCCAGGCATGGCTGTCGTTTTCTATCTTGACCCCACCGCCGAGTTCGTCTCCGCTTCGGCCCCAAGTTGGTCCTTGGACAGCATCAACAACATCGTCACCTTCACCAACTTCCCCGTCCTGGGCAGCAACCAGGTCCTCTCCGTCTCAGCCGTCGTCGAGCCTACTGCCCTGACCGAGAACCTGACCTACGCCACCTGTTACGCTGCCCCGAATGTCACCGATCTCTTCAAGAACAACGCCGACGGCAGCGTCAAGACTGTCGTCGTCTCCCCGCTCATCGTCAGCGTGCTCACCCTCTACCCCAACACCCTGCTTCTCACTTGGCCTGCCGGCCAGGGCCTCTATGACGTCCAGGTTGCCACCAATTTGACCCCGCCCATAAACTGGACCACCGTCACCAACCCCGCCCCGGCCCTGGTCAATGGCCAATACATCTTCACCAACAGCGTCGGCTCCGGAGACCTCTTCTTCCGCCTCAACCTTGCCACCCCATGATCGGATCACCCCCCTCGGCTGCCAATTACCGGCCACTTGACCTGACTATGAAGCCACTTACCGCGCCGTCCGCAAGTATCCCCTGTCCGCCGCCCCCCCCCGCCCCGCTGGGCCTTGGGATTTCGGCCTTCGGATTTCGGACTTCCTTCGGCCTTCGGCCTTTGGCCTCCGCCCTTGTTCTCGCGTTCGCCCTTCAGAGCCTGGCCGCAGGCCCGCAGGTCCTCCCTGGCCATGTCCCCGCCGTCGTTGCCCGCCTCCAACCCCTGAACCGCCTTCCCGCTTCCCAGCGCCTGAACCTGGACATCGGCCTGCCTTTGCGCAACCAGGCCGAACTCACCGCCTTCCTGCGCGACCTCTACGACCCTGCCAGCCCCCTTTACCGCAGTTACCTCACCCCGGGGCAGTTCACAGACCGTTTCGGCCCCAGCCGGCAGGACTATCAGGCGGTCATTGATTTCGCCAATGCCAGCAACCTCAGAGTCACCGCCACCTCTCCCAATCGCCTCATCCTGAATGTCGAGGCCGCCGCCGCCGACATCGAGAAGGCATTCCACGTGAGGCTCTACCTCTATCAGCACCCGGCCGAGCCTCGCACCTTCTACGCCCCCGACACCGAGCCTTCCCTCGACATCACCACCCCCATCCTGCACATCGCGGGACTCAACAACTACTTTCGTCCCAAACCGATGTTGGTCCGGGAACCCGCCAATGTCCCTCGGGTTTGGACCCCGGACCTCGGCTCAGGCCCTAACGGGACCTACCTGGGCAACGACTTCCGGGCTGCCTACATTCCCGGCACCTCCCTCACCGGCACCTTCGAGACCGTCGGCCTCGTCCAGTTTGATGGCTACTTTCCCAGTGACATTGCCTCCTACGAAGCCATAGCCGGCCTGCCAAACGTCCCCTTGCAAAATGTGTTGATCGACGGCTTCAATGGCGTCCCGGGCCAGGGCAATGGCGAGGTCTGCCTCGACATCGAGATGTGCGTCAGCATGGCGCCGGGACTATCTCAAATCCTCGTTTACGAAGCCCCCAACGGTTTCCCTACCGGCCAAACCGACCTTCTCAATCAAATGGCCAATGACAATTTGGCCAGCCAGCTCAGTTCTTCCTGGAGCCTGGACGACGACCCGATCACATTTCAAATTGACAGGCAGTTTCAGGCTCAAGGCCAATCCTTCTTTCAAGCCGCCGGTGACGCCTGCTCATACTACATTGGCAACCCCGATTACGAAGACAATCCCTACGTCACTATCGTTGGCGGCACCACCTTGAGCACCTCCGGCCCCGGGGGCGGCTATGTCTCTGAAACCGTTTGGAACCAGGGCGGCGGCGTGGGCACCGGCGGCGGCATCAGCACCAATTACGCCATCCCTCCCTGGCAGCAGAATGTCAACATGTCCACCAATGGCGGCTCCGCCAAGATGCGCAATGTCCCCGACGTCGCCTTCACTGCTGAGAACATCTTCACCATCGCAGACAACGGCCAGGGAGAGCCCGTCGGCGGCACCAGCGCCGCCGCGCCCCTCTGGGCTGCCTTCACTTCGCTCATCAATCAGCAGGCCTTCGAAAACGGCGAGGCCCCCGTCGGTTTTCTCAACCCTGCCATCTACGCCATTGCCCAAAGCCAATACTATCCCACCACCTTTCACGATATCACCACCGGTAATAACACCAACGCTGTCAACACCAACCTCTTCTATGCCTTTCCCGGCTACGACCTCTGCACCGGCTGGGGAACCCCCAACGGCACCAACATCGTCAATCTCCTGGCCCCGCCCATCGGCGAGGTGCCCCTCCTGGGCTACGTCACCAATTACATCTACGGCGGCAACGGCAGCGGCTCCATTGACCCCGATGCGTGCAATAACCTCAATGTCGTTCTCACCAACTTCGGCGGCGTTACCGCTACCGGCGTCCGGGTCACCCTCTCTTCTCCAACCCCCGGCATCCTCATCGTCCAGCCGACCTCCCTCTATGGCACCATCCTCACGAACTCCGCCGCCACAAACCTCGTGCCCTTCGAAATCAGCACCGCCCCCACTTTCCCCTGTGGCACTCCCGTCCAGTTCATGATCACCGTCACCTCCGACCAGTCCGTCAGGCAGATTTCCCCGCGCTTCCGGCTCTCCACCGGCCTCCCCACCGCTCCTTTGCGCTATGATAATTCCTCCGACTTTCCCATCCCCGACCTCGGCCAGGCCGATTCCCCGATCGTTGTCTCCGGCTTCCCCTCCGCTGTCGTCAAGGCCACCGTCAGCCTCTTTGTCACCGATAATTACGATTCCGACCTGGTCCTCGAACTCATCGCCCCGGACGGCGCCAAGACCACCCTCTCCGCTAACAACGGCGGTTCTGGCCAGAATTATGGCCTCGCCTGCTCCTCCGATGACGCCCGCACGACCTTCGACGACGACGCCTCTCTGCCCATCGCCGCTGCTGTTGCCCCCTTCGTCGGCACCTTCAGCCCCGACAAGCCGCTCTCCGTCTTCATCGGCAAATCCGGAACCAATGTCAACGGCGCCTGGAAACTCCGCGCCATCGATCAATACCCCGAGAACATCGGCGCCATCAACTGCTGGTCTCTGTTCCTGACCCCTGCCGTTTGCCTTCCTGGCGGCGGCGAATGTCAGGGCGCCGATTTGGCCGTCTCCCTGTCCGCCGTCCCCAACCCGGTCATCATCGGCGACATCCTCACCTATTTCATCTCCGTCACCAATGGCGGTCCCAGCTCCACCGAGAGCACCGTCGTCACTCAATTGATCCCCTTCAATCTCCTCCAGTTCGTCACCGCCTCCCCGTCCCAAGGCTCCTGGAGCTTCTCAAGCGGCATCGTCACATTCGACCTTGGCCCCATGCCCGCACTCTCCGCCGCCACCGCCACAGTCACCTGTCTGGCTATCAACTCCGGCCAGTCCAATTCTACCGCCACAGTCACCTCCGACCAGCCTAACTTCAACCCGGTTAACAGTACCGCCACCGTCCTCACCCAAGTCCTCCCCCCCACTGCCGACCTGGCCGTCAGCATCTCTGCCGTCCCCAGTGCTCCTTTGGTCGGCGGCACCCTCACCTACACCGTCACCGCCGTCAATAACGGGCCCAGTCCCGCCTCCGGCGTCATCCTCACCGACGTCTTGCCGGACAATACTGCTTTGCTCTCCGCCACCGTTTCCCAGGGCTCTGCCGCCATCAACGGCAACACCGTCGTTTGCGGCTTTGGCTCTCTCGTCTCCTCTGCCTCCGCTACCGCTACCTTCAATGTCACCACCCTCGCCTCAGGCTCCATTACAGACTCAGCCTCCGTCTTTGGCAACCAATTCGACCCCAACCCCGCCAACAATACCAATGTTCTTGTGACCCCGGTCGGCGCCGCAGCCGCCCTCTCCGTCTCTGTCAGCCCCTCTCAAAACCCGGTCGTCCTCTTCAGCAACCTGACCTACTTCATCACCGTTTCCAACGCCGGCCCCAGCACCGCTACAAGCGTCGTGCTCACCCATGCCTTGGACCGCTCTCTTTCGTTCGTCTCCATGAAAACCTCTCAAGGCTCGATCTCCCAATCCGGAAACACTGTCACCGCAAGCCTTGGCACGATCGCCGCCAATGCCAGCGCCCTGGTCACCGTCCAAGTCGTTCCTACCATCCAGGGCCCCGTCCAAACCTCCTCCTCCGTCATCGGCGCCCAACCCAACCCTTTCCCCTCCAACAGCTCCGTGACGACCCTCGTCCAGGTCTCCCCGCCTTTCATCAGCATCGTCCCCGCGGGCGCTACCTTGGTGAGCCAGACCCCCGACGGCGCCATCGACAACGGTGAAACCGTCACCGTCAGCCTCCGCCTCCGAAATGCCGGCAATGTCAGCAACACCAACCTCGTGGCCACCCTCCTCGCCACCAACGGCGTCACACCCCTGCCCCCAAATAGTCCCCAGGACTACGGCATCCTGACCCCGGGCAGCTCTTTCGCCGCTGAACAATTCTCCTTTACTGCCGGCGGCCCCCCGGGCTCCACGATCAGCGCCGTGCTCCAGCTCCAAGACGGACCCAACCTCCTGACCAATACTGTCTCTTACAACTTCACCCTTCCGTCCCTCCTCACCTTTTCCAACACCAACCCCATCGTCATCCTCAGCGACACCGCCGCCGCCCCTTACGCCCCTTACCCCTCCACCATCCAGGTCTCCGGTCTCACCGGCATCCTCAGCAGGGTCACCGCCACCCTCTCCGGCTTCACTCATAACTACCCCAGGGACGTCGATGTCCTCCTCGTCGCTCCTACCGGCGCCAATACCCTCCTCATGTCTCACGCCGCCGACCAGCCCGCCGATAACCTGGACCTGACCTTCGAGGACGACGACTCCCTGCCCACGATGCCTCGCTTCGGCTCGCTCTCCTCCACAGCCTACCGCCCCACCGCCTATGCCCCCGCCCCCATCTTCTCCAACCCCGCTCCGGCAGGACCTTACGTCGCTGTCCTCTCCGCCCTCAACGGCATCAACCCCAACGGCCTCTGGTCCCTTTTCGTCCAGGATGATTACGCCGGCGATTCCGGCGCCATTTCCAACGGTTGGAGCCTCGCCCTTACCGCCGTCACCCCCGTCAACCCGGTCGCCGACCTTGCCCTGCTGGCCGTTTCTCCTCCCTCCCCGGCCCTGGTCTCGGACAATTTGAGCTTTTCCTTCATCGTGACCAACGGCGGCCCAAGCTCCGCCTCCAACCTCACCTTCAGCAACCCCGTCCCGGCCAATGTCCTCTTTGTCTCCGCCTATTCCTCCCAGGGCACTATTGGCCTGAGCGGCAATGCCGTCATCGGCAACCTCGGCTCCATCAATGCGGGCTCCACCGCCACTGTTGCTGTGGTCTTTGCCCCAACCCCCGCCGCCAAAGGCGTCCTGACCAATACCGCCACCGTCAGCGCCACTGAAATCGACCTCAACTCCGCCAATAACACTGCCTCCTCCAGCATCCTCCTGACGCTGCCCTTCGCTCAACTCACCGTCTCCCAGACGTTCACCCCGAACCCCGTCGTGGTCGGCTACCCCCTCACCAACACCATCGCCGTTACCAACCTCGGCCCCGGCGTGGCCATCGATGTCGTTGTCACCGACCTGTTGCCCACCAACACAGCCTTCGTCTCCGCCACCGCCACCGCCGGTTCCTGCACTAACAATGGCGGCCTGCTGACCTGCGCCTTGGGCAGCCTCGGCCCCGATGCCGGCGCTTCCATCGCCCTGGTCCTCATCCCGCACGTTGCCTCCCCTGTCACCTTTGTCCCGGTTGCCTACACCGCCTCTGCTCAGACCAATCTCTCCGGCGACAGCGTAACCAACTCCCTCACTGTGAATGGCCCCGCTCCCGCCCTCTTGCCAGCCGGCGCCGTTTTGCTCTCCGGAAACGGCCCCGCCAATGGAGGCCTTAACCCCGGCGAAACCGTCACCGTTTCCCTCTACGTGACCAATGCCGGCACCGCCGATACCTCGAGCAACCTCACCGCAACCTTGCTCGATTCCGGCGGTGTCACTCCCGCCGCCAACGCCCAAGCAGTCTATGGCGTCGTCCGCCACGGCGGCCCCGCTGTTGCCCAACCCTTCACCTTTACAGCCTCCAACATCGAACTGCCTCCCTCCTCCCAGCAGGCCGCCTCCATCACCGCCACCCTCCTTCTCCAGGATGTGCAAACCCTTGGCAATAATCTCCAGGCCACCAATCTCTACACAAACTCCTTCCTCTTCGTTCTGCCCCTGCGAGAAACCTTCGCAAGCCAACAATCCGTTAGAATCCCCGGATACGGCCAAGGCGCCCCTTACCCATCCACTCTCGTCATTTCCGGCGTCACCGGCCTTGTCAGCGAGGCCACCGTCAATTTCGTTGGCCTCTCCCACAACTTCCCAAGCGACATGGACGCCCTCCTTGTCAGCCCTGCCGGCACGCCCGTCCTCCTTATGGCCCATGCCGGCACCAATTTCTCGATCAGCGACGTGACCCTCTTCTTTGATGACACCGGTGCGCCCTTGCCCGCCTCGGCCCAAATCTACTCCGGGACCTATCGACCTACCGCCTACAGCCCCCGTACCCTGCCCTCTCCCGCGCCCCCGGGCCCTTATCCCACCATCCTCGCCAATCTCGATGGCTGGAACCCCAACGGCACATGGTCGTTGTACATGGTCGATGACGAACCGGGCGACTCCGGCACGCTCGACGGTTGGGGCCTCACTCTGACCATTGTCAATCCCCTCAATGCTCTCTCCGCCGATGTCGGCGTTTCTGTCTCCGCCCCCGGCGTTGTCTTCTCGGGCAGCAATGTGACTTATTCCATCAGCATCTCCAACAGCGGCCCCTCTACCGCCACCGGTGTTACCGTGACCGATCCCCTTCCTGATGGCGTCCACTTTGAATCTGCCGTTTCCTCCCAGGGCAGCTACTCCCTTGGCGATGGCGTCGTCACCTTCAACCTTGGCGCCCTGAGCGCCGGCGCTTCCGCCAGCGCCTCCCTCTCCCTTTTGCCGTCGCAGTACGGCTTGCTGACCAACACCATAACTGTCGCCAGCCAGGAAACCGATCTCAACCCGGCCAATAACTCCGCCCAATCCGTTACTGACGTCCTTGGCCTGAGCATACGCCAGGCCGCCAATGGCCAGTACCAATTGACGGTTGCAGGCGCGCCCGGCCAAACCTACGTTATTCAGTCTTCCCCCGACCTGTCATCCTGGACGCCCGTCTCGACCAACACTGCCGAAGCAGGCGGCCCCATTGTCTTCCCCATCACTCCCCAAAGCGCCAGCCGCGCCTTCTATCGCGTCCTCCAGCCAGCCCCTTGACTCTCATTCCCGGCGATTTCGCTTGCGTCATGGGCTCTCGGCCAGTAGTTTTCAGCGCCTTATTGGTGCGCACCCATAGCTCAATTGGATAGAGCATCTGACTACGGATCAGAAGGTTGCAGGTTCAACTCCTGCTGGGTGCGCCACTTTCTACACCACAAGTAATTATATACTAAGCACTTACAGTCGTGTTCAGGCCCGCTACTGGTGTGTTGCAATCCAGGCTTGACACGATCAACAGGTCGGGCTTCAGATAGCGGTGCAGCACGCGGTCCTGCTGGTTGAAGGCCTCGTCTTTGAGGAAGTCGCGCACCTGGGAGATGTGCCCATCGGAGGAGCCGCGCTGGGTCCCGGCACCTCCACTGCCGTGGATGGTGACGCTCTACTCGCCGTTCTTCGAGAGGCTTCCGCTGGCTGAGGGGGTGGCGCTCGCGGTGTTTCAGCGGTCGCTGGCGAGCGTGCTACTCTGCCGGCACCTGCCTCGAAGGGAGGCGGCCGAGCTACCTTCATCCGCTCCCTCAGGGGAAATCGAAGGCGCCCGCAATTCGTCGGACGACCACAAGGCTGAATTCGGAAAGGTGGAGGTCCAGAGAATAACGGCATGAAAGGAGAGCCATCCCAATGTTGTTCAACTTTCCGATCCGCTTACGAGGCGAACCCGCCCAGGCCGCCAGTGTTATCCTGGCCGTCCATGGACGGTTTCTCGACTCGGCAGGGCCCGGGGCGCTCGCCGTGACCCTCAACCACTCGGACCGTCGCGCCTGGTGGACGAACGAGGGGTTGATCCTCGATCATCCCGTCGCGATCCAATTTGATGCTCATACCCAGCGGCTTCTGGATCGGTTCATTCCCGAGGAGTTGCCCGACGCCGCAAGGAAGGTCTTGGAGGCGATTTCACGAGCCGGCGCCGAAGCAAGACTTATGAGCATCGTCAACGGACATCCCGCGCGCCTGAAGATAAGCCTGATCCTGGATGATTGGGAACTTCCGGCCGTTCAACTCGGCGCCAACTTCCTCCTGCTGAAAGCCCCGGTCGGCAGCAAGCCCGTCCATGCAAGGCTGATCATCGAAGTCAACGGGGTGGGGCGCGCCTGGAACGTCGAACTCCCTGACGGTCTCCCCATCAAGTCTCCTCGGGTTCGCGTACGGGCAAAGCCGGATTAGCTGGCCCACGCGAATCCGCGCCAAACGAAAAAGGAGGGGGCACCAAAGCCACGAGGCTGGACCGTGGTCCTTCCGATGCGGCCCTATGGAGATCTGATACGGTAGAAACGTCCGGGATAATTCGTCCACTGCGGATCGCTGAAATAAAACGAGCCGCCGGTGAGGGTGTTGGTTTGCAGGGGATACCAAGTGGGATTGGCGAGATTTGTGTCCCTGGCGCCGCTGCAGCCGGTTTGTTGTTTAACCTCAAACGCTGATGCGGGGTAAACCGCTCGGGATCCAACCTTTGGAATCCGAAGGCGGGTCATTCGAAGAGGGTTCCATAACCGAGCACCGGGTCAGGCCGCCCCAGGAACCCCTGGCGGTCCGAGCCGGTCGAGAGCGTACGAAGACTACGGCTTGCAGTTTGTCGGGCCGGTGTAGCTGCATTTCTGAATTTCCTTCTCGCCAACCCTATCCTCCACCAACTCCGGATAGACATGGCCGACAAAGAAGCCCAGCGAAATGCCCAGGCGGACATACCGGGTCTCACCGTCCCCCAGAAGCATCGACAAGGAGCGCTCGACCTCGGTCGTAGTGCTGATCTTGTATTCGCCGGGAGCCCGATCAACGTAAAAGAAGCCCTTGGGCACCGCCCTGCCAACTGCTTCTCCGTTGAGCTTCACCTGTGGCTGAACCGCCGCCCCCAGCACGGCCTTCCGATACACGTAAACCCGCCCCTGGCCCGGACTCAATGCCGGAAAAGTCTTTGAGACCTCGGCGAACCTGGGACCGGAGGCACAGCCGGTGCAAACGAGGATGGCGCCTGCCATCACGATAGCGGACTGGATCGTCTTTTTCATAGTTGTAGTTTGTTTGTTCGATTACTTTTCTTTTATAGTTGTGTATCTCCGTTGATTGCTAATCATTTGAATTCCAGAAGGACGGGGTGGGAAAGCGGGGCAAAAGTCTTCTCCACGGGAAGGTAAAAGCCGACAAGGCTCCTCTCGGACAAAACAATCTCCGCCTCATGGATGTTCGAGGCCTCCACTTTGACAATCTGATCCTTGGTCGCAAAAACCTCCCCGAACTCCGTTGTGCCAACCTGCTTCCAGGTCGTGTCTGCGCGGAGGACCGTCGGAAAGCCGGTTCCCAGGCCCGCCCTGACTTCCTTGGCTAGTTGGAAAGATCCAGAGCCGCCGCCAGGCGCAAACGTCACCGGCTTCTGGCTTACGCTCACGAGATCAAAGGCGCAGCCCGCCAGCGACGCAAGGGTGGCAATTAAACAGGAGGTTTTGAGCAGGTTCATAATGCGAGGGGTTTACGGGTTGGATTCACGAGTCTTGGGATTTTACGGTGGCTAATTTGGAGGAGCTGACGTTGCAGGCAAGGAGAGAGGGGGCGGGCGAAACGTGGAGGTGCGCCCGGAGGGAAGGGACGGACCTGGGAGAGGGACGGGGCGAGGCAATTTCGCCCGGCTCGTTTAGGCCGAACGCTCCGCGACGGCCCCGACGCCAGTTCCCCATCCAAGCCCTCATCCCGCTTCCGATTCCAGCCGCCCACCGGCCAAAAAGTGCGCAATGCGCGCCACAAACTGGCGCGAGCCGGGACGGTCATGCCCATCAGGCGCCTGATCGCGCGGACCTGAATCATCGTCCTCATACAACGTCTTGTTGGGCAGCGGCCGTCAGGCGGCCGTCCGGCCCTACTCGATACAGAGGAGACATTCAGAAAAAGTTTCACAAAATCGCTGTTGAGCTCGAACCTGACCGTTGTAGCTCACGGCAACTCGACCGCGCGGTAGAACCGCTGAGTTCCCACACCTCCATGCCGTACGTGCCGCCGTAGTAATTGCCGGGTATGCCAATTGCCACGCCGTTCGCGAGCATGGAATTGTCCAAGTTAATGCTTCCTTGGGCGAAGGCGCCTGCGGCCAGCGCGAAGGCGGCAGCGCCAACGATGGCGAGGGTGAGGACGGCTGCTACCCTCGAGCGCAGGCGGATCGCCCCGGCCCTGGAAGGGCAGGACGCGCCAAAGCCACGGGGTCGCCGCACCGAGCATCGCGAGCAACTCTGAGGCGGGCTCCAATGCGCCAGCGTGCCGTTTGGCGCCAGAAAGGTGAGGGTGTGCTCCATCGAACCGCTGCGGCTTGTCGCCCATCTCGACTCCGCAACGACTTGAGTCAGGGTTTGGGGTTTCATTGTGGTGCTTGGCTCTTCTATGCCCAGGGGACACGAATCCCCCCGAGGCGCGCGGCCTGACATCGCCGCGAAGCCCAACGCCGCTTGCCAACAGACGTTCGGAGGCCTCATGATGCAGTCCTCAGTCCCCCGCGGGGTCCGCTCTCGCCGAACCGCGCACAGTGCTGACCTGTCGAGCCGTTCAAGCACGGCGTGATCCACGGGACGCGGCTGATTCTGCAGATGGGGTCATTCATGTCAAACGAAAATCTGGAAAAAGTGAATACACAGGGAACAGCCGCCGCAGGCGGGCTCCGAACCGCACGCACTCCTGCACAAAGCGCCGCGGGCCCCAGCCAGAGAGTTCTTCCGGCCAGGAGAGGCCAAGGCTCATATTTCGGTTCATGGGGCGGATGCGGCTGTCGTCACCGTACAGAAAGGAAATGGCGCGGAATTGTTGCACGAAATCAAAGATGTCCCACACCTGCCGTTTGTGTGTGGTCTGGTCTTGCTCGTTCATGGCTCTGCTCACTTCTACATGCGTGCCCATCGGAAAAACCCGCCAACTTTTCCGAAAAAAGGCCAGCCTCGATATTCGGTGCCAGGCAACCGGCCGACCCGGAAGCGCGCGGCACACCCCTTTGCTACTGCCAGAAGGCAGCGTTCGGTAGCCAGCCCAAGGGCGGCTGTAGGCGGGAGGGCGGACACCGGAAGAACTCCCTCAAGCGCCCTCCGCGCGGAGCGCCTCTGTCAGCCAAGCCCGGGCGAAAGTCCAGGGCCGTTTGCCCTCGCGCTGCGAAATCCTCAAAGGATCGTCTCGTGGTCGCTAGACCTTACGTTGGGACCATTGCGCGGTCATAGACCGGCTTAATCAGCGGAGATCAGTTGAGCTCGGTAAAACCCGGCGGCTTGGCCGGGCGGCAACGACTGATTGAAAAACCAATCCCCACCTGCGAGGGTGTTGGTGGCCACGGGGGTCCAGTCAAAAAGGTTGGCCGAGCACTGAACGACGCAGACACCGCCCGGCGGGCCGATGATGTGCAGGCGGGCCAGCAGGGTATTTGAAACTGCCAGCGAGAACCGGGGCTCCTCGATCAATAGTGGCGGCCCCACGAAGAAGCGGTTCCCCTGGGAACTGGCGGTGGTGGACCGGCCCGCAGGCGTGGTTACAGCCACAGTGCGTAATCCGGGCGCCGCGTTCGAGTTGATCGAAACTGATGCCGAGAGGTTGACCCCGTCGGCGCCGACACTGAGATTTGTGCTGGTCACACTCGAGTCCGGGGCATCGTCATTGAGGAAAAACTCGACGCTGGTCGCGCCGCCCAGAGCCGAGCCTATCAATGTCAGCGGCACGTTCGTCGCGCCGGGGGCAGCCCACGCTGGCGCCGTGGAAAGGAGCGCCGGCGGTTGTGGAGCGACGGAGACGGGAATGTTTGTACTCAGGGAAGCCCACGCAACGGCTACCGTGCACGTTCCCTGTGATAGGGCCGTAACGACGCCATTAGAGTCCACCGATGCGATGCCTGGCGCTGACGAAGAATAAGAAGTGCCACTGCCGGACCCCGTTATGTCCCGCGCGATACCGTCGGAGAAGGCGCCAGTGACCGACAACTCTTGGGCTTGACTGATGCCAGTGAAGGTGAATGAGCCGGGGCTAGCCGAAATGGACAGGAGGTTCGTGCCCAGGCCCGGTCGAATCGTCATGTTCGTCTCTTGGAGGTCGGTCATGCCCCGGAGGTTGGCGGCCATCGCCAATACATGGATTATCCCGAGGACATTGGTGGGCGCTGAAAACGCGAACACGCACGGGAGGTTAGTGCTCTCGAAGTTCGCGATGGGCTCACCGTTTTGAACCGCCGTGAGGAAGACGCCGTCAACACTCGCGCCAGGCGCTAGCTCTACGGAGACGGAAACAACATCACCCGGGCCATTAGTGGACTGCGAAGCTAAGAGCTGGATAAGCCGAGTGAGATCCATTGGCCGCGCGCGCCGCCCGGGCCTCGCCAATCCAGGGCCGGAACCAGAGTCGCAAAGCTGCGGAGGCATGTCAGCGGTTGTTACCGCCGGGAACCCGCCAGGAGCGAAGCTAGTTGCGCTGCCTTCAAGAAGGTTGACGACGATTTGGTCCACCAACGAATCGGCGGGGGCTGCGGTGTGAGCGACGTGCCCGATGGGGCTCGAGGCAGAGCCGATGGGGCTGGGGGCTGGGCAACCGCCGCCCTGGCTATATACGGGGACGATGCCATCGTGAGGCAGCAATCCGGAGCCGGTCGTAAACACTTTGTTTGCGACCGCGAGCTCGGAGTCCCCCACCCCGATGAACTGGCCGCAGTAGATTGCGACTTGGTCCGAAGGAAGAAGCGGTAGCGAACACCACTTCACAGCTCCATAGGCTTGTCCCTCACCAACCGCGAGGTCAGCGGGATCGCTGACAGAACAGCAAATCGCAGCGGCGGGCAAGGAGGTCGCAGCTATGCGAACGCTGGCTCCCTTTGTCGCAACGCTTGCGGCGAAGTTCCTCGGGTCAAGGTCCGCGACTCCCCCGTAGTCGATGGGGTGGCCGAAGTCGAAGAACATGGTGTCGAGAACAGCGCTCTTAGCCGCAAGGTCCAGGAGCACGCTCGCGGCGCGGGAACCGCAGTGTGGCGTGTCGATGGTGATGATCCTCCGGAAGCAGCCGGGGACCCCTGGCACAACACTTTGCGACAACGGATTGTTGGCGTCGAGTCTGGTCAGTATCCCTCCCATGCTATGGGCGACAACGTCAGCTCGCGTGGCAGCAAAGCCTTGAGAGCGTTCCTGATCAAGAATCTTGCCGACTTGTGTCCAGATGATCCCTTGGTAGAGGGCGAATGGGCCGGCTGCGCTCAATAGCGAGTGGTAGTCCACGCGCAGAGTCAAAAAGCCGTTCCCCTTCAGTTGGCCGTCCAAGCTGTCCCAAACAGCAGCAGTATCCCATAGCCCGTGAACCAGGACAACTGGGGCCCGCGCCACGGTGAGTTGAAAGGAGGTCTCCAAGGCCTGGCCAGCCACGCCCGTGGGCAGGAAAGATGCGCTGATCTCGTCAGTTTCGCTGCTCTGCCCGGTGGAGCCCGGAGCGAAGAGATTGTCAGGCGCCCTGTAAAGGGCGAACGCCACCTGTTTGTTGCCGAACGGGGCCGTCTGAATTGGGCCGGTCGTCGGAGAGCCATAGATGTCCATGAGCGTGCCGGCAAAGATGTTAGCTTGGCTGAAGGTCACCGCACCCGGGACGTCGGCCTCAAAGCGGAGGAGGACTTGGCTGCAACCGTCCGCCACGAGGCCATGGCGGCCGGTGGTGGCTTGGGCCAAGACGCCGAGCGCTTCCTCCACGTCGGGCCCGCTTGGGTCGAGGGGCAATTGCACGCCAGTCAGGAAGATCGATCCGAGGATTTGGGGGCTGGCATCTAGAACCTCCAACGTAGGCTGCTGGCCCTCGTCCACGAACGGCGGCGCGGTGGTGGTGGTGATCAGATTCAGGGTCTGGGCAGACGGTTGGAAGGTGTGCCCGGAACTGGTGGGTGTGATTGTATAAGTGCCCGGGGACAGACCGTCAAACTCGTAATGGCCGGTGTCGTCGGTGGTTGTCATTTCCGAAAAGGTGGCTGATTGCAGGCCAATCGAGACACTTGGGTCGGGCGGTTGGTCGGAACCGGCCTTGTACACATAGCCGCCGAGTGTCAGCCCCGAGCTCAACGGGAACGTCTCATGGACAGCCTCAAAGGGGGCGAGGACTGTGGTTACTTGGTAAGGGACATATCCTGGGTCCGTGATTTCGCATGTGAGCCGGCCTGGCGGAAGAAGGGGCGTCACGAATGAGCCGTTTCCGTCCGTCGTGAAGGTCTGCCCGTCAAGTACCGCGGTCGCGTTGGCCAGGGGCTTGCCGGTCGACGCGTCCTGAACCAAGCCGGTGATTGTGCTCCCGTTGCCGGTCACAGTGGCCTGGCATGGGATTGTCCAGGCCTCATTTGTGCTTGGGTAGGGTTGATAGATGAAAGGGCTAGGGAGGCTGATCCAGAGCGTTACGGTTCCATTTGTGCCGTTATAGAACAGCCGGTACGGCTCGGGATTGTCCGTTACAACAGTCGGGGGAAGCAGGGTAAGCCCCGAGAGATTTCCGGGATAGGCGCCAACAAACAGTGGTCCAAAAAACTCCGTATCGACCGCAAAACTGGTCTCGGTGTAGTCTGCCTGGTTCTGCAGGTTATCCGTCGTGGACAATCCGTACTCCGTCTCACGGCCGTTGAATTGGATGTTGATGCTTCCACTAAAATCGGCCAGTGAGGACGAGAACAAGTAGCCGTTGGGCTGTGGCGAGTGGGGATGAAACTCCAGGTTGACAGTGATCTGGTTGGTCAGGTCATCAACCGTGCCGTCGCTGTAAGTCACGGTTTTCCATTCGCTCCCGGAGGCGCTGAGGGTGACCATGACATTACCGCCAGGGTTACTGCCGGACTGGGCCTCGGCGACCCGCACATCAACCACGGTTAGGAGAAGCATTACTGCACAAATATTGGTCTTCATAAGAATAAGCTTAGATGCAGCTTTCACACCACACGCGTTCTCTATTGGGCCACCTTCGCCCGGTAGAACAGGCTCTGCGGGTTGCCACCGCCGACCGGAGCGCAGAGCATCTGCCAGGCCGGCCCCAGCACGTTCGTCACGCTTGTCCATGTCCTGAGGTCCTCCGAGCTCAGGACCTCGTAAGTCACGTTGGCCATCCCGCTTAGCTGCAGATCATACTCGTTGGGGCCCATCCGGGCAATGCTCAAGCTCGGCGTCGGAACTCCGCCGCTCACCTCCGTGACAAACGTCACGACGGATTCCGAGGACAGGTTCTGACCGTTCACCTGCAACCCGACCACATTTGTGATGCTCCCGGCCTGCACCGGCACTACCGTAATGGTCAACACGACCGGGTCCGTGCTCACCAACCCCGGGAAAAAGCTCACCTCCCCCGCCACTGGATCATAGCCCCCCTTACTCCCTTGTTCAGAGTAGGCGCTGAAAAACTGCACGCCCGGCGGCAGCACATTGGTCACAAACACCCCGGTGCCGGGGCATTCGCCGCCGCTGTACACCACAAGGTTGTACTCCAGCAGTTGGCCTACCTGCGCCGAGTCTGGCTGGTTGGTGGGGGTCAGACTCACAGCCACGTCAACGCACCTGGCGCCCAGCAGCCAAAACACCGTGTTCTCAAATAACGCCTGCAACTGGTTGGTCGAACCCGGCGACTTCGGGGGCATCAGACGCGCCTGCTGCGTGAAAAGCCGGGTCCCTGTCTCGCTCGACTCCAAGGGTGGATAGCGCAGCAGCACATCGGCCCCACCGAGGGTGCCCAAGACATCGACGCTGCCGTCGGCATTGGTCGCCAGGTCTATCGCGTCCGCATAGGCAAAATTGGTCACTGTGCCATAAATGCCGTTCAGAATTGGATCCAGTGGATCGGGGCTTCCGACAGAGACCGTTTCGCCACCGGCCTGTCCGTCCGCCAGGCCCAAATGCGTCAACGCCATCCACGTCGTGCTCTGCGCTCCGGATAGATTGGAATTGGTCGCAGCCGAGGCCAACCGCTCGCCAATCAGGTAGAGGGGAATGCTGTTGGAGTAGTAAGCGCTGGCCAGGGCATCAACCGTGCCGGGCTGCAGGGCAGCTTCTTGCCCGAGGTCATCCCAAATGACCGCTTGAAAACTACTCAGAACCTGGGGATTCACCTCCGACGGGTCAAAGACCTGCGACCCGTACCCCATTTGAAATAGGTAACCTCGCATCAGGTCGATTTCGGGATCGGGAGAAGGCCGGATGATGGCGATTCCCAGGCAGTAGGAGCTCACGGTGACCACCACGGCCGGGGAGACGGCGCTGTGACCCTGTGCGTCGGTTATCCGGGCGGTCAACCAGTAGTCGCCGGTGGGTGGCGCCGACCAGGTGTACGAAGTGACAGGGTAGGGGCTGGCGGCCGCAGTGCCGAGCGGGCTGTCCCCGGCAAAGAACTGCACGGTGGCCGTGCCGGTAAAATTGCTGGCTACCGCGCTAATCGGGATGTCCATGCCGGGACAGAAACCTGAGTAGTTGGTCGGGCTGACGAGCGTTACCGAGAGGGGCGGCGCCGGGTTGGTCACGTAGATAACCACCGCGCTTGATGGCGGAGACGAGCCGCCGCTACCCACTGCCACGGCTGTGAGCGAGTAAGTGCCCGCAGGCACATTGCTCCATACGATGCTGTGCGGGGCGCTGGTGGCTACGCCCAGCAGACTTGTGCCGCCCTGGAAAAATTGCACCTGGGTGACCGTGCCTCCCGGAGAACTGGCGATAGCCTCGATCGGCACGTTTGCCCCAGTCTGGAAGCTGGCTCCGTTGGTCGGCTGGATCAGCCAAACGCTTGGGGGCCCCAGCACCGTTAGTGTCGCCGCGGCGCTGGGAGTCTCTCCCGCCGCGTTGCTGACGATGACGAGGTAGCTGCCGTCTTGGTTGGTCCGAACGTTCGACAGCGTCAGCATCGTGTTGGTCGCGCCGGGCAAGGCCGAGCCGTTGAATTGCCACTGGTAGCTTAAGGGCGCCGAGCCCCTCGCGCCGACCGTGAATGCCACGTTGGCTCCCTGGTTGGTGATGACGCTGAGGGGCTGCTGCGTGATGACCGGCGGGACGAGGACTACAAGCGAAGCTGTCGCGCTGTTCGTCGCCCCCGCGATGTTGCTGACCACCACGGAATAGTCCCCCTCGTCAGTCGGCTGCACATTAGTCAGCGTCAGGGTGGCGTTGGTGGCCCCGGCCAACATGTTGGTCTGGTAGAAGACCCACTGGTAACTCGGCGGAGGGTTTCCGCTGGCGACGACGCTGAACTGGACGGTGGCGCCCTGGTTGGTAATGACGCTCAGGGGCTGCTGCGTGATGGTCGGCGGCAGGAGCACCGTCAGCGTTGCCACCGAACTGGTGACCGATCCAAGGGGGTTGTTGACCAACACGGAATACCCTCCCGCATCGCCCTCCTGGACATTGAAAATCGAAAGGCTGTTACTGAGCGATCCGACAACCCGGCCATTGTCCGCCAGATTCGTCCCGTTGAACTGCCAGTGATAGCTCAACGGCGGCGAGCCTACCGCGCCGACCGTGAATGTCACGTTGACACCCTGGTTGGTGATGACGCTAACCGGTTGCTGCGTGATACTCGGCGCTCCCACCTGCCGAATTGGCTGGTAGGCGTTGTTTAGTTGCCAGCTTAGAATGTCATTGTTGTCCCAGGCCCCGCCTGTGCCGGAGGTGAATCCCGCGTAGACGGCCGGGGACGAACCCAAGATGGACGGATCGGACAGGTTAAGCGTTTGGCTCAATTGCGGATTGGCCGGGCGCGCGTCGACACTATCCGACAGGCGCACATCCAACTCGTCGGTCTGGCCGTTGTAGTCGATCCAGGCGTACCAGATATCGCCGTTTTTCATGGAAGTCGGCGGACTGTAATACTGCGACTCGGTGCTTGGATTCCTCGGCGAGTAGGGCGAATAGCCCGCGGTTTGTACGCTCCCATTTAGGTAGACGGCCACGAAGTTGCCGTTCGGGTCGTTGTCTTGGGCATTCGCCACGTTATCGGCCCACGTGTCGAATTTAATTCCGACCGAATTGTCAATGCCTGAGTAGCCCGCCCCTCCGCCGATTCCCCCCACATTGTTAGCCACGGTGTTTAGAACGAAGACAATTCCATCAGCGCCGAGTGGGTTGGTGGTTCCATCTGAGCTTCCGCCTCCGTCCCCCATCCGAAACGCAAAGGCGGTGCTAAAGCTGGCGTTGCTCCCAAGCTGAATGGTATGCTTGCTGAACGCACTACCCGCTTGGTCGGTTACCGGTCGGGTGAGCCGCAGAACGGGCGCCGCTTCAGGCCCCACGGGGGCGGCGTCCGCGGCGGCATCCCCGTTGACCTGCAATGAACTGCCAACTGACGCCGTGGAGAAGTTCGTGTAAGTGAATGATTGGGAACCGGGATCACCCCCCGATTGCCCATAAGCCGTACACAAACCGAAAAGACCCACGACCGTCGAGAGGAGATCTGAAGCCAGATAATGGCATAAGATGCAGGAACTTATTCTCATGAATGTCCTCCTTAATGCTAGGGCGCCACCCTGGCCCGGTAAAACAGCTTGGCAGCATTAGTACTGCCGCTCGAGTTGAGGACCATGGACCAGGACGGCCCCAGCGCGTTCGTGACCGTAACCCACGTGTTGAAATCCATTGACGCCTCAAGGGCGTAAGCGACATTGGCCACCCCTGACAATTGCAGCTCGCACCCCGCCGGCGGAACCAACCGTATGCCAAGCGTCGGCGCAAGGCTGAGAGGCGCCGGCAGCACGTCCGTCACTTCCGCAAGAACGCTCTGGCCTGGATTGACGACCGTGCCATTGGCGCGCACCGCGGCGACATTGGTAACCGTCCCGGCGGCCACGGGCATCACCGTGATGCTCATCTCCGCCTGAGCGGAGAGCCCCAAGTACCCCAACACAAACGTCACTTGCCGGGCAGCCGGGTCGTAGCTCCAAGACCCCTGGTCCGTTTGCGCGCTCACGAATTGTACCCCCGCCGGCAGCGCGTTCGTCACGATGACCCCGGTGGCCTCGCACTCCCCTCCGCGCGTCAACCCCAGATGATACTGCAACAGTTGGCCCACCTGCGCCGGGTCGGGGGTCGCGCTTGATTGCGGGTAAAGGGCAACGTCAGTACACCAGCCCTCCCGCAGCAGCCAGTAAGCCGTGTTCTCGAACAGGCTGCGCAGCACGTCCTTGGACTGAGGCACGTCCGGGGGGCTGACCCGCACTCCCTGGGTGAAGAGCCGTGTCTGGCCCGTGTCGACTATTTGGAACCCCGGGTAGGCCAGCAGCACGTCAGCCCCGCCGCTCCGGCCAATGACCTCGGTGCTGGCGTCGGTGTTGGTCGCCACATCCAGCCGCGCGGGATACGCGAAATTGGTCACCGTGCCGAAGAGCCCGTCCAGGATGGGGTTGAACGAGATGCTGCTTTGCACCGCGATCGTTCCATCGCCGCCGGTCCCCCCCGCCGGTCCCAGCCGGGTCAGCGCCGCCCACTCTGACCGCTCCGGCTCCGGCAGGGCCGCGCCCGAGGAGGCCAAGTGTTCGCCGATGAGATAAAGCGGTATCCCGTTGGTGTAGGCCGCCCTCAGCGCGTCCACCGTGCCGGGGGTCGGCCCGTTGGTGCTCGTGCCCAAACCGTCCCAAATCACGAGGATGAAGGAGTTAAGCGCCTGCGCGCTCAGCACCTCCTGGTCAAGGACGTAGGAGCCAAGCTTCAGATCCAGAAACAGGTCACTCTGCAGGTCCCCAATCTCCGGATCATCAACGGCTCGAACAATAGCTACCTCTCCACACTGGCTGCTGACGATGACCTGCACCACGTTGGTGGAGGTCGCCGTATTGCCCTGGCTGTCCCTTGCCCGGGCGGTAAGGGAATAGGTCCCCAACTCCGTGGGGAGCCAGGTGAGGTTGTAGGGGCTGGAGGAGGCTGCTCCCAGGGACGTGCCGTCACCGGTGAAGTATTCCACTTGGACCGGCGTCGTCGCGCCGGTGACCGCGGCGCTAATCACAACGCTCTGGTCCAGGCAGAAGGACGAGTAGTTGGTCGGGCTGAGGATGCTCACGGCTAAGCCGGGGGGCGGCGCATTGGTCACGACTATGCCTACCACCTGAGAGGTCGAACTCAGGCCGTAATTGTCCGTCGCCCGTGCCGTCAACCAGTAGCTGCCACTCGACACATTCGTCCAAAGGACGCTGTGCGCGGCATTGGTAGCCGTGCCCAGGAGGTTCGTGCCCCCCTGGAAAAACTGCACTTGGGTGACCGCGCCCTGGGGATCGCTGGCGGCGGCGGCCAGCTTGATAGCGGCTCCCGCCAGGAAGCTCGCACCGTTGGTCGGTTGGGTCAGCCAAACGCTTGGCCCACTCAACACTGCCAGAGTCGCGACCACGCTCGTGGCAGCGCCGGCCGAGTTGGTTACCACCACCGAATATCCTCCGGCGTTGGCGGGTTGCGCATTGTTCACCGTCAGCGTGGCATTCGTGGCTCCGGTCAGAGCCTTGGTCTGGTTGAAGAACCACTGGTAACCGACTGGCGCTGAGCCACTGGCCACCACCTGGAAACTGGCCGTAGCGCCCGCAATAACGGTTTGGTTGGTCGGCTCAGAGACAATGCTCGGTGGCAGCAGGACCGTCAGCGACGCCACCGAACTGGTGGCCGCGCCGGCCGAGTTGGTCACTACCACGGAATACCCGCCTGCGCTGGCCGGTTGGGCATTGTTCAACGTCAGCGTGGCGTTCGTGGCCCCGGCCAACGCGCTGCTCTGGTTGAAGAACCACTGGTAACTGAGCGGGCTCGAACCGGCAGCCACCACCCGGAAAGTGGCCGTGGCACCCGCAATGACGGTTCGGTTGGTCGGCTGAGAGACGATACTCGGTGGAAGCAGCACTGTCAGCGTCGCCACCGAGCTGGTGACGACGCCGGCCAAGTTGGTCACGACCACCGAATACCCTCCCGCGCTGCCCGGTTGGACATTGTTCAACGTGAGCGTGGCGTTCGTGGCCCCGGCCAGCACGCTGGTCTGGTCGAAGAACCACTGGTAACTGAGCGGCGCTGAGCCGCTGGCCACCACCTGGAAACTGGCGGTGGCGCCCGCAATGACGGTTTGGTTGGTCGGCTGAGAGACAACAACGGGAGGCATGTCGGCAGTTACGTCAAGGTTCGTTCCGTCCATCATGACCTCGACATAATTCAATGTGTCCAGGACAGGGCAGTCATCAACATGGGTCACGACCACCCGGTTGGCCTCGCCCGGTTCGACCAATCCTGAAAGATCGGCTGCTCCTGTCGACGTTGCAGCCAAAAACACGTACCCGCCCGGAGGGACAATCCCGTTGGGGTAGGTTGAGTTGAAAAGGGTAACTCGAGCGCCATCATCAACAGTGCCTCCGTTGAACGAGATGATGATGCCGCCCAAAGCAACGTCGCCCGGCACGTTGATGAAAGTCTGGAAGTAGGTAAATGCTCCTTCTGTAAGGCAATCTGAAAGTATGGAATCCCGATTGAATCCAATCGTATTGCCGTCCGGCGCGGGACCCCATCCAGGGTCATTCGCGGGTGGGATATGGGCAAATTCGTATTCTTGGGGTGCGCCATGCTCTGGAGCTGTCCAGCCAAACGAGACGACAGCTCCCGGGTGCATCTGCCACCCGCTCCTTGTTTGCCCGTTAGACCTCAGGCAGAAGACAATGGCGAGGACCGCCCAAAGAGGAACTGGTATCAATTTGCTCACAACGCCTTTCGCTTTCATCGCATTTATGTTGTGCTGGATACGGCGGAGACCGCCCTCCAGACTATAAAGAGGAGGTCCCCGGGGAAATGTTTGACAGGTTGTGGGAGTGGGTTTTCATAATAGAGCTGAGCTGACAGGAATTTGGTTTCTGGCACGGCGCCGGTTTGTCGACGCTGCGCCGGTGAGGTGGAATGTGTTTTGCGTCGCGCTCATGAGGACTCGGAGAGCGTCTGTGGCACCGCTAAGGCTCAGGCTCCACGAGGAGCGCAAGACCTCAGTCAGGAGGTCAAAAGTAACTCTGCGGTGCTCTGTTTGGCTGCTCATCATTCGTTTAAGTGCCCTTCCGCTAAATATATAATTGCATCGCCCGCCTCTTCCTGCCGCGCCGCACGCGAGCCCAGGCAGGGGCCGCCACCGGATAAGGCGGAAAGCGTGGTGAAGCGTTTCACGAAATGGCCGCTCCCCTTTTCCTTCCATTCGCCGGCTTGGTCCATCCGGCCCGTGGCTTCGGAGAGCCTCGCGAGGGATTGAATCGCCTCCTTGAGGCGAGACTTGGCTGGAATGGGAATCATCGCACTCATACCACAGGAGAAACGAGAAAACTCGAGCGGCGCGCTTTTCCCACCAGGGCTTCGCCCAGGAAGGCTGCGGGACTGCTTGCAATTGCTTTTTGCACGTTTCGTTTTCCTCTTTCTCAAGGATTCTCCGGCGAATGTTACTGACCGGCCTCCGCCTTTTTCTTCCATTTCGCCGCTTGATCCGGGCGGTTGGCGGCCTCATAGAGCCGCGCGATGGATTGAATTGCCTCCTTGAGGCGCGCCTTCTTTGGGATGGGAATCGTGGCCACATGCTCCTTCATTGCGGCATAGCCGGAGAGGAGCAGCGGCTCCGCCTCGGCAAAGTTCTTCTTGTCCACGAGAATAGCGCCCAGGCGGCAGCGCGCATCAAAGGTCAGCCAGTCGCCGGAGAGGGTCCCTTCGCGGAGGGCCAGCGCCTCGCGACAGGCCGCTTCGGCTTCGGCCAGTCTGTCCTGTCGTTCGAGCACGCCGGCCAGGTCGCCAAGGGATTCGGCGACGGCTGGATGCTCCGCCCCCAGGAGCTTCTTGCGCATGGCCAGCCCCTCCCGGAGCAGAGGTTCGGCCTCGGGAAAGGCTGGGTCGGCAAGCAGGTCAGATACCGACGTTCCAGGGCCGCAGTTCATGTACACGCGGGCGGTGATGAACTGGTCCGTGAACGCAGGGGCGGCAGCGCGGGCGACGCCTAGCGAGGAGAAGACCACCAAAGTGGCGACGAGGGCCAACAAGCAAAACTGCCAAATCAAACTGCAACTGCCCCGTCGGCGAAGCGCGCTCCCCGGCGAGTGCCACGCCAAGGGCGAGCGAGGCACAGGCGAACACCCTGGGAACGGCAGAGCGAGTCTCGCCGGCTTCGCGCGTCGCAGGGTAGCTCTAATCATCTGGGGCTCCACAATAACAGCGTTACAATCAGGTCTCATGTTTTCCTTTCGTGAACAGAAGTCGAACGCGGGCAGCCGGGTTTCATGGTCATTTTGCGGGTTCGAGTTTCTTGCGCCATTCGTTGGCCAGGCCGGGGCGGCCGGTGGTTTCGTAGAAGCGAACGATGCGCTGGGCGGTCTCGGGGAGGCGGGACTTGTACTCGCTGGGGATAGACTGCTCGCGCTGCTTTAGTGCGGTGTATGCGGAAAGCAGGAGCGGCTCGGCTTCAACCAACTTCTTCTGGCCGGCCAGACTTGCGCCCAGGATGCCCCGGGCATTGAAGGTCTGCCAATCCTCCGGAAAGTCTTTTTCGCCAACTGCCAGCCATTCCTGAGCCAGCGATTGGGCCTCGGCAAACTTCTCCTCGGCCAGCAGGGTGCGCGCCAGGCGGGAGAAGGCATCGATCCTGGCGCTCGCGACGGCGGGAGAGGGCGGCGACTCTTTTGCCAGTAGCCTGCGCCACACGGCCAACTCGTCGCGCTGGAGGGATTCCGCCTCGCCCAGCCGCCCCTCGTCATAGAGCACGTCCGCCAGCAAGGCGAGCGACTGGGCGGTGTCGGGATGGTCGTGGCCGAGCAGGTTGGTCCGAACCGAGAGGGACTGCCGCGCGAAGGGCTCGGCCTCGGCGAGCTTGTGCCGGGCTTGGAGGAGGAAGCCCAGGTTGAACAGGGACGTGGCGACATTGGCATGCTGGTCGGTGTGGAGGACTCTCCGCTGGATCGCCAGGGCCTCGCGCTGTCTGGACTCGGCCTCGGGGAATCTACCCTGGCGCGCCAGGACGTTGGCCAGGTTGATGAGGGAGCCGGCGATGTCCAGGTGGTCCGGCGGCAGCTTCTTCCGCTGGATAGCCAGGGCCTCGTTCTGGACCGCTTCGGCCTCGGCCAGCTTGTTTTGGGCGAGCAAGATGGGGAAGAGGTTATTGAGCGAGCCGGCCACATCGATGTGCTCGTTGCCCAGCCGTTTTCGGCGGATGGCCAGCGCTTCCCGCGCCGCGGTTTCGGCCTCGGGGGCGCGGCCCAGGCCCATCAACGACGCGGCCAGGTTGAAGAGCGAGGCGGCCACGTCCGGGTGATCGTCACCGAGCAGCTTCCTTCGCATGGCCAGGGCCGCGCGGTTGGTGGACTCGGCTTCCGAATACCTGGCCTCGGCGTTGAGGGTATCGGCCAGATTGTTCATCGAAAGGGCGACGTACGGATGCTCGAGGCCGAACCGGTTCTGGTTCAGACGCAGGGCCTGGCGCTGCAGGGCCTCCGCCTCCGGCAGCTTGTCCTCGAGCGACAACACGCCGGCCAGGTTCTCCAGAGACTCGACTGTGTCCTCGTGCTCTTCGCCCAAGAGCTTCCTTCGCATGGAGAGGGCCTGACGGTCCAAGTCCTCCGCCTGGCGCAGCCGGTTCTGCCAGCATAAATCCAGGGCCAGGCTGTTGAGTGAAGCGGCCACGTCGCGGTGCTCGGGGCCCAGGAGCTTTCTCCGGATGTCCAAGGCCCCTTGGTGCGCGGATTGGGCATTGGTCAGGTTGCCCAAACTGAAGAGCACATTGCCCAGGTCGTTGAGAGAGTCGGCCACGCTGAGGCTCTCGAGGCCGAAGAGGTTCGTTCGCAGCGTGAAAGCAGCCCGGTGCATTGTCTCCGCCCTCCCGTAATCGCCCAGGGCACGATAGACGTTGCCGATGACGGCGCGCAGTTTCGCCTCGACTTCCGGTTGGTCCTTGAGGTCCGCGCCGACGCGCTCGGCGGTCTTGTCGAGGATTTCGCGCATCATCGTCGTGTCCCGCCCCAGGGCCACCGAAGGGCCGACGCTTTTCAACATGTCCGCAAGGAACCGCGCCACCTGCTCGCTTTTTGCGGCTGCGGTGAAGGCGGCCTTCTCCGCCGCCACCGCCCGCCGCCGGGCCGCCTTCTCCCGCAGGTACAGCCAGGATGAAACACCCAGACCGACGACCAGGGCGGTGGCCACGGCGGCGGCGGCCGCGAAAACGAGCTTGTTTCTCTTGATGAGCTTCTTGAGGCGGTAAGCGGCGCTCGGGGGGCGGGCCAGTACCGGTTCATCGTTCAAGTGGCGTTGCACGTCCAGGGCCAAGCCGTCGGCAGTCACGTAACGGCGCGCCGGGTCCTTCTCCAGGCACTTCATCACGACCCAATCCAGGTCAGTGGCCAACGACGAGGGAAGAGCGGCGAACTGAGGGCGCGGCCCAACGACGGTCCTGCGGCGCAACCGTGTCGAGGGCCGTTCCGGCTCCTCCTCCATGATGATGCGCCGCATCTCGTTGTAACCCGCGCTGCACAAACGCTCCTCCGGGAAGGGGGTCGTGCCGGTGAGCAATTCATAGAGCAGGACACCCAGGCTGTAGATGTCGGAGCGGGTGTCCACGTCCAGGCGGCTCATCTCGGCCTGCTCGGGGCTCATGTAGGCCGGGGTGCCGATCATGGCGCCGAAGTTGGTGAAAAAGGTCTTCTCGGTGAGCTTTTGGTTGGTGGCCTTGGCCACGCCGAAATCAATCACCATGGGGTGTGGCACGCCCGCCTTGAGTGCGACCAGCACGTTGCCGGGCTTGATGTCGCGGTGGATGATGCCCTTCTGGTGCGCGCTTTGGAGGGCGTGGCAAACGGGCAGAAACAGCTTGATGCGCTCCGGCGTCGAGAGCCGGGTCTGGTCACAGAACTGGGTGATGGGCACGCCTTGGACCAACTCCATGACGAAGAATGGCCGCCCGGTGGCGGTGGCGCCTCCATCCAGGACCTTGGCGATGTTCGGGTGGTCCATGAGGGCCAGAGCCTGCCGCTCGGCCTCGAAGCGGGCCACCACCTGCCTGGTGTCCATGCCCAGCTTGATGACTTTGAGCGCCACCCGGCGGCGGACCGGTTCTTCCTGCTCGGCCATGTAAACGACCCCCATGCCGCCCTCGCCGATCTTCTCCAACAGCTTATAGCGACCGATGCGATCGCCGGGCCGATCCGCAAGCGAAAGAATCTGGACGGCAGGGTCTTCCAGGAAGGAGTCCGGGCGGTGGCTGTCGAGCAAGTCCTGGACCCTGGAGCGGAGGGCTCCATCGCCCGGGCAGGCGCTCTCGACAAAGGTGGCCCGCTCTTCTGGTGAGGCAATCTCGACAGCGCGCAAGAAGATGTCTCGCGCCTGCCGTTCCCGTGTGGTCTGGTCTTGCTCGTTCATGGCTCTGCCCGCCTCTACATGCGTGCGCGCCAAAAAAACCCGCCAACATTTCCAAAAAGAAACTACGTCAAGCGCCCTCCCCGCGGAGGGCGTGCCTGAGCCAAGCCCGAGCAAAAGTCCACAGCCGCTCGCCCTCGCGCTGCGGAATCCCCATAGCCTTGGTAGCCTCAGCCATGCCATAGCCGACGAAATAACGAAGCTCGACCAGACGGGCGGCTTCCGCATCGATCCGGGCAAGGCGGTCCAGCACCTCGTCGAGCCCCAGCAACTCGGAGTCGGGCGCCCGTACCGTGATGCGCGACTCGTGAAGCTCCTCGGGCGTTGCCAGGCCGGAAACCTCGCGCAATTTGCGCTTGCGGGCGCGGTCAATCAAGATCCGCCGCATGGCTCGGGCGGCAGCGCCAAAGAAATGAGCCCTGTTCTTCCACTGCGTTTGACGGTCTCCGCCAAGCCGCAACCAAGCCTCATGGACCAGGGCGGTCGCTTGCAGCGTGTGCCCAGGAGCCTCGCGGGCCATCTTGGCCGCAGCCAGGCGGCGCAATTCCTCGTAAACCAGAGGCAGCAGTTGCTCCGCTGCCTGCGCATCCCCGGCCCCCGCCGCCGCGAGGACTTGTGTCGCGTGTTCTGCCGTATGGTCCATTGAAACAGGTTGCCCCTTTGCGGCCTACTCAGGCCGAGACTGCGCACTTCGGTTTTGGGGGAACCATAGGCATTTGACACTGAGACGCCTGTCATTGTCAATACACTTTTCATAGGACCCCGATGCTCGCGGGCCTCGCCGCCTCGGCGATGAGTACGAGTCCAGGGTCCACCGCGGCCTGCCGCCCCCGTTGCTACGGGCGGCGAAGGCGCTGGTCGGCGCCTCTTGCCTCGTGGCTGGTCACCTGCAGGGCGGCCCTCCTTATCTCGGTCGCCACGCATCCTTGAATCGGCTCTGGTGGTCGTCAGGCGGGCTGGAATTCAGCGGATGGCGCCGCCGAGTTTGCGGGAGCTGCGGTACTGGATCCAGGTTACGTCGGGGTTGTTGGGACATGGCGACATCCCTGGGTTAGTCCGCGGCGTGGTGCGGGGGTCCTGCCAACGTTTGAGCTCGGCGTGGCCATCGGCGAAAGAGAAGCTGGTTTGCTTGCCATGGTAGAAGGCAGGGTACTCGACCAGGCTGTAGGCGCCGGGTCCCGGAGGATCGAAGCCCATCATCTCGACCATAAAGCAGCCGTCGTTGATGCCGTCGAACCGCTCGTCCAGGAAGACAAACGCCATAGCGGTGGAGAAGGGGCCGAAGTCAGTGGTTCGGGAGTATTGAACGTAGCCGTGTGTCCAGGGCACATCCGAAGGCCGGTTTCCCAGGTAGCAGTTCATGGAGTAAGAGCGGACGCGTGGGGTCCCTGAGTTGCCGTTGCTCAGGCTGCGGTCGCCGGGGCATTTGTAGATGCCGGTCGAGCCTGCATAGCGGCCCAACTGAGAACTCGCCAGGAGAACCGGGTTGGTGTTGTCGGGCGTGTATGTCAGGTCATCGAGATAGCCGACGCACCAGGTGTTGTTCGAGTTGGAGTAATCCTGGGCGTCAGCGCCCGAGTAGTTGCCGGGCATCTTTTCCCCGAAGTCCACGGTATAGGTGGTCCAGGCGGTCACGAGCTGCTTGTTGTTGTTCATGCAACTGAGGGCCTGGGCCCGCGCCCGGGCTTGCGACAGGGCCGGCAGGAGCAGGGCGGCAAGGATGGCGATGATCGCAATCACAACCAGCAGCTCGATAAGGGTGAAGGCACGGCTGCTCCCGTCCAGTTGGGGTGTCCCAAACAGCTCAGGCCCGGAAGGACAATTGGGAGCACCGTCGAGTCCGGCCGTCCCTTCGGAACTTGTGTTTCTTTTGCGGCCGGACCCAACGCTGAAGCCTTGGGCCATCCTCGGGATGTCCTTTCGGCGCCGACCGACAGGGAATCTCAGAAGCGCATTGGCGCGAGTCGTGAAGTTGGAATTCATAGGCATTGTCGTCACGGAGTTATGCGATTGGTAGTAAGTCGTGGAAATAAGGTCAATCGGTCTCGCGCAGACGGTAGAATAAGCGCAAGTCCGAGGGCGGCCCCATCGGCTGGTCGTACGGGTCGGTGTCCGGTACGACCGGGAGGGTATCGGTCCAGGTCTGGAGATCGGGGGAGGACTGGAGTTGGAAGGTGCAGCCGGCGCCGCCGCTGATGCGGACGTGGACGAGGTTGTTGGTGTCGAGCAGGACTTTCATGCTAGTCTGGGGGGCGCAAGCGGGGCCGTTGATGAAGGCCACCTGGGAGCAAGGCACGCCCGAGTAAAGGCCGCGAGTGAGGGTGAAGCTATTGGTGATCCAGCCGCGCCGCAGCGCTATGGCCATCGTGTCGAATTCATAGTCGGCCCGGCCTGGGAGTTGGGCGAACCGGGCGACGGCGACATTGTTGGTGAGAGTGACCTGGACGACATTGGTGTCGGCCGGGGCGCCGGTGAGGACGGAGAGGACCTGGGCCGAGACCCCTAGCAACTGCGGGGACAGGACGTTACTGACCACGACGCCGCCGGCCGTACACTCCCCGTTCTGGCTGACGGTAATCGAGAAGGTGACCGTGTCCCCGACGTTGATGGGCGGCGGCTGAAGGCAGTTCAGGGCTGCATTGAGTTCCTGGCACTCGAAGAGGCGCAGAAGCCACGCAGCGCCATTGAGGCAGAGGATGAGCCTGTTGTTGCCGGGGTCAGGCGGCGCCGAGGCCACGCAAAAGTCCTGAACCAGGCGCCGGGTCTGTCCAAAGTCCCCCTGGGTCGAAGGGGGGTAGCGGAGCATCACGGGGCTGTTGGTGGCCTCCCCCGGAACGGAGAAGTCCGCTACCACCTCGAGGTCGGAGCCGGTCAACTGTAGGACCTCGATGGGTCCCTGGTAGGGTATGTTCGTGCTAGCGTCTGCCAGAGGATACCATCCGTAGAAGAGCCCGTCCTCGGGCGAGGTCTGGATGCCCTGGATGTTCACCAGGTTGGAAACAGACCCCACCTGCTGGCACTCGATCAGGTTGGCCCACTCGACATAAGTCTGCTCGTTGGTCAAGTTATCGAGCGAGCCGGCAAGCCCGCCGCCGATCAAATAGAGAGGTATTCCCGCCTGATAAGCCTGGTTGAAGACCGCGACGTCGTTATCGGAAAGCCCTGGGTTGGTCTGGCCCAAATCGTCCCAAAGGATGAGTTTGAAGCCCTGGACCAAGCCGAAGTAGAGGCCCTCCTGATCCAGGATTTTGACCACCGCGCTCCACTGGGAACGGTTGCCGTTTGTATCCTGCGCGGTGATGATGAGGTTGTTGGCGATGAACGCGGCGACGTTGTCGATTTCCGGCGCGGGGAAGTTGCGCACTATGAGGATGTCCCCCCGCAGGTCCCGAGTGATTACGGGGAGCACGTCCGACCAGGTCGAGGCGCCGTGCTGGTCGTAGGCCAGGGCCACAAACTGATTCGTGACGTCGACGTAGTTGGTGTTTGGATAAACCCAGGTCCAGGGTGCGCTGGTTGCGCGCCCCAGGGAATTGGTCGTGCCGCCTGAGACCATGTAGTAGTCGACATGGTCCATCCCATCATCCACGCCACTGGCTGTGGATTGGAGGGTGATGGGGTCGCCGGCGCGGAAGATGGTGTCGGGCAGCGGGTTGGTGATGGAGATCGTCGGTGGTAGGTTAATGACCTGGATGTAGTTGGTCTTGGTGAGACTCGCGGTCTTGGGCGACTGGCCGTTGGTTTGTGTCACAGTCAGGGTCACGGTCTTCCAGCCTGGGTCGGCGTAGGCGTGGGTCGGCTCGACATCATGGCTAATGGGGCTGCCGTCGCCGAAATCCCAATCGTAGCTGGCATTGGATGGCAGGCCGTCCATGGGCCGGGGGGGCACGGGCCCGCGAGCGTGGTCGAGCGACAGGCGCAGGGCCTTGGATTCAGACTCCTGGCCGGGGAGGGCGCCGAGGCCAAGCTTATCCACAACACCGGGCGTCGGCCCTCCACCGGATTCGGACTCGAGGCCGGACGGGGCGCCAGGCAGCAGCTCGTTGATCCAGGTGATGTTGGTGGTGGTCCCGTCGATGTCGCAGATGTGCCACCAGTCGTTCGTGCCCTGGGTCGGCACGTCCACCGCGCCGATGGGCATCAATTGCACCGAGGTTCCGCCGTTGGTGTTGCTGCCCAGATAAGCAACCAGTTGCGCGTGGGACTGGGTCAAAAAGACATCGGCTTCACCGGGATATTTCCGGGCATAGACGCCATAGGTTCCAGGAAAGAAGCGGCCGATGGTGATGGTGTCCGGCCCCCACCCGGTGACGGCAGCCGCCTCGCGTTCGGCGTAGGGTGGTGCGGTCAGGCTGCCTTTGTTCTGGTTGAGGTAATCAATCCACAGGTAACTTATGCCCACGGTCGGAGGCATGTTCAGCAGCAGGTCCAAATCCGCGGGCTCATTGGTCCAGTTCAGGACGAACCTCATGCCGACCAGGATCGGGGACATGGAAAAGCGCTTCGCTATGGTCTGGCCCTGGCCGACGTCGAGGTTGTCGTCCACATAATTGTAGTAACCGGTCTTGGTGGCGAGCAACTCGGCGGCGTCGGCCGTCGACTGGTTCCAGAACTCAACGGGCTCGTTGAGATGGACGTAGGTTGCATTGGCCATGAATTGTGCCCGGAAGTCGCCCAAGTCCACGCCCACCAACTCGTAGCCCCCGTTGCTGTCGGTCATGGTGGAAACGTTGCCCACGGAAACCGTCACGCCTGGGATGCCCACCGCTATGCCGTTGGATGTCGTCTCGGTAGCGTCGGTCACCAGGCCGCGGACGATGCTGCCGAAGGTGAGGGTGGCCAAGGCGGAGGTCACTGAGCCAAAGCCGTTGCTCAGGACGGCGAAATAGACACCGCCATCGTCCGGTTGTGCGGCGGACAAGGGCTGCACATTGGTCAAGGTCAGCGTCGAGAAGTAGTTGGTCAGGTCGAGGATTTGCGTAGCGCCCGGGACCGGGCCCGTCAGGCTGAACCACTGGACGCTGACGTCCGGACTGCCCCAAGCTTGGTTCGTGAAGACGACCGTATCCCCCGGCGTAGCGGCCAAGCTGAGCGGTTGCTGGCTAATGACCGGCGGCGAGACGATGGGGACGCTTCTGATCGTCAATATGAGGTTGGTTCCCTCGGCGCCGTTGAGGCCGTCCACGGCGAAGTGAAGGACCCCCCCTCCCACCGCCATGAAGCTCACCTTGCTCCGGCCATTGCCGGCCCCATTGGCATCCTTCGCCACGGTAGTCAGCGAGCTGACTGAATCGCCAGTATAAATCCCGAGGGTTGTGGAGATGTCACTGCCGATAGTGTCGGCGGTAACCAGGCTCGGAACCGGACAGGTCCAGACCCACCAGACCGAGTGCACGGCCGGCTGGCCGCCGTGCGCGGGCTCGCCCGGTTCGGCGGTGGCATACACGTTATAGCCTTGGGCGGAGGCGACGCTGTTGCTGCCCAAGTTTATGGCTTGGGCGAAATTGTCATTGGGTGGCACAGCGATGACGCGGACCAGGGACGTTGCGCTGTTGGCGTTGGTTTGGAGGTTGCTGACAACCACGTAGTAATAGCCTGAATCGTTGGTCTGCGCGTTCTGGACGATGAGCCAGCCGTTCGTGGAGAGTTGGTGGTTCTTGTCCAGGGTCACCGGACTGAAGGCAGTCCCGCCAGGCGGCTTGAACAGCCAGGAATAAGCCAGCGAGCCGCAGGTCCAGACCGTGACCTGGTTGGTGAACGGGTCGCCCTGGCGGACCTGCTGAGAACTGGCCGGCTGCGCTGTAATCCAGGGCGCCGCATTGACGGCGACATTGGCCACGGCGCTGGCCACGCTCGTCCAGCGGTTACTGACGATCACGCGGTAGCTGCCGGCGGTCTCGGCCTGGGCCTCGAAACTGAAGCTGCTGTTCGTCGCGCCGGCGAGGTTTGTCCATTGAGTCGGGCCCGGGGGCGTGAATTGCCACTGGTAAGCCAAAAAGGAGCAGGACGGCTCCGGTTCGACCTGGATGGCCAGGTTGACCATGTCGCAGGCAGGGAAGACGGGGGAGGACGACTTCACGTCGGTCGTGATGACGGGGTTGGTCAGAAGCGTCAATTCGGCCAGGGAGCTGAAGACGCTGGTATAAGCGGAGGAGACGATGACGTCATAGCTGCCGGCGTCGGCCGGTTGCAGGTTCGTGAGAGTGAGAGTGCTGTTGGTAGCGCCGTTGATCGCCTGACCCTCGAACCGCCATTGATAGAGCAACGTGCAAGCGGCCGTGGCTGTGACCTGGAAAGTCGCATTCTCGCAGGGCTGCGTGGATACCGATTGGGGCTGTCTTGAGATGGTCGGCTCGGTTTCCACAGTCAGGGTCGCCGGGGCGCTCGTAACGGCCTGGTTGGCGTTGGAAACGACGACCTGATAGCTGCCGGCGTTGGTAGGGGCCAGGTCGGAGATGTGGAGCGTGGCGTTCGTGGTTCCGGCGGCGTTGGGTTCCTGGACCGGCAAGCCGTTGTGGAGCCAGAGGTAACTGACCGGGCTGCAGGAATCGACCTGGACGGCGAAACTAGCCTGGGTGCAGGCATTGGAGGTCACGCTGGCGGGTTGGGCAGTAATGCTCGGGGCGACCACCACCGTGAGCTGGGCCGCGGCGGAGTCAGAGATGGCGCCTTGCCCATTGCTAAAGGCGGCTTGATACCACCCGGCATCGGCGGTCGTGACGTTGGTCAACTGGAGCGTGGCACCCGTCTGGCCGGCCAGGTCCGTGAAGGGGCCGCTGACGTTGGTGCTGAACTCCCACTGGCAATTCACCACGCCGTCGAGGCTGATGGCGGCGGCGCTAAACTGGGCGGGGTGGCAGCCGCCGAGACCGGTCCCGGAGCCTGGAAAACCGCCGACCACGACGACGTCGGCGGGGTCGAGTGTGACCGTGGGCGCGCCAATATGCGGGTTGAAGGTCAGGGTGAGGTTGATATTGGCGCTATAATCCTGCCCATCCACGGCAAAAGAGTATTCCACGTTATTTGTGCCCACGAACTCCACCAAATCATTCCGGTTGGTGCGGTTCGTCACCGGGGTCAACTGGTCGACCGCAAAGCCGGTGTAGGCCGCAATGACTTGCGGCGGCGAGTTGGGCGCTGTGAGCGCCACGATCACGGTTCCATCTACGGGCGGCGTGAAGCTCCACCAGACGGAGTACTTGGGTCCGACGCCGTCGTGGGCAGGTTCGCCAGGTTCAGCGGTGGCGTTTTTGTTCGACCAGTGAGCGACGTTGGTGGTGGAGACGGCATTGGTCGAGAGGACCATCCCGACGGGAAAGAACGGGATGCTGTCGGCGAAGTTATCATTGGGCGGACGGGTTTCGACAATCAGCCTCGCCACGCGGCTGGTCAGGTTGGTATAGCGGTTGCTGACCGTGGCCCAATAGTAGCCCATCTGGTTGGTCTGGACGCTGTAGAGGTCGAACTCCGGACCGATTTCCCCGGCCTGTGGCGCTCCGTGACTTACGTTGGCGTCCGGCCCAGACCACCACTGGTAGCTCACCGGCTGGAAGGCCTGGGTAACGTGGACCTGGAAATTGGTATCGGAACCGGCGAGCAAGTCGGCGTCGTGCGGGTAGTTCGGATCGAGCACCAGGGCATTGGCTGTGGTCACCGCCAGCGAAGCGACGCTGCTCAGTTGGTTGGAGCAGGCGACGTTCGACACCAAGAAGCGGTATTGGCCGGCCTGGTCAGTACTAATGTTGGTCATGACCAGGCTGGCGGAGGTCTCGCCGTCCAGATCGCCAAAATCCGCGTCGTTGGGCCCCTTGAATTGCCACTGGTACGAAAAAGGCTGCGTCCCCAAACCGGTTGCCGTGTAGGAAACGGTCGCCCCGACGTTGGTCGTGAGGGTGGCGGGTTGGAGCGGGTTGGGGATCACGCACTCGCTGACGTTGACCTTTGCCGGTTCGCTCATCACCGAGCCGTAGCTGTTGGTGATAATGACGCGATACCAGCCTTCGTCCGCTTTGGCGATGACCCCGAAGGTGCCAATGGCCAGTTGGGGGCTGGTGCCGCTGGCCAGATTGGTGAAAAAGGCGTTGGGGCTGATGCTGCTGAACTGCCACTGATACGCAAGGGGCTGGTCGCCTATGGCGCAGACGGCGATACTGGCGCGCGTGCCGGCGGTGACGTTTGTGTCGCTTGGCTGCATTTGTATGTCCGGGGCCGTGTAGCACTGAAGGTTCAGCTCGAAGGCCCCCGAGTCCCCGCCCAGTCCATCCACCACGATATTGTAATCCAGCCCCGCTGCGGCGCTGAACTCGTAGTGGTCGAGGGGCGTGGGCAGTCCGCAGGCGCTTAGCAGAGGGATTGTGTTGAGCAGAGAGAGGACCTTGTGGTAATCATACACGTCCACCAGCGTGCGCGACGGGCTGTTGCTGCCGGTGTCAATCACTACGTAGGCGTCCACCGGGGCCGTCCAGCGCCACCACAAAGTGCGAACCGGCGCCTGGCCACGGTGGTCCATTTCCCCCGGCTCGGCCGTGGCGAAGGTATTCGTTGCCCAAACGGACACGCTCAGCCCGCCCAGTGGCAGGCGGTTGAGGAAGTCGTCGTTAACCGGCGCCTGCGCCAATACCGGCACGCTGCTTGACGCCATAGCCACGGCCAGCGCCGCGCAAGAGAGGAATCGGGTTCGGCTTATCGCAGGGGTCTTTGAAATGTTGTCGAGCATAGCGTTCGCTGATCGTTTCGGATTACCACTTACCAAAGAGGAGAATTAGTCGGGACGTTTCTGGGGATATACATCTGCCACGCTCTTGGGGACAAAACCGATGGGACACTCAGAGGCGGCAGCTCTTGTTCCGCTTGGGTTTTCGCCGCGCCAAGTGCCTTGAGGACTTCCGTCAGTTGTTTCGGCGTACCATGCATTCAAACCAGTTGACAAGCCCCATCCTGTGCCTTCTGCCCGTGCATGCAGCAGTCTTGGAGAACCAGAGGCATCTAACACGGAAGCACCTGTCATTGTCAATACGCTTTCCATGGGACCCGGGCTGGGAAACCGGCGACCTCGGGCGGCCCCAGGAGGGTGCCGCGAGCGCGTTCGATGAGCGAGACGGCCTGTCGCGCGCGGAAGCTGCGGCGGACAGGCGCCTGAGCGCGCGCTGGGCGCGCTCAATGCCGTATTTACCTTCACGACTGCCGGTCCGCCGCTCAGTTCTTGGCCCCTGCCTGCTTCAGGACCGCGGCAACCTCCGCGTGGCGGTGCTGCGTTGCCCAAGCCAAGGCCGTTCTCCCGTTCCCCTGCCTGGCGTTCACGTCGGCGCCGGCAGCCAATAGCAACCGGACGACCTCAGATTTGCCGGCCCCGGCCGCGTGCATCAGGGGGCTAAGGCCGTCCGGCCGTCGCAGATTCACGTTAGCGCCCGCCGACAAGAGAGTCCGAACCACGTCCGGACGGCCACAGGCTGCGGCCCAGAGCAGGGCCGTGCTGCCGTCCGCCGCCTGGGCGTTCACGTTGACCCCCGCCAGCAGCAGCGCCAGCACGGTGGCGGGGTCCCCGCTGCCCACCGCCCAGGCCAGCGCAACCGCCGACTCCCGCTCATTGCCCCGGAGGGCTGCGCTCGCCTCCAGAAGCGGACGGGCGGCATCAGGGTGCGCCCCTGCAGCCGCCCAAGCCAGGGCGGTGGCCCCGTCCTTGTCCTCCAGGCGAGGGTTGGCGCCGGCCTGGAGCAGGGCCGACACAACGTCCACGTGCCCATTCCCCGCGGCCCACATCAACGCGGTGCTGCCGTCGCGGGCCTGGGCGTTCACGTCAGCCCGCGCGGCCAGCAGGAGGCTCACGGCCTCGGTGTGGCCGCTGCCCGCCGCCCACATCAGGGCGGTGCCGCCGTCCCGCTCCCTGATGCCCGCGTCCGCGCCCGAGCGCAACAGGAGCCTCAAGACCTCAATGTGGCCTTTCCCGGCGGCCCACATCAAAGCCGTTCGGCCCGACGCGTCGCCGGCATTCACATTCGCGCCCCGGGAGAGCGACCCCTGAACGCCGTCAACTCGGCCGGCCTTGGCGGCGAGCACAAGCCGGAGGCCAAGGCTGGCCCTCGGGCTGGGGCGCGCCGCCGCCTGCGCCGGACTTGGATTCGTCGCACACCCACCCGCCACCAACAGGCCGGCAGTCAAAGCGACACCAACGAACATCGATTCCGCGTTTTTCATAACAAAGTCCTCCGGTTCAAATCCACTTTTGGAAATCCATCGCTAGTCGACCCTCATTGCTCCCATTTGGCCCGGGCTATCGCCCCAGCCTTCGAGCGCCACTCCAAATCGCTCACCGCGACAGAACCGTCCCGGCCCATGGCGGTGCGATAACTAATCGCGTAGCCCGGCCGGCCAAATTCGTAGCCGCTTGACTTGGCGAATTCGCGCTGGCTGGCCGCTGCCCGATCCTCCTGGCCTCGAACGCCGGCGCGGGGATTCACGCCAACTTCCCAGTCGGGAAGGACGAAAGGCTGATAGGAATAGGTGTAGTACGTGTAGTATGACGGGGGAGAATACAAGCGAGCGGTGGCCGGGCCCCCGGGCCGCCCTCTCGAATGGCCGGAGGAACGTCCGCTGGAATGACTCCCGGAGTGTCCTCCCAGGATACCACCCGAGCGTCCCGCCGAATACCCGGCGGAACGCCCCCCCGAATAGCCGCCCGAGAAGCCTCCGATATGAACCCCGGAGAAACCGGGGGCAGCGCGCAACGACTGCCCCGACAGGACCAAGCACGCGACGAACCCGAAAGTTAAAACCATGTTTTTCATAAATCCGCTTTCCTTTTTTCTTGTACGTTTATGTTTTCGTTCTGCGGTTGTGCCGCTCGCCAGCCAACCCAAGGGCGGCCCCAAGCCGCCCCGGCGCCGGCCGGCGCCGGCACCGATGACCGCCCTTTCCTATGGCGCCTTATAGTTCAAGCTCTGCCCGAACAGCTTGCCCTTGAGACTATGGATGGTCAGGTCCCCGCCGGCAGTCGAAACCACCAGGCTCACGTTGCCCCCGGGGCCTTTGAGCGTGAGATTGGAGCTGTCCGACTTGGACTCGTAATTGCCCGTCACCGCCAACTCCGCGGTCGTGCCGGAGTCGGTCACCACCGTGGCGCTGCCGCTGTATTTGTCGCCCTTGGGCGCGAGATTCAAACTTACGCTCCAGCCCCCGGCTACCCCGTCCGGCAATGGCATCGTGCTGCTTTTGGCCAGCGGCACGGTCTCGCTGGCGCTCCTGTGATTGGTCCAGTCCCTCACCCCCACGCGCACCGACCCGCCGGTCACATCCAACTCTCCGCTCGCCGCATCGATGTCATAATCGACTACCGCCCTGGCCGTGAAGGACACGTCCTGCCCTTCCACGCTGCCCGAGCCGGAGAGGGACAGATCCATCGTGACGCGTGGGTTCGCGCCCGAGCCCGTCACCGTGCCCGTGACATTGATGGTGCCGCTCAGCCCGTCGTAATCGAAACTCCCAGACCCCTCGAAAGCGCCCGAAGGGCTTTGCGTAAGCGAAAAGTCCAGCCCGATGCCCAGGCCCACGTCGCCGGAGTAGGTCCCGGAAATGTCCCACAGCGGTGCGACGCCCGTCAGGTCCGCGGAATAACTGCCGTTGGCGATGTCCGCCCGGGCCCATGGCGCGGCGAACACCAATAGGGCGGCCGCTGCCGCCGCCAATGTCTTGATACCGTTCATTCTCATCGTGCTGCCTCTCCGTTTGGGTTGCAGTTCGTTTTTCATAGCTCTTCTTTCCTTTCTGGTTTTACGTTTTGTGATCGCTCGGTTCTCACGCCAACTGCCTCGCCGGCGGGGGGATTGACCCGGGCCCCTGCCACCCTGGCGCCGCTTCTGGGCGGGCCAAGCCGCTCCAGGAGGCCGGCAGGCCGGACGCCCTCCGACTGCCGGCCCGCTCCGCCAAGGCCAGCTCCCCGCCAGGCATTAGCGCTTCCACTCCTTACAGAGGATAAGTTCAGGAAACGTTGCAGAGCCTCCCGGCAGGGCGTTTGGTGGACCTGCCGGGAAGGCCCGGGTGCGCCCTTGCGAGACGAAAGGAGCGCTTGTCCAAAGGAAACGGCCTTCGCCGAGGCCTGAGCCGGTGGACACTCCATTTGACTTGCGGCCCTGCCCGCCCGCCCTCGCGGCGCGGCAGTCTCGACGGCGCGGGAAAGGAGGTCCCGCGCCTGCTGCTGCCGTCTGGTCTGGTCTTGCTCGTTCATGGCTCTGCCCGCCTCTTCATGCGTGCGCGCCGGAAAAACCCGCCAACTTTTCCAAAAAAACTCCGTCAAGCCAGCGTAGCCGAGGGTGTCTCTCAGCCAGGCCCGGGCGAACGTCCAGAGCCGCTCGCCCTCGCGCTGCGAAATCTCCATCGCCTTCATTGCCTGGACCATGATTGGTGGGCGAACCCAGCTTTTGGCCCAAAATCGGCGTATGACGGCCCCGGGAGTGATCCTGGACAGTACGGCAGGGCACAGTGGCTGCCTCCTGGGGCGCATCATCGGAGCCCCTGCGCGAAGGATGCACACCCGTCGGACCCCGCCTACAGTTTTCTATCCGCATCAGCAGGATGCGGGGTCGCCACGGGCGGGCTGTTCGTCGGGTTGTTCGGAGCGGCTAGCTGTCCCTGCGGAGACAGGCGGCGGTTCTCGAGCGAGGCACCGGGAGATTTGCCCCGCGCCTGGAGCACGCTGGCAAGAAGCTGAGCCGAGGCGATGGTGTCCGGATGGGCGTCGCCGAGGAGTTTCTTGCGCATGGCGAGGGCGTCGCGGCAGTCTTGCTCGGCCTCAGGAAGGTTGACCTCGGCCAGGAGTACTGTGGCCAGGTCGTGCAAGGACTGGGCGACGTCCGTGTGCTCGTTGCCCAACAGCTTCCGGCGCATGGCCAAGGCGCGGCGTTGAAGGGCTTCTGATTCGGCAAGCTTGCCCTGATCGCGCAGGACATTGGCCAGGCTGTTCATCGGGGCGGCGACATATTGATGTTCCGTCCCGAGCAACTTCGTAAGGCGCTCGAGGGCTTCGCGCTCGGCTGCCTCAGCCTCGGCCAGCTTGTGCTCGAGCCGGAGGACTTCGCCCAGGTTGATAAACGACACCCCGACGTCGAGGGGGTCCGCATCGGGCAGTTTCTGCTGGATGGCCAGGGCCTCGCGTTGCGCGGCTTCGGCCTCCGGCAAGTTTCCCTCGCTTTGAAGTATGGTCTCCAGGGCGCTCAGGGTGGAGGCCGTGAAGGGGTGCGCGTTGCCCAGCAGTTTGCGCCGCATCGCCAGGGCCGTGCGGCAGGTGGTCTCGGCTTCCGGCAGCTTGCCCAGGCTTAGCAGCACGCAGGCCAGGTTGTGGAGCGTCGTGGCCACGTCCCGGTGCTCGGGGCCCATCACTGTTATCTGCATCTCCAAAGTCCGGCGATAAAAGGTCTCCGCGTCGGCGAATTTCGATTCGCTCCAGAGGACCGTGCCCAGGTTGGCCAGCGTCATGGCCAGCAGGGGGTGGTTAGGCTCGAGCACCTTTTGGCGGATGGCCACGACCTTGCGGAAAGCGGCTTCCGCTTCGGCCATCTTGCCCTGTTTCCACAACACATTACCAAGGTTGTGGAGCGACGTCGCGACGTCGGCGTTCTCCTCGCCGAAGCGGTCTTTTTGGATGGCCAGGGCCTCGCGCAGGGCTTGCTCGGCCTCACCGAGCTTGCCTTGATCAACGAGGGCAACGCCGACGTTGCTGAGCGACGAGGCGACCTCGGGGTGGGCTCGGCCCAGCGCCGCCCGCCGTATCGCCGTCGCCCGGCGGAAGAGGCCTTCCGCGGCGGCAGGCTTGCCCTGCGCCACGAGCACCGACCCGAGATCACTCAGCGAGTCGGCGACCTTCGGATGGGTCTTGCCAAAGACAGCTTCCCGGAGCGCCAGGGCCTTGCGGTGCAGCGCCTCTGCTGGGGTGAGCGCACCGATGTCCTCATAGACTTTGCCAAGAGTGCCGCGCAGCTCCGCTTCCACCTCCGGCTGGCGGGACAGGCCGGTGTCGATGCGCTTGGCCGTCCTGTCCAGGACCTCCCGCAGCAAGGTGGTGTCCCGCCCGAGGGCAACGGACGGGCTGACGCTGTTCAGGGCGTCCTGTAGAAAGGCGGCGACCATCGTGGCCTTGCGCTCGGCCCGCTTGGCGCGCACCGCCTGCCAGACGCTGACCACGGCTCCGGCGACCAATAGCAGCAACAGCGTCGCCGCCATCCCCAGCCCACCCCGGTGGCGACGCACAAACTTCCGCGCACGGTACAGCACCCCCGGCGCCGCCGCGCTGACCGGCTCGTGGTTCAGGTGCCGTTCGACGTCCCGCGCCAGGCCAACCGACGTCTCATAGCGCCGCGCCCGGTCCTTCTCCAGGCACTTCATCACGATCCAATCCAGGTCGCCCCGAAGCTCGTGAACCAGCCGGGGCGCCTCGGTGCGCTGGCACCGGGCCACTGTGGTCAAATCCTCCGCCCGCAACAGGCCCAGGCGGGTGGATGGCTTGGGCGGCTCTGTCTCGCGAATCAGTCGGCACATCTGCTCGAAACCGGCTCGCAGGAGGTCGCTTTTTTCGAACGGCGTATGGCCGGTCAACAGTTCATAGAGCAACACGCCCAGGGCATAAATGTCACTGCGCGTGTCCACGTCCACACCGCCCAGGCCAGCCTGTTCAGGGCTCATGTAGGCGGGCGTCCCCAGGAATTGCTGGAGGGAGGTCAACTGGGTCTTGTCCGTGAGAGGCTGTTCGGTGGCCTTGGCGATGCCAAAATCGATGACCTTGGGCACCGGCTTGCCGTCCTGCACTGCGACGAGGATGTTCGAGGGCTTGAGGTCACGATGGATGATGCCCTTCTGGTGCGCGTGCTGGACGGCGCGGCAGACCTGGACGAACAAGTCCAGCCGCTCGCCCGTCGTAAGATTGTGCTGATCGCAAAAGTCGGTGATCCTGAGCCCCTCGACCAGCTCCATCACGAAAAATGGCCGTCCGTTCTCGGTTGCGCCCGCCTCGAACACGCGCGCGATATTGGGGTGGTCCATCACCGCCAGCGCCTGGCGCTCGGCGTCAAAGCGGGCGACCACCTGGCGGGTATCCATGCCCAGCTTGATCACCTTAAGCGCCACGCGCCGCCGGATTGGCTCGGTTTGCTCCGCCAAGTACACCACCCCACAGCCGCCCTCCCCGAGCTTGTCCACCAACTCATAACTGCCGATCCGCTCTCCCGGACCCTCCGGCACTGACGCTCCGGGGTTGAGGGGCGACAAATCCAAGGCGCCACGCAGAACGCACACTGGGCAAGAGGATAGGTCAGCGGACAGCGGCGCGCCGCATTCCGGGCACTTTCGCGTCTCTGGCATATTCAGACCTTTCGTTCACCGATCGGGTTTCCACCGGTTACAGAGGAGAATTGAGCCGGACGTTTCGCGCGAACGCAATTGGAACGGGCCGACCCAACGCCCATTGTCACCCAACGCCCGGGCAGCGTGCCTTCCCGCCCCTGCCCTCTTCATTCCCCACTCCGCACTCAGCACAGCATCTGGATCAGGTGACGCAGCTCTTCATCCACCTCCTCCGGGCTGGCCACGGTCTGGGCCACCTGCTCGCGGACCAATTCCCGGTAGCGTTTGCGCAGCCGGAACACCGCCGAGCGCGCCCCCGGCTCACTCATCCCCAGTTCGGCCGCCAGCGCCGAGTAGGGCGGCGCCCCTTTATCCCCCGACTCGTACGGCCGCAATCGCTCGAGGAGTTCGGCCTTGCCCCCCTTGCGGTACTCCTCTTCCAGCGCGGACCTGGCCGCCTCGATGACCGTCAGCGCCCAGCGCCGCTCGTAGAGCTTTTCCGGGTCCAGTCCATCCGCAGGCTCCTGGCAGTAACGGCCTTCCCCATCGGTGGCGTCCAGCGACAGGTGGACAGCGTCGCCCCCTCGCTTTTTCGCGCGCGCCTTGTCGCCTTCGTCCGCCAGAAAATGATTGAGCGACGCCAACAGAAACGAACGAAATTTGCCCTTCTCGCGCTCGACTTGGCCGAGGTAGTTCTTTGCTAGAAGCCGCTCGAAGAACCCCTGCGTGATGTCCTCGGCGAAGTGCTGGTCCAAGCCCTTCCTCCGCAGATAGGCATACAGGGGATACCAATAGGACCGGCAGAGTTTTTCCAGGGCGTCGGCCGCCAGAGGCGAGGCGAGGTCGCGGGCGTTGAGGACCACGCTCCAATGGGTCGTGGTGAACCAAGTGCGCCGCTCGGACGCGGCATCTGTGGCGCCAACTGAGTCTGACATATCTCTCCGGGCTGTGGTGCGGGCAACGAGGAGGAGACTGCCAGAAAACCGCGGCCTGGCAAGAATGAAACCTGTTTGCGTAAAACATCCTTGAAAATCCTCCTCTGTATTGGTTGAGAGGCCCCGGGGCCTCCTCTTGCGCGCCACCAAGCAGGGTGCGCCGACCGAACGAGAACTGAATGAGAACATCTGTCCTTGACTTTCCGAGGGCCTTGGTCATGCTGGCCTCCGTCTTAGCACAAGCATCCTTCGCTCTCGAGCGGCTCTCTTTCACCGCGCGGGCCGGGGTGGCTGAGTCTCGCGAAGGGAATCTCGGTATGATCGGACTGCACGGCGCGGAACCATGTCGCTCCCGCACACCACGATGGGTTGCGGGTCCTCGCGGACGCTCTGTCCTGGCCCTCCCTTGCTCGCGGCCACCTTCGCCTTCGCTCACCGGACACCCGTTTTCCCGCGCCGCGAGTCGAGCGAGACGAACCCCAATCCGCCACACCACAAGGGCCATGCGGCTCCTCCTGTTTGCGGTGGCGGGGGCTCTTCTGATGGCGCGGTGCCAGGCCGCTACTGTCACATGGGTTGGCGGCAGCGGCGACTGGGGAACCGCCGGCAACTGGAGCGGCGGAACGGTTCCTGGACCAAATGATGACGCGGTCATCGAAACCTCGAACGGGGCCATCACCGTGACCATCTCGGAGAGCGTTCAGGTGAACAGCATCCAATCCCAGGAGACGCTTCTTCTGAACGGAGGCGCCATCCAGGGTGGCGCCGTCACGACCAGCGGCGGAGCGTCCTTGGTCGTGCAGTCGGGGACGCTGGACGGGGTGACGCTCAACGGGGTGTTGGACGTGGGGAACACGTACAACAACACGTACGCTGGGGCTAATCTGACGGTGACCAACGGCTTGGTGTTGAACGGGACGGCGCTGGTAGGCAACGCGACCAACAGCAGCAGCGGCCCGAGCACCATTGCCTTTGCGGGCAGCCAGGTGTTGGGGGGGAGCGGGACGGTGGTCTTCGGTCTCGCTAGCCAGCGGTACTCGGTCAACGTGCTGTTCCTGTCCAACGGGGGAACGACGCTGGTGCTGGGGCCGGGAATCACAGTGCGGGGAGACACCGGGCTGGTGGGCGCATTCTGGGAAGGCGATCCAGCCAACGTGTCCGTGGTCAACCAGGGGACGATTTCGGCGGATGTGGGCGGGGGGACCATCACGGTGAGCGGCCAGTCGGTGAGCAACCAGGGGGCGATGCGCATGAGCAACGGTGGCAGTTTGGTGATCGAGAATTTGACCGACGCCGCAGGGATGACCGCCAGCGGCGGCGGCACCTTGACCCTTGCGGGCATTTGGCAGAACACGGGGGCCCTTGGAGCAGTAGGTGGGTCCACGCTCAACCTGAGCGGGGATTGGAGCAACCTGGGGATGTTGGACGCGACCAACGCAACGGTGGACCTGGGAGGAGGCTTT